>JAEEGI010004899.1_pt1 | contig 31060 bp, 26 predicted proteins | sample 8958751 | NCBI WGS metagenome assembly JAEEGI01 (sample SAMN16246545, study PRJNA631951) | gut metagenome | biome: gut microbiome; feature: rumen; material: KS-attached | host: Bos | place: Iran: Karaj | collected 2018-10 | reverse complement strand
TAAACGATTAAACAATCTCCTTTACGCCCACAAAAGTACTGCAAATTTGTCACGCATGCAACATAAAATCTTAACAAATTCTCAATAATCGTAGCCCAATTTAGATTTTTTGACAGTTTTGGGTCAAAAACCGATGATTTCTCACCATAATGGGGCCGTAAAAAACAATCCGAAACAGGCTCAGAACCCTTGTTTCGCGCGATAATGACGTCGATATCACGCAGGTGTAATCATGTGACAATTCCATTTTTCCCAGGGATTGCTTGGTGTGTTTTGAAAAAGTTAGTAACTTCGCAAGTTAAAAAACAACCAAACGACTAAAAAGACTAGAACGACATGAAGGGAATTGTTTTAGCAGGAGGCTCTGGCACACGGCTTTATCCCGTGACTAAGGGCATATCCAAACAACTGATACCTATCTACGACAAGCCGATGGTGTATTATCCCATTTCGGTACTGATGCTTGCCGGCATCCGTGAGATATTGATCATCTCCACACCACAGGACTTGCCCATGTTCCGCCGACTGCTGGGCGACGGCCATGACATAGGCGTTCATTTTGAGTATGCCGAGCAGCCACGCCCCGAGGGGTTGGCTCAGGCCTTCATCATCGGCGAAGAGTTTGTGGGTGATGATAACGTGTGCCTGGTGCTGGGCGACAACATCTTCTACGGTCAAAGCTTTACCCAGATGCTGCTTGATGCCGTGGAGCGTACCGAGCGTGAAGACGTATGCACACTGTGGGCTTATGCCGTGAAAGACCCCAACCGTTTCGGTGTGGTAGCCTTTGACGAGGAGGGCAAGGCGACCAGCCTGGAGGAGAAGCCCGAGCACCCCAAGAGCAACTATGCCGTAACTGGCCTGTACTTCTACCCCAACGATGTGGTGGAAATTGCCAAGCACATCAAACCCAGCGCTCGAGGCGAACTTGAGATTACCACGGTGAACCAGGAATTCCTGGCCCAAGACCGTGTACACGTGCAGACGTTGGGCCGCGGCTTTGCCTGGCTCGACACCGGCACGAGTGACTCGATGGTCGATGCATCCAACTTTATCGGCACCATCGTGAACATGCAGGGAGTACAAGTGGCTGCCCTTGAGGAAATCGCCTTCCGCAAGGGATGGATTAACGCTGAGCAACTCCTAGCCCTTGCCGAGCCTATGCAGAAGAACCATTATGGACAATACCTTATCAAGCTTGCCCATCAGCATGGAAAGTGACACCCTCTACAACAAGCCGCAGCTCATCGAGCTTCCCAAAATCAATGATCCGCGCGGCAACCTCACCTTTATCGAAAGCGGTGTGCATGTGCCGTTTGAGGTGCAGCGCAACTATTGGATCTATGACGTTCCCAGCGGTATGTGGCGTGACGGACACGCCTTCAGGCAGCAGCGGGAATTTCTGGTGGCTTTGAGCGGTAGCTTCGATGTGGTGGTGAATACGGGTGACGGAGAACAGACATTCCACCTGTGCCGCCCTCAAATTGGATTGTATGTTCCCAATATGACATGGCGCTATATCAACAATTTCTCAACCAACTCAGTAGCTCTCATACTCACTAATACCCTGTACGATGAACAGGAATACATTACTGACTATGAGGAATTTCTAGCTTTAACCAACAAGAGCAATGAATAGTATTGAAAAAATCAAGATTCACAACCAGTCACACCTCAACGACTGCCGCATCATCGCACTGAACCGCCACCAACACGCCAACGGGAACCTCACCGCTATCAACAATGGCGTGGAGCTGCCGTTTGACATCAAGCGGACATTCTATATTTATGATGTTCCCAGCGGAGCTGAACGCGGCGGCCACAGCCACTATACCTGTCACGAGTTCATCATCGCCATCAGTGGCAGCTTTGACGTGACCATCGATGATGGCACGGACCATTATACCTACACGCTCAACCGTCCCTATCAAGGTCTGCTGGTTGTGCCTGGCATCTGGCGCACGCTGCAGAATTTCTCTTCAGGGTCGGTTTGCCTGGCGTTGGCATCACACCACTTTGATGAGGATGACTACGTGAGGGAATACGAGCAATTCCTGAAACTGAAGAACGGCCACCAGAGCGATTAATATTATAGACCCTACAACCTAACAAAGGCATGAAGAGATACCCATTCCTAGACTTGGCGCTAACCAATGCGCCCTATGCCGACGAACTGAAAGCGGCAGCAGCCGACGTGATTGAGAGCGGACGCTACCTGCACGGTAAACAAACAGAATTGCTGGAGCAGGAGATCGCCCAACTGTGCCAAACGCGGAACTGCGTGGGCGTGAGCAATGGACTGGATGCGCTCAGGCTCATCTTGCGTGCATACAAGGAAATGGGTTTCATGCACGATGGTGACGAAGTCATTGTACCAGCCAATACATACATTGCCAGTGTGCTTGCCATCAGCGATAACGGGTTAATACCCGTGCTGTGCGACGTTAGGGAGGACACGATGAACATGGACTCCCGCCTGCTCGACGGCTTGATTACACCGCGCACCCGCGCCATTATGCCAGTTCACCTCTACGGCACTCCATGCTGGGACAATGAACTCGTGAGAGTGGCCAGAGAGCACGACCTGCGCATCATCGAGGATAATGCCCAAGCCATCGGCGCGGTGAGCGACACGGCAGGGTTGAACGGAACTTTCATTACTGGCGGATTGGGAGATGTTGCCGGCATCAGTTTCTATCCTACAAAGAATCTGGGTGCCCTGGGTGACGGAGGTTCCGTTGTTACCAATGACGACACACTGGCTGCCACAGTAAAAGCTCTGGCAAACTATGGGTCTGACCGCCGATACCATAACATCTATACGGGCTATAATTGCCGTCTTGACGAAATCCAAGCAGCCTTGTTGCGCGTCAAGCTTCGTTATCTGGAGCACGAAAACAGCACTCGCGCTGCTGTTGCACAAGCCTATCATGACAGCATCGACAATCCCCGGGTAAAGGCTCCCTGCATTTTTGAAGGCATCAAGCAGACATGGCATCAGTTTGTGGTGCGTGTCGAAGGCCGAGACGACTTCCGCGCCTACCTTGACGGACAAGGCATTGGCACAGACATACATTACGCCATTCCACCACACAGGCAACCTTGCTACCAAGGACTCATGCACGCACCTCTTCCCGTTACCGAACGGTTAGCCGATGAAATCGTCTCGCTCCCCATCGCCCACCCCATTACTCCTGATGACGCCCGCGCCATTGCTGCGGTAATCAACCAGTATTGAAAACACTGCACTGACATGAGCAACAAGGGTTTCAATCGGTTTGTAATGCTCAGCCTGCTGGCGTTGCTGCCCATCTTGCTGCTTGTGGGCGTATATGTCATTAGAGATCCTTTTGGTGTTTTATCGCCATACAACGGCAAGGCTCCGGCTACTGTCGATACTGTCCAGCTCACCGTCAACACCGGCTACCTCTCGACCGAATCGTTCCGCTACTTTGAACCCTCGCGCCACTACGATTCCTTTATTTTCGGCTCATCTTTATCGGGCTATTACCGTATCCAGGACTGGCAAAAACACCTGCCTAGCGGAGCCAGCGCATTTCACTTCAATGCATCACGCGAGACCTTGCACGGCATCCTGAACAAGCTGAACTACTTAAAAAGACAAGGCGTCATAGTCAAAAACGCCCTCATTGTCATGGAGGATGAAATGCTCAAGCGCATGCCTCTAGACGGCGACATCCTTTACGTGCAGCATCCGCTGACAGCCTCCAACGTATCGTGGTGGAAGTTCCACCAACTCTACTTTAATGCATTCAGGCATCCAGAGCTGGCGGCCTATACTATTTATCCCTCGGCCGCCACTACACGGCTAGTGCTAGAAAAAGGATATGCCACAACCGATATTCCTGATCGCATCGAGGCTCTCAACGAGTCCTATTACGGCAGCATTGACTCTATCATTGCCGCTGATTCCGAGGCCTTTTTTACTCCAGACCATTTGGCCCGTTATCGCCAGCCCATGAGGCTGATGCCATGCCCTGACAAAGTAACGCCCCAAACAGAGGCCCTGCTCAAAGACATCGCGGCAGCACTGGCAAGCCAAGGGACTGACTACCAAATCATCATACCGCCGCACTACGCCTGGGAGGCCATCAGCAGCCACGATTTATTCAAATTGGAACAGATATTCGGCATGGAGCGGGTGCATGACTACAGTCACGATGCCGCCATGGGCACCGATCTGCATTACTATTATGACGACGGGCATTTAACCGCACGGCAATGCGCACGCCTCATGGATAGCGCATACCAGCATGCGGTGAGCCTGCCATCAATATTCTTGTAATCACTTCCCTTTCAGGATTTCCCACGAGAGACGCTGCGCCTTCTTCAGACTGGTGGGGCTAGAAGCATCGATACCGTATTTCTCGGCGGGTGGGATAACCACTGCCGTTCCAGGCCGCACATTATTGGGATCACTGATTATTGACTTGTTTTCCTCATAGATATATACCCAGAACCACGGACTGCCATAATACTTGTCAGCCAGCGTACTGAGCACAATCTGAGATGTCACGGTATCGGTTATCACTTCGGCTTCTTCCACTACAGCAACCGTGTCACTGTCGGCGACTGCTACTGCTGTCTGCTGATTTTCATTATGGCCGCCACAACGGGTAAAGGCCCAGACTAACAGGCCTACAATCACAAGTGCAGGGAGCAACCACTGCATCAATCGATTCCTGTTCCTTGTGGACTGCTGTCGCGAAATCTGCTCTTGAGTCGGAGTGAACGTATTGCGAGGTGCGGGACGATAGAAATAATCATCCTCTTCAGGCTCGGGTTCCGGTTTAGGGGGCTCGGGTTCACGGGAAGACGGTCCATCTATGGGGATTCCCATGAGCGGTTCCTTAGAATATGGTCTTTGTTCCTCTTGAGGCATCTGTTGAGGCTCCTCTTGAGTGCTCTCTACAGTGACACCAAATGCCGCTAGTGCCCGATGTCCCACGGGCTCCTCAGTCACCACAGGTTCGGGTTCGGGCTCGGGCTCAGAAATCGGCTCTGGTTCGGGCTCTGGTTCAGAAGTCGATTCGGGGTCTTGAATTGGTTCGGGTTCAAGAGTTGCCTCATCAGATTTGGCTTCACCTTCTGTCCCAAGTTGTTCCTCAGCGAAGAGAGATGGATATTTCTTGTCGATTTCGGCCAGGCGTTCATCATTCACGGCATCGTTCAAGTACACCGTCTCAAATTGAGCAAACGGCTGATTAATGGCCTCGGCCAAGGACTTTTCAGGAGTGAATGTGACTTTCTTGTAGCTCTTGATTTCCACAGCCTGGCCAGTGACGACATTTACACTCTTACGAGGCTTAACAACGGTCACCTTAAACGTACCGATACCCTTGATCTTCACATTCTCCCCATCGATGAGTGTTTGAGATACAGTGGCGAAGAGCTCACGAAGGAAGAGTTCACACACACGCTTGGTGGTCGAAGTGGCCTCGGCCATCAGGTGCGCTAGTTCAACTAATGTGATTTTGTTGTTCATAAATCCGCCTCCGTTACTTGATCTTTGTCTTTAATACATGGCTAATCTTGAAAGTGAGTTGCACCCTGGGCGGTACCAGCATACGACGACCGGTACTGGGATGAACCATCACACGCTCGTCGCGTTTCTTAGGCTCAAAAGTGCCAAAACCCGGGATGACCACCGAATCCATTTCTCCACAACGGGTGCGCAATACGCCTGCCAAGGCTTCCAGCAACTTGCTCACGTCCCGTGGCGATCGTCCCAGATTGCCGGCCACAGTCTCCACCAATTTCTTATTATCCATCGCCAAGTAAATCTTTTTTATATCAGAGTGCAAATTTAGTGATTATTTTTGTCATTTGGCATTTTTCTTTTAATTTTGTCCATCGAATAATACTGACAAACATCAATCATTATGAGAAAAATCGTTATCTTGGACGGATATGCCGGCAATCCCGGCGACCTCTCATGGGAGCCCATGAAGGCTCTTGCCCCCTGTGACATATATGACTTTGGCACTGCCGACACCGTGGTGGAGCGCTGCCGTGATGCAGAAATGGTGTTGACCAATAAGGTCCCCATCGATGCCGCTACCATCGCTCAATTACCTGAACTGAAGTACATCGGCGTAATGGCGACAGGCTTTAATGTAGCCGACATTGACGAGGCCCGCCGCCGCGGTATCGTGGTGACCAATGTGCCGGCCTATAGTACCGACAGTGTTGCCCAACTCACCATCGCCCACCTGCTCAACATTTGCTGGCAGCCCCAGCACTATACCGACGAGGCCCACGATTTGAAGTGGACCAACTGTGGCAGCTACGCTTACTTTAACACACCTCTTATTGAGTTGGCAGGCAAGCAGATGGGTATTGTAGGACTGGGCAACATCGGTAGCGCTGTAGCTCGCATGGCCCTGGCAATGAATATGCATGTCATGGCCTATACCAGCAAAAGCCAAGACCAACTTCCCGAAGGCATCATCAAGGCTGACAACCTGGAACACCTTCTGCGCACTAGCGATGTGCTGACCATGCACTGCCCCCTCAACGCCAATACCACTGGCATGATCGATGCCAATGGGCTGGCAATGATGAAAAAAGGGTCCATCGTGCTCAACATGGCTCGCGGCGCCTTGATTGTAGAACAAGACCTGGCCGATGCTCTTAACAGCGGCCATCTGTATGCTGCCGCAGTGGATTGCACCTCGGTCGAGCCGCCTGCTGCCGACCACCCCTTGCTGAGTGCACGCAATTGCTATATCACGCCCCACATCGGCTGGACAAGCTTTGAGGCTCGACTTCGCCTGATGAATGTCATCACCAGCAATGTCGCCGCCTATCTCAGCGGTAATCCCGTCAACGTGGTCAATTAAGAAAAACAGATTTAAAACCATTGTGAACTTTTCAGTATGAACAACGACTTTAAAGATATCAGCGAGGCTCTTGCTTGGGCCGAAGGCACCCACTGCGCCATAACCGTATGTGACCTGGAAGGGAAAGTGATTTTTATGAACGAGCGGTCACGTGCCACCTTTGACAAGGAGGGGCGCACAATGCTCGGCCAAAACCTTATGCCCTGTCACAGTGAGAAATCGCAGGAAAAAATCCGCCATATGATTGCGACCGACACCGTCAACTGCTACACCATTGACAAGCAGGGCGTCAAGAAAATGATTTATCAGACACCCTGGCGCCTCGACGGAAAGGTGTGCGGAATGGTGGAGATTTCTATGGTCATTCCTCAGGAGATGCCTCATTACGTCCGCTAGAAGGAATACTTTCTGTTTTTGTCGTCAAAGGAACTTTTACCAACCGTTAAGTATATGAAAAAGAGGTTTTTAATTACACTCATTGCGGCCCTGTGCATCGCAATTGCTGGTGACGCTTGCACCTCAGCAATCGTGAGCGGCAAGTTGACAGCCAATGGCCGGCCCCTGTTGTGGAAAAACCGCGACACCAACGACCTGAACAACCGCGTAGAACGCATCAAGGCCCATGACGGACTGATGGAGTTTGTCGCACTGTTCGATGCACGTGACTTGCAAGACACTGCCGCATGGATGGGTTTTAACGAGGCTGGATTTGCCATTATGAACACAGCGTCCTACAACCTGAACGGGAACGACGGCGTAAAAAATATGGACCGTGAGGGAGAACTCATGCGATATGCACTGGAACGCTGTAAGACTGTGGATGATTTCGAAGGATTGCTGAAAACCCTGCCCAAACCCTTGGGCGTGGAGGCCAATTTCGGAGTCATCGATGCTCAAGGCAACGGTGCCTACTTCGAGACAGGTAATTATAAATATGTGAAATTTGACCTGGCCGATGCACCTGACGGCATACTCACCCGCACGAACTATTCCTACAGCGGCGAGAAAGACAAGGGCATGGGATATGTACGCGAAAAGAACGAGAAACGGTTGCTCGCTCCCCACATCGCAGCTCAAGACATCACCCCTGCCGTATTTACCGAGGAGCTTTCACGCACGTTCTACAATGCACAATTAGGTAAGGATTTCACCCGTAGCGGCGACAACTGGATTGTAGATCAGGACTTTATTCCCCGCCGCATTTCTTCGGCCAGTATTGTTATCGAGGGCATCATCCCCGGCGAGAGCCCATTGTTGACGACGATGTGGATTGCCCTGGGTTATCCGCCCTGCGCCGAGGTATTTGCCGTATGGGTCGGTGAAGACGGAGTGGCACCTGAATTGACCGGAACTACAGCCGATAATCATTCCACACAATGTGACCGCGTGAACAAGCGCAAGGCTGAAGTATTCCCCGTTGAGCGTGGCAACGGTAAACAATACCTCAATCTGTCGAAACTTTACAACAACGAGGGTACAGGCTACTGCCAGACACTTGCTCTGAAGAACCGTCAGGCCTACAAACGCGGCTATGAGGAAATCGCCCGCCGTCGCACCCTTTACAGCAAAACGAAGAAGAGAAAGTAATAGACACGGGTATGACCATCGGGAACTGCAGCGTCACCTCAAGCGGCTACATGCGGCGATTGTGCTACATGTTCCTCGCCGACAGCTGGTTGTGGCTGATTTTGCCCGTTGCAGTGTGCGGCATACTAGCCATCTTTATTGATGTGCGGTTTGTCATCGTGGCGATGATGGTGCTGTTCATCGTGCTGCCCATGATATTAGCGCTGCTCTACTTCTATTACGGTCTATCGCCCGAGGCTAGATGGTCAATCATGGAAAAAACCGCCGTCATTAACGACGAGGGCATCACCCTCAATTTCGTTGATGAGCGAATGAGAACGCACGTCATCCGTTGGAATGACGTGCGTTCTATTATCGAGGAAGAGGATGTGTTGCTGTTGATGCTACGGGGCAAGCGTTACACGTGCTTGATGCTTCCCTCGTCAACTGTAGATCCAGATATCGCGCAAGCGCTCAGGCAATTCGTCACGCAGGCCCATTAACGTCTTGTAGTCGTCACTGCGAGCTACGTAAACACACATAAACCCCTTGTATTTCAAGATTTTCATAAACGGAACCAAAGTCGGATTAGCGTTCTTGAACGCCTCCCATTCCTGCAGGTTTCGCAACGTGGCAATGACCATGTAGTAATGTCCCGTCTCGTTGCCAACGCCGGCAATACCCGACTGATTTGTTACCTGAGTAATACCTTGTGTAGAAACACCCTGCTCCACTGTAACAGCTAACTGTTGAGTTTGGGGAGCGCTGACCGTTGGGGCCATACTCGCCATGTCGTGATGATTACGGTCCACTATCACAGGGGTTGAGAGCACCACTCCCAGTCCAATCAGCACCGCAACTGAGGCGGCAATGCGCGTAGCCTTGCGAATAAACAAGTTGCGTCCCTCTGGAACGACTACAGTTGCCGTATCATCAGCCAAAGCGGCATCACGCTCGAGAGCTTCCACACCCTTGATTTCCAAGTCATCAAGGCCAAAAAACTGATCGGTGCCATTATCATGATAGAACGGCACAAACTCGATGAAGCGACCCTCATTGCGGCGGAAATAGCCTACCCGTCCCATCGACACCTCACAGTCCAGTGCCAACTGTTGGCGGAAGGTAGTTATACTATCAGCAATGAATTTCATCGCCTCATTATAGTCCATGCCTTCACGACGAACCATTGACTGGGCCAACAAACCGTCGTTGTGGTTCACGCTTGCATTGAAACTGATGGAACGACGCGGTCTCTTCATCACTTCAGCCTCGGCATCATAGTTTGAAGCACTGTAATTAGCGATGAATGCGCCCCACCCTGGCACCACAACGCAATCGTGGCGCGTAATCAGGTATTCTATATGTTCAATTATCGAAAACATCATACAAAAGTACATCTTTTTGCTCTCCGCTACAATAATTTTGGGCGGCAATTCCCGAAAAAAGTTATTAACACTCTTTGGAGGGCGTTAACGTCCAAAGATTTTCCTATATGCTTCGGCTTTCTTTTCCAAGGCCAAAGGATAAGCCCGTGAACTCGATGGCATACGCCACAGTTTGAAGTTATGGCTACCCACACGGCAATCCACCGGCTGCCCTATAGTCGGCACATTAATGCCAGCTTGCGCAGCAATCACACCTGTAGCCTTCTCACCCGTCGTTATAACTTGGGATATCGAGGGATATCGATCAAGCAGACCGCTCAAATCGATTGGTTCCACAATATCGAGGAACTTATCGCTGGCATTACCTTGCAAACGGCGCACAGCCATAGCCGTGTCCCACAAAGCAATATGTTCTTTGTTCAGAAACAGACAGATAGCATCAAGATCAAAGCGCCCCGCCTTTTTATCCCATAACGCCTCACGGTCACCCAGAAAGATGAGACCCATGATGCGCCAAAAGTCATTGGTCTTATTAGGATAATAGAATGCCATGGACCAGCGATGCTCCTGAGGAGGGAATGTGCCGAGAAACAAGTATCGTGCGCCGTCTGGTACAAAAGGCTCCCACGGGTGACGTTCTATTGCAGGTTGTTCTTTTTTCATAGGTGCAAAGAAAACAAAAAATCGCATTATCACGATCATTCTTTCATAAAAAAATGAGTCATCCATAATTTGCTTGATTGTGGCACCGCTTTCACAAAAACAAAACTTTTTTTTACTTTTCTACCTAGCAAGCCCAAAATATTATTAACTTTGCAGGTTAGAAAAATATAATCACTAAAAAAAATGAAATATGAAAATTCGTAACTTTCTTTTACTTGCAGTCACTGCATTGATGTTTGTCGCCTGCACGACAGAGAAGACCGTCCCCTACCTGACCAATATTGACGACATCCCTAATGCAGCACTTACCTCTGCTACCGCTCACGCCGGCGACTTTACCGTTCGACCTGGCGACATGTTGCTGATCAATGTGGCCGCCTCCAATGCTGACGCAGTAAGACCCTTTAACAAGATTCAGTACGTGCCCACTATGGGAAGTGGAGGCACATTCACATCAATGATGGACCGATCATCCATTTACTATTTGGTGGACGATTTTGGTAACATCGATTTTCCTGTTTTGGGCAAACTTCACGTTAGTGGCATGACAAGAAATGCTATTGAGCAATACATCGCTTCACTTATTTATCCTCGCTATCTGACAGAGCTGCCGAGTGTTGAGTGCCGCATTCAAAACTTTAAGGTTTACTGCTTGGGAGAATTCAATGGTGCAGGAACAGTGAGTGCCGAGAATGGCCGTCTTAACCTCATCGAGGCTATTGCGATGGCTGGCGACCTGTCGCTACAAGGACGCCGCGACAACATCCTGCTTATCCGCACTGACCCCAATGGGCAACGCATGATCAAGCGCTTTAACATCCAGGATGCTGGCATTATGGGTATGCCCGAGTTTGAACTCCAGCAGAACGACATTCTCTATGTTGAACCCACCAAGTACAAGACACGTACCGCATGGAGCATGCCCCCTGTTTACAACGTTGCCGTTGGTATGCTTGGCACGGCCATGTCGCTCTTCACATTCATTACAGTACTTGCAAAGAAATAAAGATATCTATTTTCGCACTTCGGATAACGACGGCTCGCTGCTCAGCGAGCCGTTTTCTTTATCTGCCAAATTGTCAGTTTTTCTTCATTGGCACAAGTGTTGAGGGGTTGAGATATGGAGTCTTAACAGACCCATAAATTGCAATGAAAGGAGACACAACTATATGAATTTCAACAATTTTACAATCAAAGCACAAGAGGTTATCCAGAAAGCCGTGCAACTGACACGCAGCAATGGTAACCAAGCCGTAGAGCCTGAGCATCTGCTCAGGGCTGTGACCACTGAAGGTGATGCCGTAGTGCGATTCATCTTTCAGAAATTAGACATCAACCCATCTCATGTGGAGAGACAATTGGAAGACGCTTTGAGCCGCCTTCCCCAGGTGAGTGGTGGTGAGCCTTACTTAAGCAACGAAGCCCTCAAAGTGCTTGAAAAAGCCAATGACATCGCAAGCAAGGGTGGCGACCAATACGTTACTGTCGAGGCGATACTGATGGCTCTTTTTGAGGTCAAGTCTAGCGCATCGACCATCCTCAAGGATGCAGGCATGACCCATGATGAACTCAAAGCCGCCATCGACGAGCTGCGTAAGGGCAAGAACGCTACTTCGCAGAGCGCCGAGGAGCAATACAACGCTTTGAGCAAATATGCCATCAACCTCAACGAGCGCGCCCGCCAGGGCAAACTCGACCCCGTCATCGGTCGTGACGATGAGATCCGCCGTGTGCTACAAATTCTGAGCCGCCGAACCAAGAACAACCCCATCCTCATCGGTGAGCCGGGTACCGGCAAGACCGCAATTGTCGAGGGATTGGCCCAGCGCATTGTGCGCGGCGACGTGCCTGAGAATCTGAAACGCAAGCAGGTCTATTCCCTTGACATGGGCGCACTGATCGCAGGCGCTAAGTATCAAGGTGAATTCGAGGAACGCCTCAAGTCGGTCATCAACGAGATTACTCAGGCCGAAGGCGAAATTATCCTGTTTATCGATGAGATTCACACGCTTGTAGGCGCAGGCAAGAACAGCGGAGCTATGGATGCCGCCAACATCCTCAAGCCTGCACTCGCTCGTGGTGACTTGCGCAGCATCGGCGCTACGACCCTCGATGAATACCAGAAGTACTTTGAGAAAGACAAGGCCCTGGAGCGTCGTTTCCAGATTGTCATGGTCGATGAGCCCGATGAGGAGAGTTCCATCGCCATCCTGCGAGGCCTGAAAGAGAGGTACGAGAATCATCACAAGGTGCGCATCAAGGACGATGCCATTATTGCCGCAGTGCAGTTGAGTCAACGCTACATCAGTGACCGTTTTCTGCCTGATAAGGCCATTGACCTGGTTGACGAGGCTGCAGCCAAGCTGCGTATCGAGATGGACAGCGTGCCTCAAGGTCTTGACGAGATATCCCGCAAAATCTCGCAGTTGGAGATCGAGCGCGCCGCCATCAAGCGAGACGGTGACGAAGCGCGCATTGCCGATCTTGACAAACAAATTGCTGAACTCAAGGACCGCGAAAGCGACTACAATGCCAAGTGGAAGAGCGAGAAGGAACTCATCAACCACATTCAGCAAAACAAGATTGACATCGAGCAGCTCAACTTCGAGGCTGAGCGTGCCGAGCGCAATGGTGATTATGGACGTGTGGCCGAGATCCGTTACTCGCTCATCAAGCAGAAACAGGACGAGAACATCCAGTTCCAGCAGCAGTTGCGCGACATGCAAGGCGACAAGGCCCTTATCAAGGAGGAGGTCGACAGCGACGACATCGCTGAGATTGTATCACGGTGGACAGGTATTCCCGTGACCAAGATGCTCCAGAGCGAGAAGGATAAATTGCTCCACCTCGAGGATGAGCTGCACCGCCGTGTGGTAGGCCAAGACGATGCCATCAAAGCCATCAGCGATGCTGTGCGCCGTAGCCGTGCAGGCCTTAACGATCCTCGCCGCCCCATCGGCTCGTTCATCTTCTTGGGCACGACCGGCGTGGGCAAGACGGAGCTGGCCAAGGCACTGGCCGACTACATGTTCAACGACGAGAACATGATGACGCGCATCGACATGAGCGAGTATCAAGAGAAGTTCTCTGTCACGAGACTCATCGGGTCGCCTCCCGGCTATGTGGGCTATGACGAGGGTGGACAGTTGACCGAGGCCGTCAGGCGCAAGCCCTATTCGGTTGTCCTTTTCGACGAGATCGAGAAAGCCAACCCCGACGTGTTCAACGTGTTGCTGCAAGTGCTCGACGACGGCCGTCTGACCGACAACAAGGGTCGCACAGTCAACTTCAAGAACACCATCATCATCATGACCAGCAACCTAGGGTCCAGTCTGATTCGTGAGCGCTTCGAGCATCTGACTGCCGCCAACCGCGAGCAAGTCATCGGCCAGACGCGTGACGAGGTGATGGAGATGTTGAAAAAGACCATCCGTCCCGAGTTCCTCAACCGTATCGACGAGATCATCATGTTCACGCCGCTCGACGAGGAGCAGATTCGCCAGATTGTCGCCATGCAGCTCAATGGCGTGAAGCGGATATTGGCCAAGAACGGCATCACCCTTGAGGTTACCGATGGTGCTATCCATCTGCTGGGCAAAGCGGGCTACGATCCCGAGTTTGGTGCACGTCCTGTCAAACGCGCTATCCAGTCGATGGTGCTCAATTCCTTGAGCAAGGACATCATTGCCGCCAAGGTAAACCGTGAGCGTCCTATCATTATTGACGCTGAGGGTGACCACTTGGTCTTCAAGAACTAAAACACACTTTTTCCCTAATGTGGGCAGCGGTCGTCGATTGACCGCTGCCCACATTTTTATTTCTAAATCAACAAGTCTGGAACCGGGATCAGAAGCCCAAGAATTCGGGAGTCATGGCCTCCAGGGGCAGACCTTTGAGGTCCTTCTCGCTCAGGGTCATGTCTTCGCGCTTGATGCGCCAGTCGATGCCCAGTGCAGGGTCGTCGAAGCGCAGGGTGGCCTCGCTTTGCGGTGCATACAGGTTGTCCACCTTGTATTGGAATTGGGCCACGTCGCTGAGCACGGCAAATCCGTGTGCGAAGCCTCGTGGGATAAACATCTGGCGGCCAGTGTCGGCGCTCAGTTCGACGGCGATGTGGCGTCCCCTTGTCGGGCTGTCGTGGCGCAGGTCCACAATCACATCGAGGACTTTGCCCTGAGAGACACGCACAAGCTTGGCCTGGCTACACTCGCCACGCTGGAAGTGGAGACCCCGCACCACTCCGCGGGTCGAGAACGACTCGTTGTCCTGCACAAAGTCCACATGTCCCACGTGGGCGTCAAATTCATTCTGCTTGAACACCTCACTGAAGTAGCCACGCTGGTCTCCGAACCGCTTTGGCTCGATGATCCATACGCCCTTTATCTCCTGTTCAATAAAAGTCATGTCCGGTCGATGTTAATGTATTAACGTGCAAAGTTAACCATTTTTATGCACCGAGACAATAATATTCAAGAAATTTCCCGTACTTTTGCGCCGCAATTATTATCTGAGACAATGAAGAAGACCGTCCGCAACATCATCCTGTTTGACGACAATGAGGTTCGCAAGCAACTGATGCCCTTCACCTACACGCGCCCCACGGCGCTGCTGCGCGTTGGAATCACCACCATCGGTGAGAAGTGGCAGGCACTGCTTGGCGAGGCCAACTACAGCTACCTGACCGTTCCCTACCTCAAGAAGAAGTTCCCGCTGCGCGCTCGTCGCAGCAGCAACCTCATGGTAGCCGGCCATGTCATCCCCACTCCCGAATTGGCCCAGCAGGTGCTGGACCTGCAGTTGGGAGAGGCGTTGATGGTGGGCGAAGACCTCATCGCCTTTAACGGTAATGCCCATGACTATGACACGCACCACTACACCCGTGTCCTCTATCCCAAGAACATTCCCTTGATCGTCAAGCACCTGTATGACATCTTCATGTTCAACAGCATTGTGCTGACACAGGACTTTGAGCGCATCACTGCTGGACGGGAGTCCCAGCCGCTGTCGGCCACCAACACCGTCATCGGCGACCCGGCGCGCATTTTCATCGAGGAGGGCGCCTATGTCGAGGGAGCGATGCTGAACACCCACGAGGGTCCCATCTACATCGGCAAGGACGTCGAGGTGATGGAGGGGGCCTGCATTCGTGGCGGCTTTGCCGCCTGCCATGACGCTAAGGTGCGCATCGGTGCCAAGGTCTATGGTGCGACGACGTTGGGTCCGCACGTCAAGATTGGCGGCGAGGTTGAGAACACGGTCTTCATTGGCTACAGCAACAAGGCGCACGAGGGATTCCTGGGCGATGCCGTCATCGGCGAGTGGTGCAACATTGGTGGTGGCACTACGGCCAGCAACCTCAAGAACGATTACGGCGAGATCAAGTTGTGGAATTACGCCAGCAAACGCTTTGAGCGCACGGGTCTGCAGTTCTGCGGCCTGTTCATGGGCGACCACAGCAAGATTGGCGTCAACGGCATGATCAACACCGCCACTGTGCTGGGCGTGGGTGTCAACATTCACGGTGCGGGATTCCCGCGCAACTTTGTGGCTTCATTCCAGGAGGGCAGCGCTGCCGCCGGCTTCAAGAACGTGCCACTCGACACCTTCTACACGATCGCCGAGCGCGTCATGGCGCGCCGCCACATCGTCCTCACCGACATCGACCGCGACATCTACAAAGCTATCTATAACATCAGCGATCGCTACAAGTAAGGAGTTTAGAGTCCTTAGGGACTTTAAGGTTCTTAAGGTTCTTAAGGTCTTTAAGGTCTTTAAGGTCTTTAAGGTCTTTAGGGTCTTTAAGGACCCTTTGGGTCCTTGGGGTCTTTGGGAGTTTGGTCTCGGTGTTGTCGCCTGAGGCGGGACATTCTCTCGGAGAAGCCTCCCTGGTTGAGGAAGTCTTGTTCGAGGCGTTCTAACTGCTTAAAAAGCAGGTAGTCGGCTTGGTTAATGAGGATGATGGCCATGTTGGCAATGGTCTCGGGCGGGCGCGTGGCACACAGGTTCATAAAAAACTCTGCATCGTTGTGCGTGCGTCCCAGTTCCCGCATCGCTGTCCACTCGGGTGAATTCTCTTCCCATTGGCGATGTCGGCGGGTGCGCAGGTAATCCAAATAGTCCTCGAGCAACTCCTGGAGACTTGCCTTGGCGACACCCACGAGTGTAATCTCCATCTTAGACGACGTGGCGGATGCTGCACAGCCCTCGATGATGTTCTGCTTGCCCGAGCGGGCAGCCTGCACCATCTGATCGATGGTGCGGTCATTGCCCTTGAGGTAGTGGTGGCAAAAGTAGTAGGTCATCTCGTAGATGACTTCTGTCTTCTGATAAGAGAGCAGTTTGCGGTAATTGCCGGTGTGACGAATGAGCTTGTCGTCGTCCATAGTGATGAGTTGGGTCTTTAATTTTTTAGAAGCCTTTCCAGGATTGGAGCCAGAAGGAGTGGGCCATCATTTGCCAGCGGTAAGCAGCGGCGCCGAGGGCGTCGGTGGTGTAGTCGTTGAGGTACTGGGCTGCTTTCTGGGTGTCGGTGGCGTTGAGCTCTTGCCATGTTTTTTCGACGATGGGGAGCTCGGTGATGCCTTTGTCGAGGAAATGGTCTCGTGCGGGCTCTAAGGTCTTGCGATAGACTCCCCAACGGAGTGAGGCGAGTCGGTTGGCTTTGCGGAACTGCCAGAGTGCTGTGGCGTCGTTTTCGGCACTGTGTCCGCAGAGTTTTACTGATGCGGGCAGGTCGGTGTTGCCGCAGAAGATGGGGAACCTGGGGCTCTGGCCTGGGTTGTCGAAGGCCATCCAGCAGACGCCGCCGATTTCGTCAGGCAGCCATGAGCGCAGCTGTATGACGGTGCTGTAGGAGCACCAGGGTACGCTAACGGTGCGTGTCCATTTCATGGATGAGTCGCCCATGGCGTAGTACATGGCGAGCTGTTCGCTGGTGATCCATGGGTTGGCGACTGGCGAGACGATGCTATCGGGCTCGTTCTCGACGATGTTTCCCTGCTTGTCTTTGCGCTTGGGGTTAGGTATCTTGTGTCGTGCGCTGAGGTCGAGTTCTGTGCCCTCGTAGTAGCTGCCGAGGAGCCTGGAGACGTCCTGGACGCTGACCTTGTGGTCGGGCTTGACGCTGACGGGGAGGTTCTCGATGCTGTCGTTGAGTCCCAGCGAGGGTGCGAGCTGCTGCATGATGTAGAGTTCGCGTGTGCTGTAGTTCTTGACCTGTTTGAGGTAGTTGGCTCCGCTGTAGGCTTTCCAGAAGCAGAATGGCTCCTTGCCGTCCCAGAGCTTGAGTTTGCGCGCCACGTCAAAGACGTTGTCGGATGCCATGTAGCGGTCGGGGTCGCTGAGGTCGAGTTGGCCGATGCGTGAGATGTTGGCCGAGACGGCAATTTCGTCATCGGGGATGCGCACGGCAGCCCAGACGCCTCCCACCTTCTTGGGTCCCTCACCGAAGATTTCAAAAATCCACACTTCGTTCTTGTCGGCGATGGTGAGGCACTCACCGCTGTCTCCATAGCCGTATTTCTTGACGAGTTCGCCCATGAGACATATGGCGTCGCGTGCTGTTGTGCATCGCTCGAGTGCGATGCGTGCGAGTTCCTCGATCATGAAGATGCCCTCGCGGTTGCGCAGGGTGTCGCGTCCCGAGATGGTGGTCTCGCCCATGGCGAGCTGTTTCTCGTTGAGGCAGGGATAGGCGGTATCGAGGAATCGGTAGGTGTGTCGCACCTGCGGTATGGTGCCTGTCTGCACCATGCCGGTGACATCGGTGGGCGAAGCGGTGTGGAAGCGTTCGCGATAGACTGCAGTGACCGTGTCGCGCTCATAGTCGCGTGCGGGTGTCATTGTCATCCAAGTGCGATAACGTGCATCGCAGGTGTGTGAGGTGATTACTGAGCCGTCGGTACTGGCCAGGCGTCCCACCATGATGCTGGTGCAGGACTCGGTCATGTGGTCCTGGGCATTGCTACTCAAACCGAAGGCCATCATGAGAATGGCAAGGAGGATAGTTGGTTTCATTATTTAGTTGTTAGTTTTTAGTTGTTAGTTGTTGGTGCAAAGTTAGGGATTATTTTGGAAACTATGGATATTAGCGTGGATGAAAAAAGCAGCCCTGCTGTTGTGCAGGGCTGCCTGTGAAATTGGTCACGTCAGACGTGGCTCAGTCGCATTACGGCCTGTAATACTTCTTGCCGTTGCGGATGTAGATACCACGCTCGGTGGGAGCGACAACGCGGCGGCCGTCGATGGTGTACCAGATGCCATCCTCAACACTGTCGGCGTTGATCTCGTCGATGCCAGTGGGAGGTGAAGGCGGCTCATTGATGGTGAACTGACCCAGCTCGGTCTCAGGGATGCCCAGATAGTGGTCGGTCTCAGTAACAGCGACTACCACTGCATAGGTACCCGGCTCGATGGGAGCGTCCTCAGAAACTGCACCGGTCTCGGTATTCACATAGAGTACCGTGAGGTCACCGTCACCCTTAACGAGGGTTACAGTAGCGGGATGCTCCTTGCCATCATAGTCGCAGTCCTCGGGAATCTCGAATTCGATCTCGCTCTGGAGCTTGCCGATGGTGAATTCACCGTAAGAGGTGTTGGGCAGGTCATTGTAGTTGACAGAGTTGATTACCTCAACAAATACCTCATAGGTGCCGGGCTCAACGGGAGCCTCGGTCGTAGCCTCTCTATTATCCTTCTTCACATAGGTAATCACGATCTCACCGTCACCAGCAATCATGGTTGCGGTAGCTGCATGAGCCTCGCCATCATAGAGGCAATCCTCGGGGATGGTCACGTCGATAATGGTCTGAGCCTTACCGATGGTGAATTCACCGTAAGAGGTGTTGGGCAGGTCATTGTAGTTGACGGAGTTGATTACCTCAACAAATACCTCATAGGTGCCGACTGCTACGGGAGCGTCGGTCAGGATCTCGCCAGTCTCGGTGCGATAGGTGATCACGATCTCGCCGTCACCAACAACCATGGTTGCGGTAGCTGCATGAGGCTCGCCATCATAGATGCAATCCTCGGGGATATCAACATCGATTTCGGTACCACCCAGACCAATGGTGAAGGTGCCAACAGTCTCCTCGAGACCATAGTAGTGGTCGGTCTCGGTAACGGTTACAACCACGTTATAGGTGCCCGGCTCAACGGGAGCTTCCTCAGAAACCTCGCCAGTAGCGGTGTTCACGTAGGTGATCGTGAGATCGCCGTCACCAACTACGAGTTCGGCGGTAGCGGCATGAGGCTGGGCATCATAGAGGCAGTTATCAGGAACAGTGGCAATAATCTCGCTCGGAGCCTTGTCGATGGTAAACTCACCGTAGCTGTCTTTATCGATGCCATTGTAGCACTCGCCCGCGCTTACCTCAACGAATACTTCATAGGTACCAGGCTCAACGGGAGCATTCTCAGATTCCTCACCCGTCTCTGTGTTCTTGTAGGTTACCGTCACGATACCGTCACCATCATAAGTTACGGTTGCGGCATGTTCCTCACCATCATATACACAGTCGTCAGGAATTACTACGTTAAGTTCAGGCTGGCGTTTAACAATGGAGAACTCAATGGTATTGATGCCGATGGTGTTCATTTCGTAATCACCATAGATGCTGAAATCATAAGTTCCTAGTTCGGTGTACTCAAAAGGATAGTCAAAGACGCCACCAACATTTACCACAAAGGTCTTGGGCGTGCCATCATAATAGTGAGTCAAAGGATCAACAGTCATGGGGATGCTGCGAACATCCTCCCACTCCTGGTCCAACTCGTCCAAGTTTCTGTAGTTGCCCAGACCATCGTTGACGCGAAGCTTCAAGGTGTGGATGTCGGTGACCTCGGGATCAAAGTTCAAAACGAACGGCAGGTCAAATTCCGAATCCGAAATCAGGTCACCCTCGATGCGAGTCCACTCACCGGTACCACGGGTTCCATCAACCATAAACTCGATGTGGCCAGTCTGGCCAAAGGGATTCTTGTAGTAACCCCAAATGTGAGCGGGATGATCAGCGGGCAGGTCGTTCCAAACCTCAGTGTTGAAAACCTCGACATTATAAGCCTCCTCGGGATCGGGCTCAGGCTCTTCAATATCAATCTCGCTAGCGCTGACAATGAAAGACAACTCGACGGTTTCGCCGACTGCGAGCGTAATATTCTTCCAGCAGAAGCCCATACCACTGTCGTAGCTGCCGCCCTCGGTCATGTAGAACACATCTTCCACGTCGTATTCAAACGTAGCACTCGAGCCTGATCCGTGCTGAATATCGCACAAATTGTCATAATCACCAACGATTTCACTAGCGTTGTAATTGTTCCTGAACTGGCCAAACCAATAATCATCGACAGGGGTCACACCCGTAACACCTTGACCGAAAAGGGCGGTGAACACGGGAATTTTTTCATCAGGAGCGGCCTCTTCATCTTTTTTGTACTTCATATCCAAGCCGTAAACCTTGCCCTGATCATTGCGCAGGCAGTAGATGGGGGCATCGTCATTATCACCAATCATAATGTCGGCCCACACTCCCAGAGATACGGTCCTTGATGTTAACCATGCGCCGTTGTGAAGCGTATAGATAATCTTGGCAGCGTATTCGCCCGCAGGTTCCACGCGCGCTGAGAAGTCCACACTATTGATGGTAGTACCACTCTGGCAATTGCAGATTTGAGAGCCACCCAAGAGGCCGTCAACCTTCATTGCAGCGATAAAGCCAGCACCTGCATCAGATTGACCAGAAGCCGCCTTGGCATAGGTTGTCGAGTAGTATTTACCCTCAACTTCGCCAATGATGCTGATGCCGTGAACGTTGCCCATGGGAACAGCGTTTTGCTGTTGAGTACTGTAATAAATGTGGTTAGGATTATCATACGTCCCCAAAGCGATATATCCACTGGGGAGATACGAGTAAACTTGCGACCGTGCGGGAGCCTTGCCCGGGCCGGCCTGCACACTGAAAGCACCTACAATAAGTGCCATCAGAAGGAATGTAAGCTTTTTCATTTTTAAAACAGTTTAAAGTTAATAAATAAAAGTTAATAAATATACGAATTATACTTTTTCTATCATCGTTTTCAAAAAGGCTTAGTCAATGCGACCTCAAAATCACTTGCAAATTTAGTATAATAATTTGTAACGACAATGGCTAAATTTGTTAATAAAATATAACGTGTAGCAAAGTTTCACGTAATGTCGTGATTATCTTAATAATCATTCAAAACAATTTGGTAAAAAAAACTTTTTTTTACTTCAGAAGGAGCTCGATGATGGTGTCCACTCCCGTAGGTACGGCAGGCAGCTGGATGGTGACGCCGTTGCCAGTAGCGGTATAACGCAGCTTGCTCTTATCACTAAACAGTCTCACCTGCTTGACGCTCTTTCCGCTCAACGGCAGATAGATGGCATCGTCCTGCAGGTCAAGGATATGGACATAGAGGGTGTTGCCGCGCTGTGTGGTCACTCCCCAATCGTGCGGCGGGATGATGCCACCGCGAGTGCCGTAGATGCTCTCCCCGTTGGTGCGCATCCACTCGCCGAGGGCATGCAGGCGCTCCACAGCCTCGTCGGGCAGGCAGCCGTCGGGTCGCGGCCCCACGTTGATGAGCAGATTGCCGTTTCGCCCGGCAGCCTTTACCATCGTGCGGATGATGTCGTCACTGCTCTTGTAGTTCTTGTCGGTGATGCGGTAACCCCATGTATTGTTCATCGTCATGCAGGTCTCGAGAGGCAGCTGGCTGATGCCGTTCTCGCCCGAGTAGCCGGCGGTGTTCTCGCCGGGGATGTCCTGTTCAAAGATCTGTATGTCCTCGCCGGGGAAAGGCACCTCGTGGTGATTGTTGCCGATGAGGCAAGAGGGCTGGAGGCGGTGGATGAGGGCGTACTGCTCATCGAGCTGCCAGTCGAAGGGCACGGGGTCGGTGTCGTGCTCCCACTTGCCGTCGAACCAGATGGCGCCGATGGGGCCGTAGTTGGTGAGCAGTTCGGTGAGCTGGTCGTTCATGAACTTGTAATACTGTGGCCAGTTGGTTGTGGCGGGATCGTGCGGCATCTGCTCCTGGTGGCGTCCCAGCGGATAGTCCAGACGGTGCCAATCGAGGTGGGAATAGTAGAAGTGCAACTTGATGCCGTAACGCTGGCAGGCGTCGGCGAGTTCCTTGAGTACGTCCCGCTTGAAGGGGGTGGCATCGACGATGTTGTAGTCGCTGGCGGCACTCTTGAACATCGAGAAGCCGTCGTGGTGGCGCGAGGTGATGGTGATGTAGCGTGCGCCGGCGTCCTTGATGGCGCTCACCCACTCGTCGGCGTTGAATCGCGAGGGATAGAAGCCCGCGGGCAACTGGGCGTACTCGTCGCGGTCGATGCGCTTGTTGAGCATCACCCACTCCCCGTCGGCGAGCATGGAATAGACGCCCCAATGGATGAACACACCCAATTTGTTGTCCTGAAACTCCTGGCGTGCCCGCAAGTTTTCCTCGCTGGGAACGTAAGTGCCTGTTTGGGCAGCGGCTGCAAGGCAGGTGAACAGCAACAGTAGGGAAACGAGGGTCTTGCCCGATTTAATGGATTTCTTCTTGATGCGGCGATGTGTCTTGATAACGATCCAGGTGAGCAGCAAGAGGATGGCGATGAAGGCCAGCAAGGCGATGCCGGCATACCAAGGTGCCTTGTCCAGCAAGTCGCTGAAGATGGGCGACACATACTCGCTCATCAAGGGGGCTATGAGGCCCCGCTGCTCGGACAGGGGGTCGTTGGCCAGGCTGATGGTGTCGCCCAGCACCATTGTTGGCCGGCTCGCGGTCTCGTAAGCCGGCCAATAGTGTTCGGGGGTGCTGGGATTGCCGGTGAGTGCGAAGTTGACCCACATCTGCTGGACCTGATCGGCCAAATATGGATTGTGCACGTCACCCGACTTGATTTGGCGTCCTGTGTTCAAGACGTAGGAGACCTCGGCGCCGTGACATGCGCCATAGACGGGATCCTTCAAGGGGTGTGTCCAGTAATACATATAGGTGCGGCCTCCAGCCTGTGCATGGCGTTGTGCCATCTCGATGGCGGGTCCACGGAACATGAGGTCGTTGAGCAGCTCGGCTACGGGCCACGGTTTAGTGTCGGGCACGCTCTCGATAAAGCTGCTGGCGCACTTGCGCTGCTCGTCGCTGAGCGACAAGCCCATGTATCGGTACCACAACTGCACAGCCATCTCGAAGTGTTCCTCGCCTCCCATGGCATCGATCCAGAAGTGCGTCTCGTCGGCATTTGACCCGATGAGCATGTCGATGCCCGCATTGAAGCCGTCGAAGCGGCTGTAGGGGTCCTCGGGGATGACGTCGCCGTCACGCTCGGGGAAGCGGTAGAACTCGCCCACCTCCTCGTTGAGGGCGATGATTTTGGCCGGGGAGAGAGCCTGCAGGTCGGCCACGGTCTTGGCTCCTGTAGCGTCGAGCACAAGCTTGGTGAGTCGCTGGCAGTCCTCGCGGCTGCTGGTAAAGGCCACACTGCCGCTTTGCATGATGGCCCGGCGGAACAAGCCCTGTGCCTCGTCGATGCTGGTGAGCAGCGCCACGCTGCCGGCGCCTGCCGAGTGCCCCATGACGGTGACGTTGTCGGGGTCACCGCCGAAGGCCCTGATATTACGCTTCACCCATCGCAAAGCCTCGACCTGATCGAGGATGCCGAGGTTGCCGCTGCGAGCATAGGCCTTGCCGTCGGGCAGAGACGAGAGGTCAAGAAATCCCATCAGTCCCAGTCGATATCCCACCGAGACAAAGACCACCTCGGGGTGTGCCTCGACAAATGCTTTGCCCCAGTTGTTCGGGTTGGCGGTACCGTCGCAGACGTAGGAGCCGCCGTGAATCCACACCATGACGGGGCGACGTGCCGACCGCATGGCGTCGGCGGCAGTCCACACGTTGAGGGTGAGGCAGTCCTCGCCCTGGGGGTAAAGCGAAGCGGCATTGCCAGGCCTGCGATCCTGGATGGGAGAGTGGCCAAAATACTTGGCCTCGCGCACCAGGCGGCTGTCGGGTTCGGGCTTGGCTACCTGCCAGCGGCGTTCTCCTGTGGGCTGCAAAGCGTAAGGTATGCCCTTGAACGTCAAGAGCGCCCCCTCGCGCTGTCCCACAAAGATACCATTGGCGACCTCTACCGCGAGTGAGTCGGGATAATCCCCGTCAATCACCTTGTTTTCACCATAGAGTGCAGCCATTTCCTGCTCGAGCTGCGACGGCTGTGAGGGCTGTTCATCCTTGTTGGAATTACAGGCTGCCAACACAGCAAGCAACGACAAAAATATAACCAATCGTTTCATATCATTGTTTTTATAGATGAGCGCAAAGATAGTGAAAGATAGCCACATTAGCAAAAAAACAGTGCGCTCATCGTGCAAGCGCAAGAAAAAGTTGTACCTTTGCATCCAAATATCAAAAAACGAACGTAAATATGGGACTGTTCAAAAAATTATTCTCACGCGAGAAAAAAGAGACGCTCGACAAGGGTCTGGAAAAGACCAAGCAGGGCGTGTTTGAGAAAATCAAGCATGCCGTAGCCGGCAAATCGACCGTCGATGACGATGTGCTCGACAACCTGGAGGAAGTGTTTGTCACCAGCGACGTGGGCGTAGAGACCACCGTCAAAATCATTGACCGCCTGCAAGAGCGCGTGGCCCGCGACAAGTATGTGGGCACCGAGGAGCTGAACGAGCTGCTGTGCGACGAGATCTCGCAGATGCTTGCCGACAACAATAACGCCGAGATGGAGGACTTCACTGTGCCCGAGGACAGCAAGCCCTACGTCATCATGGTTGTGGGCGTGAACGGCGTGGGCAAGACGACGACCATCGGCAAGCTGGCTTACCAGTTCAAGCAGGCCGGCAACAAGGTGGTGCTGGGCGCCGCCGACACCTACCGTGCCGCTGCCGACGAGCAACTGGAGATTTGGGGCAACCGTGTGGGCGTCCCCGTCATCAAGCACAAGATGGGCACCGACCCCGCTGCTGTGGCCTATGATGCCGTGCAAAGCGCCGTTGCTCAGAATGCCGATGTAGTCATCATCGACACGGCCGGCCGTCTGCACAATAACGTGAGCCTGATGAACCAGCTGACCAAGATCAAGAATACCATGCGCAAGGTGCTGCCCGAGGCTCCCCAGGAGGTGCTGCTGGTGCTTGACGGCTCGACGGGCCAGAACGCTTTTGAGCAGGCCAAGCAGTTCTCGGCCGCTACCGAGGTCAACGCGCTGGCCATCACCAAGCTCGACGGCACTGCCAAGGGCGGCGTGGTCATCGGCGTGAGCGACCAGTTCCAGATACCGGTGAAGTACATCGGCCTGGGCGAACAGATGACCGACCTGCAGATTTTCAACAAGCAGGAGTTTGTGAAATCGCTGTTTGGGGTTCAGAGAAACGACTAGATCATCTAGAAAATCTAGATAGTCTAGAGAATCTAGAGGGTCTAGAGAATTCATGAGAAAGAACAAGATAGACATCATCTCGCTGGGCTGTTCCAAGAACCTTGTGGACAGCGAGCACCTGATGCGGCAACTTGAAGCCGCGGGCTATCGTGTGGCCCATAACGCCAGCCACGTTGACGGCGAAATCGTCGTGGTGAACACGTGCGGCTTCATCGCCGATGCCCAGCAGGAGTCTATCGACACCATCCTGCGCCTGGGAGAAGCCAAGCGCGAGGGTAAAATCCGCCAACTGGTGGTCATGGGCTGCCTGAGTGAGCGTTTCCGCGCCGATCTCATCGAAGCGTTGCCCGAGGTGGACCGTTTCTACGGCAAGTTTGACTGGAAAGGCATGCTCAGCGACTTGGGGCACGCCTATCGTGACGACCTTGCCCATGAGCGCCACCTGACCACGCCCAGCCACTACTGCTACCTGAAGATTTCGGAGGGGTGCAACCGTTTTTGCGCCTTTTGCGCCATCCCGCTGATTACGGGACGCCACACGTCGGTGCCGATGCAGCAGTTGCTCGACGAGGTGAGGCGCCTAGCCGAGGGCGGCGTGAAGGAGTTCAACGTCATTGCCCAGGACCTGTCGTCCTACGGCATGGACCTGGAGGGGCGCATGATGCTGCCCGAGCTCATCGACCGCATGGCCGACATCGAGGGCGTGGAATGGATACGCCTGCACTATGCCTACCCCACCCAATTCCCCTATGACATCCTGCCCGTGATGGCCAACCGTGAAAACGTGTGCAGCTATCTGGACATTGCCTTGCAGCACATCAGCGACAAGGTGCTGAGCAACATGCGCCGCCACATCAACCGCCAGGAAACGCTGGAACTGCTGTCACGCCTGCGCCGCGAGGTGCCGGGCATCCACATCCGCACCACGCTGATGGTGGGATTCCCCGGCGAGGGCGAACAGGAGTTTGAAGAGCTGATGGACTTCACGCGCGAGGCACGATTTGAACGCATGGGAGCGTTTGCCTACAGCGAGGAGGCCGGCACGTGGGCGGCCAACAACCTGAGTGACGACATCCCTGAGGAAGTGAAGCAAGAACGCCTGCAACGGCTGATGGCGCTGCAGGAGGACATCTCGATGGATATCCAGGAGCAGAAGGTGGGTCAGACACTCAAGGTCATCGTTGACCGCGAGGAGGATGAATATTATGTGGGTCGCACCCAGTGGGACAGCCCCGAAGTCGATCCCGAAGTGCTCATCGGCAAAGACAAGTCGCTTGCCATCGGGCAGTTTGCCAACGTGGAGATTACGCAGGCACTACCCTTTGAGCTCGTGGGCATTAGTCATTGATTTTCACTACATAAATTAGTGGGGCAACGCAAACGATTGCGTTGTTTTTGCGTTCTTTTTATTATTATTTATAAGGTGTAATGTGATTTTCGTTGTAATTTTGACCCGCTTAAATAAAACGTTTCAGGTATTTCGAAACAAACCAACTTTATTGTTTAATTTAAATAAACTTTTTAACATGAAAAAATTAACGTTAATTTTATCTATGATGATTGCCCTCGTTGGCTTGAACGCCAATGCAGCAATCTACATTGTGGGTAACGGTCCCCTGGGTGGCTGGGCTTTTGACGGCGGTCAGGAGATGACCCCTGCAGGCGATGGCACTTACACTTATGAGATGACCATTCCCGAGGATGCTGAAAGTGCAATCATTTATTTTGCGTTTGCTGACGGTCGCGGCACAAGCTGGGACGACTTCAACGGCACCATGCGCATTGGCCCCACCAGCGGTGATCAGAAAATCGAAGACACCAATTGGGTTGAGACCCAGAAGGCTGGCGGCGACAATGGCGCTTACTTCTTCGAAGGTATTAATGGTGAGGCTTACACCGTGACCTACGATGAGACCAACAGCAAATTCAAGGTTGACGGTGCTTTTGCAGAGCCCCCCGTTGGTGGCGACACTTACACCGTAGCCGGCTCTCCCGCTGCGCTGTTTGGCACCGAGTGGGCTCCCAGCAATGCCGACAACGACATGACCCTTGTTGACGGCCTGTACACCTGGAGTAAAAACAATGTTGAGCTTGCTGCTGGCTCGATCGCATTCAAAGTTGTTGTTAACCACGCCTGGGGTACTGCTTATCCCTCTAGCAACTTCGTTAAGCCTGTTGAGGTTAAGGGTATCTACAACGTGAAGATCACCTTCAACGCTGACACCAAGGATGTAGCTTGCGAGCTGACCCTCGTTGAGGAACTTCCCGACACCGGTGAACACACCTACACTGTAGCTGGTGCTCCCGCTGCGCTGTTTGGCACCGAATGGACTCCCAGCAATGCCGACAACGACATGGAGCTCGTTGAGGGTCTGTACACCTGGGAGAAGAAGAATGTTGCCCTGACCGCTGGCACCATCGCGTTCAAGGTGACTCAGGATCACGCATGGACTATCGCTTATCCTAGCGAGAACTACACCTACAACATTGAGGCAAACGGCAACTATGACGTGAAGATCACCTTCAACGAAGAGAGCAAGGATGTTAACATCACTGTTACCGCTGTTGAGGTAAGTGCCGACTTCTACGCCGTTGCTGGTTCACCCGCATCATTCTTCGGTGCCGAATGGAATCCCAACTTCGACGCCAACAAGATGACGCTTGTTGAGGGTCTCTACACCTGGGAGAAGAAGGACATCGAGGTGACCGAAGAAGGCCTGACCATCGAGTTCAAGGTTGTCAAGAACAACAACTGGACCACCTGCTGGCCCGCTGACAACATCGTGTACTCCTTCCCCGGCGAAGGCACCTATGACATGATCATCACCTACAACCCCGAGACCAACGAGGTTCTTTACAATGCTGAGAAGCAAGGTGGTGAGGAGCCCGAAATCACTGTCTACACTGTTGTAGGTCCCCAAAACGTGTTCACCAGCAACTGGGATGCAACCGACACCGACAACGACATGGTTGAGAATGAGGGTATTTACACCTGGACCAAGGATGGCGTTGAGCTGACCGCTGGCTTTAGCTTCAAGGTTGTCGGCAACCACAGCTACGATGTTTATGAGTGGCCCGTTGGATTCGGCAGCAACTATGATGTTGCCGTTGAGGAGGCTGGCGTCTACACCATCGAGATCACCTTCGATCCCGCTGCTGAGGAGAGTGCACGCATCACCTGCAACCTGACCAAGACCGGTGAGATCGAGCCCACTCACTATGAGGGCGACGTTTACATCATGGGTGAGGTTAACGGCATCGGCTGGCACACCAATGCAGGCTATAAGATGACCCGTTACGCTGAGCAGAACCTCTACACCGCCTTTGTTACCACCGCTGGTGAGAATGATGGTTACAGCTACTTCAGCTTCACCAAGCAGCTCTCAGAGAACGACCAGGAATGGGAAGCTATCGCTCCCTACCGCTTCGGTGCTGTTAGCGACGGTGACTATTGGGTAAATCCTGAGGATCTGGGCAATGTAATCAGTCTGACCGACAATGGCCAGTCGCTGCGTCTGCCCGCTGGTAACTGGAGCATGGTTGTAAGCGTTGACGACATGACCCTCATCATCAACGATGCTCGTGGCGACGTGAGCGAGGATATGAGCGTTGACATCACCGATGTTACTGTACTCATCGACATGCTGCTGAGCAGTGGTGAGGTTCCTGCACAGGCTGATGTTAACAGGGACGGCGCTATTGACATCACCGACGTTACCGTCCTGATCGACTACCTGCTGAACAACACCTGGCCCGCTGCCGAGTAATTGACAGCTCTAGTCGCTAACCCGACATAAAAAGCGGGGTCCCGATTCACGGGGCCCCGTTTTTTCTTGTAGGCATTGGCCTATGTTTTCCTTTCTACTATGACAATGTTAGCTGTTGTAATCGACGCAAGCGCGCAGTTGCTTCACGTCCTTGATGATGGCAGCAGCGGCAACATGGGCAGGATGCTTGGCATAGGTAGCGACATCGTCCATCGTGGGGACAATGGCAGTGAGGACGATATCCCAGTCCTCGGCGGGATTCTCGTTCAGAGCGGTCTCGATGCTCTGGAGCACATCGATCTGCTCGGGGAGGGCATCGAGTGCAGCCTTGAAGCGCAGGGCGGTCTCGCGACGAACTTGGTCGCTGCCCTGGAGTTTGAACATGACTATGTGTTTGACCATTGTTATTTAGTTTTTAGTTTTTAGTTTTTAGTTTCTAGTCCCTAGTTTTTAGTTGTTGTGGAGAGTGATATAATAAGAAAGACACCAGCCTTGTGGAGAGGGCCGGTGTCTTACTTCATTATCATGTTGTTTTATTACTCTGCTGCGGGAGCCTCCTCGGCGGGAGCCTCACCCTCGACAGCCTCATCCTCGGCGCCTTCCTCGGCAGCCTTAGCGGCGGCGAGAGCAGCCTGGTGAGCGGCCTCCTCGGCCTTGCGAGCAGCGCGCTCAGCGGCGAGCTCCTCGGCGTTCTCGGCGATCACCTCAAAGGGGATCTCGACAGCAACCTCCTTGTGCAGACGCACGATACCGGTGTACTTGCCCGGGGTCTTGATGGTCTCGTGCACGCTGACAATCTTGCGGTCAACATTGTGACCTGCAGCGAGCAGACCCTCATGTACCTGAGCTGCGCCAACCGAACCGTAGATGGTGCCGGTGGGGCTCACCTTAACGGGGATGGTCAGGAATACACCCTCAAAAGCCTTAGCAGCCTCTTCGGCATCGGCCTTCACCTTAGCGAGCTTGTGAGCCTGCTGACGCAGGTTCTCGGCGTGAACCTTGAGCGCGCTGGGGGTAGCCAAGATAGCCTTACCCTGGGGAATGAGATAGTTGCGGCCATAGCCGTTCTTCACTTCCACGACGTCGTTCTTGAAACCAAGATTGACGATATCTTCTTTCAAAATAATCTTCATAGTTTGTTTCCTCCTTTGTGTAATCGTGTTGTTTATTTCATCAAGTCGGTCACATAGGGCAGCAATGCCAGATGACGGGCACGCTTCACAGCCTTAGCCACGCGGCGCTGGAACTTGAGCGAAGTGCCAGTGATGCGGCGGGGCAGGATTTTACCTTGCTCGTTGAGGAACTTCTTCAAGAATTCGGGATCCTTGTAGTCGATGTACTTGATACCGCTGCGTTTGAAACGGCAGTATTTCTTCTTGCGGGTGTCAACCGACAGGGGAGTCAGATAAC
>JAEEGI010004893.1_pt1 | contig 31097 bp, 26 predicted proteins | sample 8958751 | NCBI WGS metagenome assembly JAEEGI01 (sample SAMN16246545, study PRJNA631951) | gut metagenome | biome: gut microbiome; feature: rumen; material: KS-attached | host: Bos | place: Iran: Karaj | collected 2018-10 | reverse complement strand
ACTTGAAGCCTTTCGCCGCCGAAATCTATTATCGTATAGTCGAACGGCGCTGCCGCCGCGATCCGGCGCGAGGTCAACGCCGTATCGACTTACGGTGATTTTCGCCGACTTATAGAAAAAACGTTTTTCGAATAAAATATATAAATAAATTCCGCCTCTGCCGTAAAAGCGCAGCAGGCGGAATTATTTGTTTGTAATTATTCGTAAAGCAAGCGTTTCGCTTTTTTATCATCCGCTTTTAATTACATTGCGAATTCAAAGGACATAAACGATTCGGGCTATCAATTATTATTGATTTTTATATATTTATTGCCACAAATCGTCGGATCATACAAACCAGTTCCGCTATATATGTTATTTAGATAGATTACTGCTTGATTGACATTATAATCTTCTTCATATAGTATTTTAGAAAACGTTTTGGTCCAGCCATTGGCAGAACCACATGGAATGTCCCCTTTGAAACCAATTGCCGTTGTCGCACCGTTTTGTACTGCTATATGTGGGAGATTTGGCGAGTTTTCACCACCGTACCCTGTTTGACAAGCTATGAAAGCAATATATTGTTTTTTTCATATCTACTTATTCTACTCCTTTAACTATGGAAACGCGCAAAGCCATGGCTTATTTTAAGCCATGGCTGAATAGCGCGATCATTATTGTTCTGCCACAAGTATTTCAACTAAACATTCCGAAACGAACGTAAGCGTTTTTTGCTTAACTTCGTCATAAAAATCGTGTGAAGAACGGATCGTCACGCCGTAAACGGCACCGACGCCGCCCTCGTTCAATGCAACGGGCTTTATATATCGGTATTCATAACCGGAATAGCCTTTGACGTCTTTAACTATGGCTTTGACTTTTTCGGATATCAGCGCATCCGCTTCTTCTTTATCAAAAGGAAGCGAATCAATACCTTCAAATTTGTCACCCACCATAAGCAGCGTGATCATTCCGTTTTTGTCGACCGCTATATTCAGAGTAAACGCCGATCGATAGCCGTCGATCATTTTGTAAACGCGATAATGATAATAATACGGGTCGTCTGAACCTGATTCTATTTCGTAATCGCTCAGGTTGTCGCCCAGATACGATTTTGCCGTTCGTTCTGCAACGGCTCTGCATTTTTCTTCGTTAACGGCGCCGCTTTCGGATAACGGTTTGTACGCTTCAAATTGCGTGAGTTCGTTGGTTTTAGAGTCTATCCAGAATCTTATGTCATAATCGTTCATTCCTTTTTGGTAATACGAGTGAGAAACCGACGTCGAGTATATCCCGTTTTTCAAAACTGCCGATTCTTCATAGGTTCCGGTGTATTCCACGCCGTCAACGGTGACGGCTGCGGTTTTCGGGGCGGTCTCATCCCTGAATCCCAAAATGTTTTTTCCGCTCCAGGCGGGGTATTCTTCGATCACGGAAATCTCTCCTCCGTCGGATGAGCCGCAGGTGAACGCCGCGTACTTTTTTTGATACGGTTCAACAGAATTGCCGTCGCTGTGTTCCGTTGTTATTGCGTTCGGTTTCATCATCGCTTTCACGCCGAATACCGCCGTGACCGCGAAGACCGCAAAGCACGCGAACGCCGCGCCAATGCGTAAATTTTTGTTCCGTTTTTTTGCTTTTTCGTTGTATTCGTCCACGCGGTCGAGCACTCGACGCGCGGTCTCTTCATATGTCCTCATAAACAAATCCCTCCTCTAAAAGTTTTGCTTTCAGCGCGTTCCGCGCCCTGTAAACAAGCGTTTCCGCGTTGTGCGCCGACTTGTTCATAACGCGCGCGGCGTCTTTTACGGACATACGTTCGAAATATACCAGCCAGAGTATCTGCGCGTATTCGGGCTTCAATCCGCGCATGGCGCGGTGTACGGTTATGCGCCGTTCTTCCCGGATATACGATTCTTCAAGCGTTATTTCGTCCTGCGGTATCTCGCCGCAGTTTTCCGTAAGGTATTCGCCGCGCCGTTTTGCCTTGCGCAGATAACTCAGCGCCAGACGGCGTGCGATCGTATAAAGCCAGGTGCTGAACGCATATCCGCCTTTGTCCTTTGGCTTTTTTGTCCCCAGATACACGAACGTGTCTTCGGCAAGCTCTTCGGCGGTATTGAAGTCGTGCACGTAAGTGCAAAGGTACATTATAAGTCCGTCGCGGTACTCGCGTATTATCTCCGCAAGTCCTTCGGCGTCGCCGTCTTCGCGGAAACGGCGGTAGCTACTCGCGCCGTTATCCATAGCGTCTGCTCCTTTCACCTTAAGGCGTTTTCACCCTTTACACGTCGCGTGCAGCGAAAACTTCACACTTTTGACGCGGTTTTTTTCTTTATCTTGTATTTTTTGCTCACCGGAGGGGTATAGGCGAGCGTGAACTGCGTTATCTGCTTTACGCCGGCTTTGCGAAGCGCCAGCGCGCAGGCGTTCATCGTGGATCCCGTGGTGCGGACGTCGTCGATCAGCAGCACGCGGCTTGCGGAACCGAGCTTTTCTTTGTTTGCGGTATAAAGTCCCAGCGCGTTGCGGCGGCGCTGAGCCGCCGAAAGCAGTTTCTGTTCGGCGGCGCGGTGGGTGCGTTCGAGTGCGGGGCAAAGCGGCACGCCGCTCGCTTTGGAATAGCACTGCGCTATGGCTTTTACGTGGTCCAGACCGTATTTGCGCACGTTCTGCGCGGTGCGCGGAGGGAACGCTACCGCGTCGAATTTGCGGCCTTCGTAGAACGCGGCTATCACGTCGCCGAAGAATCCCGCGGCGTTCTTATTAGGGGAATGCTTGAGCGTGCGGATGAGCTTCTTCGCCGCAGGAGAAGAATAGAAGAACAGAAAATCTTTCTTTCCGCCGCCGCACGCGCATTCGTGCGCGGTCTTCCCGCACGAGGGGCATTCCGCCGAAAACAGCGAAACGAATTCTTTTATGCAGTCTTTGCAGAACGGCGCCTTTTCCAGCGTGACGTCGCCGCATATTATGCAGCGGTCCGGGTAGACGAGCCGTTCGAGCGAACGCAGAAATTTCATATTTATCACCGTATTAAAGTTTACAATACGAACGCCCAAATGTCAACGGGTATATTTTCCATATTTGCGCAAATAATAAAGGCGAATACGTTTTTGCGGAGGCATTTGGCAAAATGGATCTTAAAAAGCGGCTCGTGCGCGCGTACAGGAGCATAGAACATTATGTAAACCGACCGGAAAGTTCCTGCGGCGTGCTCGCCGAAAACTTTTACCTTATTCAAAAAGCGTACCGCGAAACTTGCCGCGCGCGCGGAATGAACGGGCGCGTGTTTTCGGAATGCGCGCGGTATTTGGGCAGGAACGGAAACGTATGCGAAAAACAAAGTTTTTTCGCTTTTTTCGAAGGAGCGGATCTTTCTTTTTCCGAAATCTACAATATCCCGGCTTTTCTCAACGCGGCGCTCATAATCTCCGCGGGCGAGGAGGCGGCGCTGCTTGACTCGGGCCGCAGGTGTGATATGCAAAAGCTCACGTCGAGCGTGATCTCGCTGCACCGCGTGCGCGAGATAAGGTGCGAGGAATGCTTTGAAAAGCTCTGCGGCGCCGAAAACGTGCTCCGCTCGGGTGCCGAACTGTACGCGCAGAACGACAAACGCTCAAAAGATATGTGCCGCGAGGCGGTGATAAGATACGCGCGCCGCCGCAAAATGAGCGAGACGGAAGCCGCGCGGGAGCTCTGCGCGCGCAAAGGCGGGCTTTACGCCGCCGCGTACGGCAAAACGCATAAGGCGGCGTTTTTTATATCGCTTTTCGCGCTGTTCGCGCTTTTTGCGGGCGTTACGTTTTATGCGTTCGGCTTTTTCGCGGTCTTTGCGCTGCCGCCCTTGTTTCTGCTCAGCGGAACGTTATGCGACCGCGTGTTTTCGCGCGTCGTACCGCCGTTTGCGCCGCTTAGGCTCGAAAGCGACTGTGCCGCCGCGTCGGCGCGCACCGTGGTCGTGTATTCCACGCTGCTATTCGGCGCGGAAAAAGACTTTGCCGTATTCGACGAGCTCGAAAACGCGTATCTGCGCAACCGCGGACCATGCGCCGTTTTCGGCGTTCTGGGCGACTTTGCCGACAGCGAAAGCGAGACCGCGCCGGGCGACGCGGCTGTCGCGGCTTACGCGCAAAAGCGCATAAGCGAACTCAACGCCGCATACGGCGACCGTTTCGCGCTGTTTCTGCGCGGACGTTCGTACAACTCCGCCGACAAGATCTGGCAGGGCGGGGAACGCAAGCGCGGCGCCGTGTGCGACTTAGTCAAGTTCATCACGGAGGGCGAAGACGTTTTCGCGTATTCGCAGAACGCCTCCGTCGCCCGCGGCGCGAAATATCTGCTCACGCTCGACAGCGACACGGTCATTCCGCTCGGCGCCGTGCGCGAACTCGTATCTACCGCCCTCCATCCGGCGAACCGCCCCCGTATAAAAGACGGCCGCGTGACGTCGGGGCACGCGGTGTTCCAGCCGCGTATGAAGACCGGGCTTTTGCAGAGCTTCGGCACTTATTTTACGCTTATGCGCGCCGAATTCGGCTCGCTCTACGACACCGCGTCGTACGAGCGTTACCAGTCGCTGTTCGGCAGCGGCATATTCTGCGGCAAGGGGCTTATCGACGTCGCGGCGTTCGCCGCAGTTGCGGAAGGCGCTTTCCCGAAAGGGAAGATACTCTCGCACGATATCCCCGAAGGCGCTATACTCAGGTGTATGTTCGTGCCGGATATTACTTTTTCCGACAGCAACCCCAAAAGTCCGCTTTCGGCGTTCCTGCGGCTCCACCGCTGGGTGCGCGGCGATATTCAAAACCTCTGCCTGCTCGGTTCGCGCCGCATACCCGCGTCGGGCAGGTTCGTGCTGTGCGAAAACGCCTTGCGCCAGCTTTCGCCCGTCTTCGCGGCGTCCGGCGTGCCGGCGTACGCGTTCTTTACGAATTCAAGTCAGCACAAAGCCGCGGTATTTGCGCTGGTGCTGCTTGCGAACACGCTCGCCCCGGCGGCGTTTTCGTTCGTTTCGGTATTCTTCGGCAGGGCGTTCACGCCCAGAAGGTTCTTTTCGGTTATGTTTTCTTCGGCAAAGCTCATCGCGTTCAACCTCGCGTACGAGCTTTCGGCGCTGTTCGAATACGCCTTCCGCTCAGCCGACGCGGCGCTGCGCGCGGTATGGAGGACGCTAGTTTCACACCGCAAAACGCTGGAATGGACGACTTTCAGCCAGACCGAAGCGCGTTCCGGCGGCGTCGCCGTCCACATAACCGCGTTCTTTTTCAGTTCCGCCGTCGGGGCGGCGCTCGTATTCTTTTCGCCGCATTTCGTGTTCAGGCTCCTCGGCGCGGCGGCGTTTTTGCTGCCTGTCGTTTCGTACGCCGTCTCGCGCCCGGTAAAATCGCGTGAAAAGCGCATTGACGAAAAGACAAAGGAAAAATTGCTGTCCTACGCGCGCGAACAGTACGCCTTTTTTGCCGAACGCGTAACGCAAAAGACCAACTTTCTGCCGCCGGACAACGTGCAGTTTTCGCCGGCGGAAGCAGTCGCCGAGCGCACCTCGCCCACCAATATAGGTCTGTATCTGCTGTGCGTCGCAGCGGCGGACGATATGGGGTTCATCCCGCGTGAAAAGGCGGTTTGCGATATAGAAAAAACCCTTATCACGCTCGAAAAGATGGAAAAGTACCGCGGACATCTGTATAACTGGTACGACACGCGCTCGCTCGACGTCATAGGCGAAAGATACGTTTCCACCGTCGATTCGGGCAATCTCGCCGTATCGCTCATAACGCTGGCGGCGGCTTTGCGCTCGTTCGGCGAAGAGGGATCCGCGCTCGCCGCGCGCGCCGAAAAGCTGGCGCGGGATATGGATATGGCGTTTTTGTACGATAACGAACGCGAGCTGTTTTATATAGGATATTCCGAACAGAACGGCTTTTCGCCGCACCGTTACGATATGCTTATGAGCGAGATCCGCACCGCCTGTTACTGGACCTGCGCGTACGGGATCACGCCCGGCTCGCACTGGAACGCGCTTTCGCGCGCGGTGACCGAAAAGAACGGATTCGTGGGGATGATATCGTGGTCGGGCTCGGCGTTCGAATACTTTATGCCGCAGCTGTTCCTGCCTTCGTACCCCAATTCGTTTCTGGACGAAACGCTGTCTTTCGCCGCGTACTGCCAGCATAATTTTCGCAAAGAAAAGCTGTGGGGAACTTCCGAAAGCGGGTATTACTGTTTCGACGCCGATATGAATTACCAGTACAAGGCGCACGGCGTTCCGGCGCTGGCGCTGAAGGAATATACGGGTACGGAACGCGTTTTTTCGCCGTATTCGGCGTTCCTTATGCTCGAACGAATGCCGGAATCGGTTATGCGGCTGCTCGGCGTCTACGAAAAACTCGGCGCGCGCGGCGAATACGGCTTTTACGAAGCGGTCGACCTTTCCGAACGCGGCGGGATCGTCCGCAGCTATATGGCGCACCACGTGGCGATGAGTATGCTCGCAATAGACAACGCGTGTTTCGACGGCATTATGCGGAGGCGTTTTTTCCGCGACAAACAGATCGCGGCGTGCCGCGAACTGTTATGCGAACGCATTCCCGCCGACGTCCGGCTCTGCCGCGGCAGAAAACCGTTTTCAAAGCGCGAACGGCCGTATTTCGCTGCAGACGCGGATCGCGTTTTTTGCGAGACCGCGCGCCCGGAATGCGCGCTGTATAAAAAAGGCAACCTTTCGATGGCGGCGTCTTCCGACGGCAGGGTGGCGCTGCGCTGCGGCGCATACGCGGTGGACCGCACAGAATTCAAGGCGTTTTCGCCTGTTTCGGGCGTTACGTTCGGCGCCGTCAAAGACGGCAGGGCGTTTTGTTGCTCGCCGTTTACGGGAACGCCGTTCGCGTCCCGATTCGGCAAAGATTCGTTTGCGTTCGTTTCGTCGGATACGCGCTGTCCCTTGTCGGTAAAGGGGCATATCACGTCGCCGGGAGGGGCGTTCGTGTTCGATCTGCGCGCCGAAAGCGCGCTTGCCGGAAAGCTTTGTATGCATTTCACTCCGGTGCTCGATAAGCCTTCGGCGTATTCGTCGCACCCGGCGTTTTCGCGCCTGTTTATAACGTCGTCGTTTTTGAAAAACGAAAAGATACTAATATTCCGCCGCCGTTCGGAGCCGGGCGGAGGTCGTTACCCCTATATAGGCGTGGCGTGCGGCGACGTCAAAGCCTCAATGGAATTCGGCGTATGCGCCTCGCGGATAAGATCGCATTCGCGCGGCGGTATGAACAGCGCGTTCTTAAATGAATGCAGCGGCGATACCGATGTCTGCGGCGATCCCGACTGCACGGTCCGCGTATCGCCTTCTGCGCGCGGAAGCGCCCGGTTCATCATCGCCTGCGGATACACTTTGCGCGAAGTGACAAATTCCGTCGCCGGAGCGCGCAAGGCTCAGGCTCCCGCCGTGCGCGGAACGCGAGGGGACGGACTCGCCTCCGCGGCGGTCTCGGCGTGCCTGTTCGAAAGAGGAACGGACGAAAAGCCGTCCGCCGGGATGTCCTGTCTTTGGAAAGCGGGCGTTTCGGGCGACTGTCCGCTGCTCGTGCTCGAAGTCTACGGCAAAAACCCCGCGCCTGTAAAGGCTTTTCTCGGCGCGTACCGCTCGCTCGCCGGCGCCTATTACAAGAGCGAACTGCTGTTTCTGATCCACGAGCGGCCGGGGTACGATTCGCCGCTCGCCCAATGGATCAAGGAACTCGTCTCGGCCGAAGGGCTCGACCGTTACTGCGGCAGAAAATACGGCGTGTTCGCGGCGAATTCTTCTGTCTTCGACGAAAACGAGCTGCGCTTTATAAGGAGCTTTTCGGCGTTCACGTTCGAAAGCGACTCGGTGTTCCGGTCTTCGCCCGGCTATTCGGGCGCCGGACCGCGAGTTCAGAGGGGGAGCGAGTCGCCGCTCGGCGAAAAGATCGCGCCGCCCTCGGTGTTCGTATCCGGAACTCCGCCGCTGCCGCGGTCGTACGTTATGTCCGGTTTCGCGCTCGGTACGCTTGTCACCGAAAAGACGCTCGGCTTCACGTTTTACGGTTCTGCGCGCGACGGAAGGATATCGTGCTTCGACCAGGATCCGCACGCCCCGGTCTACGGCGAAGAACTGCTTATGAAACGCGGCGGGAATCTTTACGACCTCGTCTCGCTCAGCGCTTCCGCGGAATACCGCGACGGAATCGCACGTTACACCGGGAACATCTGCGGCGTGGGATACACGGTGAAGGCTTTCGTCCATCCGCGCCTGCCCGTCAAGATAATAGAAGCGGAATTCGAAAACGAGAACGTCGATACGGTGTTCTACGTCACGCCGCAGGAAAAGAAATTCGGCGCGTACGTGCCCGGTATACGGAACGCCGGGTTTTTCGTGCCGGTGAAACACGGCCCCGGCATGACCTGCTTTGTAGCGTGCGATACGAAATGCGAACTCTTCACCGACCGCACGCTGGCGCTCGCCGGGGAAAGCACGGGATCGTGCGATTCGGTCTGTATCGCGGCGAACGCGCAGCGCGTCGCGTTTTTCCTGGGCGCCTGCCCGACCGAGACCGGCGCCGCGAGCGTCGTTTCTTATCTCAGGTCCGGCGATACCGGCGGTTTCGCAAAAGAAGCGTGCGAGTTCGCGCGGTCGTTCATCCCGCCGCAGACGGCGTTCACGCAAAACGGCGTGACCGATTCGCTCTATGCGTATTTTGCGCCGTATCAGGCGGCGTTTTCGCGCTTTTTAGGCAGGACGGGCTTTTACCAGACCGGCGGCGCGTACGGGTTCCGCGACCAGCTTCAGGATTGCCTGTGCCTTGTATATTCGCGCCCCGACCTCGTGCGATCTCACATCATTCGCTGCGCCGCCCACCAGTATATGCGCGGCGACGTGATGCACTGGTGGCTCAAGACCGAACGCTTCACCGGCACGCGCACCGCGTGTTCCGACGATATGCTGTATCTGCCGCTCACGGTGGCCGACTACGTCGAAAAGACCGGCGACGAAACGGTGCTCGAAGTCAAGATTCCTTATCTTTCGTCGCCGCCCGTGGAACGCGGCGAGCGGTTCGAAAAAGCCGAACGCACGCCGGAACGCGAAAGCGTGTATATGCACTGTCTGCGCGCGCTGCTCTACTGCGCGGGCAGGACCGGAGCGCACGGACTTTCGCTTATGGGCAGCTGCGACTGGAACGACGGTTTTTCGGCGGTGGGCCGCGAGGGAAGAGGCGAATCGGTATTTACCACGTTCTTGCTCGCGTACGTTTCGCGTGAGTTCGCGCGCGTGTGCGAACTCGTCGGCGACGCAAAAAGCGCCTCGGTGCTGCGCTCGGTGTACGGGCGCGCCGCTGAAGCGGGCAGAAACAGTTTCAAAGGCGACAGGTTCCCGCGCGGGACTTTTGACGACGGGAGCTTTTTCGGCGTCAAAGAAAGCCGCGAATGCGCAATAGACGTCATAAGCCAGGCGTTCGCCGCCGCCGTTTTAGGGAAAACGCCCGAGACGACGGGCGCCGTCAACGCCGCGTACCGCGAGCTGTACGACGAAGAAAAGAATATTTTCAAGCTGTTTTCGCCGCCGTTCGAAACCATCGACGCGGGCTACGTCTCGGCGTATCCGCCGGGAATACGCGAAAACGGCGGCCAGTACACGCACGGCGCGCTTTGGGGGATATGGGGGCTTGCCGTCTGCGGAGAATACGAAAAAGCCGTGCGCCTGATAAACGCCGTGACCCCCGCCGGGCATACAGACGCCGAAAAGTATATGCTCGAACCCTACGTCATCCCCGCCGATATATATTCAAGCGGCAGGGGCGGCTGGAGCTGGTACACGGGGAGCGCTGCGTGGTTTTACAAGATAATGACCGAAGTCATAATGGGAATAAGGTTTTCCTGCGGCTTTACAAAGATCTTGGTCTCGCCGGTATGCGAATACACTTTCGTCTGCGAACGCGGCGGCTGTAAGCTCAAGATCATCTCTTCGCGCGCCGCCGGCGAAACGCCCGAACTCGACGGCGTCCCCTGCGCGTTCCCGCTCGCGCTGCCGCCTGGCGAACACGTGCTGCGCGTAAAAGCTCCGTATTGACAAACCGTGCGGCGCTGATGTATAATAACCGTATAAATATAACGCTACGGAGGATACGCTATGACAACCGCACAGGCACTTGAAAAACTCAAAACTTTCAGGACCGCGAGCTTTGCTTTGGGGCACGCCGAAGGGATGCTGTTCTACGACGGCGCGACCGTCGCGCCCAAGGGCAGCGCGCAGGTCCGTGCGAACACGCTGGGCGAGCTTTCCCGCATGAGCTACGAGCTCACCACGTCTCCCGAGATCGTCGAAGCGCTCGAAACGCTCAAAGCGGATTCCGGTTCGCTGGATAAAGTCACATCGCGCGAAGTCGAACTGCTTTACCGTGATTACGACCGCACCAGAAAGATCCCCAAAGATGAATATATCGCCTACAGCCGTCTGGAGTCGGAATCCGACGCCGTGTGGCACGAGGCAAAAGAAAAAAGCGACTTTGCGTCGTTTGAGCCGTATCTGCAGAAGATGTTCGACACAAACAGGCGCATAGCGCTTTACATAGAACCGCAAAAACATCCGTACGACACCATGCTCGACGGTTACGAGCGCGGTCTGACGCGTGAAAGCTGCGACGCGTTCTTCGGTTCGCTGAGGCAAAAGCTCGTGCCGCTCATACGCCGCGTCTGCGAAAACGCGCACAAGGTCGACGACGCTCCGCTAAGACGCATCTTCCCGGTGGAAAAACAGCGCGCTTTTTCGGAATACGTGATGGATCTCATAGGTATCGATAAGGAACACTGCGTCCTCGGCGAGACCGAGCACCCGTTCACCACCGATTTTTCCAAATACGACGTGCGCATCACCACGCATTATCACGAAGACGCGGTCGCGTCGTCGCTCTATTCGGTCATCCACGAAGGCGGTCACGCGCTCTACGAGCTGCACACCGGCGACGAACTGCAGTTCACGGCCGTGGGCGGCGGCGCCTCTATGGCGATGCACGAAAGCCAGTCCAGGTTTTACGAAAACGTCATAGGCCGCAGCCGCGGCTTCTGCGGGCTCATATTCCCGTGGCTCAAGCGCGAATTCGCACCCCTGCTCGACGACGTGGACGAAGACCGCTTCTACCGTATGATCAACAAATCCACCCCGTCGCTCATCCGCACCGAGGCGGACGAGCTGACCTACTGCCTGCACGTTATGATCCGTTACGAGCTCGAAAAGAAGATGTTCGACGGCGAGCTCAAGGCGCGCGACCTGCCCGCCGAATGGAACCGTATGTATAAGGAATATCTGGGCGTGGACGTCCCCGACGACAGGCGCGGCGTGCTCCAGGATTCGCACTGGGCGGACGGCAATATCGGCTATTTCCCGTCGTACGCCATAGGCTCGGCTTACGGCGCGCAGTACAAGCGCGAAATGCAGAAGGAATTCGATTTTGACAAAGCCGTTAAGAACGGCGAAATAAAACGCATAAACGACTGGTTCGAACAGAAGATCTGGCGCCACGGCAGGATGATGGATCCCGGGAAGCTTTTCGAATCGGTGTGCGGAAAATTCGACCCCGAATGCTACGTGGAATATCTTACAAATAAATTCAGCGAGGTGTATTCATTATGAACGAGACCGTAAAGAACATCCTCGAGCGGCGCAGCGTGCGCAGCTATATGTCGGTGCTCCCGCCCGAAGACGACGTTATGCAGATAGTCGAATGCGGCAGGTTCGCCGCCACGGCGCTGGGCAGACAGCCCTGGTTCTTCAGCGTGGTGTACGACCGCGCCCTGCTCGACGATATTTCCGCCGAATGCGCCGCAGCTATGCTTAAAGACGGATTCGTCCCGCCCGCGGGCGGCGAAATGCCGGATACTTTCCGCGGCGCGCCTATGGCGATAATAGTTTCAGCCGACGACACCGAAAAGTTCGGCGACGTAGACTGCGCCAACGCCACGCAGAATATGGCGGTGGCGGCGTGGTCAATGGGGATAGGCAGCTGTTACATAGCGTCGTTCCGCCGCGCGTTCGAAGGCGAAAAGGCGCAGGAATTCAAGACCCGCCTCGGCGTGCCTCTGGGGTTCACTCCGCGCTTTGCGCTTTCGCTCGGCTACGCCGCGTCGCCGCTTCCTCCGCGCAAAGAACGCGCAGAAGACCGTGTGGAGATAATAAAATAAAAATTAACAAAAATGGTATTCCGGCAGCACGAGAGGTAAGAGCTATGAATGATTTGAGAATTGCGATCAGCCCCGCCGGGACGCCATATCAAGTTGGATTTATCGCATATAACACCGAGGTGAGACCATGAGTTCAATATATTTTTATGCTACAGAAAGCGACCTTCAACCCATAGTTGATTATATTTTAAGCAATGAACTTTCGATATATGACCGCGATGGGAAAATGCATTCTCAACTGAATCAAAAATCGCTTTTTATTGCAGAATCCAATATAGAATTCAATTATACAGATACGCTTGATTATTTGACATTTGATTATTTCCAGTGTTTATCATTGATAAAGTCAAAAGAAGTAAAATCGAAAAAAATAATAAAGGCATATAATCATATTTGCAAGATAATAAAAGAAGGGTTCGTTTACGTAAAGCTCTCACGATTATATGTTGGGCCTGATTATCTTCAAAAATGGCGCGACCGCGAATTTGACCATCTTTGCGATTTGCGCTGCATTCACATATTGGAATACAAAGTGAATGAGTATTTGTGTGACACCTCATATGCTGAACATGTTGCAAATAGTGTTTATGAGCTTGTGTCGAACCGAGGTTTTTTGACCATTCCAGTATGTTTTGAAAAATGGGGAATAAGCGAAAAAATCGGTTTTGGCAATTACGTTATATATAAAAACAAAGACGATTTGGATTTATATACGCAAAAAGTAATTGTGTCATATTTAATTGGCGAACATGACGATTCCCATGAGGAAGAGTGGATTCATTGCATGCCATCTTCCAAATATATTAACTATTCCGCTGATAAGCTTGGTGGGAAGAACAAGGGAGTGCTTTTTAGAGTTCTCTTAGACGCGCGAATTGTTACTGATCCAAAATATAACGACCTTGTTAATATGTTCAATGAGATTAATGTATTCCTTAATGAAAAATGCACAAGGGTCGAGAAACAGTTGTGAAGCATAATGCAAAACTGATTTAGAGGGATATTGGGTTAATGAAAAAGCGAATTAATCACATGACACTCCGCGCTTTGCGCTTTCGCTCGGCTACGCCGCGTCGCCCCTGCCTCCGCGCAAAGAACGCGCAGAAGACCGTGTGGAGATAATAAGATAAGAGGTGCGTTATGGCAGTCAGAAAGATAATAGCTATCGGCGGAGGCGAAAACGGAAGAATCAACAGTAAAGGCGAGAAATTGCCATATGAATTGGCCGAGATAGACAAGGAGATCATACGCGTGTCAGGTAAAGAAAACCCACGCGTTCTCTTTCTTGCACACGCACAAATCTCCTTTGGAGACGAGAATGAAAAAAGATATAACGAGACGATCCACAGAGTTTACAACGGTATGTACGGCTGCGATTTCAGATGGCTGAAAGCCTCGGAACTCACGGGTGATTATGAAAAGGCGAAAGACGACATCGCTTGGGCTGACGTCATTTATGAAGGCGGCGGCGATACCGTCGCCATGATCGAACTGTGGCGAAAAACCGGATTTGACGCGCTTCTCAAAAACGCGTGGGAATCCGGGAAAGTCATGTGCGGCGTATCAGCCGGCGCGATTTGCTGGTTTTCTTTGGGAAACACGAACGTTCCCGGATATAAAGATGCAGAAGTAAACCGGATCCCGGGCTTGGGCTTTGTCGATGCCTATTTTTCGCCGCACTGCCAGGCGGAATGGAAGCGCGAAAGCGAGATAAAAAGCCTTAAATACATAAACAAAGTGGGGCTTTCGGTCTCGAACTGCGCCGCCGTGGAGATAGTAGGCGAAAAATACCGCGTTATCACGTCGACTCCCGCAGACGCGGGATTCCGCCCGTACGTTCTGCGCACGTACTGGAAAGACGGCGTGATGCACGAAGAAGAGCTCAAACCGACGGCTGCGTTCGCACCGCTTGACGAGCTTTTGAGTATGGGCTGAAGAGAGGTAACGAATATGTTTTACTTTGTAAGGCACGGAATAGCGGACGACGCCGAAATGGGCAGCAAATTCTACCGCGGGATCGATATGTTCCTTTGCAAGCTGAGCGACGAGGGAGCGTCGCAGATCGAAAACGCCGCAAAAGACGAACGCCTGCAGGGCGCGGATATCATCCTTTGCTCGCCTTATACGCGGGCGGTGCATTCGGCGGCGATACTTTCCAAAGCGCTCGGCGCCCCTATAGCGATCGAGACCGATCTGCACGAGTGGAGCGCCGATAAGAATTTTGCGCCCAAAAGCGACGAAGAATCGATAAACGCGCTCAAAGAGTTCTTCGCGTGCCGCGGCGAATATCCGCGCGGCGAGGAACGTGACTGGGAGACGGTTTCGGATATCAGGTCGCGCGTGACCGCCGTGCTGCGCAAGTATGGATCGTACCGGCGCGTCATAGTCGTCGGCCACGGGATCGTGATACTCGCGCTCACTGGCGAAGAGATCCCCAACGGCGGCGTGATCGGGTACGAGCTGCCGGAAGAATAAAAAGTAAAGGAAAGCGACAAAAATGAGCGAAAAGAAAACCATACGCAATTTTGCGCGGCAGATAAAAGGATACGTTGAAGAAAAGTCCAACGGCGATAAAGTCGTGACCGATTTCGGAGGACGCATACTCGGGTATTATAACGCTTCCAGCGACACCACCACGGATTTTTACGGACGCATCATCTCGTACGGAGACACCGCGTCGGGGCTTATAAGACTCGACTGACGGGGAATATAAATAAAAAAGCACTGCTTTCGCAGTGCTTTTTGCATGGTGCGGCTGACCACACACAAAGCCCTGAAACGCCTGATTTTGCTTGATTTTTGCCTCTCATGTGTGCAACCGGTGTGCAACGGAGGCTATCTTAACTTCACTTAACCATATTATTACATATCGCTGCTTACGTTTTTATTATACCATATTCCACGGTGATTGTAAAGAACTATTTCCGTTTGTTATATGATAGCTCCTGAGATCTTTGCGCTTTGTGAACCAACAAAGCTTATCCCCATATCGGCGAAATACTCGTCTGCTTTGGCGATGTTTTCGTTCTGGAAACTTTCGAAAGCGTCGCAGTAGGTGTTCAGGGTGATCTTTATATCCGAATGCCCGAGTATTTTTTGCAGCACTTTCGCCTGCATACCGGCCTCGATACAGCGGGTTGCGAAGGTATGACGCAGAGAATGGAGAGACACTTTGCCTTTTACCTTTTTGTCGAGTATATCATACTTCTTAATGATACGCTGAAACTGCATATTCACCTGCGAGGTGTTGATGAGTTTCCCGTTTTGTTCAAAGAGGTATTTATCTCCCGCGCAAAACAGTATCTCTTCGACAAGCGGAAGGACCGTAACGGATATCGGGATATCTCGGTTGCCGTTTTCGGTCTTTGCGCTTTTTGATACGAACGGTTCGCCTTTCAATCCGCGCGCCATGGTTTTGCTTATAGAAATCGTTTTGAAACGCAAATCTACATCATCGGCGGTCAGCGCGTTGATCTCGCCCATCCTCATGCCGGTCAGCATAGACAGAAGCATCTGGTGCGAATAATTCACGTCTTCCGTAGTCAATACCTTGTAAAGCTTGACCTCTTCTTCCTTTGTGAGTGCGCGCACCTTTTCACGCTTTTTGGACGTTTTCGGCTTTTTGAGGTCTGCCATCGGGTTCTCGCTGATTATTTTCCGCTTAACAGCTTCTTTCAACGCCTTTTGAAGCATGGTGAAAACTTTGTTTATAATGCTTTGAGACATACACGTTTCCGCCAGCAAAAAATCTTTTATCGGCGCATAGCTTAGCTCTTGGATAGGAGTGTTTTTCAGATAAGGATTCCTTTCGATGCGTTTCAACGTTTCGATATGCCGGAAGTAAGTGCCTTCTTTAATATAATTCAGGTTCAAGTCGTCTTCGAGCATTAGACGAGCGAGCTCGCAGACAGTGATCCTGTTCGGCGCGATATACGTTCCGGTGATGATGCTGTTTTTGATCGTGGTCAGTTTATCGTTGATCTCTTTGACCGTTTTCCCGGTCACGCTGCGGCGGATCGGTTTACCGTCGTCGTCGATTCCGACGACGATCTGACCTCTGTAACCGGATTTTGTCTTGTAAACGCTGCCTTCGCCGTTGCCTTTTTTCTTTTTAATGCTTTTAGCCATATTCTTTATACCTCCATCTTAATATTCGGGCACGGATAGTATATATAACGTCCGTGCCCGCAACAAATATGCGGCGCTTATACACGTCGCTGTGAAGCCCATTTTATGAGTTCGGATTTCATGACCTTGAGATTCTTGCCGCACATGACGAGCGGAAAGTCTTTTCGGCGCATGGTCTGTCTTGCAACCGGAATAGAGCATCCCATAAGAGAAGCGACTTCTTTAGTGCCGATGAACCGCATACTGTCGTCAAGCCGTGCAGCATTGTCGGATTTATTGTCTTTGTGAGAAAATATATTGTGGAGTTCTTCTTTTGTCAGATCGTCTTTCGTTATCTTCATTTGTTTCACCTCCTTCATCTGGCTTCGCGCTGAAGCTGTAAATAGCGGTGATAGTGATCGACCGCCTTTACGATATAGTCCTGCTGTTGCTGAACGGAATAATTGCCGGGGATCTTGCCTTTCAGCCGGTCAAGCGGGATCGTTACCTTGTCGCGCTGATTCGCCTTTTCTTCGTACATAATGGCGTCAATATCGTTTTTGGTGAGTTCTCCCGCGCCGTACGCCTTGTGCATATGGACGGCTTGTGCGTAGGACGGCGTGTTGTCGTTGAGCTCGCAGGCGTTCAGAACGTCGTATTGGCGCTCGTCGTCAAGGAAGGACAGTTCCACACCGACGGAGAATGCGATCTTGCCTTCATCCATCATATCGAGCAGTTCGGGTATGAGGTTGGTCAGACGGATATAGCGGTGTACCTGCCGTGCGCTCTCGCTGGCAGATTCCGCGACCTGTTCGACACTCCACTTCTCGCCGAGTTGGCGAGAAGCGCCCTGATGCGTCAGCGCATTCATTTTCAACTTGTACGCGAACGCCTTTTCCGATGGGAGTATGCGCTCCCGGTGCAGGTTGCTGTCCACGAGCATGATCGCCGCTTCGTCACGGCTGACGGCACGAATAAAGGCAGGGACCTCTGCGAGCCCTGCCTTCTTCGCCGCGTGATAACGGCGGTGTCCTGATATGATCTCATAATTGTCTGTGTCTTCAAGCGGTCGAACAGTCAGCGGCTCCATAATACCGTTATCCTGTACGCTCTCCGTCAGATCGTTCATACTGTCGTCGTCCAAAACCTTGTACGGATGACCGTCAAAGGGGACGAGATTTTCTACCGATATCATAACCGGCGCTTTGGGTTTGGTTGTTTTCATATATTATTATTTTACCTCTCTTTCTATCGTGCTCCTTTTTCTGGAGCGTCTTTGAATATCATTTTTCCGTCACGGTCGAGCTGACGGTACGGTGCTTCCATTTCAAACTCCTGTCTTACCAGATCATAGAGGCGAGGCGATTTATCTCTTATGCGCTTAGCCCGGTCGAGATTCTTCCGCAGCGGCTCGATGTGCTTCCTGGTTATTTCAGAGCGGGCTGCTCTGTTATCCGCAAGCACGGCGAGATCGGTCTCACGGCGTATCTTGTTGCGAAGCAGAGAGCGTTCGCGCTCGAGTTCGGTTATCTTTATCTGCGTGTCTTCGATATATCTGTCAAGCTGCGGGAACGTGTGGATATCCGCTTCCCGCAGGAAATTGTAGTCGTGGATGAATTGCTGAAGGTCTTTTACGGCGTGACGGAGTTCGACCGACATGATGACGGCGTCTTTGACCTCCTTAATAATCTGAAAGGCGTTTATGATGATAAGGAATAGAAGGTCGATATAGATCTCCGCGACGTCGCGGCTGTGCTCGATGTTGTATCCGAGATCGTTAGCAAGATAGAACAGTAAGACGGAGCGCCTCTTTTTCGGCAGGTTGACGTTCCATACGTCCGCAATGAAACGAGGAGTATAAATGTTTCTTGTAAGACGCGCGTCGATCACGTCCTTCGTATAGCCGAGACCGCTGAGACGGACGGCGCGATCCCATTCTTTTGCCTTGACTGACATACGGGAGTAGTCGACGGTATATCCGAGACCGAATAACTGCTTGTAAAAAGAATCCCGGTTATACGAAACGCTGAGACAGTATTCAATATCCCGTTTGAGCATATCCCGGTGGGTCGTGGCGCCGCGCTTTTCAGCCCAGTACATACCTTTGCTTTTTGTCCTGTAAAACCGGCTGTTTTCCAAAACTGACTTTCCACGCTCCCGGCATACCTCGTCGGAGATTTCACGCAAGCGGCGGTGGTTGTAGATCTTGCTTTGAAAACGGCTGCCGTCTTTGAATGAGATCGGATTTACGACGAAATGGCAGTGCAGGTTGTCTGTGTTCAGATGAACGGTAACGACGACCTGATATTTGTCTCCCCACATACGTCGCGCGGTCTCCTTGCCGATCTCAAACGCCTCGTCGGGCGTGACCTCTCCCTCGGCAAAGCTTTGATACCCGTGCCACGCGACGATACCGCCCGTTTTACCGAACCGCCGTTTTACCGCTGTCATCGCTTCATACGCACGTTGTGCCGGACAGTTGATCCCGGCAACGAATAACCGTTGATCGGTCTTTTCATCCTTTTCCGCATATTGCAGAACGTTGGACAGATCGTCGTTGAGATATTCCCTCGCCGTCGTCTTGTCCGGGTTTTCGGCGTATTCGATCACTTCCTTCAGCCGGTTCTTTACGGGCCAGAGTCCGACGGTTGCGATAAGCCATCATCTCCTATCTCTTTTAATATTTCTTCTGTCGTCTGTTTCCTGTTGTCGATAAGCTGAGCGTAGATCTCGTCAAAAACGCGAAGCGCCGCCTTTTCCAAGTCGGGAGTCGGCGGCGAATCGAGTATCTTACAGAGTTTGTCGTGGAAAACAAAAAAGGCGTCCGGCGGAACCGTTTTCGGTTCGTAGCCGAGCGCCCTTTTCAGGATATATTCGCCTTGCCCGAGCCCGCATTTTGCGGCGATGCTTTTTATCTTCCGCTTTTGAGCTTCGGTGCAGGGGAAGAATATCCCGGTCGGTGGTTTCTTTTTCTCTTTTTCCAAATAATTATCCTCCTTTTTTGGGATTTGGACAGCAAAAAAGCCGGTGAGTTTTTTCGCTCATCGGCTATGTTGCTGTATTGGGTTTGTTATCTTTCGTAATCTTTGTTGCGTTCTCTGGGAAGCACGTCTTTGATATACGCCTTGACTGTGCGATACACCTCGTCGAACGGCGGCTTGTTTACGTCCCCTGCAAAACGGAACTTATCGTAAGAATGCCGTAATTCGTCCGAACGGCGCAAAAATCCGTTGAAGCTTTCCAGCTCCCGCCCACTGTTTTTCAGCGTCTCAAGGACGGCGGCACGGTCGAATGGAACGACGTGGGAAATATAGTAGAGATCGACCACGTCCTTGATCCTGCGGAATATCTTGTCAGTGGAAATGGCGGCGACCTTGTCGGAGATCATCTGGATCGGCGCAACGCCGCAGAAGCGGACGCCGGCGACCTCATAGATCTTTGTCGGCGGGACCGGACGGTTCACGTCAACGTCCATCGTAAAAAGGATCTCTTCCGTATCTTTGTCTTTTAATTCAAAGCCTGCAGATCGTCCTTCACCGTACATCCTGTAAATGCCGACTTTCAGACCGATCCCGCTTTTGTCGATCGCTTTCTGCAAGGACTCGACCATCTGCTCCGCCGTCGGCGGCGTATCGGAATACCAGTTGGCGTCTATATCCACGGTGTGCCTTGTTTCTTCCGGATAGCCCGCCTCCATAAGGCAGGCTTTCAGCACCATAGAGCCTTTGAAGTTGACGGGAATTCCGCTGTCATATATCGCTTTCATTACGTCATACATCAGTTTTTCTTCTGCCGTAATATTCATCAATAATCCTCCTAATTGTTGTAATAATCTCTCGCTTCGTTTGCCAGTCTTTCAAACCGTTCCTGATACTCGGGAGCAACGGAAAGACCGCTGAAGCTCTCGTTGTTGGAATAGTAGTATCTGCTGACCGCTTCAGTGATGCCCTGCATATCCAGTATCGATTCATTTGCAAGCGCGTCGGAAAGAGTTCTGTTGAAGTCTGTAAATCTCAGTCCGTTCTTTTCCTTGATACAATACTGGCTTATCTTGTTTCCAAGCAATACAACGCCGTTGAAGTCGGATACCTTGTCGTCGCCGTACACCCAAACGATATATTCGTCGCTCCTGCCGCCGAAGCTGCCCTGACACATCAGCGCCTCGTCCAAAGCGAACACGACGTTTTCACCGAGCCGTTCACGCACCGCCTTTAACCATGAAAGCGCGCCGACATAATCGCTTCTCTTAGGAAGTTCCTTCTTGCGCGGATCGTACTTCGGAAGCGACGCCGTCTTTCTGTTTACAAGGTCCTCGCGTATGCGTTCTTCCAAAAGCGATAAAATATATTCCGGCGGCTTACGAAGACCGGTTTCCCAGTTCTGCACGGTGCGGAAAGGAATGTTGTATCTTGCCGCAAACTCGCTTTGCGTATCGCCGAGCCGCGTTCTCATTTCACGAATGTCCATAAAATCACCTCGCTCATATAATACACCCAATGAGTGTATTTGTCAAGAGCTGTCAGCAATATTATTTGCAATTTTTCTGTGACAAGGGGTTTCAGGGGACGCGCCGAGGGGCTCCCGGCGAACCGAGCTTGCCGAGGTTTGCTGGGATCGGCGACGTCACCTGAGTGCGAGACGACCGTTCGGCTCGCGGCGGGAAAAATATATATTTTTTCCCTGCTTGCTACGGTGTGCGACACACCCCGTTATGCCTCTTATTTTGCTTCTGTGTGGCGCATACCACGACAAAGGCGAAGCCGAATGGTGGGGTTTCCCGATAGGGTGTATCGCATAAGGTGAGCCATTTTGGCTCAATTTCTGCTTCTGCTTTTTAGAATTGAGCCAAAACCGGCAGTTTTGGCTCAATCGAACATTGCGAGCGCGGAAAGGATACCGGCATCATTTTTCGCTTTTTCCTCCTCCGTGAGCTCCATCCGAAACGACGGCGCTTCTTTTGCCGGAGCGCTTGTAAATGAAACGGACTGCAATTCTTCCCGGAACATAGCGCGGATGTCGGCAAGCGAGATATCTGTCCCGCTTTGCTGACGCCGGATCGCCTCGATTACGGCGTCAACGATAAAGCGATTTCGCGTCCCGCTGCTTTGCTCGGAAAGCTTTGCAAGATATTCCGCCGCCTCTTTTTCACGCTCTTTTCTCAGATCGAACCGGACGTTGATACGGTAGTTGTTTTTCATATACCGGCGCCCGTTCCGAGCTGAAGTTCTGCCATGTGTTCGTAGCCCTTGGCAGCGGCGCAGATGTCGTCAACGAAGAATACGCGGCTTTTGTCATAATGATAAAAGTTCTTCACGAGGCACCCGCCGCCTCCGGTGACGTAGAGCGTCGTACTTTTGTCGTCGTAACCGTGTTCACGAAGTCTGCGGAAGATCTCGTTCACATATTCCGTCGCGGTCGCTCTGATGATCTTCAGGTCTTCGTCTGCAAGATTCGCCGTTCCGTTTATGAGCACCTCTTCAATGATCGCGTCATCGATCTCGCGCCGGGTCTGGCGCATAAACTGCTCCCTTACGGCGAGGGTACACTGATGCGTACCGAACTTCTCGGTAAACATACGACCCTGCTGAGGCGCGCCGTTGATGATCGTCAGCGTGTTCATAGTGCCGTTTCCGATGTCGGCGACCATATTCACGCCTTTCATAGAAGAAGCAAAATTTGCAACTGCGGCGTAGCCCTGCGGATAGATCTTCGCGCCGACGATACGGATGCGGTAGCGAACTTTTCTGAATACAAAGGTGACTCTCTCGTTCTTCGTCAGATACGTCGCGAATTCCGCCTTCTGTCCGCTCGTCCACGTCAGCGGAAGCCCCGCCGCGATGAAAACGTCCGCTTCGGTCAGATCGTTGTCATCGAGCTCCATGGCGATAGCGGCGAGAGTGAGAACGTAATAATCGTCGTCGTTCTGCTTTTCCGCCTTAAACTCCTTGTGTCCTTCTCCTATGGTGTAGTACTTGCCGTTGTAAACGAGCATATCCTTCGTAAACAGCGGTTCGGCGTCATATTCCATAACGCCCGTCTTGAAAATGTGGTTAGCGGTCTTGATATTTCCGTAACCGTGGTCGATCCCGATGATGACTTTGTTCTTGAAATCCTTCATTTTTCATTCCTCCTTTTTGGATCTCAATTCGTTTTGTTCGATGATCTGTTCGTACAGCTTTCTCTCGGCCGGCAGTACCGCATGAAGAAAGTATTTGCAGCAGATACCGTAGTAAGAGATCATCTGTACGCAGGGATGGCTGTCTCCGTCATCGAGTAATAGACAGTTTCCGCAAACGCAGTTGCAGCACTGGTCGCGCGCCAGACGGCGGACCGTCCGCGCCTGCTTCGGGGTGATTCTGAGCACGATTTTCCCTCCTTTCGCTCAAAAATCGACTTGTGAATACTGCGCCCACCTTTCAAAACCGATTTGGTTCACGAAAAAGGTGGGCGCAATATTCTAAATGTTTTCAGTCTTGCTTTTGTAACGATTATGTGATATACTGTCCCGTGAAACGGGGTGAGTATCACGAAAACACGGTACAGAATATATGAACTGTCCGCATTGGCCCTTATGAGGAACGCAAAACAGGACGAAGAAGGTATATACAGATATTATCTGCGTGAAGAAGCGACGCGGAAGTGCATCGCTTTTTCGGCTCCCGAAACGCAGGACGACTGCGCGCTGTTTTATCAAATCATGGACGTCCTCCATAACGGGGAATTTCATGCCGCCGGCGTTATGGACGATCTGAAGGATATACTCGTGTATATCGACTTCACTAACGTTTTCGACAGAAAAGGGAACTACAGACGGTATGTAGACCTGATCGAAAAAGCGAAAGCAATGTTCCGCCCCGAGGGGATCACCCTCGACTTCGGAAACGGCGGTTACCGGTACGTCGCTTTTGAACGTTCCGCGAGTATGAGCAGACAAAGCCGGCTTTCTTTCATCCGCGAGGATTTTTACGAACTGGTAAAAGAGCGTATCACGCTCGGGATGAAGATCGGTGAATGTCAGCTTTCCAAGTTCTACGCCTACAACGGACTTATCATGACGGACGGCTTCCGCGTAGAGGATAAACGGATATGGGACGAAAAGAAAGTCATAGTCATAGACAATCCCGTAACGACCGTCCGTAACGCTCATTACATTACCGTAAAAGACGACGGCAGCGACAGACCTATGCGCAGGTATGAGCGCATTGAAAAGGTCGGAGACCTCGACGTAACGGAATTCGACGGTGAAGGCTTGATATCGCCGAAATATGCTGACTTCATAGATTATCTTTACTGCGGTGCGCACAGACACACATCTTTTCAGATACGTATGCCGTATATCAAGGGCGTGGTGCATGAGGTAGACTTCGCATCTTTCCTCTCCGAACTCGGCGTTACGGAGATAACGGATATATGGGGAGAAACGCATAAGACTTCGGATATAGCGATCATACTCACGAAAAGTATGTTCAAGGGCTTCGGCTGGATGACCGAAAACGGACTGACGTGGGCGCAGTATCTGGAACGGTGCAAAGCGTACAAACACGCGCTTTACATCTCCGAAGTAGGACAGACTGATCCCGAATCTTTTACACATATGAACTATCAGTTCCTCACCACGGCGGCGATACAGAGCGAGGAGTTTCGCCCCGCTGATCTTCCGCTCGGATGGACGTACAGCCCAGAGCAGGAGGAGCGGTACTGGATCACGAAACCTACCGAGGTACAGTATTACCGCTTTGTCGCCGACGAAGAATACCGCCTGAGATACTTCATCAGGCACGGTAACTATGAAGGCGCCGGGAGCAAGGATAAGCTTTTGGCGGCGATACTCAAAAAGAATCCGAAATTCTTAAACGAAAGGGTTTTCACGAAAGAGTTGGAGGATCACGCCGACAGTATCCTGAAGGACTACGCTATAGGGCAGTTGATCTCCGCCGGGGATAATCGTTATCTCTCGGGCGACCTTATGCGTTTTCTGCGAGTTCTCGGCGGAAACGCGCTTGACGGTCCGGCAGGCGCGGAGATATCACGCGAATACCTCGGCGAAGGAGAGTTCTACGCTCCCGGAGCCGCGTACCGCACAAACGAATACTATACGCTTCTGCGGAATCCGCATATCGCCCGGAACGAAGAAGCCGTCGCACGGCCGATAGAGGAAGGATATTACCGCAAGAAGTATCTATCTCACCTCAATTACGTTATCATGGTCGCGTCGGACACGCTGATCCCCGAACGGCTCGGCGGCGCGGACTTCGACGGTGACAAGATCAAGACGATTGCCGATCCGCTGATGAACAGCTGCGTCGCGCGCAATTACAGAGGACTGCACTTCGACTATACGTCCGCGCAGATACCCGTTCTGCATATTCCGTCCGCCGCGCCGCAGATACGTGACGCAAACGACTGGAAAGCGCGTTTTGAAACGGTGCGTTCCACCTTTGACGAGCGTATAGGTCAGATCTGCAACGCGGCGTTCAACCGAAGTATCATCGCATACGATGAAAACTCCGATTCCAAGCTGCGCAAGAAGATGACGGAAGAGACGGAAACGCTTGAAATACTGACCGGGCTTGAGATCGACTCCGCGAAAAGCGGCGTCAAGCCGGATATTGAAGAATACGTCGGCTTTTTCTCGTTCGGCGTTCCGCGTAGTCCTTTTCTAACGTACAAAAATATCGTAAACAGCAAGGACGGGCGGGAATGGTACGAGCCGACCGTCAAGGAAAAGCTCGACGCTTTCTTTGAAAATACCGATTGGGATTCGGTCAGCTCCAACGTGGAAAAACTGCCGTATTACGCCCGTATGCTTGAAAAGAACACGCCGAAGCTGAAGCCGAAGCCGGCAAGAGACGCGGAGTTGTTTGCCTTCGCCAAGAAAAAGGGCTGGTCTGACAAGCTCGACCCGAAGGATCTGGAACTGATGCGCTACATCATCGCCGATTACAACGAGGCGCTCCGGCGCATTCGCGTCAGTCGGATCAAGATCAAACAGATGACGCGCTGCGGAGATATCGAGCGTATCCTGTTCTCTCGCGCACAGGAGGAAGAATATACGACCGACGAGCTATACGGCGTGTTTCAGGAATCAAGCGCGGAGGAAATACATGATATCCGCGCCGCACTCGACCGTGAGAACTGGCATCTTCTGGACGCGGACGGACGTGAAGAGTTCCTGTTGCACTATCTTCCGTACAACAGGCACGAATACATCGATCTTTTCGCCGATTTCAGAAGCTTCGGTTTCCGTATCCTCTCGGATATCATCGCCGATCTTGACGACATGTATCTTGCCGAGGAGAGAAAGAAAAACGCCGTCCGTACCGACACGGACAGCGAGCTTGTCAACGATATTATGAAGCACTATCTGAAAGGCAGAAGTAAAGATTACCGCGATCTTGCGGCGAGCCGGACAAGGCTTTATCTGAACGAGCGCATCGATCTAGACACGGCGCTGAAATGCGCCGTTGCGCTCAAAAAGCGGGATTTTGCCATGGACGTGCTTATCGACCGCATAGCGGATAACGCGGTGAAGGGGTGATAGTATATGCTGAATGAAACAGAAGAATTCAAAGCGTACACGACATTCCCGGAATACGCGATCAAAAGCAAACGGGACACCGGCTATCTCGGGCGTTTCACCTACGATATGCTCAAAAACTTCGATGCGCTGACTCGCGTTTTCACGATCCTTGCGAGAGGATATATGTGGGAGACCGATACGCCCGATTTAGAACGCGCCGGACGCGCGCTCAAGGCGTGGTGCAGTCTGCCGGACCGGGGCAAGCCGAAGAAGGATGAGCCGTGGAAAGACAAGACCTGCTTCCCGAAATTACACGCTGAATTCCCGGAGCTTGTGAATGAAGACGGCGAAGGCTGGTTTTATACGCACGTTCATAACGTCATCGAAGTCGTGCTCGACCATACCGACGGCGTTTATCCCACGTCCGTCGGCAGCGCGATCGTTCTCACTAAAGGCTTTGACGACGCATGGCGTGACAAGGTGATACAGTATCAGGCGTCGCTCTATTCCGTCAACACGAAGGGCTGGGTACGGCGATTCGCGGATATTATCGCCGAAGCAAAAGAAGAAGGACCGCTTCAAAACAAAGAATTTGAACTGCCCGCCGAAACGGTACAGAAACTGAAGGACACGCTGAACAACAAAAAACGGGAGAACGTGATCATAGAGCTTGCAAAGTATTACCTTGCAAACAAACAGGAGGATACCGACTGGGTGATCCTTCCCGTCGACAGCTTCAACGCCTACTTCGGCACGACCTGCTTTGACCGCAAGTGGCTGCCGGAGTTTCCGGAAGAGATCATCGTTAGAGACGATTACGCAGGGCTGTGCAGATACAGGATGAATTTTTTCTGTTCAAATGATGATTTAGGAGCAAAATTATGTTAGAAAACGTCGTAAAAATAATACAAGACAATATGACGGCGATACTTCCGCTGTTTTTAGAGCTGTTCTGCCTTTTGTTCGTCGTTCTGCTCGATCCGTATATCAAGCGTTCCCACAGGCGGATCATGCTGATCAGTATCGCGCTGATCACGCTGTCGGTCGTCCAAAACCTGTTGAACGACTATTTCGGGTTCTATTACAATAACCCGACCCTGCGGACGCTCAATTCCATATTCGGCTACTCCGTATCGCCCGTAATCATCGTTCTGTTCTGCATGCTTGTCAGCGACAAGACGAAGCAACTGCCGCTTTGGATCGTCACAGGAGTAAACGCACTCATCCATTCGACCTCACTTTTCAGTCACGTCTGCTTCTGGATAAGTGATGATAACCATTTCAGACGCGGACCGCTCACGTACACCAGCCACGTTGTCTGCGCGGGACTGCTTTTGTATTTACTTTACCTGACTTTGAAAAGAAAAAGCGACCGGAAGAGCAGCAGACTCTTCATCCCGGTATTCAACATTCTTTCGGTCGTCGCCGCGTTTTTGCTGGACACCTTCGTCACGCACACGGATGAAGGCGTCACCTTTACCACGATCGCTACGGTCAACAGTTGCCTGTTCTATTACATCTGGCTGCACCTGGAGTTTGTCCACGATCACGAAAAGGCGCTGATGGCGGAACAGCGGATAAAAATCATGATGTCGCAGATTCAGCCGCATTTTCTTTACAACACGCTGTCGTCCATTCAGGCGCTTTGTCTGGCCGATCCCGAAAAGGCGTTCGACGTGACCGAAAAGTTGGGGACATATCTACGGCAGAACATCGATTCGCTCGATCAGCCACAGCTGATCCCTTTTGAAAAGGAGTTAGAGCATACCCGCGTGTATTCCGAGATCGAAATGATCCGTTTCCCGTCGATACGGATCGAATACGATACGCGGGATACGGATTTTTCGATTCCCGCGCTGACCGTCCAGCCGCTGGTGGAGAACGCGATCCGTCACGGGATACGCGGCGTTGAAAACGGGATCGTCTGCGTTTCTTCTAAAAAAGCGGGCGACTTTTATGAGATCATGATCAGCGACAACGGAAGGGGCTTTGACGTGCAAGCCGCCGAAAACGCAAGTGGCACGCATATAGGATTGCACAACGTAAAGGAAAGAATAGAGGAAATGTGCGGCGGGACCCTGACCATCGAGAGCATTACGGGAGCCGGCACGACGATTACGATCCGGATCCCCGCAGAAAAAGAATAAAATCATATAAAAAGCGCCCTCGTCGCCCCGGATTTGTTGGACATTTGTTGGACAACGGGTGATATAGTATAGTAAAATCTTTTGAATTTTAGGAGAATCATTATGTCATTCAAAGGGATCGGAATCAAGTATTTTGCGTTGGCGATAGCCGTTATCGCCATCGTCGCAGGCGTGTATCTCACGTTCTTCCATTCAAGCGGGTTCGAGAAAACCACGGCGACCATCGTCTCGGTCACTGAGCTGCCCAAGGATTTTGAGGATGAAGAAGCCAAATACGACGTCGTCGTAGAATACACCGTAAACGGGCAGAAATACACCGAAAAACTCGACTATTACAGTCCTTCTTTTGAGGCGGGCAAAATGATCGACGTCAGGTACAATCCGGAAAACCCGGCTGAAGTCCACGGCGGAAGCGGTTTCGGAATCTATATTCTGATCGCGGGCGTCGTGATCGCGGCGATCGTTATCTTCTCGATCGTACGCGGAAAAGTCTCGCTTAAAAAGATCAAAGAGACAAATAACGTCGGCAAAGATGCGTTTTATGCGCCCACGGAGCTCGGCGAGGAACGCAAGCTTTACTTTCTCACCGATCTCGGTACGCCGAAATACGGTCACCGTATCGAGGACGCTTCCCACAACGTGCTTTATGAAGCCAAAATGACGAAGTTCACAATGACCTCGCCCTTCGGCTTCGATTTCATCGACCACGAGCATAACAAGACCACCGCGCACCTTGTCGGACACGAGGAAGAGACCGACTGGAACTCGCTGATCCTCGACAATCACTACACACTGACGTTCGACGGCGAGGATATCTGGAAGCACCTGAAACGCAACAGCATCCGCGTGGATTCCACCCTCGGCGGCGGAAGCGACAAGCTCATCGGCACGAATTACGTGATTTATCATAACGACGTCGAGATCGCCCGCGTGGAGACAACGAGCCAGTACGTCCACGAGGAAGACGCCGAAGAGCATAAGATCGCCAAAGCCGTTCCCGTAAAAGGCTTCTTCCGCATTTGGACACGAGCAAAAGATCTTGAAGTTCTCTTTGTCACCCTTGTAGCCTTTGCAAGGACGGGAGCAACCGCCGACAACGGCGGCAACCGCAAAACTCTGTTCAACACACTGAAAAACAGTTAAGGTGATTATGAGGATCATCTGTATAGACGACGAACCGCTTATACTGAATATGACGGTGGAGCTTTGCGAAAAGCTCCCTCAGAAGCCGGATGTCAAGGGCTTTACAAAAGCAAGCGAAGCCCTTTCCTGGCTTGAAAAGCACGCGGCGGATATCGCGCTTCTTGATATAAATATGCCCGATATGACGGGGCTTCAGCTCGCCGCGAAGATTCGTGAGATCGACTCTAACACGGCGATCATATTCCTCACCGGGCATTCGGAATATGCGCTTGACGCGTTCAAACTGCACGCGTCGGGCTATTTGATGAAACCGTTGAACAAATCCCGCCTTGCCGAGGAGATCGAGCACACGCAAAAACTGCGCGCCGATCATACAGAAAGAAAACCGTCGGAGGGATCGCGTATAACCGTGCGCACCTTCGGTGAATTCGATCTGTTTGTCGACGGTCAGCCAGTATCGTTCCCGCGCTCGAAATCAAAAGAATTGCTTGCTTACCTTATCGACCGTCAGGGCGGCGGAATAAGCCGCGCTACTGCCGCCGCCGTTCTTTGGGAGGATTCGCAGTACGACCGCTCGATGCAAAAACAGCTTGATGTGATCATTCGCGTGCTGCGCTCTGCGCTGGAATCTGTCGGCGCGCAGGAGATTTTTGAAATGAGCGGCGGAACGATGAGGGTCGTCCCCGAGAAGATTGACTGCGACTTGTATCGTTTCCTTTCGGGCGACGCAGACGCCGTCAATTCTTATCGCGGCGAATATATGAACGCATACTCCTGGGCGAATATGACGGAGGCGTTCCTCGACCGAACGCGGAACAGAATGAAATAAAGAAAGAAGAATCATTATGGAGAATATGACGAAACAATTGAAAATCTGGCGCGTTATCGCTATTATAGCCGTATGCGCGCTGTTGACGGTCAGCGTTTTTTACGCTTTCGGTGTGGGATATAAAAACACTTCGCCTGCCATTGACGGGGTCAAGGAGCTTTCGCTCTGGAACGACGGTTCCGGCGCGAGGGATAAACTGATCGATTACGTGACTTCCGTCACAAAAGAAAACGGCAAAGACTATATCCCCGTTGAAGACCGCATCGCGGTGTTCGATATGGACGGTACGCTCGCCTGCGAGACCTTCTATACATACTACGACACGATGATGTTCATCGAATACTGTCTTTACGATCACCCGGAGCGCGTCTCCGACGAGCTGAAAGAGGTAGCCGCGTCGATCAAGCCGGGTTACGTCGCCGACGAAACGCTTGCGCGCAACTTTGCAAAAGCCTTCGCCGGGCTGACCGTGGAAGAATTCTATAACTACGCCGTGTCATTCGGGCAGAAGGAGACCGCGAGCTTCAACAATATGCGCTACATCGACAACTTCTATCTGCCGATGGTGGAGCTTGTAAAATATCTTTATGAAAACGGATTTGAGATCTGGGTCATAAGCGGTACAGAGCGCACTACTACCCGCGCCATCGTGGCAAACTCTCCGATAAAGGATTACGTTGAGCCGGAGCACGTGATCGGCACGGATTTTGAGGTCAAGCAAAAGGGACACGAGGATGAGCCGTCCAATATGGATTTCAAATACGAAAACGGCGATGAACTCGTTCTCACCGGCGGCTTCATACAGAAAAACCTGAACGGTAACAAGTCGATCTACGTGGAGCGCGAGATCGGCAAACGCCCGGTGCTTGCCTTCGGCAACAGCGGCAGCGATACCAGTATGATGAATTACGCGATAGACGAAAGAAACCCCTACAAAGCGCAGGCGTATATGATCGTCGCGGACGATAACGTTCGCGAATGGGGCACTCAGGACTGGGAAGCGAAATCGTCTGATTACATCGCCAAAGGCTTCATCCCGATCTCGATGAAGACTGATTTCGCAAAAATCTATTCTGACGGAATAACGAAAGCGGAACAGCAGTACGTCCCCGCCGTCGTACATGAAGAAGAAACTGATAAGGCGGCATAAAACAGTTATCATGATGCAACAAGTATC
>JAEEGI010004892.1_pt1 | contig 31097 bp, 26 predicted proteins | sample 8958751 | NCBI WGS metagenome assembly JAEEGI01 (sample SAMN16246545, study PRJNA631951) | gut metagenome | biome: gut microbiome; feature: rumen; material: KS-attached | host: Bos | place: Iran: Karaj | collected 2018-10 | reverse complement strand
GCAGCTGCTATGTGCTGACAAAAAACCTGCTCAATGCGGGCTTTACGGCGCTGCAGATCACGCCGATCCGCATGGCGCTCGCGTACGTCGTTCTTTTGATCATGCGTCCGAAGTTTCAGCGGCTTTCGTGGAAGGACGAGGGCGTCTTTCTGCTGATCGGGCTGTTCGGCGGCAGCGTCTATTTCTTTTTGCAGAACACGGCGCTGACTTACACCTACGCCGCGAACGTCAGCATCATCGTGTGCCTGTCCCCCATCTTCACCGCGATCCTAGCCGCGATCTTCAGCCGCGGCAACGAGCGGCTCGGTAAGTTCCTGCTCATCGGCTCGCTTCTTGCGATCGCGGGTGTGGTCATGGTCGTTCTGAACGGCAGTCTGAATTTTCATTTAAGCCCGGTCGGCGATCTTCTGGCGCTGCTTGCGGGCATTTCGTGGGCGGTGTATTCGGTGCTTATCAAGCGCTATACCGAGACCATGGACGGATTCTTGGTCACGCGCCGCGTGATGTTCTGGGCCTTTATCACCTCGATCCCGCTGATGCTTGCCTTTGACGGCATGCCGAACCTTGCGCCGCTGTTCACGGTGCCGAAGGTGCTCATAAGCTGGCTCTTTCTCGGGATCTTAGGCAACGCGGTCTGCTTTGCGCTGTGGAACATCGCGTTTCGCGAGCTCGGCGTGGTCGTGACAAACAATTATCTCTACGGCTCGCCGTTCGTGACGCTGATCGTGGGCTGGCTTCTTCTTTCCGAACCGATCTCGTGGATGGGTGTCGTCGGCGCGGTGCTCATCACCGCCGGCGTCATATTGGCGCAAAGAGACAAGCGAAAAGCGTAAACAAAACAAGATCCTCCGGTCGGAGGATCTTATTATTTCAGAACATTCCCCTGCCGGAGAATCAAAGAGTATGCCACCTCATCAGTTCCCTTCGGGAACAGCTTCCCCTCAAGGGGAAGCCTCTTTATACGCTCTCCAAAAGCCTTCCCCTCCGAGGGGAAGGGGGACCGCTTGCGGTGGATGAGGTGCACACGCGCAAAAAGCGGAACGCTTTTCGCGGATCCACGCATCAAAGCGGCTTGCCGTACTCGTCGAAATTCTCCTTTAAGGCGCGCTCGGTCGGGAAGACCGGTACGATCATGGGAACGATCTCAAAGAGTGTAACGACAGCGCCGACGATGCCGATCAGCTCAATATCCTTTCCGTATACGAAGATCAGCGGCAGCACCGAAAGCGGGATCAGAACGAGCCCGAGCCGAAACCACAGATTTCCGAAATACCGGTGCGCAAACTCCCACGTTTCCTGTGTTTTCATGGACCGCTTCGTGCGGTATCCGCTGACGCCGTTGATCCGTTTCGGCGGATGCTTCGCAAGGAGCTTTCCGATCCCGATCATCATAAGCGGGATCAAAAGGTCCATCAGCAGCATATAGATCCATAATCGAAGCATACGGTTCCCCTCCTTCTATACCCATATGATACAACACAAACGCACCGGCCGCAAGCGCGACCGGTGCGAAATAAAGGGGTCTATTCTGTTATTTATCCAGCACTTCCACCTGGATCGGCTTTGCGGCTTCCTCCATGGCGGAAAGCTCGGAGGGGCTTAGAACGAGGTCGAGACACGCGGCGTTGTCCGCAACGTTTTTGGGCTTTCGCATGCCGACTAAAAGGCTCATGTTCTCATACTGCGCAAGCGCCCACGCTTCAAAAAGCTGCGAAAAGCTGCAGCCGTGCGCAGCGCGGATCGGCTCCCAAGCCTCGAACGCGCGGCGCAGTCCCGCCTTGACCTCCGGCTGCACCCACGGGATGCGCGAGCGGATGTCCGTTTTTACGAACGTACGGTCCATGAACGCGGGCGAGGTCAGAAAGCCCTCCTCGAGCACGCCGTAGGTCTGAAACGTCGTGCCGTGCGGCTTGCACGCGGTGAAGTATTCCCGCCCGTGGAACGGGCTGAGGATACTGAAAAACTCCTGCACGAGATCGACGTGTCCGCCATTCGCCTGATATTCTTCGAGGTCCGCAGGCTGACTGTTAGAAAGCCCGTACGCGCGAATCTTGCCCTGCTCCTTCAGCCGTTCGAGCGTTTCGACCGTGTCCGAGACCGGAAAGCTCTTCGAGACGTAATGCACGATCACCGAATCGAGATAATCCGTCTGCATGCGTCTCAACGAATCCTCGACGTCGCGGACGATCGCTTCCGGTCTCGTATCGTTGTTCACCGTGTACCCGTCGCGCGAATAGTGGAAGTTGCCGCCTTCGTTCCGCCAGTTTAAGGAGCACTTCGTCTGCAAAATGAAATCGTGCCTTCTGCCTTTCAGCGCTTCGCCCAAAAGCCGTTCGCTCTCGCCGGTGCCGTAGACCGGCGCGGTGTCGATGTAGTTGATCCCGTGATCACGGCAGGCGTCGAGGAGGTTCCTTGCCTCCGCCTCGGTCGAATCGTGATCCGACCACACGCTGCCGCCGCCGAGTCCCCACGTACCGAGCGCCACGGCGGAGACGGATAAATCGCTGTTTCCGAGCTTGCAATACCGCATATCGTTTCTCCCGCTGATTGGATTTATTTTATTATACCATGTCCGCGCGCGATTCTCAACGTCTGAACGCAAAAAACCGCCGCATATTCCGGTGCGGCGGATCGGATCGGTTTTACGCGGCGGGCGAAAGCGCTTCTGCCGCGCCGATCGAGTTTGCGACAAGCGCGCTATAATCCGCTTCCGAAAGCTCGCAATGATAGAACAGCCTGAAATACGTCTGCACCTCGGTCATCAGATCGTAGTTCGCGGCGTCCGGATACAGCAGCTTTGCCATCCAAAGCATGCCGAGGATCCGCTGCACGGACGGCGGGAAGCCCATCCAGTTATATGGTCCCATCGGGACCTCGTAATACCGCCCTGTCCGGATCGCCTTCATGCCGCTCCACAGCGGATCGCTCCCGACCGTTGCATAGCAGCTGTCCGGCGCAAACAGGATCACATCCGGATCCCACAGCATCAGTTGCTCCATATCGACCTCGTTGCCGGTGCCCTTGCTCGAAGGATTGTCCACGACCGCAAGGTTGTTGGAAAGAAGGTCGATGATCTCCGCGTGATAGCTGTTCTTTGCGATCACGTTCAGCCCCTTCTCGCCGGTGATGTACAAAAGGTCCGCCTTTTTAACGCTGCCAGCGATCTTCGTGATCTGTTCGTATTTTGCGTCGCAGTATGCGGCAATCGTTTCGGCTTCGTCCGGCATGTTCAAAAGCGCGCCGAGCTTGCGGTATGCGTCGCCCATCGTACCGATCGTGGCGGTGATGTGCACGAACGGAATGCCGGTCTGCGCCGAGAGCGCGTCGAGATCTTCAACGATCGATCCCTTCGGTTCGCCGACGTCGATGACGACCTGCGCTTTGCTACTTAGCAGCGTCTCGAGATTCAGCTCACCCTTGCCGCCGTACAGCTGTCCGAGCTCCGGAAGCTGATAATACTCCGTCGCAAGGTATTGTTCGGCAGTCTGGTCCCACTTCTGCGCGATGCCGACCAGCTTGTCGGGACAGAGCGCAAATACGGTGATCTGCGCGAGCGGTCCGGAGATCGCGACCTTGTCGATCGTTGCCGGCAGCTCCACCGTCCGTCCGACGGAGTCCGTGAACATGCGGGTCCCGGCTGTATCCTGCGCGTCCGGCGTCTTTGCGCAGCCGATCAAAGCGAACAGCAGGATCGCCGCCAAAAGCAGCGCGATCATCTTTTTCATTGTTTTTCTCCTTTTTCCTTTTTGTCCGGAACGGGCAGGATCACCGGTCCGCCCGGGGTTTCATAAAGCTGTGCGCGCGTGCCATACAGCATATGGAGCAGCGCCGGCGTCAGCGTCTCATCGGTCGGTCCGAACGCCGCGGCGCGTCCGTCCCGAAGCGCAAGCACGCGGTCCGCGTACCAAAGCGCGTGCTGCGGGTTGTGCGTGGACAAAAGCACCGTATAGCCATCCTTCGTAAGCTTCTTCACGACCGAAAGGACGTTCAGTTGGTTGCCGTAGTCGAGCGAAGACGTCGGCTCGTCCATCAAAAGGATCTTTGCCTGCTGCGCGAGCGCACGAGCGACGTATACAAGCTGCTGTTCGCCGCCGGACAGCGTATCAAAGCTGCGGTCGGAAAGCGCCGCGATCCCGAGCCGTTCGAGCGCTTCCGCGGCGATCTTCTCCTGCGCTCTTCCCGGTGAAGCGAACGGCGACAGCGTGTGCGACGTGCCCGTCAGCACCGTATCGAACACCGAAAAGCGGAAGGTCATCGCATGCGTCTGCGGGATATAGGCGATGCGGTGCGCCGTCTCCCGCGGAGAAAAGCCGCGAACGTCCGCCCCGTCGACCGTGATCGTGCCGGAATACCGCTTTTGCTCGCCGAGAACACAGCGGAACAGGGTCGTTTTGCCGACACCGTTCGGTCCGAGGACGGCAAGGAGCTCGCCCGGCGCGGCGTCGAAGCTGACGCCGGACAGCACCGGCGATTTCTTGTATGCAAAGGTGAGATCGCGAACGGAAAGGCTCATAGCGTCTTCTCCTTTCGCAGCAGCAGATAAATGAAAAACGGCGCGCCGATCACGGCGGTGAGGATGCCGATCGGGATCTCCGTCGCAAGGAGATTCCGGGAAACGTCGTCGACGAGCAGCAAAAACGCCGCGCCGGTCAGCATGGAACATGGCAAAAGGGCGCGGTTGTCGCTGCCGGCGAGCTTGCGGCACAGATGCGGAATGACCAGTCCTACCCAGCCGATCACGCCGGAAACGGAGATCGCCGCGGCGGTCACGAGCGTCGCGCAGAGGATCAGCACTGCGCGCAGAAGATCGGTATTCACGCCGAGCGCGCGCGCCTCGCCGTCGCCGAGGGAAAGAAGATTCAGCCGCCACCGCAGAAGCAGCAGCGGAACGAGCCCGATGCACATCGGGATCGCGGCAGGCAGGATCGAAGAAAGCCGCGTACCGGAAAGAGAGCCCAAAAGCCAGTAGGTGATTGCGGGAAGCTGATTAGCAGGATCCGCGACCAGCTTCAGATACGACGTGCCCGCCGAGAACAGCGAGCCCACCATGATCCCCGCAAGGATCAGATTGACGACCCTTTGCCCCGGCGCGCGCTGCGCGATCAGGAACACGAGCGCCACCGTGAGGATCGAACCGAGAAACGCAAAAACGGTGATAAACCGCGCGGAACAGCCGAGCAGGATCGCAAGCGCCGCGCCGAACGCCGCGCCGCTCGAAGCGCCGAGGATGTCCGGCGACGCCATGGGATTTTTGAACACGCCCTGAAACACCGCGCCCGCCGCCGAAAGCGAGCAGCCGACAAGCATTGCCATGACAATGCGCGGAAGCCGGATCTCGATCACCGCCTTCTCCATGGCGTCCGTCCATGTCACCGGCATCGGCAGAACGCGATCGAGCCCGACCGCCGTCCAAAGCCTGTGAAACAGGATACGAACGACGTCAAAAAGCGGCACCCGGTACCGTCCGAGCGTCAGCGAAACGAGAAACAGCACAAGCAAAACGCCGCCCGAAATCAGCAGCGCCGCCGTTCTCCTGCTTCGTCCGCGATCCGCAGTCATCCCGTTTCCTTTCGCATCGTTATTCTTTGAAAAGTATAACACATCGGTCGGGTTTGCTGCAAGCAAATCGCATATTATTCGGCATTGCCGCACAGCGTTCCGGATTTCGGCAACAAAAAAGCCCCGCAGACCGCGAGGCTTGATTGCGCAATGCTTATTCGACCGTGACGGTGCCGGAGACCACCTTGATCTCCATATCGATCTTTCCTTCTCCGATCGTCATGAGATCGCCGCTGTTGACAACGGAAAGCGCGGTGTTGAAATCTCCGGAAACGGCGTCAAACTTGATCCTTGCGCCGGCTTCCTTGTCGGAAAGCGTGAGCTTCACGCTTCCGGAGGTGCTGTTGATCCTGACCTTCGACGCGTCTGCGATCCCGAGCGTGATACCGCCGGATGCGCTGTCCACGTCGATCTCGTTCGCGCTGATCTCATCAACGGTCAGTCCGCCGGACGCGGTGTCGATTTCAAATGCGCCGGAAACGGAGACCTTGCCGAACGCCGTTGCGCCGGATGCCGTTTTGATGTTGACCTTCTCTGCGGAGAGGAACCGGATGTCCGCGTTGCCGGACGCTTTATCGAGATCGAACGTGCCGAGATCCAGCATGTTTTCGCTGACGATCTTTCCGGATGCGATGTCAAGCTTGAGATCGACAAACGCGGGCAGCTCGACCGTAAGGTCCTTTTTCTCCATCTTGGACAGGGAAAGCTCTTTGCCGGACTTGCAGTATTTGATCCGCAGCGTCGTTCCGTCGAGCCACCAGTGCATCTGCTCCTCTTCGGAAAGGTCCTGTTCGCCGCTTTCGGAAACGCTGAGCGTTCCCTTGCCGTTCAGAAGCGTTACGCTGCCGGCAAGCCATTCGATCTCGACCTTCTTGACCTTCGTTTCCTCATAGGTAAAGTTTCCCGCCGTGTATTTGTCCGCGTTCGAATAGCGGATCGGCACTGAACAGGAGATCCGGATGCAGCCGAACATCGAAAGCAGCAGCACACCTGCCAGTAAAACGGCAATGATTCGTTTCATATGATTTTCCTCCGTGTATGTTTATTGGTTCAATGCCGCCCTGTTCGGCAGCACGGTTTCCAGTTCCCGAATGTCCGCGTCGGTCGTCGACCAGCTCGACGTGAACCGCGCGATCCAATGCGTATCGTCCGCGCGTCCCCAAAGATCAAAGCCGACGTATGCGCCGAGCTTCTCCGCTTCCGTGTCGGACAGAATGATAAACTGCTGGTTCGTCGGCGATTCCCACGCAAGCGGATAGCCCTTTGTAAGCAGAATTTCGCGGATGCGCCGCGCGTGGCGGATCGCCTCCTTGCCGATCTGTTCATACAGCCCGTCGGTGAAGAACGCGTCGAACTGCACGCCGGGCACGCGTCCCTTCGCCATCAGCCCGCCGTGGCGCTTCACCTGCGTCATCAGCATTTTCGGCGCTTCCCGCGGGAATACGACCGCCTCGCCGCAAAGCGCGCCGAGCTTGGTCCCGCCGATACTGAACGCGTCGCACAGCGCGGCAAGATCGGAAAGGGTCAGATCGTTTTCCGGACAGCCCAGCGCATAGCCGAGCCGCGCGCCGTCCACATAGAGCTTCATTTCATACCGGTCGCACAGCACGCGCACGCGCTCCATCTGCGCCTTTGTATACAACGTGCCGTACTCGGTCGGATGTGTCAGATACACCGCGCCCGGGCGCACCATGTGCTCGTGCGTGGCGTCGGCATAGAAGGTTTTGAGGTATGCTTCGAGCGCATCGACGTCAAGCACGCCGTCGTTTTCCGAAAGGGCAAGGACCTTGTGCCCGGTAAACTCGATCGCGCCCGCCTCGTGCACGTTGATGTGCCCCGTCTTCGGCGAGATCACGCCCTCATACGGCGCAAGCAAAAGATCGAGCACGATCATGTTCGTCTGCGTGCCGCCGGCAAGAAACGTGACCGTCGCGTCCGGCGTCGAACACGCCGCTTTGATTTTCTCCGCGGCGTGCGCGGTATACGGATCGAAGCCGTATCCGCTCATCTGCTCCATGTTCGTATCGGTCAGCGCCGCTAAGATCTTCGGGTGCGCGCCTTCCGTGTAATCGCATTCAAACGTACGCATGGTCTCCTCCGTTCATTCGCTTCGGTTCTCGTCGCTTTCCATATAGGCGGACAGCAGCGCGTCCAACTGCGGCAGCGCCGTTTTCAGCGATACAACCGCGCCGTCCCTGAGATAGCAATGCTTTGAAACGCCCTCCGCGGCAAGCGTGCCGCGCGTAACGTTTCGGATCATGTACCCGATCTCCAGCATGCGGGTGCTGTACTTCAATATCCGCACGCCGATCTCCACCTCGTCGGAGAACATCGTCGGACGGCGGTAGTCGATCGAGATCCCGACCACGGGCGAAACGACGCCCTCGCGCTCAATGTCGACATAGCCGAAGCCAAGCGCGTCGAGGAACGCCACGCGCGCTTCCTCCATCCATTTGATGTAGTTCGCGTGATGGATCACGCCCATTTGATCGGTCTCGTGATACTGCGCCTTTCGGTTGTATATAAACATGGTTTCCCTCCGTTTCGGTTTCGTCAATCGAGCGGCAGGCGATACAGCCGCTGCAGCCGCGGTTCGAGATGCGTGTCGATCTCCGTTTCAAAGCGCCAGCCGAACTTTTCATACAAGCCCTCATGCTTTGTAAACAAATACAGCGCAGGCGCGGACAGATACGTCCTCGCGTTTTCTTTCACTGTGGAAAGCAGCCTTCTTCCGATGCCCTTCCCCCGGTACGCCGGATCGAGATAAACATTCGCAAGCCATGGGGTTAGGTCCGGCCGCACGAATAGATCGCTGTTCGTGAACTGATATACGCCGATCAGCGTTCCGTTCCGGTACAGTCCGAAGGTCATCGGAAGCCGGTCCGTGTTCAGACTGTGCAGCAGGCTTTCCTTCACAGCTTCGCGCGTGTATCCTTCCCGTGCGCCCCACCAGCCGTACATCCAGTCGGTCATCGTTTCGATGTCGTCCGGCTTTGTGATCCGCTCCGTACCGTATATCTCCACTTCGCTCCTCCGAAATGTGCCTCGAATGATGATGCTATTGTTGTACCATGTTCCCGCTGAAAAAGCAAGCCTTCCGTCCGCTTTTCATCTGTTTATCCGAATATCCTGTTGACAACCGCGAACATCGTGGTATAATAAAGATAATTGAACAGTTGCTCAACTGTTCCGAACAGGAGGAAAGAATGGAACGCTTGCCGGTATGCGAATGTGAATCCGTCCATCAGGACGTTGTGGATGCGGTACGCCCGCAGCTTCTGCACGGTGACGAGGCGATCGACCTTGCCGCGCTTTTTAAGCTGTTTGGCGATGGAACGCGCGTGCGGATCATGCAGGCGCTTCGCGTGCACGAGCTTTGCGTGTGCGATCTCGCATGTCTTCTGGGAATGACGAAGTCCGCGATCTCGCATCAGCTGAAGGCGCTGCGTCTTTCTAACCTCGTCCGGTTCCGCCGGGAGGGACAAAACGTGTTCTATGCCCTTGCGGATGAACACGTCGAACAGATCCTGGACCTCGGGCTGGATCATTTGCGCGAATAAACGCGCATTTTCTTTTGACCGAATAGTTGAGTATTTGAGCAACCATTGTATTTTTCGGAGGTTTTTATGAGCGAGCATCGTCACGAGCACGAGCATGAACATGAGCACGGCAAGTGCTGTCACCACGAACACGAGCACGAGCACGAGCATGAACACGGCGAGTGCTGCCATCACGAGCACGAGCATGAACATGAACACGACGAGTGCTGTCATCACGACCACGAACACGAACATGAGCATGAGCGCTGCTGCGAACACGGCGCATGCGAGCGGCACGAGCATCACGAGGACGGCTGCGGCTGCGGGCATCATCACGGACACAGCCACGGGGACGCCTGCGGCTGCGGACACGAGCACGGCGGGCACGAAGAAGGCGAAAACCGCACGATGCTGATCCGGCTGATCGTCGGCGCGGTGCTATTCGCAGGCGGGTTGACCGCGCATCTGCTTCACGCGCCGCTGTACGTCGAGCTGCCGCTCTTCCTTGCGTGCTATGCGGTCGTCGCATACGACGTGGTATGGAACGCAATTCGCGGGATCGTGCGCGGCAATGTGTTCGGCGAAGCGCTTTTGATGACGATCGCTTCGATCGGCGCGTTTGTGCTCGGCGAATATCCCGAGGGCGCGGCGGTCATGCTCCTCTATCAGCTCGGCGAATGGCTTACCGATCTCGCGCTCGACCGCTCGCAGGATTCGATCCGCGCGATCCTGGACATCCGTCCCGACACGGCGAACCTCATGAAAAACGGCGAGGTTCTTGCGGTCTCCCCCGCGGAGGTGGAGATCGGTGAAACGATCATGGTCCGCCCGGGCGAGCGCGTCCCGCTGGACGGCGTGATCCTTTCGGGCAAAGCCGCGCTCGACACACGCGCGCTCACCGGCGAATCGGTCCCGCGTACCGCGCACGAAGGCGACACGATCCTTTCGGGCTGTATCGTGCTGGACGGCGCGCTGACGGTCCGCGTTGAAAAAGCGTTCGGCGAATCGACCGCGTCCAAGATCATCCGGCTCGTAGAAGACGCCGCCGACCGCAAGACGCCCGCAGAGCGCTTTATCACCAAATTTGCAAGGTATTACACCCCCGCCGTGGTCGTCGCCGCCGTGCTTCTGGCGGTCGTACCGTCGCTCATCACCGGCGAATGGGCGGAGTGGATCCACCGTGCGCTGACCTTCTTAGTCATCTCCTGCCCCTGCGCGCTGGTGATCTCGATCCCGCTTGCGGTGTTCGGCGGGCTCGGCGCGGCTTCCCGCGCGGGTATTCTCATCAAGGGCGGCAACTTCCTGGAAGCGCTGAACAAGACGCATACGGTGGTTTACGATAAGACCGGCACGCTGACAGAGGGAAGCTTTTCCGTCCGCGAGGTCTGCCCTGCAAACGGTTTTACGCGCGAGGAAGTGCTGCGGCTTGCCGCGGCGGCGGAATCGTTCAGTACACATCCGATCGCGCGGTCGATCCGGGACGCAAACGGCGAAGCCGAAACCGTCGGCGCGTCGGAATATCGCGAGCTTGCGGGCATGGGCGTGTCCGCAGTCGTCGGCGGACGCACGGTGGCGGTCGGCAATCAAAAGCTCATGGAATCCCTGCATCTTGCCGCAGCCGGGTCGGAAACGGTCGGCACGCACGCGTTCGTCGCAGTCGACGGACAGTATGCGGGCTGCATCGTGATCGCGGACGCGGTGAAACCGGAAAGCAGGCGCACGATCGACGAGCTCAGAACGCTCGGGATCGCAAGGCAGGTCATGCTGACCGGCGACGCGAAGGCGGTCGGCGACGCGGTGGCAAACGAGCTCGGGCTCGATGACGTCTCCTCGGAACTGCTGCCCGATCAAAAGCTGCAAGCGGTCGAATCGCTCTATACGACGCTGCCGAAGAACGGCACGCTGCTGTTTGTCGGCGACGGCATCAACGACGCGCCGGTGCTTGCCCGCGCGGACGTCGGCGTCGCGATGGGCGGGCTCGGGAGCGACGCCGCGATCGAAGCGGCGGATGCGATCATTCCCGCGGACAATCCCGAAAAGCTCATCGACGCGATCGGGATCGCGCGGATAACGCACCGCATCACGGTCGAAAACATCGTGTTCGCGCTCGGCATGAAGGCGATCTTTCTTCTGCTCGGCGCACTCGGGATCGCAAATCTGTGGGTCGCGGTATTCGGCGACGTCGGCGTGATGCTGCTTGCCGTTCTGAACGCGCTGCGGGTGCTGAAAAGGAACGGAAAAACCGCGTAAATCCCTTGACTTTCCGGCGCGGAACGGATATCATGATTGCCTGTGAGGTGAAGGAATCATGAAGCAGAAAAAAGCGGCGCTCGCTCCGAAAAAGAAGCAGAGCATCATCGGATATTACAAAAAATACGGCTGGAAGACGGCGGCGCGCGACGTATTGCACGACGTCGTGGGCAGCATCCTCTACGCCGCGGGCATTTATACCTTTGCGGCGACGGCGGACTTTGCCCCCGGCGGCATCACCGGCGTTGCGATGATCATCAACCACTTCTTCCCGTTCCTGCGCATCGGTCTTTTGTCGCTGCTCATCAATATCCCGGTCGCGATCATCTGCTACCGGCTTCTGGGCCGCGTGTTCTTCTTCAAGTCCGTCAAGAGCATGCTGATCTCGGCGTTCTTCCTTGACATCATCTTCCCGCTGCTGCCGCAGTACAACGGCGCGGAAAACCCGCTCCTTGCCGCGCTGTTCGCCGGCGCGCTGTCCGGCATCGGGCTTGCGATCATCTATATGCCCGGCTCGTCCACCGGCGGCACGGACTTCGTCATCATGAGCATCCGCAAGCTGAAGCCGCATCTTTCGATCGGCTCGATCTCGCTGATCGTCGACGGCGTCGTCATTCTGCTCGGCTGGCCGGTGTTTGGCAACATCAACGCGGTGCTGTACGGCGTGCTGATGACGATCGTCAGCACCACGATCATCGACAAGGTCATGTACGGCACGGGCACGCGGCGAATGCTGCTCGTCGTCTCCGACAAGGCGCAGGAGATCGCCTCCGCCATCATGGAGGAGACCGAGCGCGGCGCGACGCTTGCCGACGTGCGCGGCGCATATACGGGCAAGCCGCATCAGATGATGATGTGCGTCTGCTCGAAGGTCGAGGTCTTTACGGCGCGGCGCATCATCAACCGCATCGACCCCGGCGCGATCGTGATGCTCACCACGGTCGACGAAGCGTACGGCGAGGGCTTCCTCGACCCGGATATGGATTGAAAAACCGCAGAGCGCCGCTCTTGACAGGGCGGCGCTTCTTTTATAGAATAGGAAAAAAACAACGGGAGGAGCGGATGATGGATCGTAAAACGACCGTACTTGCATGGATCGCGCTGATCCTCGGCGTGCTGTGTCTGCTGTTATCTGCCTTCTGCGCCGGGTTCATTCTGCCGAACGCTTCGGTCAGCGAGTATTCCAAGTTAGCGGCCTATGTCCTGTTGAGCGCAATGCTCATCCTCTTCGTCGGGATCCCCCTTGCGATCCTGTCGCTGGTGTTCGGCGGGATCGCGCTGCACTTCTGCAGAAAGGATTTCGTATTCGGCAAAGAGCGTGTGTTTGCCGTGATCGGCATCGTCGGCGGAGCGCTTGTGCCCGTACTGATCCTGCTGTGCTTTCTCATCGCATAGAGCGCGTCCGATCCCTGTCCGGGACGCCGGCAATCCCCGTACGAAGTACAATGCATGACCCGGTGCGCCTGCGGCGCAGTGATGTTTGCCGTTTCGCGGCGTGATGTGTGCCCCGCGGACATGTGCAGACGTATCTTTTTTCCCGGAGCGCGCTCTTGACAGGGCGGCGCTTCTTTGATACAATGCAGAAAAACAGTAGGAGGCAAACGAGCGAATGCGCAACTGATCCGTCTTTTTTCGTAACGAAGCACCCGATCCGATCGGGTGGATTGACGTTGCCGAAAATGCGGATCGCCCTCCTTTTATACAGCCGACGTGTCGGTTTTTGGGTCGTTTCCCGCTTTTCGGCGTGAAGCGATTTTTTCATTTCCAAGGGGTGATTTTTACGATACAGGCAAGAAACATTACGATCGCGATCGACCGCGATCTCAAAACGATCGTCGAGGACCTCTCCTTTACGGTGCCGGACGGTGCAAAGGTCGCGCTGATCGGCGAGGAGGGGAACGGCAAATCGACGCTCTTAAAGTGGCTTTACGATCCCGCGCTCGTCGAGGGCTACGCCACGGTTTCCGGCAGCGCGACGGTTTCCGGCACGAAGGGCTATCTTGCGCAGGAGCTGCCCGAGCGGGATCGCGCACTGTCCGTTTACGAATACCTTTGCGCGCACTGCCGCGAGGACGCGCTGACCCCGAAGGCGCTGTCCCGCGCGATGAAGGACGTGAACCTGCCCTTCGACCTTGCGTATTCGGATCAAAAGATGGGAACGCTGTCCGGCGGCGAGCGGGTGAAGCTCGCGCTTGCGGCGCTTCTCGTCAACGACTGCGACGTGCTCTTTCTGGACGAGCCGAGCAACGATCTCGACCTCGACACGCTGCTGTGGCTCGAACGCTTTCTGTCGACCGTGAAAAAGACGGTGCTCTACATCTCGCACGACGAGGTGCTGCTTTCGCGCACGGCGGAAGCGGTCATCCATCTTGAGATGGTGCGGCGCAAGAAGATCCCGCGGGCGACGGCGGCGAACATCCCGTACGACGAATACATGAAGCGGCGCGACGCGGCGTTCGAGCATCAGGCGCAGGTCGCGCAGTTCGAGCAGAAGGCGTTCCGCGAAAAGAAGGAGCGGTACCTTTCGATCTACAATGCGGTCGACCACGCGCAGGGGGCTCTCACGCGGCAGGATCCTTCGACCGGGCGGCTGCTCAAAAAGAAGATGCATACGGTCATGTCGATCGGCAGACGGCTCGAAAAGGAGCAGGAAAACCTGACCGAAGCGCCGGAAGCGGAATGGGCGATCCTGCCGAAGTGGCTCGGCGGCGAAGTCAAAAGCGGAAAAACCGTGCTCGAATACGGACCCGCCCGGCTCACGGTCGGAGACCGCGTGCTCTCCGAAGCCATCGCGATCCGCATTTCGGGACCGGAGCGCGTCTGCATTGTCGGACGCAACGGCTGCGGCAAGACGACGCTTTTGAAAAGCCTCGTGCCGGAGATCGAAAAGCGCGGGTACAACGTGTTTTATATGCCGCAGGTCTACGCGGATCTGCTGCCTTTGGATGCGCTTCCGGTCGAATTTCTGGCGCCGGACGGAGACAAGGATTCCGTGACCGAGGCGCGGATCTTCCTCGGCAGCATGAAATACACGACCGACGAGATGGATCACCCGATCCGGGCACTCTCCGGCGGGCAGCAGGCAAAGCTGCTTCTCTTAAAGGCGATCCTCGACCGCGCGGACGTGCTGGTGCTCGACGAGCCGACGCGCAATCTCTCTCCGCTCTCCGCGCCCGCGGTGCGCACGCTCCTCAAAGAATTCCGCGGTGCGATCCTGATGATCACGCACGACCGCAAGCTGATCGAAGAAGCCGCGACGCGCGTACTGAAGCTCACGGAAACGGGTCTTGTTCCGTTCGACACATCGGCGCTTTAACCGAGCAGAAGATCCATCGCGGTCATCAGGGCAAATCCCAGAAACACGAAGAGCGTTCCGAAAACGGGGCGCTCTTTGAACGTGTCCGGCAGCAGTTCAAAGCCCGTCACATACGCCATTGCCCCCGCGGCAAAGGACAGAAGCCACGGCAAAGCCGGCACGGCGAACCGCGCCAGCAGGATCGTCAGCGCGCCTGCGATCGGCTCGGATACGCCGGACAGCACGCCGTACAGAAACGCGCGTTTCCGCCCGACGCCGGAAGCATGCAGCGGCAGTGAGATGATCGCGCCTTCGGGCAGGTTTTGCAGCGCGATCCCGAGCGCCAGCGCAAACGCGCTCATTGCGGTAACGGTCCCCTGTCCGGACAGCATCCCCGCGTACGCCGCGCCGACCGCCATGCCCTCCGGAACATTATGCAGAGACACGGACAGCACCAGCATGCGCGTGGAACGGGAAACGCCGCCGGTATGTCCGATCCGTTCGGAAAGCCGGCCCCAAAGCGCGAGCAGACCCGCCCCGAACAGAAATCCTGCGCCGGCGGGAAGCCACGGCGCAAGTCCCTCGCCCGCCGCTTGCTCCATCGCGGGCAGCAGCAGGCTGAACACGGACGCCGCCGCCATGATCCCTGCCGCCGCGTCGGAAAGAAAACCGCTGCCCCGTCCCGGAACGCCGTGTTTCAGAAACAGCACCGCCGAAGCGCCCAAACATGTCCCGAGAAACGGCACGAAAAGCCCTTTGACCGCTTCGCCCATCGTCTTCCTCCTTTTCTGTCCCGCTCTGTTATGGTATGCAGGGGAAAGCGGGATCGGTGACGAAAGACAACGAATTGAATACAGTATTTGTGCCCGTCCATCTTGACAAACCGGCACAAACCGCGCTATACTGAATTCAGAAACGGGCATAAGCCCGGATCGCTCTGAACGTACACGCGGCGGGCCGTTTGTCCGTCAAATTTTGAAATGCGGAAAGGAACATGATCATGGGAAAATTTGAAGTCAAAGAAGTAAAGTCCGGTATCAAGTTCAATCTGAAGGCCGGCAACGGCGAGATCATCGCGGTCAGCGAGATCTACACCACGGAAAAAGCGTGTCTGAACGGTATTGAGAGCGTCAGAAAGTCCTGCCTTGGCGAGATCGAAGATCAGACCATTGAGGGATTTGAAGAAAAGAAGCATCCGAAGTTCGAGGTTTACAAGGACAAGGCGGGCGAATTCCGCTTCCGTCTGAAGGCAAAGAACGGCGAGATCGTCGCAACCGGCGAAAGCTACAAGGCAAAGGCAAGCTGTCTGAAGGGCATCGAGAGCATCAAAAAGAACGCGCCCGAAGCGCCTGTCGTCAAGATCGAAGCATAAAAGCAGAGCACACGAAAGCCCGTCCGCACGGACGGGCTTTTTGTATCTCCGGGCTTACTTTTCTGCGGCGGAATGCGGCTTTTCACCCGCGATCCGATTTTTGATCAGTTCGACGAGGCGGCTGTATCGCGTGACCTTTTTGAGCAGCTCGATCACGATTGAAAGGACCAGCGAAGAGCCGAGCAGGAACAGAATGACGAGCAAAAAATGCCTCATCGAGTAGGTGGTGTTGCCGAGGTAATACGCACGGATGAAGGTATGAATCAGGAAAATACCGTAGGAGTATTTTCCGAAGAACCGCAGAACATGCTTTACGCCCGGGATCGGCAGGATGAACTCCGTGCAGAACACGATCAGCACAAACGGCACAAACCCGAAGTGAAACTCCCAGAACCGCTTGATCGGGATCTCAAAGTAAAGCTTATAAAGAAATACCAGAAGCGTAAGCTCCAGCACGATCTTGATCGCCTTCTTCCACCACACGTCTCTGCCGATCGCCGCCCAACGATTGAGCAGACCGGTCTCATCGCACAGACATCCGAGCAGAAACGGCGTGAGAAACGCAAAAACGGAATTATCACCCGTATACACGCCGTCGCCGTTCTTGCCCGTCAGCACGCGCAGCAACAGGATACAGCAGAGAAGAACGGGCACAAGGTTTTTCCGCTGACTGAACACGAACGGCGTCAGAATAATAAAGGTGACCGCAGCGCTCATATACCACCAAGTTCCGTTCAGCGTCGGCGTGCCGAACAGCTTTGCCGTACCGCTGAGATCGATCGCTGTATAGGCGATTCCCTTCCATAATCCATCCGTAAACAGGAGCCGTCCGGTACGGTTGTCGATGATCTGACAAACGACCGCAGCAATGATCCAGACGAACCAATAGCCGGAGAACGCGGAGACATACCGCCCGGCGATCCATCTGGCCGAGGAAACGCCGCTTTTCCGATAGTTTTGAAACAGCCCGTATCCGCTGATAAAAGCGAACAGTGAAACGCAGATCTTACAGAACATCGCCAGATGAACCACGGTCAACTCTCGGAACGGGAAAAACGAGATCACATGGTTTTCATACAAAGACTGCGCGCGAAAGCAATGATGCAAAAGCATCATCAAAATTGCAAGACCCTTCAATGCCAAAGCGTCATCCTTCAGAAAAACATGCCTTTCCGATACATTCGAAACCGCATTTCGTTCCATTTCCCACGCTCCTCTTAGCTTCCGCGATCGTTTGCGGAACAAGGAAATGATAGCATACCGTTCGGTCAAATGCAATCAGCCCGCCAAAAAAACGGTTTGTCAATGGAATTGTTCACATTCTGTTGACAACTCTTTGAAAAGCAAATGGTATAATAAGATATTAAATCGAAGCGGATCCTGTTGGTCCGCGGAACGGAGAACGGTTGAGTATCCCTTGGAGTAAAAAACAAACCATCCTGATCGGCGTGCTTTCCGGTCTTTTGCTCTGCGCGCTGATGCTGCTGGTCGCCGTTATGACACGTCCCGCAGAAACAGCGCTGACGGATGAACCGGAGGGTGAAGGCATCGAGCTGGTCGAGGAAGGCGCGGTTTCCCTTGTCACTCTGGCAACGCCTCCGCCGGACCTTTCGCTGATCTTTGAAAAAGACGATTCCCATCCGCTGCCGGAGAACGGCGCAGTCCTGCCGCTCGGCGGAACCTACACGATCGGCGGAACCGTCTATTCAAACTATCCCCTGAACAGCGTCACCGTTTCCATCGTCTGCTCTCACAACAACAAAGGTCCGTATCCGTACAAGAAAACGGTCCATTTCCGGAAGCAAAGCACCGGCGTTTACCAACTGATCTCAGATGAGAACGACGAACAGTGCTCGCTTGCCTCGCTCGTCGATTTTTCCGAGCTGCTCGTCGGCGTTCAAACGCTGAAGATCACCGCTTCCGCCAACGGCTCACGCGACATCGAACTGTTCCGATGCTCATTCTTCGTTCTCGGCGACGAATGGGGAGAGATCACAAAAGAGAAATTCCCGGATTCCTATCCGGAGGCGTTGAAGTTTTTCGGCTCGGAGGAGCGCTTTCTTTATCGGTACCAGTGGGTCAACGGACGCTACATCGTTGCGGATCCGGAATGGGAAAAGACCTATATCACCAGCATCGACGGCTATCCGAGCGGAATGATATGGCAGGTGCATGTCGACGCCGTCCCGTATTTCAAAAAGGCGTTCCACTATCTCGAAACATCCCATATCCGCGTACACGGCACCAACGGCGATACCGGCGTGATCAAGGCGATCTCGCTCATCACGGAGTACAACGGCTGCTACGTTTCACGGTTCACATCAAGTCTTAAAGCCGTCAGCCATCATACGTTCGGAACGGCGGTCGACCTGAACGCCTCGATGGAGCCGAACAAAAACAACGATAAGAACCATGCCGTGATCGACGACGACGTCAAAAAACATCTTGTCTATAACGGCTGTCTTACGGCTGACGGCGTGAGATATTATGATTTTACCTATGACGGCTCGTATCGCAACGATCCGAACGGCGTGCCGGAGACCTGCGTAAACTATCTCTTATACGAATTCGGCTTCTTCCGCGCCGGCTTTGACTGGGCGCACTACTATAAATCGACGAGCGACGCCATGCATTTCTGTCTGAGCGAATATGTTACGCGCAAGCACGATGATAAGCGATACGGTCTCCGTAAGGTGTATGAATACTTCGACACCGCGCCGAAGTCCTCCCCTTCCGACTTGCCTTCTTCTGAGCCTTCCCCGGCTCCTTCCGCCTCGCCCGCGCTCTCGTAAAATCCCTGAAACAACGGTCAAAACAGCGGTCCGTACACCCTCCGTACCGCTTTTCTTTTTGACCGTTCTGTGAAGGAAAATCGGAGGATTTTGGACAAATTTGTAACCTCGAAATGAATAATCGGATATTTTGAAAACACATTATAAAGAAACATCGAAAACCGGCACAAGCGAAAAAAAGTGTGCTACGATACCGCTCACAGGAGGTGGATCGTATGAAATTGCTGAAGCGTTTTGCCATTTTTGCAGCGGCGGCGCTGTTCCTGTTTTCCCCGCTGATCGCACGTCCGGCGAAAGCGGAACTTCGCATCGAATACATGATCGACGGCAGCGAAGCGGCAGAGCCCGAAAAGGACGAGCACCTGATGGAGCAGATCCGGTCGACCTACCGCAAGGCGAAGAAGACGGCGCGCAGAAAATCCTTCAAAGGAAAATGCGGATACTACGTCGGTCTGCAGCTTCTCAAGCTCGGCATCAACGAAAAATACGTCGGAAGCAACGGAAACCGCGCGTTTGACATCTATAAGGACAAAACCGAGACCTCCGGCGGATACCGCATCACCGCATACCCGGCGAAAAAGTACACGCTGAAGGAAGCGCTGGAGGCGATCGAACGGGACGATCCGCATGCCCGGAACATTCTTGTCGGCTTTGAAAAAGGCACAAGCAAGGCGGGCAGGAAGTACGGACACGTTATGTTCATTCACGGCATCGAGGACGGCATGGTCTACTTCTCGGACAGCTATGCGCAGACCGTCGAAGGCAAGCGCTACAAGGAAGGCGAGCCGATCGTCTGCTCGATCGAGATATTTGCGCAGCGCTACAAAAAATACAAACTCGACGGGGTGATACATTTCAGTTGACGGATCGAGTACACAAATACATGCATGCAAAAAGCACCGGATCTCTCCGGTGCTTTTTCGTGTCGGTTAGGTTGTCAGTTGACCGTGCAGTCCAGCACGTTCGACCATGCGCCGTAATAGTTCACTCCGTCGAATTCACAGTACGAGCGTACGCGTATATAATACTTCGTACCGCTGGTAAGCGAGCTGATCGTCTTTGTCGTCGTCTCCTGGTTGGTGATCTTTACGGTGACCGCGCCGCTGAACGTCGAGCTGGTCGCGTATTGGATCTGGTATCCCGTAAACGCCGCTCGTATCCTTAACCGTAAATCTCAGCGTCAGCGCGCTGCTGTTTGCTACGACATACGGCGTCGTACCCTTGAACGGTACGTCTTTGCTGTTCCATTCAATCGTCCCGGAAAACGACACAGCCCACTTCCGATGTCCAGTGTGCATATAATGTATGGTTCCCTGCCAGCGTCACTGTCGACGTTGCTGTGATTTTCGTACCCCCGCTTGCTGCCGTATACCAACCTTTAAACGTATACCCCGTGCGGGTCGGCGTCGGAAGCGATCCGTATGCGCTGCCGAACATAACCGTTTTACTGCTTGTTGATACGCTGCCGCCGTTTGCGTTAAAGGTCACCGTATAAGTCTTTCCTGTCCAGTGCGCATACAACGTATGGTTCCCTGCCAAAGCAACCGTCGTCGTTGCCGTGATATTCGTGCCCCCGCTTACCGATGTGTACCATCCTTTAAACGTATACCCGGTGCGGGTCGGCGTCGGGAGCGATCCGTATGCGCTGCCGAACGCGACCGTCTTGCTTGTCGTTGATACACTGTTTCCATCCACGCTGATGCTTCCGCCGTTCGCATTAAAGGTCACCGTATAGGTCTTTGCAGTCCAGTGTGCATACAACGTATGGTTCCCTGCCAATGCAACCGTCGTCGTTGCCGTAATGTTCGTGCCGCCGCTTACCGATGTGTACCATCCTGTAAACGTGTACCCGGTGCGGGTCGGCGTCGGGAGCGATCCGTATGCACTGCCGAACGCAACTGTTTTGCTGCTTGTTGATACGCTTCCGCCGTTCGCATTAAAGGTCACCGTATAGGTCTTTGCTGTCCAATGTGCATACAGTGTATGATTCCCCGCCAATGCAACCGTCGTCGTTGCCGTGATGTTCGTGCCGCCGCTTACCGATGTGTACCATCCTGTAAACGTGTACCCGGTGCGGGTCGGCGTCGGGAGTGTTCCGTATGTGCTGCCGAACGCGACCGTCTTGCTTGTCGTTGATACACTGTTTCCGTCCACGCTGATGCTTCCACCGTTGGCATTCAGGGTAACCGTATAGGTCTTTCCTGTCCAATGTGCATACAACGTATGGTTCCCTGCAAGCGTCACCGTCGTATTTGCCGTGATGTTCGTTCCGCCGTTTGCCGCCGTATACCATCCGTCAAAGGTGTAACCGGTACGCGTCGGTTTCTGCAATGTTCCGTATGCGCTGCCGAACGTTACCGTCTTGCTTGTCGTTGTTACGCTGTTCCCGTCCACGCTGATGCTGCCGCCGTTAGCATTCAGGGTAACCGTATAGGTCTTTCCTGTCCAGTGTGCATACAGCGTATGATTGGATGCAGTCGTGACCTTTGTCGAAGACGTAACTTTAGAACCGCCGCTTGCCGACGTATACCAGCCGGTAAACGTATAGCCTGTACGCGTCGGCGTCGGAAGCGTACCGTATGTGCTGCCGAACGTTACCGTCTTGCTTGTTGTTGTTACGCTGTTCCCGTCCACGCTGATGCTGCCGCCGTTGGCATTCAGGGTAACCGTATAGGTCTTTCCTGTCCAATGTGCATACAGCGTATGATTAGCTGCGGTTGTAACTGTCGTCGATGCGGTTATCTTCGTTCCGCCGCTTGCCGCCGTATACCAGCCGGTAAACGTATAGCCTGTCTGCGTCGGCGTCGGAAGCGTGCCGTATGTGCTGCCGTAATAGACCGTCTTGCTGCTTGTAGATACACTGCCGCCGTTCGCATTGAAGTAAACCGTGATCGGAATAATGTTCCAGTGCGCATACAGCGTATGGTTTGACGTATTCGTGACCGTCGACGACGCCGTTACCTGTGAACCGCCGCTTGCCGCCGTATACCAGCCGGTAAACGTATAGCCTGTCCGCGTCGGCGTCGGAAGCGTACCGTAAGTGCTGCCATAATAGACCGTTTTGCTGCTTGTAGATACATTGCCGCCGTTCGCATTGAAGTAAACCGTGATCGGAATAATGTTCCAATGCGCATACAGCGTATGGTTTGATGTCGCTGTGACCGTTGTCGACGCCGTTACCTGTGAACCGCCGCTTGCCGCCGTATACCAGCCGGTAAACGTATAACCTGTCCGCGTCGGCGTCGGAAGTGTGCCGTAGGTGCTGCCGACCGTAACCGTCTTGCTGCTCTGTGAAACGGTACCGCCGTTTGCGTTGAAATATACAGTGCATTGTTGTACTGAATTAAATAACTTCCAGGTAGAATATACCGTTTGTGTTGTATCAACATTTCCGTGCCCCGGATAGACATCCTCGGAAGAAACAACAATAGGATAAGCCGGTAAATAATCTTCGTCAGGATCATGAATGCCGTATTGGGATTTCATATAGGCAATGGCATCTTTAACGGTATTCCCACCTTTCATTTTTCCCCAAAAAGCTGCCTCATACTTGTAATCGCCTGTGAATGTAACCGATTGTGAATACCCGTAAACAACCTCTACGCCTCTATTACGTAACGGTCTTTGTAAGCCATCCGTCGCCATGCCTAAACAGATTGCCATCCATAAAAGGCTGTTCGGAGCGGTACCATTCATATGATTCGCGATCGCCGTACCGTCAACACAGGCACCACTGCCGGTTCGATATGCGTGCTGATAGCTACCGAACGGACCTTGCACCGTGGCCGTATCTTGACTCGTCAGACCTTCGTAACTGGTGAGGCAAAGATAGGATGTGTTCGCTTCCGTCGTATAATCATCATAGTCATAGTCCGATTCGTAGTCTGTTGTACCGTGCGAGTCAAAGACGACAACACCCGCAATCTCAAGCTCGTGAGCAATGGCATCGATTGTCGCCGCGCTACCGGAATAAACCCTGCAGGTACCGCCAGTCGCCTGTGCGATCGAATTGCATTCCTCCTTGTACTGATCCGTAAAACTCGATTGCACACCGTAATACGGTCCAAACAGTGCGACGTCCGAATTATATGGATATCCGCCTTTGCTTGTGTACTCAATCGTCTCGATCGAGGCGGTCTCTTCAGGTGTCTTGCCGGTCAAATTGGCACGCTGCTTCTGCCTCGTTTTCGGCACCCAGCCGTTACCCATGCCGTCCGTGTCTTGCCAGAACACGCTCTTCCCGCTGCAATAAAGCGTGCCGGGTACATAACTTTTATGCGCTTCAACAATTGCAATGATGCCTTCGGTCATTGCCATATAATTGCTTACGGATGCGTTCGCTACGCTGACACCCTGTTCGACAAGACAAACGTTTTCGTATTGCTCAATCTGATCCCATATATCTTTGTCAGTGATATTCTCAAATTCTATTTCCTCTGAAGAATCAGACTCACTCTCCGTATCATCCGCTGGTTCTTCCAGCTCCTCCGCAGGTGCCGCATCTTCCGGCTGACAGAACAGAAAATCAAATGCGCCGGTATCGTCGATGTCCGCATCGGTGTCGAAGTATTCGCCGTCGGCATTCCATCTCAGATAGACTTCCCGCGCAACGTTTTTAATGCTGTAACCTTCGCCGTGCGCTTCGATCGCCCAGTCCTGATTCTCTGAATCGTAGGATGTATAGAAATCTTCAGCTCCCATGGAAAGGAATCTGCCGTTCTGCGAGAACCGGTACGTCCCGTCTTCGTTTACGGTGACGTCCCAAACGAGATCCTCGCTCGCGTCGGAAAGCGCGTCGACGCCGGCGTTGAAGCTTTCGTGCGTGCCGCAGGCGTCCAGCGCTTTGTTGTACTGCGCGTTATGGATCACGACGCGATCGCCGTCTTCGGGAAGCCCGTTGATCAGCGTCGCTACCTGCTCATCCGGAGCGTCCGCAGGTTCATCCGCGGCGGGATCTTCTTCCGAGCCCGTTTCGACCGTATCGGCGGTCAAATCCGCAGCATCTTCCGGTTCCGTATCTGCCGCTGCGATCCCGGGCAGCAGAGAAAGAACCATCAAAAGGCTCAGCACCAGGCAAACCAGTCTCTTTTTCATAATACCCCTTTCCTGTCCTTGTGCCGGACAAAGCAAATGATTGCGAAGAATTGTTCACATTCTTGTCATAATTATATCCTGTCACGCATCGTCATGCAAGGACTAATTAACGCATTCCGTGAGATTTCTCACTACAAAGCATTTTTCTGCTTGCTTCCATGCAAAAAGCACCGGATCTCTCCGGTGCTTTTTCGTGTCGCGTTGAAATTATCCCACGGTGCAGTACATGAAGTACTTGTAGCCCAGCGGGTTCGAGAAGAAGCCGTGGACAGTCTTGCTGATCATGTAGGTATCCGTGTAGTAGTAGATCGGGCAGATGCAGCCGGTGGACATGAGGAGGTCCTCTGCGCGGTGCATGAGCTCATAACGGACGGTGTTGTCGGTGCAGTTCTTGATCATCTTGATCAGGACGTCATAGGTCTGCGCCCAGGTGCCGTTCTCGACCTTGATGTCATAGCCGAGGTCGGTGAGGTCCAGGTTGTAGCAGGCGACGTCGACATGGTTGCCCTTGCCGAACTGTACGTCGTTGTTGCCGGAGATCGTGGTCCACATGTCGAGGAAGCAGATCGGGTCATTGTAGTCCGCAACCCAGCCGTTACGCGCGATGGAGTAATCGCCGTTCTTACGGGTCTGGAGGAAGGTTGCCCATTCCTGGTTCTCCATGTTCATCGTGATGCCGATGGTGGCGAGCTGTGCCTGGAGGTATTCGCCGATTGCCTTATGACCTTCGGACGTGTTGTACAGGTACGTCATGCTCGGGAAGTTCGTGAACTTGCCGTCTTCGAACTTGTAGTACTTCTTCAGGACTTCGAGCGCCTGGTTGTAGTTGCTCTCAACCGCGGAAGCATCGACATTGTAGAAGCCGTAGAAGCCGTCGTTGTGGCCTGCGGTCTTATAGAACTCGGTGCCGTCCGGGTTGGTCATGCCCATTGCAACGAAGGACGATGCCGGAACCTGGCCGCCCTGTGCGATGTCGTTGACAATGTAGTTGCGGTCGAACAGCAGGCTGATCGCATTGCGGATCTCCGCACGCGCCATTTCCGCTTCGACGCCGGTGAGGCCGGAATCCGCGGGGAGGATGTCTTCGTTGATATTCCAGCAGACATAGTAGGTACCGATCTGACCTGCAACTTTGTACTCATCCGGATATTCCGCCTTCAGCGTTGCCATCTCGTTGGTGGGAACGTCGTCGATCAGCTGCCAGGTGCCGTTCTTGAAGTTGGCGACCATGTTGTTGGCATCGTCGGAGAGGTAGAATTCGATCTTGCCCATGAGGATCTTGTCCGCGTCGACATAGTTCTTGTTCTTCTCAAGGGTGATGACGCTGTTGTGCTCCCAACCGGTCATGGTGTATGCGCCGTTGCAGACGTAGGTCGCAGGATCGGTCGCCCAGCTCTCGTTTGCAACAACATCTTCGCGAACCGGGAAATAGGTCGGGAACGCGAGGAGCTCATCCCAGTATGCAACGGGATTGTACAGGGTGACCTTCAGCGTCTTTGCGTCAACCGCTTCGACGTTCAGGTTGCCCTCGTTGTAACCATCGACAACTTCGAACATATAGCCGTAGTCCGCACCGAGTTCTTCGGATGCTGCGCGCTTCCATGCGAATTCAAAGTCATTCGCAGTAACGTCCTTACCGTCGGACCACTTGAGACCGTCACGCAGGGTGTACGTATAGGTCACGGTACCGTCGGCATTCTCGACGCCCTTTACGAGCTCTTTCGCTGCGTCGGGGACAATGACCAGCTTACCGCTGTCATCCTGTGCCCATTTTGCAAGGCCGGAGAACAGGTGTGCGATCAGAGTCGCGCCGTCGACTGCGGAGTTCAGTGCCGGGTCGAGCGTGTCGGGCTCAGAGGCAAGACATACGGCGATGCTGCTGGAAGCAGCGGCTTCCTGCTTGCCGCAGGCAGCCAAAGAAAGCGCCATTGTCAGAACCAAGAGCAGTGCAATGAGTTTCTTCATTTTCATGATTTCCTTCCCTTTTTTATTTTTCAAAACGTACGGGGTTGCCGCACATATTGAACAGTTCAGAGTTCGTTGACCCTGTGACAGGCAACGAAGTGACCGGTTTCGACTTCCTTGAATTCCGGCATGCTCTCCGCGCAGCAGGGCGCCGCGTTCGGGCAGCGGGTGCGGAACGGACAGCCGGACGGCGCGTTCAGCGGGCTCGGGATATCGCCGGAAAGAACGATACGCTTGTTCGCCTTTGCAACGATCGGATCCGGCTGCGGAACCGCGGACATGAGCGAACGGGTGTAGGGGTGCAGCGGGTGATCGTAGATCTCCGCCGCGTCCGCCAGCTCAACCATCTTGCCGAGATACATGACTGCAATACGGTCGCTGATGTGCCGGACGACCAGAATGTCGTGCGCGATGAACAGGTACGTCAGGTCCATCTTCTCCTGCAGCTCAACGAACATGTTGATGACCTGCGCCTGAATGGATACGTCCAGCGCGGAGACCGGCTCGTCGCAGACGATGAACTCGGGCTTTAAGGCAAGCGCGCGGGCGATGCCGATGCGCTGGCGCTGACCGCCGGAAAACTCGTGCGCGTAGCGGGAGGCGTGCTCGCTGTTCAGGCCGACCTGGTCCATCAGCTCCAGAATGCGTTCCATGCGCTCCGCCTTGTTCGCGTACGCCTTGTGCACGTCCAGCGGTTCGCCGATGATGTCGGAGACCGTCATACGCGGATTCAGCGAGGAGTACGGATCCTGGAAGACCATCGTCGCGTTTTTCCGCAGTTCACGGATGTCCGCTTTGTTTTTGATGGGTCGACCGTCGAAGATCACTTCGCCGGCGGTGGGTTTATACAGATGCAGGATCGAACGTCCGGCCGTCGTTTTCCCGCAGCCGGATTCGCCGACGAGACCGAGCGTTTCGCCGCGGCGAATGGAGAACGATACGTCATCGACCGCCTTCAGCGGTTTGGTCATCAGCCAGCCGACGTTGATATTAAAATACTGCTTCAGATGGCGAACGTCAACCAGAATGTCGTTTTTCTTTTCGATGTGTTCGCTCACGCGTCTTCACCGCCTTTCCCGTCCGGTACGATCGTGCCGTTGTCAATGGCTTCCTTTACGTTCATCCAGCAAGCGGCAAAGTGCTCATCGTTGATACGCATACGCTCGCAGCGCTGCCGTAAGCAGATCTTCATCGCATTGTTGCAGCGCGGCGCGAACGGACAGCCCTCCGGCATATTCAGAAGATCGATCGGCGTTCCGGTGATCGGCTGCAGCTTGTGTCCCGCGGTGTCCGCCGTCGGGATCGAGCGCATCAGACCTTTGGTGTACTCATGCTTCGGATTGTAGAAGATCTCCTCCGCGGTACCCTGCTCGCAGATCGAGCCCGCATACATCACGATGACCTCGTCGCACATCTGCGCCACGACGCCGAGATCGTGCGTGATCATGATGATCGCCATGCCGAGCTCTTCCTGCAGCGATTTCATCAGCTCCAGGATCTGCGCCTGAATGGTCACGTCCAAAGCGGTGGTCGGTTCGTCCGCGATCAGAATGTCCGGTTCGCAGGCGAGCGCCATCGCGATCATAACGCGCTGCCGCATGCCGCCCGAATGCTCGAACGGATACTGCTTCATGCGCTTTTCGGGTTCGTTGACGTTGACCAAGCGCAGCATCTCGATCGCACGTTCACGCGCCTGCGCTTTGGTGCGGTCGGTATGCAGCATGATCGCCTCCATCAGCTGATGCCCGATCGTATAGGTCGGATTCAGCGAGGTCATGGGATCCTGGAAGATGATCGAGACCTTGTTGCCGCGAACGGTTTTCATGACGGATTCATCCGCGCCGACGAGCTCCTGCCCGTCAAGCTTGATGGAACCGGATACGATCTTGCCGGTTGTGGCAAGAATCTGCATGATGGAATACGCGGTGACGGATTTGCCCGAGCCGGATTCGCCGACGATGCCGAGCACCTTGCCGCGGTCGAGGTTGAAGGAAACGCCGTTGACGGCTTTGACTTCACCCGCGGGGGTAAAGAAGGATGTATGCAGATCGCGTACTTTCAATAACGGTTCTTGTTCCATATTCCTGCCCCCTTTCTCAATTCCGCAGCTTCGGATCGAACGCGTCTCTGAGTCCGTCGCCGAACAGGTTCAGCGAAAGAACGATCAGCGAAATGACGATCGCCGGAATGATCATACGATACGGATACGTGGTCAGACCGTTGAGCGCGTCGGATGCGAGCGATCCCAGCGACGGCATCGGCGCATTGACGCCGAGACCGAGGAAGGAGAGGAAGCTCTCCGTGAAGATCGCGTTCGGGATCTGCAGCGCCGTGGAAATGATAACCACGCTGATGCTGTTCGGAAGCAGGTGCTTGCGAATAATCCAGCTGCCCTTTGAGCCTGCGGCGCGGGACGCCAGAACGTATTCCTGCTCTCTGAGCGAGAGGATCTGACCGCGGATGAGTCGCGACATGCTGACCCAGTACAGTACGCCGAAAACGATGAACAGGCTGATGATGTTGGTGCCGATTCGCTCAAGCGAGGTTCCTTCCAGCGCGCTGCCGAGCGTTTTTCTCAGAACGGATGCAAGCAGGATGACCATCAGCATATCCGGCAGCGAGTAAATGATATCAACGATGCGCATGATCACAAGGTCGACCGTGCCGCCGCAGTAACCGGCGATCGAGCCGATCGTCATGCCGATGATCAGAACGATGATGGATGCGAAGAAGCCGACGGCAAGCGAGATGCGCGTGCCGTAGACGACGCGGATGAAGTAGTCGCGTCCGCGTTCGTCCGTTCCGAAGAGATGCGGGAAGATCTTTTCGCCTGCCGCAATGCGTTCCTGTTCCGTCTTGCCGTATTCAAACGGCGCAAGGTTGCCGTAGGAACTGTCGACCGGCTTGCCGGGCTGAATGCCGAGCTGCTCGCCGAATGCATACGGCCAGAACAGCGGGATGAACAGCGAGGACAATGTGATAATGATAATGATGATCAGGCTGACCGTGGCGACCTTGTTTTTCAGAAGGCGCTTGACGCCGTCGCGGAAGAACGTGGACGACGGGCGCATCTGTACCATGTACGCCTTCTCTTCGTCGGTGGCAGGAATGAAATCGTCAAGATCCACATGCATGGAAAACGCTTTCCGGATGTCTTTGAATTCTTTCATGTCCGCCCCTCCTTACTCCAGATTGATCCGCGGGTCGACGATCTTGTACAGGATATCGCTGACCAGATTCATCACAACGATCAGCACTGCCAGAACGATCGTAGTGCCCATGACCATCGGGTAGTCACGGTCGGTAATGCTCTTGACGAACGCGCGGCCGATGCCGGGCACGGCAAAGATCTTCTCCACCACCAGAGAACCGGTGACGATATACGCAAGCATCGGTCCGAAGTACGTGATGACCGGGATCAGCGAGTTTTTCAGCGCGTGTCCGAAGATGATCTTCACGCCCGAAACACCCTTCGCCTTCGCGGTGCGGATATAGTCCTGCCCGAGCACGTCCAACATGGAGGATCGTGTCAGTCGCGTGATATACGCCATCGGATAGAGCGACAGCGTGATGATCGGCAAGATAAGACCGCCTCTGGCCGCACCGTTCGCCGGGAGGACCTTCAGCGTGATTGCAAAAAAGATCAGCAGCAGCGTTCCCATAATGAACGACGGCATGGACACGAACGCGGTCGTGATGACCATGATGATTTTATCGATCAGCTTGTTTCTGCGCAGCGCCGCGATCGCACCGAGGACGATCCCGAAAACGCCGGCGATCGCCGCGGCGATGATGCCGAGCTTCACGGAGGTCTTCATGCCGTCCGCGATGATGTCGATGACCATGCGGCCTCTTTGCTTCAGCGACGGACCGAAATCAAACCTTGTGACGATATCCTTGAGATAGGTGCCATACTGAACGAGCAGCGGCTTATCCAAGCCATACTTTGCTTCCAGCGCCGCCTGCGCGGACGCGGAAATCGCCTTCTCGCTCAAAAAAGGACCGCCCGGAACCGCATGCATGACGAAAAACGTCACCGTAATCACGATCCAGACGGTCAAGATTGCAAGAAGGATCCTTTTCAAAATGTAGAAAGCAGTTTTTGAATTCATTCCACCTTTTACCTCTCTTTTTCGGCATCGGCGCGTGAATCGCGTATCGTTCCCCAGCCGTTTCTTCCGGAATCGTTCCGGTCCCTCATATCTATACGTTTCACATTATAATACATACAGCGAAGAAAAGCAATCAAAAAACCAAAATTCTTTCTTTTCTCGATTGTTCCGTGCCGTCAACGGTCTCCCGCTCGATGAATAATCATAGACAAAAACACCGAATCTCTCCGGATCCGGTGTTTTTCGTTTTGATCAATTATTTGGTCATGTTCGCGATTTCTTCCGCAAAATTGTCCTTGCGCTTTTCGATGCCCTCGCCCTTCTCGTAGCGGACAAATGCCAGGACCTTGGACGCGTTCTTTGCTTTCAGCATGTCCTTGATCGTGATGTCCGGGTTCTTGACGAACTGCTGTTCTTCGAGGCAGACTTCCTTATAGTACTTCTGCATGCGGCCGTCGACCATCTTCTCGATGATCGCTTCGGGCTTCGGCTTCGCGGAGTTCGCGTTCTCTTCCTTTGCGGTCGCCAGCTGGACAGCGCGCTCACGGTCGATGAACTCCTGCGGAAGGTCCTCACGACCGACGCAGATGGGGGACGCCGCCGCGATCTGCAGCGCCACGTCGTGCATGGCTTCGGGATCGCTCGGCTCTGCAAACTGCACGAGAACGCCGCGGCTGCCGCCGAGGTGGATGTACGTGTCGACTGCGCCTTCCATGCGGACGAAGCGGCGGATCGTGATCTTTTCACCGATCTCCGCAACCGCTGCGGTCTGCAGCGCCTGCACGGTCTGACCGTCGATCTCGCTTGCCATCAGCGCTTCGAGATCCGCGGGGTTCGCTTCCACGACCTGCTTTGCGATCATCTTGACGAAATCCTTGAACCGGTCGGTCTTCGCAACGAAGTCGGTCTCGCAGTTGACTTCGACGAGCGCAGCAACGTTGCCCTCGCGATAATCGGCAACAAGACCTTCCGCCGCAATGCGGCCTTCCTTCTTCGCAGCCTTTGCAAGGCCCTTCTCACGCAGGAAGTCGATCGCCTTTTCGACGTCGCCGTTCGTTTCCACGAGCGCCTTCTTGCAGTCCATCATGCCGGCGCCGGTGCGCTCACGCAGTCCCTGTA
>JAEEGI010004888.1_pt1 | contig 31100 bp, 32 predicted proteins | sample 8958751 | NCBI WGS metagenome assembly JAEEGI01 (sample SAMN16246545, study PRJNA631951) | gut metagenome | biome: gut microbiome; feature: rumen; material: KS-attached | host: Bos | place: Iran: Karaj | collected 2018-10 | reverse complement strand
AGGCGTCGCGGGCGTGCTGGGCTCGTAGGTGATCTCGTAGTTCGCGGTGTTGTCGGTGTCGCCGTTTTTGGTGACGGCGTCCCGGGGCACGGCGACGTAAGTGCCGTCCTCGTTCTGCTTGACGTCGATGACAAGGCCGGTGACCTGGTCGCCCTCGTTGAGGGTGCCGGAGGAGAGGGTGGCGTTATTCTGCACATAGGTCTTGCCGCCGTCGTTGGAGATGGGCTCATTGGCGGTGATGGTGATCTTCACCTTTTCCGGCGCGGGAGGGGTCACGGGCTGGCTGGGAACGTAGGTGATCTCGTAGTTTGCGGTGTTGTCGGTGTCGCCGTTTTTGATGACGGCGTCCCGGGGCACGGCGATGTAAGTGCCGTCCTCGTTCTGCTTGACGTCGATGACAAGGCCGGTGATCTGGTCGCCCTCGTTGAGGTTGCCGGAGAGGGTGGCGTTATTCTGCACATAGGTCTTGCCGCCGTCGTTGGAGATGGGCTCGTTTGCGGTGACGGTGAGCTTCACCTTCTCAGTCTCGGGGGGGACGGGGGGCTCGGGCGTCACAGGCTCCGCTTCCTTGGCAACGGGGGCGCTTGCCTCATAGCGCAGCTCGTACTGCGCCGTGACGTCCTTGCCGTCATGCTGGATCTGCGCGTTGGAGGGGACGGCAACAAAGCCTTCGCCCGTCTCGTTGACGATGAGATCCACATTGCTGATCGTGTCGCCCTCGGCGAGCTTGCCGCTGTAGGTGTAGCCGTTGGGGGTAAAGGCGTCGCCGCTCTGGACAGGGGTGTTGGCGGTGACGGTGATGATCTCCGTCCACTGGGCCTCCACGCGGCAGTCGGCGTAGGGCTTGAAGCTCTCACCGGGCTGGAGCATCAGGCTTGCACCGCTCTTGTAGGAGAGCTGCCAGCCGGCGAAGCGGTGGGCTTCGGTGTCCGCAGGGGCGTCCGCCACGGTGTAGGCGCTGCCGGCTGCGATCTGGGTCTCCACGCCGGAGGAATCCTTGTCAAGGGCTTCCGTGACCGTGGAGGGCTTTTCAGCCTCTACCGGGGCGAGCACCACCACGACGGCGTAGATCTGGGGGTTCACCGTGGAATAGGTAGAGAGGGCGTTCTTATCAAAGATCTCGTTGCCGGTGTTCGGATCCTTGACGGCCAGGGCGCCGGCCTTCAGGGTCAGGACAGCGGACTCCTTATCGGCGCTGATGGGCAGCTTCTTGGGCTTGTTGCTCTCCAGCGCGTCGCCCCGGAGGTAGACCTGGGAGACATAGAAGCCCTCGGGCGGCGTGATGCGCAGGTCGCTCTTCAGAAGGTCGTTCAGCGTGATGCTGCCGGCCGTGCGGGAGAGGGGAACCGTGGTCTTGTCGGCGTCGTTGCGGACAAGCTGGATGGCGTAGGGCTTTCCGCCCAGAAGCTCAGCCTCCTGCTCGGCGCTGATGGGGAGCGTCTTGTTGGCGTCCTCCGGATCGGTGCGGTAGAGCTCAAAGACCAGAGCCTCCGCCCCGGTGACGGTGACGTTTGCGTCATCCGCAAGGGCCATGCCGGCGAACTGGAAGGCAAAGACCATTACCAGCAGCAGGCAGAGAAGGGAACGAATGTTGTGCTTCATGGATAATCACCTCATATGCAAAGTGTGCGTTCGATTTGTTTTGTCTGTCTCAATTATAAGGCTAGGACTGCGATTTTTTCAAGTGCGCGGGCCCTGCGCAAATCTTAAACATTCATAAGTCAGTGGATGGGGACCAGCTTGCCCTGCACCACGTAGCGGGCGTCGGTGTACTCGTAGGAGCAGGTGGAGAGGGTGATGACCCGGTCGCTGGTGCTCAGCATCACGTCCGTCTGGAAATCGGACTGACTGCGCATCCGCTGGAGCCACGCGGCGTATTCCTGGGTGCTGCTGAAGCGGAAGGTGTAGGTGTCGGAGTCCGCGTCGGTCAGGTAGGCGGAGAAGACCTCCACCCGGTAGTTCATGTCCGGGGTGCTGAGATACAGGACGGGGTGCTGGGCGTAGTAGCCGTTTTCCCGGTAGCCCATGATGCTGGCAAACTTGGTGCCGTCGTTCATGTGGTGGCCGTAGATCACGGTGTTCTCGTCGGAGAAGTCCCGGCTGTTGTTGCAGTCCACAAAGAGGGAGCCGCTGATGCTGTAGCTGCCGTCCATGGCCCGGTGCAGATAGAAGTCGTTGTCTTCGGCCTCCACGACGCCATAGTTGATCTTGGTGTCCGGACTGTAGAGCCAGGCGACCGCATCTTTGTAGTCGGCAAAGAACTTGCTCAGGTCGACCATGCTGTTCAGCGGGGACACCTCATCGTCCAGGACGATCTGATTTGTTACCTGCTCTTCATAGACACGGGGCGTTGGAGAAACCGGATTCTGGATCACATAGCTTTCCACGACCTGATTGTCCTTGGAGCGCGCCTCGCTGTGCACGACCTTATCCTCAATGATGTTGTAGGCGCTGTAAATCATGATCCCCACCAGAATGCCAGAGACGATGACCAGCAGAAGTTTGACGGTTTTATTCAAGCGTCAGCCCCCTTTCCTGTGTTCTGAGGCCATTATAGTACATCCGTTTCAAAAAAGAAACATAAGAAGTCTTAAGAATGACAGGGACGGGCAGGAAAATGCTTCCAGGCAGCGGAATGGGGAGAAACGTTCCCCGTCCCGCTGCCCGGAAGCAGAAGTTAACATAATTCGGTTTACATAAAATCACACATCAGGGGATCCGGGATTCCACGATCAGCAGCGTGCCCTCCCGCAGGGTGATCTCCGCCTCCTCAGCGCTCCATTCGTTGCTGGCGCCCAGGGGGAAGTCCGGCCGCAGCTCCGCGTCCTCCAGCGTGTACTTGGCTCCGCGGATGCAGAGGCCCCGGCATACGCCGTCTACCGCGAAGATCGAGAGGGAATAGCCCTCCCGCCTGGGGAGACGCAGGCTGCCGTTTCGCAGGGTGAAGATCTCGGTGTCCGGGCTCTCGATCCGCACAGACGCGCCACGCGCCGCGGCAAAGGCCAGCGCCTGCAGGTTTGCCAGCAGGTGATCCAGCCGCCCGCCCAGGGCGCAGACCAGGCGAATGTCCCGAAAGCCCTCGGAAAGGGCCAGACGCAGGGCGCTCATGGTGTCGGTGTCGTCCTTCTCCACGGGAAGCCGCCGCAGGGGGACGCCGGGCTCCAATTCCACCCGGCAGGAGTCCAGGTCGCCTACCACCAGATCGGGACGGATCCCCGCGCGGCGGGCATGCTCATAGCCCCGGTCGCAGGCGATGACATATTCGCCCTCCTCCGGCGGGGCAAAGGGGGCAAACTCGCCCCCGGTGATGATCAGACACTGCTTGGACATGACAAAGCCTCCCTGTTGTTTTCTCTTATACTATACCAGAAGCGAGACGAATTCACAAGAGGCGCTCCCGGAATTGCGAGAGCGGGCTCAAAACTCTTGCCATGGGAACGATCCTTCTCTATAATAGATAGTGAACGAGCGCTCGCTTTTTGGAGGGTAACAATGACAGAGAATCCACAAGAGAGAAGCCTGGCACTTTATATCCACGGCAAAGGCGGCAGCGCGGGGGAGAGCGAGCACTACAGGCTGCTGTTTCCCGGCTGGGACGTGATTGGCCTGGATTACCGGAGCTCTACCCCCTGGGAGACGGGGAAAGAGATCCGGGAAGCGGTGGAAAGACTGAAAACCGAATATGAGAGCATAACCCTGATCGCCAACAGCATCGGCGCGTATTTCAGTATGCATGCCGGGATCGACGGGCTGATCCGCAAGGCCTACTTTATTTCTCCCATCGTGGATATGGAGCGGCTGATCTGTGATATGATGGCGGGAGCGAAGGTGACGGAGGCGGAGCTGGAGGAGAAGGGCGTGATCCCGACGCCCTTCGGGGAGACCCTGTCCTGGGAGTACCTCCGCTATGTGCGGGAGCATCCCCTCCGTTGGAGCGCGCCGACGGAGATTCTGTACGGGAGAGGCGACGGGCTGACCGCGTATGAGACGGTGGCAGCCTTTGCTAAGGAGCACGGCGCGGGACTGACCGTGATGGAAAAGGGCGAGCATTGGTTCCACACAGGGGAACAAATGGCGTTTTTGGACGTCTGGATCCTCGGGTGCGAAGGAAACGGCTCGTGAGCTCATGCGCAGAAAAGGGAGGAGACCGGAGCCGCATGAGCTCCGGTCTCATCGAGCAAAGCCCCCAAAGTCTGTCATCGCGAGACCAGTGCGCACACTGGTGTGGCAATCCGTTCTTTTTCGAATAATCTGGCAGTGCACCCTTTTTGGAGCGGATGATGGGAGTCGCATTCATTCTGTTTCCCTTGCGGGAGACGGGAAACAGAATAGAGGAATTCGCCAGCGTTTGCGCTGGCTCATGCACATGCCCTATGGCATGTGCGATGACACATTCGACTCCCCTCAACGCCAGAAAAGGCGAGACCCTTGAGGGTCCCGCCTTTTCTGGAGCGGATGATGGGAGTCGAACCCACCTTATCGGCTTGGGAAGCCGGAGTTCTACCGATGAACTACATCCGCGTGTAAAGGGAGTATAACACGCGAAGGAAAAATAATCAATCCCTTTTCCCTCAATTTTTTTCGCCGGGTTTTGCGCTGCGTCGGCGCTATGCTGAAAAGGCATGCGGACGGGCGGAAGGCGGGCTGAGGGGCGCACGAGGCTCGCCGGACGCCCCGACAAGGGTAGAGCCGCCGGGAAGCAGCGCTGTACTTCGACAGCGAAGAACAGAAAAAGGGCAAATGCCCCTTGATTTTTCCGCCGGGTTCTACTATATTTGATTGTAGGCAAGTATCGGTTTCACCGAAACTCTGTGATATTTTTTCGTATGCATGGAAAGGAGAAACAACTATGGGTCTTATTCTTGCAGCATTGGGTTCCGCCGGCGGCGTTCTCGCCGATCAGTGGAAGGAGTATTTCTACTGTGAATCCCTGCCCAACAACGTTCTCGCTGTCAAGGGCAGAAAGCGCAATTCCGGCCGCTCCTCCAACACCCGGGGCAGCGACAACATCATCTCCAGCGGCTCCGTCATCGCCGTGGCCGACGGTCAGTGCATGCTGATCGTGGAGCAGGGCAAGATCGTGGACGTCTGCGCCGAGCCGGGCGAGTATGTCTACGACTCCTCCACCGAGCCCTCCATCTTCTCCGGTAAGCTGGGCGAGGGGATCCTGAACATCTTCAAGCAGATCGGCAAGCGCTTCACCTTCGGCGGCGAGGCCCCCAAGGATCAGCGCGTGTACTATTTCAATACCAAGGAGATCACCGGCAACAAGTACGGCACGCCTTCTCCCGTTCCCTTCCGCGTGGTGGACAACAACATCGGTCTGGATATCGACATCTCCATCCGCTGCTTCGGCGAATACAGCTATGTGCTCTCCAACCCCCTGCTGTTCTACACCAATGTCTGCGGCAACGTGACGGCGGACTACACCAAGGAGCAGCTGGACGGCCAGATGAAGAGCGAGCTGCTGACCGCTCTGCAGCCTGCCTTTGCCCGCATCTCTGAGATGGGCATCCGCTACTCCGCTCTGCCCGGCCACACCAGCGAGCTGGCCAAGGCCCTCAACGAGGAGCTCTCCGGCAAGTGGCGCGACCTGCGCGGCATTGAGATTGCCTCCGTCGGCGTCTCCAGCGTCAAGGCCAGCGAGGAAGACGAGGCCATGATCAAGGAGCTGCAGCGCAACGCCACCTTCCGCAATCCCAATATGGCCGCCGCCCACCTGGTGGGCGCCCAGGCCGCTGCCATGCAGGCTGCCGCCTCCAACCAGGCCACCGGCGCCCCCATGGCCTTCATGGGCATGAACATGGCCTCCCAGGCCGGCGGCGTCAACGCCCAGAGCCTGTACCAGATGGGCCAGCAGCAGCCCGCGGCTCCCGCCGCCCCCGCTGCCGGCACCTGGACCTGCCCCAAGTGCGGCGCCGCCGCCACCGGCAAGTTCTGCCCCGAGTGCGGCACCAAGAAGCCGGAGCCCGCGGCGGCTGACGGCTGGACCTGCCCCAGCTGCGGCACGGTGAACAAGGGCAAGTTCTGCGCCGAGTGCGGCACCAAAAAGCCCGCCGGCGCCATCCAGTACCGCTGCGACAAGTGCGGCTGGGAGCCGGCGGACAAGTCCAAGCCCCCCAAGTTCTGCCCCGAGTGCGGCGACCCCTTTGACAACAACGACATTGTCGGCTGATTCCCCACGGCGCAGGCACGGCGGCAGGGTGACAGCGCTGCTCTTGGCGCTGGCGCTGCTGCTGTGCCTGTCTGCCTGCGGCAGCGCTGACCCGGCCTGCGGGCGCTATCTCTGCGTTGGCGCAGAGGCGGAGGGCATCCAGATGTCCGCCGCCCTCCTGGGCGAAGAGACTACGGTTTTGAGCCTGACGGCGGACGGGAGAGGGACGCTGACCCGGGGCGGTGCCCAGGGCGGCCTCTCCTGGAGCCGGGAGGGAGATCTTCTGCGCCTGGACGTGGGAGGAAAGCTCTATGACGCTGAACTGCGGGACGGGTTGCTCCTTCTGCAGCTGGAGCCGGGGCTTTCCCTGCGCTTTGCGCGGGAGGATACCGCTCCGGAAGAGATAGCAGATCCCGAGAGCCTGGACTGGTACGGCTGGTGGAGCGTGGAGGGGTCCACGGGAACCCTGCCGGATTCCTGGCGGGATTGCTGCGCCTGCCTGACGACGGACGACTTCGGCGCTGAGCTTCGCCTCTGGGACGAGCAGAGCTCCCGGGAGGAGCCCCTCGCCCTGGCGCGGCTGCGCTGGGAGGACGGGCTCATCGTTTCCCAGTCCGGCTGGTTCCTCAGCTCTGAGATCGGGGAAGGGGAATGGCGCCTGGATCCCGCGGCGGAGGAGACGGTGCTGAGCGGCGCCGCTCAGGCCGGAGACGAGAGCTTTTCCTACGAGATCCGGCTGCGCCCCTGGGGCGCGCGCTGGGAGGAGTCCGGCGGTCGACTGCCCTTCCGCTACGAGGACTGGTATCTGCCCCTGATCGAGGACGGCGCGGCCATGCCCGAGCGGATCGGCTGACTGCGCTTTCCGGGGAAGAGCATAGCATGGAAGAAATGGAGGCATCGTATGCCCTCGCAAATAACGAATTATCAGTGCCCGGCCTGTACCGGCCCGCTGCATTTCGTGGGAAGCACCGGCAAGCTCCAGTGCGACTACTGCGGAAGCGAGTTCAGCGTGCAGGAGATCGAGGCGCTTTACGACGATAAGCTGGAGCAGGCCGCCCAGGCCGCTGCCCAGCAGACAGAAAAAGAAGAGCAGACCGCCGCCCAGCAGGTGCCGGGTGGGGAGGATCCCGCCTGGGAACAGGAGCAGGCCGGCATGAAGGCCTACAACTGCCCCTCCTGCGGGGCGGAGCTCATCTGCGACGAGACCACCGCCGCCACCAGCTGCCCCTACTGCGGCAATCCCACCGTGCTGCCGGGGCAGTTCCACGGGATGCTGAAGCCGGACTATATCCTGCCCTTCAAGCTGGATAAGGAAGCGGCCAAGCGGGCGCTGCGGGACTTTTATAAAGGAAAGCGGCTGCTGCCCAAGGCCTTCTCCAACGAGAATCATATCGAGGAGATCAAGGGCGTCTATGTGCCCTTCTGGCTCTTCGACGGGCAGGGCGATGCGGATCTCCGCTTCAAGGCTACCCGGGTCAACAGCTACCGCTCGGGGGACTATCAGGTGACCATCACCGACCACTTTGACGTGCGCCGGGCCGGCACCGTGAACTTCTCCCGCATCCCGGTGGACAGCTCCCGGAAGATGCCCGACGCCCATATGGACGCCATCGAGCCCTTTGACTATTCCGAGCTCAAGCCCTTCTCCACGGCCTATATGCCCGGCTACCTGGCCGAGCGCTACGACGTGGATGTGGACGAGTGCTCCGAGCGGGCGAAGCTGCGGGCCACCAACACCACCGAGCAGATGATCGCCTCCACCGCGGGGCGGGGCTACTCCACCTGCACGCCGGTTGCAAAACAGGTGCGCATGCGCCGCGGCGCGGTGAAGTATGTGATGCTGCCGGTGTGGCTGCTGTCCACCCGCTGGAACGGCAAGAGCTTCCTCTTCGCCATGAACGGGCAGACGGGCAAGCTCATCGGAGACCTGCCGGTGTCCAAGGGACGGTACTGGGGCTGGTTCGGCGCCATCGCCGGGCCGCTGGCAGCGGTTTTGACAGCGGCGCTGCTGTTTCTGTTTTAAGGAGGGCGGAGAGCATGAAAAGAGTTTTTTCCCTCCTGCTGATCCTCCTGCTGCTGGCGCTGTTCCCTGCAGCGGCTCTGGCGGAAGAAACAGAGGACGCTCCCTTTCCCTATGTGCTGGATAACGCGGGGATCTTGAGCGAGAGTCAGCGCAGCACCCTGGAGAGCCGGGCGGCAGAGCTGAGCGAGAAGCACGGCTGCAATCTCTATATCGTCACCGTGCAGGATCACACCACATACAACCCGGACGTGTACGAAGCTGCCAAGGGGATTTTCAGCTACTACGACCTGGGTTACGGCGACGGGAGAGAAGGCGTTATCCTGCTGCTGAGCATGCAGGATCGGGACTACGCTTTCGCGGGGCACGGCCAGCTTGGCGAGACCATCAGCGGCTATGAGAGCAGCTGGATCATTGAAGACGAATTTCTGGACAACTTCCGCAACAACGACTGGTACGGCGGCTTTTCCGACTACCTGGAGGCCTGCGACAAGCAGCTGACCAAGCTGGAAAACGGCGGGGACGTCACCGAAGGCGCCGACATCATTACCAGCCCCGACGGGCAGGAGTATCATGATTACAACGCCCCGGGGGAGAGCGAGGGGATGCCTGTCGGGCTCAAGCTCCTCATCGGCATCGGCGCGCCCTGCCTGATCGCGCTGATCGTCTGCTCCACCTTCAAGGCGCAGATGAAGACTGCAAAGCTCCGCACCACCGCTGAGGAATATGTGGTGCCCGGCAGCGCGACGCTGCGTAGCAGCGAAGACCGCTTTATCAACCGCACGGAGACCCGTGTGCCCATCCCGCGGGATACCGGCTCGTCCGGAGGGCGGGGCAGCTCCGGCGGCGGAAGCAGTTTCCACAGCGGCGGCGGCTTTTCCGGCCGCAGCGGGAAGTTCTGAGCTGCGTGCGGTACCCGGTATTTGAAGAATAGGCAGAGGAGAGAGAAAGCGCATGAAGATTTATCGCGCTGTGGACGACTTGTGGATCTGTGAATTCATGTGTGTCGATGCAGCCGGGACTCCCTATCAGCGGAAGGTCACAGGCGCTACCAAACGGGAGGTCAAGCGCAAGGCGAAAGAGGAGATCAACGCCAACCGTACAGAGGCCCTGGAAAGAAGAAAACAAGAGCTGGGGCAGCAGAAGCCGGCAAAGTCGAGCAAAGGAAGCGGAAATAGCGACCTGACTGGAGAACTTGCAGGCTGCGCCCTGGAGGGTTGCTTAGAAGTCTTGATGGACATGATCTTCGACAGATGATCTGCGCCGTGAATCGGAAACGCTGATTTTTCCAGCGCAGGGGAACTGGTTCCGGTCATGGCATCGGCTTTTGCACCCACAGCGGAACATTCTGAACAACAGCAAAAAGCCGCCCTCGTGGCGGCTTTTTCCAAAGGAGAGAATATGAAGATCTGGATCATCTGCAGCGGCGAGCGGGAAGGCCTGTGGCCCAAGCGCTGCGACGCGGAGACGTTTACAGCGTGTGCCCGATGCGCGGCGGAGGAAGCGCCGGAGCCACGGCAGGAGAGAAAGCTGAACGCCGGAAAAGAAACAGTCCTGCTTGCTCCCACGGCCGCGGCCCGCAGGACGGCGGAGCTCTGCGTGGAGGGCGGTGCGCTGCGGGAGGAGCCCCTGCTGGCGCCTGTTCTGCAGACGGCGGAGGGCAAGGGGGAGCATTCTCCCCGATTCTGGCGGCTGCGGGCAGGCTGGCAGCGCCGCAGAGAAGGCGGCGGACAGCCGGAGTCCCAAAAGCAGATCCGGGCGCGAGCAGAGCGTCTGCTCACCCGGCTGATGGAGGAGGAAAAGGACTGCACCCTGATTGCAGACTGCCTGCTGGCAGAGGAGCTGATGGACGCTGCCCGGCGCCTGGGATGCGCCCGGGCCCGCACGGGCATCTTCCGCTGCCGTCCCTGGGAGCGGATCCTCATCACCCGGCGGGATATGCACTGCGGCGGCTGCGGGCACAACTGCCTGCTCTCCAACCCCGGCTGCGGCATCGGCCGGGACAAGGCCGCCCGGAAGAGCAAGTAAATTGAAAAACTTAGCCTCCCCGCCTGGGGAGGCTAAGTTTTTCAGTTCAGCTTCCAGACGCCCAGGTTCAGATAGGCGGCGAACAGCACCCACAGCAGATAGGGCAGCTGCAGCCAGGCGGCCGTGGGATCCTGGTCGTAGAAGGAGAGGATCATCCGCACGATCAGCACCCACAGCACGGCCAGCCAGAGGAAGGCAAAGCCGAAGGCCTGGAAGTTGAAAAAGAGGATGCTCCAGAAGAAGTTGAAGCCCAGCTGCAGGAGATACAGCCGCAGGCTTCTGGTGCGCCCGGGGGAGGGCTCCGTCATCCAGATCCGGGCGGCGCCGATCCCCATCAGGGCGTAGAGAAGGACCCATACGATGGGGAAGACGATGGCCGGCGGCGAGAGGGCGGGCTTCACGATGCTACTGTTGTAGATCTCGGTGGCGCTGCGCGTCAGCAGCGCGGCCAGCGCGCCTACGGCTTCGGTAAACAGGATCCAGTAGAGATACGGCTTTTTGCTTGCTTGCTTCATTTTCATCACCCGATGCATAGGATATGCACCGGGAAGCGGAAAAAGAAACGCCTGTCTGCCCTGGGGTGAAAAGACTTGTTTGACAGGGAGAGGCAAACGGCATACAATAATCGGGAAGACTTGCACAAAGGGGGGCGGCGCGCATGAAAAAGGGGATCCTTATTCTGCTTTTTTGCCTGCTGCTTTCCGCCTGCAGTATGCCGCCCCCTGCCCCGACGCCTGTGCCCTCGGAGGAGGAGACAGCTGCGCCACCGGCCCCGAGGGAGACAGAGCCGCCCCATGAGCATGATTTCGACCCGGCAAGCGGTCTCTGCCGGGACTGCGACAGCTCCTGCCCCCACGGGGAGGGCTTCTCGCAGGAGGGGCGCTGTCTTCTCTGCGGCTGGCGCTGCGACCACGCGCAGCACGATGCGGAAAGCGCCTGCTGTCTCCGCTGCGGTGCGCAGCAATGGCATCACTTTGGGATCGCCGGGCGCTGCGAGGGCTGCGGCCGGGAGGCGCCGCTGGCGGGGGAAGGGCTGCCGGACGCCTATTATGAGCCGGCAGAGCACGCGGGTCAGTGCCTTGCGGAGACGCTGACGGACGCGGAGGGGAAGGAGCACGGCATCGCCCTCTGGCTGCCCTGGGACTACAGCCCGGAGGGACGCTACAATGTGCTGATCCTGATCCACGGCGATAACGGTTCCTGCCGGGACTGGACGGATCGGGAGCAGCCCACCGCCCGGGGAGCGGTGCAGCTGTGCCATGTCTACGACCACATGGTGGAGGAGCGCCTCTGCCAGCCCTTCCTGGTGGTGGGCGTCGGCGTGGAGGACGTGGCGAATCCGGCGAAGGGGGAGCGCTTTCTGAAGGAGACGCTGCTGCCCTATCTGGCGCAAAGCTACGCCACCTGGATGGAGGGGGACAGCCCGGACCAGATCCGGGCGGCCCGGGAGCATATCGCCATCGGCGGCTTGAGCCGGGGCGCCATGCTGACTTACCGCGTGGGCCTGTGCCGCTGTCTGGACGTGGCGGCCAATTTCTGCTGCTTCAGCAACGCCGACAAGGCCGGCCTGCCGGACGCGCTGGAGGGGGAGGAGAGCCGAGATCTTCCCATCCGCAGTTATGTGGCCACGCTGGGGCTGCAGGATCTGCCGGACTATGCCCGGGTTCAGCGGGAGCTCTATGAACTGCTCTGCAGCCGGGTGGAGCGCATCCGGGAAGGGGAAAACGCCCGGCTTCTGGAGATCGACGAGGGGCACAACTTTTTGATGTGGAGCGCAAGTATCTATGATGCGCTGCTGCTGATGTTCTGAAAAACGGCCTTTTCGTCCTTTTCAGAAGAGAAGCAGGGCGGGGAGCGCAAAAAAGAGCGCAGGGAAGCGGGGGAAAGCCCGCGTCCCTGCGCTCTGCTTTTGTCCGGCAGCTTAGCGCTCCGACAGGGATATGACCCTGTTGTCCTTATCCGGGACGAAATAGGTACTGCGGATCTCCCGATACACGCCGTCCACATCCCGCTGGGACATAATGCGATAGAGCTTTTCATGCGCCTGATACAGCTCCTCGGCCCGCCCGGCGTGGAGCATCAGCTCCACGCTCTCGTGCCGCATGTCGTGGGTCATGAGACGTACCGTGGAGGCAATGCGCTCCACGACCCGGTTGTGCGCCAGCGCCATGACGGCCTCATGGAAGTCGTCGTCCCGCCCGAAAACCTCTTCCACGGAAGGGAGATCCCTGCGGCAGGCTTCCCGCAGCGCCTCGAGGGGTGCGGAGAGGGAGGCGATCTCCTCGTCGCTTGCGTTGCGGATCACCGTCAGCATGGTGCCGGTCTCCATGATCTCCCGCAGGTCCAGCAGCTCATCATAGCTGTCCCCGCGCCCGAGAATCACCCCATAGAGCAGGGGAGACAGCATCGGCTCGGTAAAGCCCCGACAAACGAAGGTGCCAATCGGGCGGCGGATCTCCAGCACGCCCATGGCTACCAGGGTTTTGATTGCCTCTCGGGTGGTGTTGCGCGCAACGCCGAACTTCTCCGAAAGCTCCACCTCCGTGGGGATCTGATCGCCGGGACGCAGCTTTCCCTGCACCAGCTGCTGGGTAAAGGCGTCGATGATCTGCTGCACGGCGTTATTTTGTATTTTTTGGATTTCCATGAAGAACCTCCAATGTTGATCATTGATAAAAGTGTATCAATTCGCGGGGCGGCTGTCAAGGAAAAAGAAAACAATGTGTAGACAAACCCCAAAGCATGTCATTGCGAGCCAGTGGCCCAGGCCAGCTTCTCTTGCCCCTTCGGGGCAATTCACCTTCTGCTCACACTGGAGTGGCAATCCGTTCTTCTTCAAAAAGCCCGTGTTTTCAAGGCTTTCAGGTTACGGATCGCCACACCGCTTTTTGCCTTCGGCAAAAATGCAGACATCGGTCACTCACTACAAGTTCTTGTCGACGAAGGAGACTTAGAACTTGTGCGTGCCTTTGGCAGGTTCGCGATGACAGAAACTAACTTTGTCTACAGTCTGAGAAAAGAGAGCACGGTATCCGATGGCGCCGCAGCGCTGAGGAGAGAGGGGCAAGCTCCGGGTGCACTTCCTTTCCAGACTGTTGATTCCGTCATTCTGCATAAGAAGACAAGAGCATTTTTGGGGTATCTTCTAAAGATTTGTGGAAAACGCTAAAAATGATTGACATTCCGAACCACGTATCGTATTCTCTTAATGTACAATGTTCAACATTGAGCAAAGTAAGAGAAAAGGGAAGGGAACGTAGGAAACATGAAGCAAAAAAGCAGAGTCATTTTACTTCTGGTGCTGAGCTGTGCACTGCTGCTGGCAGGCTGCGGCGCCTCCGGCGCCAATGAGGGCGGCGCAAACTCCGAGTACCAGAAGATCCGGCTTGTCATGGCCGTTAACGGCACGAACACCCAGATCGACAGCCGTGTCGCCTATTATTTTGCCGAGCTTGTGGAGGAGCGCTCCGGCGGAAACGTCACCGTGGACGTGTTCCCCAACGACCAGCTGGCCGGCGGCAGCGCCACCAAGGGCATCGAAATGGTTGCCCAGGGCAGCGTGGACATCGCGGCTTACGCCACCTGCACCCTGGCCGTTATTGACAGCCAGCTCCCCGTGGCTACCATCCCCTGGTCCTTTGACAGCTACGCCGAGGCCCGCCAGGTCATCGACAGCACCGGCGGCGAATACTACGCCCAGCGTCTGGCCGCCAAGGGGCTCACCTATCTGGGCTCCTTCCACAACGGCTTCCGGCAGATCACCAATTCCAAGACCGTGGTGGACGATCCCTCGGATCTGAAGAACCTGAAGATCCGGGTTCCGGGCAGTGAGGTGTATATGGGCTTCTTCCGCGCCCTTGGCGCCGACCCCACCTCCATGAACTGGAGCGAAGTTTTCACCGCCATCCAGCAGGGCACCATTGACGGACAGGAGAACGGCGTCAGCGTTACCTCCACCGCCAAGATGGACGAGATCCAGCAGTACATGACCATCTGGAACTACTCCTATGAAAACGACCTCTTTGTCATCAACACCAAGATCTGGGAGAGCCTGGATGAAAACACCCAGATCCTGCTGCAGGAATGCGCCAGAGAAGCCTGCGAATGGGGCCGCGACGCCCTGGAGGCCGAGGAGGCTGAGATCCTTGCCCGCTTTGAGGAAGAGGGCATGACCATCACCTATCTGACCGATGAGCAGAAAGCCGTCTTTGCCGCGTACATTGCCGAGTGGAAGAGCGGGATGATCGATCGCTTCGGCGAAGACGCCTGCGCAGCCTTCGGCATCACCAAGTAGGGAGGGAAAAGCATGAAGATACTCAATAAAATCGAAGAGGGGATCTGTATCCTCTGCCTGATCGCCATGACGACCCTGGTGTTCGCCAACGTGTTTTCCCGCTATGTGCTGCACCTTTCTCTCTCCTTCTCCGAGGAGATCACCACAAACCTCTTCGTGCTGCTGAGCATGATGGGCACCGCCATCGCCGCCCGCCGCCGTGCGCATCTGGGCCTCTCGATCCTGACGGATGCCGTGAACCCCAAGCTGCGCCGGGCACTGCTGGTCTTTGGCTTTGGCCTGGCCACCGTGTTCTCCTTCGCGGTATTCTTCTACGGCATCAAGATGGTGCGCAATGAGTACATCCTGGGGCAGGTAACCCCCAGTATGCAGTGGCCCGAGTGGATCTACGGCTGCTTTGTCCCCTTCGGCGCGGCATTCATGACCCTGCGCTTTGCCCAGGTCACGCTGGAAGAGCTTCGCACCCCGGCCGATAAAGTGAAAACCGACGCGGAGCTGATGATCGACGAAGCCGCCGAGGAAGAGAAAAACCACGCTGCAAAGGAGGAAGAAAAGAAATGACTGCTGCCATTCTGTTTATCGCCTTTGCGCTGCTGCTGATCCTGGGCGCGCCCATCGCCGTGTGCCTGGGCTCCTCCAGCGTTCTGGCCATGCTGGTGGAGGGCGCCGGACGCCCGCTGGACACCATCATGTCCAGCGTCCCCTTCCTGTTCTCCGCCTCCTCCAGTAAATTCGTGCTGCTGGCCATTCCCTTCTTCATCCTCGCCGGCAACATCATGGAAAAGGCGGGCATTTCCGAGCGCCTGATCAATCTGGCGGAGGCCTGTGTGGGCCACGTCAAGGGCGGTCTCGCCATCGTGTGCGTCATCGTCGCCTGCTTCTTTGCCGCCATCTCCGGCTCTGGCCCGGCTACTGTGGCAGCCCTGGGTCTGGTGCTGATCCCCGGCATGATCAAGAGCGGCTACAGTCCGGCCTTCTCCGCCGCACTGATGGGCTGCGCCGGCGCCATCGGTGTCATCATCCCGCCCTCCATCACCTTTGTGGTCTACGGCTCCATCGCGGACACCTCCATCGGCGATCTCTTCAAGGCGGGCGTGATCCCCGGCCTGATCATGGGCGCAGGTCTCATCATCACGGCGCTCCTCGTGGGCCGGAAGATGGATCTGAAGCGTCAGCCCAAGGCCAGCGGCAAGCAGCGCTGGAAGGCCTTCAAGGATGCTTTCTGGGGCCTGCTGATGCCCATTATCATCCTGGGCGGCATCTACGGCGGCATCTTTACCCCGACCGAAGCCGCGGCCGTCGCCGTGGTGTACGGCCTCATTATCGGCGTGTTTGTGTACCGCACGGTGAAGCTCAAGGATCTGAAGAAAATCTTCATCGACTCCGCCAGCACCACCGCCACCATCATGTTCATCACCGCCTGCGCCAGTCTCTTTGCCTATGTGCTGACCCGCGCCCGCCTGGACGTGGCCATCTCCAACGGCCTCATCAACCTGACCAACGGCTCCACCTTCCTGTTCTTCATCATCGTGAACATCCTGCTGCTGATCGCGGGCTGCTTCCTGGATTCCACCTCCGCCCTCTACATCTTCACCCCGCTCTTTGTCCCTGTGGCCCAGGCCCTGGGTGTGGACATGATCCACCTGGGCGTTGTGATGATCGTGAACCTGGCCATCGGCCTCTTCACGCCGCCGGTGGGCGTCAATCTCTATGTGGCCTGCGGCGTTGCCAACGTGGATCTCAAGAAGATCTCCAAGGCCGTCGTCCCCCTGCTGATCGCATCTCTTGTCGTGCTGCTGATCATCACTTACATCCCCGCCATCTCCACGGTCTTTACCGCCTGATGGCAAGAAAGGAGTAACAATATGAAAACTGAAATGAGCGTCATGGAACTGCAGAATACCTGCATTGACCTGAAAAAGCATGTGATCGACATGATCTGGAAGGCCCAGAGCGGCCATCCCGGCGGCTCCCTCTCCGTGGCGGATTTTATGACCGCCTGCTACTTCAAGTATATGAACGTTGACCCGGCCAATCCCCGCTGGGCCGACCGCGACCGCTTCGTTCTCTCCAAGGGCCATGTGTGCCCCGCCCAGTACGCTGCGCTGGCCATGAAGGGCTTCTTCCCCATGGAAGTCCTGGACACTCTGCGCAAGGAGGGCTCCCCCCTCCAGGGGCACCCCAGCATGAACAAGTGCCCCGGCATCGACATCTCCACCGGCTCCCTGGGACAGGGCCTGGCCTGCGCCGTTGGCATGGCGCTGGCCGGAAAGCTGGACGGCAAGGACTACAAGGTCTTCTCCGCCCTGGGCGACGGCGAGTGCAACGAGGGCGAGATCTGGGAGGCCTGCGGCACCGCCTATAAGTATAAGCTGGACAACCTGATCGTCTTCGTGGACTGGAACAATCTGCAGCTGGACGGCACCTGCGAGGAGATCATGCCGCCCATCGACCTGGCCAGGAAATTCGAGGCCTTCGGCTTCGAGGTGTATTCCTGCGACGGCAACAACATGGCGGAGCTGGTCGCAGTCATGGACAAGGCCGTGGCCGCGAAGAACGGGCTGCCCAAAGCCATCATCGGCAAAACCGTCAAGGGCAAGGGTGTGAGCTTCATGGAAAATCAGGTGGGCTGGCACGGCGTTGCGCCCAATGACGAGCAGTACAAGCAGGCTATGGCTGAGCTGGACGCCCAGTATGTGCGCTGAGGAGGGCAAGAAAATGACGTTTGAGAAAAAGATCCCCACCCGCAACGGTTTTGGCGACGAGATCGTGGAGCTGGGCAAGGAGAACAAGAACATCCTTGTGGTGGACGCCGACATCGGCAAAAGCTGCAAGACCGGCGACTTCCGGAAGACCCTGCCTGAGCAGTATCTGAACGTGGGGATCGCCGAGCAGAACTGCGCCGGCGTGGCGGCTGGCCTCGCCACCTGCGGCAAGATCCCCTTTGTGGTCACCTATGCGGCCTTCGGCTCTATGCGCATGTGCGAAATGATTCGCCAGGAGATCGCCTACCCCCGCCTCAACGTGAAGATCGCCTGCTCCCACGGCGGCGTGACGCCCGCCAATGACGGCGCCTCCCACCAGGCCATTGAGGACATGGGCATCCTCCGCACCATCCCCAACATGACCGTGGTCATGCCCGCGGACTATGTCTCCGCCCGCAAGCTGGTGCGCGCCGCGGCGGAGTTCGACGGCCCCGTGTACCTGCGCTTCACCCGGGACGCGGTGCCCGTGATCTACGGGGAGAACGAGGAATTTGAGCTGGGCAAGGCAAAGACTCTCCGGGAGGGCAAGGACGCCGCCATCATCGCAAACGGCGACACGGTGCGCCTGGCGATTGAGGCCGCCGAGCAGCTGGCCGCCGAGGGCATTGAGACCCGCGTGCTGGATATGCACACCGTCAAGCCTCTGGATCATGAGGCGGTGATGGCCTGCATCGAGGAGATCGGCAGGATCGTCACCGTGGAGGATCACAACATCCTCAACGGGCTCGGCAGCGCGGTCTGTGAGCTCGTCGCAGAGGCGGGCAAGGGCAAGGTCAAGCGCATCGGCATCCAGGATACCTTCGGTCAGTCCGCCCCCTACGAGCGGCTGCTGGAGATGAACGGTGTTACAGTTGAGAATATCGTCGCCTCCGTGAAGGCGATGCTGAATTGAAGCAAGGAGCTGCGAAAATGAAGGTATTTATGATCGGCGGCGGCGATATTGCCCGCCATCACGGCCGCGCTGTTTTGCGCCTGGGCGGCGAGGTCATCGGCGTCTATGACGTAAGCGAAAAGAGCCTGGAAATCTACCGGAAGGAATTCGGCTGCCCCTCCTGCACCTATGAGGAGATCGAGGACTATGTGGTGAAGGCGGATTATGTGGTCATCTCCACCCCGCCCACCAAGCGCCTGGACTATGTGGAGATGGTGCTCAGACACCACATCCCCCTGTACATGGAAAAGCCCGTGGCCTGCACCATGGAGGACGCCATGAAGATCAAGGCCATGGCCGACCGGTACGACGCGAAGATCATGGTGGGCTTTGCCCACTACTACCGCCCGGCCTACCGGAAGATGCTGGAGCTGGTGAAAACCGGCATGTTCGGCGAGCCCGTAGATATCGCGTTCTCCCGCCTCAGCCCCGGCTTCGGCTTCCACGCCAAGAACCTGGGCGCCTCCTGGCGCACGGATCCGAATCTCGCCTGCGGGATGACGGTGGAGTCCGTCAGTCACGACTGGAAGCTCATAACCGCCATGGCGGGCGGCTTTGACACCATCGCCTGCAACTACACCGGCACCATCGCCTCCGTTCCCAAGTTCGACAACCACACCTCCATCACCATCCGCCTGCGCAACGGCGCCATCGGCACCATCGCCGCCTCCTGGGCCTGTGACATCCCCACCTGTTCCCGGGCCTACATCGGCACCAAGGGCTCCATCTTCCTCACCGGAGAGGGGATGTTTGAGTTCACCAGGCTCACCTGGAAGACGGAGGACATGCCCTATGCCGAGACCCTGCAGTTCAACGACTCCTACGATCACGCCACGGGCGACGTGATCTTCTACGCCCACCAGGCTTTCCAGAAGGCGCTGCGCGAGGGCACGGAGTTCGAGACCCCGCTGTCCGACGGCATCTCTGCCCTGATCTACTCCCTGGCCGCCAAGAAGTCCAGCGAGGAGCAGATCACCGTCAAGGTTCCCGACTGGGGCGAGCTGGCATAAAGCAGCACAGCCTTCCGCCGAGGGCGTTTGGAAAGCAAAAAAGAATGATTGACACGATGTCAGAACGGTGCTATACTATGTTCTGACATCGTGTCAATTCATTTTGCTGCATAGAGAGAAGGGGAGAGCCGTGCCGAAGGGATCCGCAGAACTGACCAAAGCGCGGAGGGAGGAGATCATTGCCGCCTGCCGGGAGCTCTATGAGACCGTGAGCTTCAAGGACATCACGCTCAAGGAGATCGGCCAGCGCACATCCTTTACCCGCACCTCGATCTATAATTATTTTGAGACAAAAGAAGAGATCTTCCTGGCGCTGTTCCAGCAGGAATACGAGCTCTTTGCAAAGGAGCTGGACGAACTCTGCGCCGCAGAGGAGACGCTGACGCGGGACGCCCTTGCCTCCGCCCTTGCCCACGCGCTGGAGCGGCGGCCGCTGATGCTGAAGCTGCTGAGCATGAATCTCTACGACATGGAGGACAATTCCCGCATGGAGCGGCTGGTGGAATTCAAGGCGGCCTACGGCGAATCCAAGGAAGCCCTGGATCGCTGCCTGGCGAAATTTGTCCCGGGTCTGGGAGAAGAAGGGCGCCGGACCTTCCTGTACGCCTTCCTGCCCTTCGTCTACGGCCTGTACCCTTACACCGTGGTGACGGAGAAGCAGCGGGAGGCCATGCGGGAGGCGGGCATCGACTATGTGTATATGAGCACCTATGAGATGGCCTGTACCTTTATCCGTACTTTGCTGGGAGGCTTGTCATGATCACCGTCAATCTCTACTACACCGGCGTGAACGGCGCCGCCCGCCGCTTTGCGGAGGAAATGACCGCGAGGGGCGTTGTGGACGCCATCCGTGCGGAGGAGGGGAACCTCCGTTACGCGTACTTTTTCCCCATGGAGGATCCCGAGACCGTGCTGCTCATCGACCAGTGGCGGGATCAGGCTGCCATCGACGCGCACCACGCCTCCCCCATGATGGGGCAGATCGCCGCGCTGCGGGAGAAATACGATCTGCACATGCGGGTGGAACGCTTCGTCTCCGATGAGGCGGGGCTGCCGGAAACGGACAAACAATTTATCAGGAGATAAGGAGAAGGGAAACATGAGCAAAAAGATCACGCAGACCGCGGGACGGGCACAACTGGGCGCATTTGCGCCGACCTTCGCCCACCTCAACGACGATGTGCTTTTCGGGGAAGTCTGGAACGAGGAGGCCATTGACGTCAAGACCAAGTGCATCATCACCGTGGTCTCTCTGATGGCGTCCGGGATCACCGATTCCTCCCTCGGCTACCATCTGCAGAACGCGAAGAACAACGGTGTCACCAAGGCGGAGATCGCCGCTATCATCACCCACGCCACCATGTATGTGGGCTGGCCCAAGGGCTGGGCGGTGTTCCGCCAGGCCAAGGAGATCTGGAACGAAGAAGAGCCTGCCCAGAGCGAGAAGGACGCCTACCAGAACACGATCTTTTTCCCCATCGGGGAAGAGAACCCCTACGGGCAGTTTTTCGTGGGGCAGAGCTATCTGGCCCCTCTGTCCACGCAGCAGGTGCCGGTCTTCAACGTGACCTTCGAGCCGGGCTGCCGCAACAACTGGCACATCCATCACGCCTCCGCCGGCGGCGGGCAGATGCTCATCTGCGTGGGCGGCCGGGGCTGGTATCAGGAATGGGGCAAGGAGCCCGTCGAGATGACCCCGGGCACGGTGGTCAACATTCCCGCCAACGTCAAGCACTGGCACGGCGCGGCTTGTGACAGCTGGTTTTCCCACCTGGCCATCGAGGTGGCGGGGGAGGACTGCTCCGCCGAGTGGCTGGAGCCGGTCTCCGACGAGGAATATAAAAAACTTTGACAATAGGAGGAAAACATCATGAGCAAGAAACTGGTCGCCTATTTTTCCGCCAGCGGCAGCACCGCCAAGCTGGCGCAGACCCTGTCCGCCGCGGCGGAGGCTGCGCTGTACGAGATCCGTCCCGCCGTGGCCTATGAGCGCCGCGATCTGAACTGGATGGACAAGAAGGCCCGCAGCACCGTGGAGATGCAGGACCCGAACTGCCGCCCGGAGCTTCAAGATACCGCCGCCCCCGTGCAGGAGGCCGAGGTCATCTTCCTGGGCTTTCCCATCTGGTGGTACCGGGAGCCCAGCATCATCGACAGCTTCCTGGACGCCTATGACTTCACCGGCAAGACGGTGGTGCCCTTCTTCACCTCCGGCGGCAGCCAGCTGGGTGAGGGACAGAGCCGCATCGAAAAGCTGGCCAAGGGCGCGAAGGTGCTGCCCGGCAAGCGCTTTTCCGCCCGCGCCTCCGAGAGCGAACTGAAGTCCTGGATCGAAGGGCTGAACGCGTAAGAAGAACGCTTCGGGAGCGGCGGAGGCACATGCAAGTCTCGACAAAGTGAAAAAGAAGACCACCGGACGGAGGCACTTCGTAAGGAAGTGTCTCCGTCGGGTTTTTGAAAGTAATGCGTCAGGGCTTTTTGCACATTTACTGCGATTGACCAGGCTGAATAGGAATAGTATAATCATCCTAACAAAGTCTAAGAATTTACAGAGGATGTTACCATGAAATACGAAATCAAGCCTTGTGTGGAGGGCGACGCGGATCGTATCTGGGAGAAGGATTTTGAAGTGTACAAATCCTTCGTGCCGACAGAGAATGGCGCAGAGGAGGAACGGCTCGTTTTCAAGATCACCGATGAGAGCGGCATCATCGGCGGGTGCGTCCTGAACATTGACCCATCGAAAAATGCGGAGTTTGAACGCCTGTGGGTGGATGAGTGTTATCGCAGGCAAGGTATGGCCTCCGCCCTGATCCGCGCTGCGGAATGCGCAGCTCAAGTGAAGGGCTGCCATATTGTGATAAATGCTTACTGCTTCGATTTCCAAGGGGCAAGACCGCTCTTTGAAAAACTCGATTACCGGATTATTGGTATCACAAAAAATTGGCCGAAGGGTCACGAAAGCTATACTTTGGTAAAAAGGCTCGACAATATCTCGAAGGACTGTTTTCTTATAGAGCCCATCGATCCAGTCAAGTTTGAGATCAAGCCTGGCAGCGAAGATGACGGAGCGTTCATTGCAGACAAGCTGGAAGCGTATAACAACTCCATCGCTCCTCGCACGCACCCGTATTTAGATCTCGATAAAAAGATCGTAGATGACAAAGGCAACATGATTGCCGGATGCATTGCGGGAGTCAGTGGCTGGGATACAGCGCATATTGATGTGATTTGGGTGGACGAGCCTTACCGCGGACAAGGTATCGGCTCATATCTTCTCAGTGAGATCGAGCGCGAGGCAAAGGAAAACGGTGCCTATCTCGCACGCACGGACGCAATGGGATTGCAGATGGCGTTTTTCAAGAAACATAGCTATACGGTTAAAGTCATATACGAAGATGATCCAAAGTTGTATGTCATGCAAAAGGCATTATGAAAGCAAAGATTATGCGTGACAACTACCGGTTTCCCGAAACAACACGAGGGCAGAAAAAGTCTTCCCCTTGAGGGGAAGGTGGCACGGCGCCAGCCGTGACGGATGAGGTGGAAAGCCTTGAATCAAACAAATAACCCCAAATTAAAAAGAAATGCACAAAAGCTTCGCCGCGAGATGACGAAGGAGGAGCGCCGACTCTGGTATGACTTCCTGAAACAGCTACCCGTTACTGTCAATAGACAAAAGGTTATCGGCCATTACAGTGTGGACTTCTACTGTGCCTCGGCTAAGCTTGCGATCGAGTTGGACGGCTCACAGCACTATGAGGACGAGGGCGCTGCTGCTGATCGGGAAAGAGACCATGCCCTGAATCAGCGTGGAATTACCATCGTGCGATATTCCAATAACGACGTCAACCGGAATTTCGATAAAGAATTCGCCAGTGTGCGCACTGGCTCATGCACAGGCCACCGGCCTGTGCGATTACACATTCAAGTCTCGCCATAATGAAACAAAAACAGGGGGCGTTTGCCCCCTGCTTTTGTTTGGTCGGAGTGGCGAGACTTGAACTCGCGGCCTCATGGTCCCGAACCATGCGCGCTACCAGCTGCGCTACACCCCGAAAAGCCTATTCATTATAATGACTGTCCCGCAAAATGTCAAGAGAAATTTGCAGATCAGCGCAGCTTCAAATTTGCAGATCGGCGCAGCTTCCGATTGAACGCACCGGAACGGACTTTGAAAAATAGCGGATTCCCTTCGCGGATCCCACACTTTTTTCTCCGCGGATCGCAGGATCTATATTGCCAAGGCAGTGTCTTTATGTTAATGTAATAATGTATAGATATTTGTACGCACATTATTCGGCTATCATTCGCTTCTGCCATTTTTCAAGGAGGGCATGCCGATGATACAAACAAGACGACTTCTCGCCCTGCTGCTGACGCTGGTGCTGGTGCTGAGCCTGGCGCCGGCGGCGCAGGCCGCGCCGCCCCAGGAGGCCTGCCGGGAGGGCGGAGAGCACATCTGGGACGTGTATGAGGATACGGCCACCTGTACCCAGGGCGGGACACGAAGGTATCGCTGCCGGAAGTGCGGGATCTGGTACAATGAGCCGTCTCCCGCCCTGGGGCACGACTGGCGCGAGGGGGAGCTCATCGAGGGCGACGGCCTGCTGACCCCGCAGCGGGTGCGCTATGTCTGCGACCGCTGCTATGACGTGAAAGTGGAGACCGTTCAGCCCAGCGGCTCCTCGGTGCTGGATTACTTCCGCAACAGCACAAAGAATAAGCAGACGTCCTCCGATCTGGAGATCACACAGCAGCCGGTGGGTGGCAGCCTGCCCGATGGCGAGGACGCCTCCCTCACCCTGACGGTACAGGCGAAGGGCGGTGTGGAGCCCTATACCTATGAGTGGCACGGCGTGGACAGGAAGGTGACCGTCTATGTGGACGGGCACCCCGTGGGCTACGCGGTGCAGGAGCATACCCGCCGTGCCGCGGAGGAGGCCAATCAGCGCCGCGCCGCGTTCTATGAGGCCTATCTGAGCTTTACGCGGGAGCATCTCGGCGTGGAGGACGTGGAGGGCGCCATGCGGGGCTGGCGGGAGCTGCAGATCCGCGAGTACGGCGACATCGTGATGACCAGCGGCGACAGCCCCAGCTATGCCGCCGACATCGAGGAATGCTCCTATTACTGCGTCGTCCGCGATTCTTCCGGCCAGCAGGTGCGCTCGAACAACGCCTATGTGGGCGATCCGCTCTATATCGCCCAGCAGCCGATAGATATGGAGCTCAATAACGGCAAAGCCAAGCTGATCTGCATCGGCGGCGGCGGCAGCGGCAAATATGCCTATTCTTGGTACCGCAAGGACAGGGAGCATCCCCTGAATCAGTTCGGCCCCGCCGTGATCGTCGACGAGCCGGGGGAATACTTCTGCACGATCCAGGACGGCGTCTGGGAGGAGACCAGCGTCACCGTCACGGTTACAAAGCCGGAGGCCGATCCCAAGGCCAGCTCACCGCCCAGGATCGTTACCCAGCCGAAGAGCGTGACCTTGATCGGCAAGACAAACAACCATTACGGCGTGACCTTGAAGTGCAGAGCCAGCCAGGACGGCAAGGGAGACAGCAGCCTGATTTACATATGGCAGCGCAAGGCCGGTAACGGCTGGGTCACAATTCGCGCAGGCCACAGCAGAACGGTCAAGCTCAGCGGCACCAGCAAGAAGATCAGCGGCCAGTACCGCTGCGTTGTCCGCAATCCGGAAACCGGCAGAGTTGTCATCAGCAAAACGGCCACTGTCCGGGTAAAGCTGGACTGCAGGAATTTGCGCTTTAGCGGCCGGTACCTCACGGGCAAGATCGTGGGAGGCGTGCCGCCCTACAAAGTCGTTGTGATCCAGCATCGACCCAAGGACAAGCAGCACCCCACCCAAAAAACGAATATCACCGTGATAGTCGGCGCAAACGGCGCTCTCCACAGAAAGATGATTGCGTCCCAATATAAGACCTACAGCTATGTCGTGATGAATAACGGCAAAGCAGAGTTAAAGCATGGTTGGGCATATTACAGCATCATCGTGTATGATTCGGCCGGACAGGTGTATAAATCCGGCAAGATCCGTTATCCGAACTGACAGAGGGCGAAAGGAGGAGAACGACATGAAAAAACTGCTTGCCTTTTTGCTGGCCCTTTCGCTGCTCCTTGCCCTGGCCGCCTGCGGGGAGGGGGAGACGCCCGCCGCCGAGACGGAGGCGCCTGCCGCCGAGACCCCGGTCGAAGAGGACGGAGTCCCCTCGGATCCGGAGGAGGACGACGAGCCCGATGACCCCTCTGCCGAACCCGACGACCCCGGAGAGATCTACGAGGAGCCGGAGGAGGAGCTGACCGGCCTGTGGTACTGCAGCTTTGGGGAGACGAATCTCTGCCTGGAGCTGGAGGAGGGCGGCGCCTATACCGTCACCCTGCCAAACGACCCGGAAGCCACCGTCACCGGCCTCTGGGAGGAGCAGGAGGGCTTCCTTTACCTGGACGGAGACGAGACAGCACCTCTGGTCGTTTACGGAAATGGTCTCTCCTGGCCCGCCGCCGGGGTCTTCCTCAGTCGGGAGGAGCCCGCGCCCCTCTACGTGCCTGCGGAGACCCTGGAGAATCTGCCTGCCGGGATCCTGGACGGCTACTGGGTAGCCGCCTTCCTGGAGCTGGATGGGGAGCTTTTCTCCGTGGAGGCGCTGGACGAGTTCATGGATCTCTATGTGGAGGGCAGCCGCGCCGCCCTGGGCGGCCCGCTCTTCGGCGATCAGATCGTGGATCTGGACGTGGGGGAGGACGGTCTCAGCTTCTCGGGCGAAGGCTTCCGGGTGGACATGCGCCTGCAGCGTGACGGCTTTATGCGCCTTCGCATCGAAGTCGAGGGGGCGGGCGAACTGGTGTACTATCTCTACAACGCCAGCCCCGTGGACGATGCCGAACTGGACGGCGACTGAGCGGGCAATTGCCGATTCCTACAGTGCATCCTGACATATAGTTCTCTCTGACCCGCCGGGGATACCCGGCGGGTTTTCGTCATGCGTGGGCTTCTCCTGCGCATAGACTGCCCGGAGGGGGGATGTCTGTGCGTGAAAAGAAGGCGCTGCTGCTGGCGCTGCTTCTGCTGCTGGCGCTGTGGAGGCTGTGTTATCCGCAGACCGCGGAGCATCTCCGCGTCTGGGCGGAGGAGACCCTGTTTCCCCGGGGGCGGCAGACCGTGGAGGCCTGGGGACGCTCGCTGTCGGAAGAAGAGGCGATCTCCACACTGCGATCGGAGGCTGCGCCTTGAGGCCGCCGCGGCTGGAGATCGGCGCGGGCGCGGCCTTCGGCTTCGCCGCGCTGTGTATTTTTTTGACGGGGGAGGAGCTGCTGGCGCTGCTGCTGCCGATGACGGTACACGAGCTGGGGCATCTGGGCGCTATGCTGGCACTGGGCTTTCGCCCGCAGAGCTTCCGGGCGGAGCCGGGGGGCTTCCAGATCTCCTACTCCGGCGAGGGCGGCGCTCTTGCCCACGCGCTGGTAGCTGCCGCGGGGCCGTTGGCCGGGCTTCTCTACGCTCTGGCGGCGGCCAGACTGCAGCCTGTGCTGGGCCTATCCTGGCTCTATCTCTCCGCTGGGCTGAGCCTGGCGCTGAGCCTCTTGAACCTGCTGCCCGCCCTGCCCCTGGACGGGGGACAGATCCTGCTGCAGCTGGCCTGCGCGGCGCTGGGAGAGCGCCGGGGAGAGCGCCTGCTGCGCGGCCTGAGCCTTCTGACCGGCGCTGCGCTTCTGGCCGCCGGCGGGGCGCTTGCGCTGGGGGGAAGGGGCGTCGCCCCGGCGCTTGCGGGCGTCTCGCTGCTTTTTCACGCGCTGCGCCAGGCGGGGCTTGTAAAAATGCGGAAAATACGGTAAAATACTCTGTAACAAATCAAGCGGGGAGAACGCTATGGATAAACGACTGGAACGCATCCTGCCCCGGGTGCAGAAGCCCGCGCGCTACACCGGCGGCGAATACAACCAAATCCTCAAGAACAAGGACGAGGTGGACATCCGCTTGGCCTTCTGCTTCCCGGATACCTACGAGATCGGCATGTCGAATCTCGGCATGAGCATCTTATACGACACCATGAACAGCCTGCCCTTCGTCTGGTGCGAGCGGGTCTACGCCCCCTGGGGGGACATGTACGAGGAGATGAAGAAGGCCGGCATCCCCCTCTATACGCTGGAAAGCGGCGATCCGGTGGGGGACTTTGACTCCCTGGCCTTCTCCATCGGCTACGAGATGGCCTATACCACGGTGCTGGACATGCTGGATATGGCCGGCATCCCCCTGCGCACGGCGGATCGACCGAATTTGCTGCCCCTCATCTGGGCGGGCGGCACCGCCGCGGTGAACGCCGAGCCCATGGCGCCCTTCCTCGACCTCTTCGTGGTGGGCGAGGGGGAAGAGGTGGACAACGAGGTGCTGACCCTTCTGCGGGAGGCGAAGCTGGGTGGCTGGTCGAAGCACGAGTTTCTCACGAAGGCCGCGCAGATCCAGGGCGTGTATGTGCCCTCCCTCTATGAAGTGAGCTATCATCCGGACGGCACCGTGGCCGCCGTGACGCCGAAGGACGGCGCGCCGGCGCGGGTCACGAAGCGCATCATCTCGGATCTGGACAAGGTGCCCTTCCCCACGAAGCCCATCGTGCCCTCCACCGAGGTGGTGCACGACCGGGTGAGCCTGGAGCTCTTCCGGGGCTGCCCGAGAGGCTGCCGCTTCTGCCAGGCGGGGCATGTGTACCGCCCCCTCCGGGCGAAAAAGCCGGAGACCCTGATCCGCCAGGGCATTGAATCCTTGGAGAACACGGGACATGAGGACGTGACGCTCCTCTCCCTTTCCACCAGCGACTACAGGCAGCTCCCCGCCCTCTGCGACGGGCTGCTGGAATACTGTGAGCCCCGCAGCATCGGCCTGTCTCTGCCCTCCCTCCGGGCGGACAACTTCTCCATGGAGATCATGGAGCGGCTCCAGAAGGTGCGCAAGAGCGGCCTGACCTTCGCCGTGGAGGGCGGCAGCCAGCGTCTGCGGGACGCGGTGAACAAGAACGTCACCGAGGAGGACGTGCTGCACACCTGCTCCATCGCCTTCGCCGGCGGCTGGAACACGGTGAAGCTCTATTACATGCTGGGCCTGCCCACCGAGACGGACGAGGATATTCTGGGCATTGCCGAGATGGCAAATCAGATCCTACACTGCTGGCGCGTCAACGCCAAAAACAAGAACCGGGGCGTGAAGATCACCATCTCCACCTCCTGCTTCATCCCCAAGCCCCAGAGCCCCTTCCAGTGGGAGGCGCAGATCAGCCTGGAGGAATATCTGCGCCGGGTGAACCTGCTGCGCTCCGCCATCACCGCGAAGAACGTGACCTACAACTGGCACGACGCGGAGACCAGCCTCATCGAGGCGGTGCTCTCCAAGGGCGACCGGCGAGTGGCGGACGCCATCGAGGAGGTCTGGCGCCTGGGCGGACGGCTGGACGCCTGGACGGACTACTTCTCCTTCCAGCGCTGGATGGAGGCCTTTCAGACCTGCGGCGTGGACGTGGACTTCTACGCCCACCGGGAGGCGGGCAAGGACGAGATTCTGCCCTGGGATCACATCGACGTGGGCGTGCGGAAGGCTCACCTCTGGCACGAGCGGGAGATGTGCTACAAATCCCAGCTCTCGCCGGACTGCCGGCACCAGTGCGCCGCCTGCGGGGCGGCCAAGCTCCTGACAGGAGGGATCAAGTGCGATGAGCGATAAGCTGAGACTGCGTTTTGAAAAGACCGGGCGGGCGGTGTACATCTCCCACCTGGACCTGATGCACACCATGCAGCGGGCCTTCAACCGGGCGGGCTACCATCTGAAATACTCCGAGGGCTTCAACCCCCATCCCCAGATCGCCATCGCCCTGCCCCTCTCGGTTGGGACGGCCAGCCTCTGCGAGCTGATGGACTTCAAGCTGAAGGAGGAGCCGGAGCTGGCTGCGCTGCCGGAACGACTGACCGCCGTGATGCCCGAGGGAATCCGGGTCACCGAGGCCTATGAGTTCACCCGCAAGGTCGCTGAACTCAAATGGCTGGAGATCCGGGGCGTTTTTGAGTATGACGAGCGGGATCCCGCGGAGATGGCGGAGAAACTGCGGGAATTCTATGCCCGGGACGCCATCGTCATCACCAAAAAAACCAAGCGCGGCATGGGGGAGACGGACATCCGCCCTGGGATCCGGGAGATCAACTTTGTCCCGGGGGAGAAACTGGTTAACATAACAACAATTCTCTCCGCTCAGGAGCCAACGATCAACCCGGAGCTGCTGGCGGAGGCCCTGCGGCAGCTGAGGCCGGAGCTGGCCCCGGATTTTGCCAAGTTTACCCGCATTGAGACCTTTGATGCCGACATGAAGGTGTATCGGTGACAGCCCCCTTTCGTCATCCGCCTCGCGAGGGATCGGCGGATGACACCTCCCCCGGAGGGGGAGGCGAGAAAGCGGATCAAGGAAGCGGACGAGCAATGCTCGTCCCTACGGGGAGGAAAACAGAGTGAAACGCATTGCATTTTTTCAGAATGACCTGGGCGTGGGCGGGATCCAGAAGTCCATCGTGAACCTGCTGCGGAATCTGGACTACAGCCGCTTCCAGGTGGATCTCTATCTTTCGGAGAAAACGGAGTTCTGGACGCATGATTTCCCCAAGGAGCTGAACATCCGCTATCTCAAGCCCATTCCCCGGATCTGGTCCTTCCTGCCCTTTGCGCTGGCCAAAAAGCGCGTGCGCTATGACTTCCCCGCCGGGGTGGAGTACGACCTGGCGGTGGACTTCAACTCCTACCAGTGCTCCTGCGCCGTGGGTGCGCTGACGGTGCCGGCAAAAAAGCGGGTCATGTGGATCCACAACGACGTGCGCATAAAATTGCAGAACGAGTGGAAGTACCGGGTGCTCTGGCGGGCGTTCAAGGGAAAGTTCCAGTACTATGACGGCTTCGTGCCCGTGTCCCGCGCGCTGGAGGAGCCCTTCCGAGCCATGTCCGGTGTGGTGGATAAACCGTTCACTGTCATCCAAAACTACATCGATGTGGGGGAGATCCACCGGAAAATGGCGGAGGATTGCCCGGATCTGGAGCTGGACGACAATTGCCTGAACCTGGTCGCCCTGGGACGGCTCTGCCACCAGAAGGGCTATGACCTTATGCTGGACACCTTTGCGGAGGCCTCCGGGCAGCGGGACGACCTGCGCCTCTACATCATCGGGGACGGCCCGGATCGCGCCGCGCTGGAGGAGCAGCGGGAGCGCCTGGGGCTCAGAGACAAGGTGACTTTCCTGGGCAACCAGCCCAACCCCTTCCGCTACATGGCACGGATGGACGCCTTCCTCTCCACCTCCCGCTATGAAGGGCAGCCGCTGAACATCATGGAGGCCATGGCGGTGGGGCTGCCGCTCTACTGCAGTAAGAATCTGGAGAAGTACACCGAGGGGCTGCAGGGGATCGAGGATCTGGTCGCCGCCCTGGCCGCCGCCCGGAAGACCGAGAAGCGCCCGGACGATCTGGCCGCCTACAACGGGGAGATCCTGAACCGGATCGCAAAATTGGCGGGGGAATAAGCAAAAAAACACTTGCATTGTGGCTGCAGCTATGCTACAATACTACAGCTTGCGCGGGTAAGATCCCGCCGGCATAGAAAGGCGGTCCGCTGCCGCGCCTGGGATGAGATCCAGCGCCTCCGGTATTGAACGTCTAAATGAAAGAGGATCGAAATATGGATCTGGTTAAAATTCTCAGTGAGCGCTACATGAAGCCCGAGCTGCCCGAGATGAACGTGGGCGACACCGTGCGTGTCCTCGTCCGCGTCAAGGAAGGCAACCGCGAGCGTACCCAGGCTTTCGAAGGCACCATCATTGCCAAGAAGCATGGCGGCATCAACGAGACCATC
>JAEEGI010004880.1_pt1 | contig 31129 bp, 26 predicted proteins | sample 8958751 | NCBI WGS metagenome assembly JAEEGI01 (sample SAMN16246545, study PRJNA631951) | gut metagenome | biome: gut microbiome; feature: rumen; material: KS-attached | host: Bos | place: Iran: Karaj | collected 2018-10 | reverse complement strand
CAACGCCCTGCAGAAACCCAAACGTTTCTTCGGCGCCGCCCGAAACATTGAGAACGGCGGCTCGCTGACCATTATCGCCACAGCCCTTACCGAGACGGGCAGCAAAATGGACGATGTCATCTTCGAGGAGTTCAAGGGCACCGGCAACATGGAGCTGCAGCTCGACCGCAAGATGGCCAACAAGCGCCTCTATCCCGCCATCGACCTGGTGGCTTCCAGCACCCGCCGTGACGACCTGCTGGTGCAGAAGAACCTGCTCAGCCGCACCCTGGTGCTGCGCAACCAGCTCACCGACATGACGCCTATCGAGGCCATGGAGTTCCTCCAGAAGAACATGGCCAACACCCGCAGCAACGAGGAGTTCCTGCTGACAATGGACAAATGATTTTTGATTGCTTGATTGTATGATTGTGTAAATGCTTGAGTGGCTGACGCGGTCAAAATACTCAAAAAATCAAGCAATCAGACAATCAAGCAATCACTTAGTTCTTAATTTTTAGTTCTTACCTCAAATGAAACGAGGATTCGGTAGTGACAACCATTCGGGCATCAGCCCTGAAATCATGGAGGCGATAGCCTCTGCCAATGTCGATCATGCGCTGGCCTACGGCGACGACGAGTACTGCGAGCGTGCCGTGCAGCTCCTCCGGCAGGAGTTCGGCACGCAAGCAGGTGTCTATTTTGTATTCAACGGCACCGGTGCCAATGTGTTGAACATCGACGCCATGTGCCGCTCGCACCACGCAGTGGTCTGTGCCGAGACGGCACACATCAACGTTGACGAGTGCGGCGCGCCGCAGCGCATTGTGGGCTGCCGCCTACTCACGGTGCCGACCCCCGACGGCAAACTCACGCCCGAACTGGTCAAGACCCAGCTCCACGGCTTCGGATTCGAGCATCACTCGCAACCCCGAGCCATCAGCATCACGCAGCCCACGGAACTCGGCACCCTCTACTCGCTGGATGAAATCCGCGCCCTGGCCGACCTGGCACACAGCCACGACATGTATCTCCACATGGACGGTGCACGCCTGGCCAATGCCGCCGTGGCATTGGGCTGCACGTTCCGCCAGATGACCACCGACTGCGGGGTGGACTGCCTCTCTTTCGGTGGCACCAAGAACGGCATGATGATAGGGGAGAGCGCCGTTATTCTCAATCCAGTGCTGGATGCCGACCTCAAATACCGCCGCAAGCAGATGGGGCAGCTTAGCAGCAAGATGCGCTTCATGGCTGCCCAGTTCGAGGCTTATCTCTCCACCGGGGTGTGGCGCCGCAATGCCGAGCACAGCAACCGCATGGCTCAGCTGCTCTGCCAGTCGCTGCGCGAAGTGCCCGAGGCCAAAGTGGTCTATCCCGTCCAGGCCAACAGCGTCTTCGTGCAGCTGCCCAACAAGGTGTGGAACGCCCTGCTCGACGACTATTTCTTCTACCTATGGGACGAGGCCACCGATGTGGTGCGCTGGATGTGCTCCTTCGACACTACCGAGGAGGATATCCACAACCTCGTCCAAGCCTTGAAGAAACGGCTTGCCGGTTTGAGGGTTTAAGGGTTCAAAGGGTTTAAGGGTTCAAAGGTTTAAAGGTTAAAGGATTTGATACACTAAAACCTTAAAACCATAAAACCTTTCACTTTTCAATTTTCAATTCCCCCTTCAGACATGGTCATTCCCGTCACCGACCTTTCCCATCCGGGGCTGCAGCCCTACGCCCGTCTCACCGAGGCGCAGCTGCGCAACAGGCTCGAACCCGAACAGGGCATTTTCATTGCCGAAAGCCCCAAGGTGATACGGGTGGCTCTCGATGCAGGCTATGAGCCTGTGTCGCTCCTTACCGAAGAGAAGCATATCGCAGGGCAGGCGGCGGACATCGTCGCCCGCCTTGCTTCTTTGCCGGTCTATACCGGCAGCCGCGACCTGCTGGCCTCGCTCACCGGCTACGAACTCACGCGCGGTGTGCTGTGCGCCATGCGCCGCCCTGTGCTGCCCACGGTGGAGCGGATATGCAGTGGCAAACGCCGCATCGTGCTTGTCGATAACGTGGTCAACAGCACCAACACGGGCGCCATTCTCCGTGCTGCCGCAGCCTTGGGCATCGAAGGGATACTCTTCACACCCACCTGCTGCGACCCCCTGAACCGTCGCAGCGTAAGGGTGAGCATGGGCACCGTGTTCCAGATTCCCTGGACCTATTTCCCCGCCTGGCCTGTGCCGGGCACGGAGCAGCTGCACGCCTTGGGCTTCAAGACCGTGGCCATGGCCCTCACGCCCGACGCCATACCGATTGACACGCCCAGCCTGATGGCCGAAGAGCGGCTGGTCATCGTCATGGGCACCGAGGGTGACGGGCTGGACAGCCGCACCATCGACTCCTGCGACTACAAGGCCATTATCCCCATGCAGCGCGGTGTTGATTCGCTCAATGTGGCCGCTGCCGCCGCCGTGGCCTTCTGGCAACTGCGACAAATGAAGAAATAAGAGGTAAGAAGTAAGAGCTATGAATTCTTGCCACTTAGTTCTTAATTCTTAACTCTTAACTCTTATTTCTATTGCGGGTCCACGTCGAAATGTATCTGAAGAGGCGACAGCGACTTGTCGCCCTTTATCTTGTCGCCTATCTCCATGATGATGCTCTTGGCCTGGGCGATGGCCTCTGAGCGTTCAAAGCGCATCATGATATTCTTTATGTAAAGCCCTCTCACGCGGGTGACACTGGGATATTCCGGCCCCACCACGCGGGTGCCGAACACCTGTTTCAGCTCGTCGGCATAGCGGTTGGCGGCCTCGTTCAGCAGGTCGTTGTCGCGGTGCTTCAACGTGATATATATCAGCCTGTAGTACGGCGGGTAGCGGAACACGCGCCGCTCGGTAATCTGGCTTTCGTACATCGACTTGTAGTCGTTGTCAATCACATTGCGGATGGCCTGGTGGTAGGGGTTGAAAGTCTGTATGATGACCTTCCCCTGATGGCCGTGCCGTCCGGCGCGCCCGCTCACTTGGGTCATCTGCTGGAACGCCCGCTCAAAGGCGCGGAAGTCGGGGAAGTTGATGAGGTTGTCTGCACTCACGATGCCCACCACACTCACATGGTCGAAGTCCAGCCCCTTGGTAACCATCTGCGTGCCGACAAGGATGTCGATGCGGCGGTCCTGGAAGTCGTTGATGATTTCGAGATACCGGTTCTTCTGCAGCGTGCTGTCCAGGTCCATGCGTGCCACCTTGGCATTGGGGAAGAGGATGCTCAGGTCGTCCTCGATGCGCTCGGTGCCGAAGCCCTTCATGGTCAGGTGGTGGCCGTGGCAGGCGGGGCATTCCGTCGGCAGGGGGATGCTGTAGCCGCAGTAGTGGCACCGCAGGCCGTTGGTGGCCTTGTGATACACCAGCGACACATCGCAGTGCTGGCAGTGGGGTGTCCAGTGGCAGTCGTCGCACTCAATGCGCAGCGAGAAGCCCCTGCGGTTCTGGAAAAGGATGACCTGCTCGTGGTTGTCGAGGGCCTCCTTGATGTTTTCCAAAAGGAACTGCGAGAAATGGGTGGTCACCTGTGCCGTGCGGTCGCCCCGGTCGCGACGCAGCCGCGCGGTCTCCTCCTTCATGTCGGCACACAGCACCTCGGGCATCAGCAGGCCGCCGTAGCGCCGTTTCATCTCGCAGAAACCGTATTTGCCCTGCTGGGCGTTGAAGTAACTCTCTATCGAGGGAGTGGCCGAGCCCAGCACGGTGCGTGCATGCCACAGGCGTGCCAGGTAGATGGCGGCGTCGCGCCCGTGGTAGCGTGGCGCGGGGTCGTACTGCTTGTAGCTGCTGTCGTGCTCCTCATCCACGATGACCAGTCCCAGCCGCCGGAAGGGGAGGAACAATGCGCTGCGCGCCCCCAGCAGCACCTGGTACCGCTGGTTGGGGTCGTCGGTCATCGTGCGGTTCCACACCTCGGCACGCTGCGACGCGCTGAAGCGGGAGTGGTACACCCCCACACGGTCGCCGAAATAGCGGTGCAGCCGATTGATAATCTGTGCTGTAAGGGCTATCTCGGGCAGCAGGAACAGCACCTGGTCGCCCTTGCGTATGGCATCGTCTATCAGTTTGATATACACCTCCGTCTTGCCCGACGAGGTGACCCCGTGCAGCAGCGACACCGCCTTGTCGCAGCGGCACAGGTAGTCGTAGGCTGCCTGCTGCTCGTTGTTAAGCTGGATGGTGGCGGCCTCGGTGGTGCTCTCATACTGCTGCAGCCGCGACTCCACCTGCTCTTCCTGCTGCAGCACCCCGTGCTTGATCAAGGTCTTCAAAGCCGAGTCCGAAATGACCTTGCCGTCAGTAGTGTCCAGCAGCATGCGTTTGGCCACGGGCAGTGCACCCATCTGGCTCATCTGCATATACTTCAACAGCACATCCACCTGCTTCTGTGTGCTGCGTTTCTGCTCCAGCGTGTCGAACAGCTCCTTCAGCCGTCCCTCCTCCTTGTATTCGGGGCTGAGGGAGATATACGAAGCCGTGCGGGGCACGAACCGCTGGTGCAGCTCCTCCTCCATGACGATGATGCGGCGTTCAATCATCGTGTTCAGCAGTGGCATCATCTTCTGCAGGCCGATGGCCCGGCTGATGTCGTCCACAGTCATCACGGGATGTTCCGTCAGGAGCATCACTATCCGCATCTCGTTGTCGGTAAGGTCTGTCAGTTCTCCTGAGAAATCGGGATGGATGGAGACCGCCGACTCGCTGGCCAGCCGGAAGGCGGTGGGCAGCGCAATGGACATGACATCGCCCACGTAGCACATGTAGTAAGCGGCAATCCATTCCCAGAACCGCAGCTGGTTCTCGTCCACAATGGGGTCGATGTCGAGAATCGACAGCACATATTTTACCGTATAGTGCGGCACCTCTTGGTGCACACGCCTCACCACGGCGCTGTACAGCCGCTTGGGGCCGAACTGCACCACTACGCGCTGCCCCACGCGGATGGCATCGTTATACTCCTGCGGCACACGGTAGGTATAGGTGTCGTGGATGTGAAGTGGCAATATGACGTCGACAAAAAAAGTTTCCATTTTCGGCCTGCAAAAGTACGAAAATTTTCTTTCTTGCGTTACTTTTAAAAAAAGAAAAAAATGAAAAAATGAATTCGTTAATGTGTTAATTCGTTAATTCGTTAGTTAAGGACTCACACAAATTGAATTCGTTAATTCGTTAATCGACTAACACAATAACGCATTAACACGTTAACACATTCTTCACCTTTCAATTTTCAATTCTCATGACAAACACCAGCCCCCATATCATCGTCGCCGTCACCAACGACTTGGTCACCGACCAGCGCGTCGACCGCACCTGCCGCGCCCTCTCTGCCGACGGCTGGCGGGTCACCCTCGTGGGGCGCCGGTTGCCCCACAGCCCCGAGCTTGCCCCGCGCGGATATGCTGTGCGTCGCATGAGGCTCCTCTTCCGCCGCTCGGCTGCGTTCTATGCCGAATACAACATCCGCTTGTTTCTGCTGCTGCTCTTCGGCCGTGCCGACGCTGTTTTCTCCAACGATACCGACACCCTGGCCGCCTGCTGTCTGGCCGCGCGCCTGCGCTGCAAAACTCTCTACTACGATGCTCACGAACTCTTCCCCGATGTGCCAGAGCTGCAGGGTCGCCCACGCGTGCAGAACGTGTGGAAATGGATAGAACGCAAGGCGTTGCCGCACGTCACCCAAGCCTTCACCGTCAGCCAGAGCGTGGCCGACGAATACCGCCGCCGCTACGGCATCGACATGACAGTAGTCCGCAACGTCCCTGAAAGAATGGAGAATGGAGAATGGAGAATGGAGAATGGGATGCCGCACCAGGATAATAACGCCACAGGTGACATGCCGTCTCAATTCTCAATTCTCAATTCTCAATTATTGTATCAGGGTGCGGTCAACATCGGGCGCGGCATCCGCGAGATGATTGACGTGCTGCCCCTGCTGCCCGACTGCCGCCTTGTGGTGGCGGGCGACGGCGACCTGCTGGAGCAGATGAAGGCCTATGCCGCCGCCCAGCCGTGGCACGACCGGGTGGAATTCCTCGGCCGTGTGCAGCCCGACCGGCTGCGCGCCCTCACCGCACAGGCCTCCCTGGGGCTCTGCCTGCTCGAAGACCTTGGGCTCAACTACCGCTACTCCTTGCCCAACCGCATAGCCGACTTCGCCCAGGCCGGAGTCCCCGTCCTGGCCACCGACTTCCCCGAGATACGCCGTGTCATAGAAGAGTACGGCACCGGCACCCTCGTCGAGCCCCTGCCCGCCGACAAGGAAGGCGAAGCCTATCGGCAATACCTCGCCCGTCTGGCCGAAGCCGTCCGTGCTGCCCTGCGCCATTGGCGCGACATGCCGGAGCAGGAGTACCGTCGCCGTTTTGCCCGTGCAGCCGACGAGCTCAACTGGCAGCACGAGCAGAAAAAGCTCCTCGCCGCCATGCAGCAGCCCCGCTGACCCGCCGTCGTAGTATAATCAATCGTTGATTGCTTGATTGCCTGAATGCTTGATTGCTTGAGTAATTTGATTGCGACAGCCACCCAAGCATTAACACATTCAAGCCGTCAAGCAATCACTCAAGCGTCGTCATTTATTCGCTCGTTATTCGATCGTTTTCCCTTTTGTTTCCGTTTCAGAAAGGGAAAAATGATGGAAACATATCGGAAAACAATAAAATAAAGAACGACGCAACATCGAGCCCGGAAGGCGCATAGAGGAACGCTGGAGACAAATATGCAACAATATCGGAACGATGAGGAAAGTTTGCGAAAGACGGCGTAATATCTCAAAGAATAAAAAGTAACTTCCGCGCGAAGCGGCAAGAAAGCAAAGAAAGAGGTAAGAGATAAGAATCAGGATAGTATGCCACAGTTCCTGGCTCTTAGTAGTTCTTACCTCTAAATTCGTGAGGGATGTGCCGTAACGATTCCTGTTTTATTAGATTAATTTTGTCAGTTAAAAAATAATTAGTATTTTTGCAAATTAAAATATATTATGGCAACGATTACACTTGAATATGACGGACGGAACAGCGCTATCAAGCAATTGATAGGGGTATTGCTCATGCTTGGGGCAAAGGAGAAGAAGGGCTACGATGAGACGATGCAGGCCATGGCAGACTATCGTGACGGAAATGTCACGGTATGTGACAGCTTTGAGGATTACCTAAAAAAGGTGCATTCATGAGATTCTCCTTATAGGAATAGTAATTGAAAAGGGTCGCTACAGTGCAGGGGCGGCCCTTTTTTTTTGGTTTACAGGAAAAGAAAAAATGTTTTGCTGTGCAATAATTAACTTAAAAAGTCGTTATGGAGATGTATTTTTATAATGCTTGAATGCTTGATTGAGTTAATGCTTGAGTGGCTGGCGCAGTCAAATTACTCAAACAATCAGACAATCAAGCAATATAACAATAAAAAAATATATTAAACTGACATGATATACGAACTGCTATTGATCCTTTACTTTGTGGGCTGTATTGTAGGCCTTTGGTTTGTGTTTAAGAAGGCGGGCGAGAAGCCGTGGAAAGCCCTTATTCCGGTTTACAACATTGTGGTGTGGATTAAGATTTGCGGCAAGGACTGGAAGTGGTATGTCTATTTCTTGCTCCCTGCCATTAATGTGTTTGTGTTTCTGCTGCTGGTGGTGGAGACGGCGAAGGTGTTTCACCGCTACAGTTTCTGGGAACAGACGCTGGCGGTTATCTTCCCGTGGATTTACCTGCCTTATGTTGGGCTGAACGGCTATGTGTATCATGACCCGACGCAGGAGGAGAAGCACAAGGTGAGCGAGGCTCGCGACTGGCTGGACGCCATCGTGTTTGCACTGGTTGCAGCGATTATTATCCGCGGCATGATTTTGGAGTTCTACCATATCCCTTCGAGCTCGATGGAGAGGTCGCTGATGACGGGCGACTACCTGATGGTGTCGAAGATGGCCTATGGCGCCCGGTCGGCCATGACGCCGCTGAGTGTGCCGCTGGTGCACAACACCATGCCTTTCAGCGGCGGTCAGATGGAGTCGTACTTGAAATGGATCAAGCTGCCCTATCACCGCTACAAGGGCTTGGGCAAGGTGGAGAGGTTTGACGCAGTGGTGTTCAACTACCCCGACGGCGACACGATGTGCACGGCCTGGCAGAGCAACAAGAGCTACCACGACCTGGTGAGGGAGATGGGACGCGAGAATGTGCTGAACGCGAAGTCGCTCCCAGTGGGCAACAACATGGTGGAGAACCATATCCGTGTGCGTCCGGTGGACAAGCGCGAGAACTTTATCAAACGCTGTATCGGTCTGCCGGGAGAGGATTTGCAGATTATCAACCAGGAGGTGTATGTGAATGGCAAGAAGCTGGCGATGCCCCATGAGAGCCAGCAGACCTACAAGGTGCTGTTCCGTCCGGGGATTAATGCAAGGAAGATTCTGGACGACATGGGCGTAAGCGACGAGGACTTTGACAATGCCCTGGCATATATCTATTATGGCGAGGAGAGCCATTACCGCCTCCCCTTGACGGAGGAGATGGCAAAGCAACTGGCGGCACGCCCCGAGGTGGAGGAGGTGCTGCCCGATGTGCGCGAGAGAGGGAGCAGGGGGCTCGAACTCTTCCCCCATGCCGAGGGCTATGACTGGAGCGAGGACAATTTCGGCCCCGTGCACATTCCTGCCAAGGGCGAGACGCTGCAGCTGACGCTGGAGAACCTGCCGCTGTACCAGCGGGTGATAGAGGTGTATGAGGGCAACAGCCTTGAGGTGCGCGACGGCAAGATTTTCATCAACGGGGAGCAGACGAACCGCTATACCTGCAAGATGGACTATTACTGGATGATGGGTGACAACAGGCACAACTCGGCAGACAGCCGCTTCTGGGGCTTTGTGCCAGAAGACCATATCTCGGGCAAGGGAAGCCTGGTGGTTTTCTCGTGGGACAAGGACCATCACAGGGTGCGCTGGAACAGGCTGTTTAAAAGGGCTTCGGCACTATGATTGAGAGTTGAGAATTAATTAAAGTGAAAAGTGAAAATAAAAAAGATTGCTTGATTGTCTGATTGCTTGATTGTTTGAGTAATTTGACTGCGTCAGCCACCCAAGCATTATCACAATCAAGCATTCAAGCAATAATTTCAATTTTCAATTTTCAAATCGTCAAACCCTTAAACCCTTGAACCCTTGAACTCTAACACATTCAAGCAATCAAGCAACAATAAAAAATACAGTTTGACACAATATTTTGCAATTTTTTATGTTAATTCGATACTAACAATAAGAAAAAATTAAGATATGTACGCAATAATCCATACCGCAAAGGGTGTTATGAAGGCCGAACTTTATGAGAAGGAAGTGCCTAACACAGTAGCTAATTTTGTGAAACTGGCCAAGTCGGGTTTCTACAACGGCTTGCGTTTCCACCGGGTGATACCCGATTTTGTGATTCAGGGAGGCTGTCCCTACAGCAGGAACCTGGGCGACCCGCGCGTGGGCACTGGCGGTCCCGGCTGGCAAATCAAGTGCGAGACCAACGCCGAGAAACAGTACCACGACCGCGGTGTGCTTTCGATGGCTCATGCCGGCAAGGACACCGGCGGCAGCCAGTTCTTCATCTGCCACAACAGGATGAACACCCAGCACCTGGACGGTGTGCACACCTGTTTCGGCCGCGTGACGGAGGGTCTTGACGTGATAGACCAGATTCGCGCCGGGGACTTAATTGAGCGCATAGATATTGCTTGAATGTGTTAATGTGTGAATGTGTGAATCCTTGACTAACGAATTAACACATTTACGAGTTAACGAATTAATAAAATATAGAATATGAATTTAGGAATAAAACTGCTTGTTGCAGAAGACGACCCCAACCTGGGTACCATATTGAAGGCCTACCTTTCGCAGAAGGGCTATACGGTTTTCCTTGCTGTGGACGGACAGGCGGCACTGGATTCTTACCAGAACGACGATGTCGATGCCTGTATCCTGGACATTATGATGCCTATAAAGGATGGCTTTACCGTTGCAAAGGAAATCCGCAGGGTTGACAAGCGCATCCCGATCATCTTCCTTACCGCCAAGAACCTTGAGGCCGACAAGCTGAAGGGGTTTGACGTGGGCGCCGACGACTATGTCACCAAGCCTTTCAGCATGGAGGAGCTGCTGGCCCGTCTGAATGCCACGATACGCCGCTCGTTTGACGACGGCAAGCCGGACAAGAACCTGTTCCATATAGGCAACATTGTCTTTGACTATGCCCATCAGACCCTCACCTGTGGCGAGAGTGTGCAGAAATTGACCATGAAGGAGAGCGAGCTGCTGCGCATGTTTGCCATGAACTTCAACCAGCTGGTGGACAGGACAAGTACGCTGCAGAAGATTTGGAAGGATGACAGCTACTTCGCCGCACGGAGTATGGATGTGTACATCACCAAGCTGCGCAAATACTTGAAGGTCGACCCCACTGTGCAGATTGTGAATGTGCACGGCGTGGGATTCAGGTTGACGGTAAAGAACGAATAAATGAGATTGATTTTTCTGGGAACGGGTACTTCGATGGGAGTGCCCGTTGTTGCCTGTAGGTGTGCTGTATGCCAGTCGGATGACTGGCATGACAAGCATTTGCGCACGTCGGCTCTTGTGGTGACCGATGCAGGGGAGAATATCTTGATTGACATTGGCCCCGACTTCAGGTACCAGATGCTGAGGGAGAAGGTGATGCATCTGGAGGGCATCCTTATCACCCACGCCCATCGGGACCACGTGGCCGGGCTGGACGACATCAGGTCATTCAACTATGTGCAGAATAAGAAGATGGACCTCTATTGCAACAGGGTTGCCCGCACGGCCATTGAGCGCGACTACCATTATATCTTTGCGCCGCACGAGTTTCCCGGTCTGCCCGAGGCGGTGATTCACGAGCTTACGGGCGACGAGCCGTCGTTCCGAGTGGGCAGCGTGGAGGTGGTGCCGGTCAAGGCGATGCACAAGGACATGCCCGTGCTGGGCTACAGGATTGGACGGCTGGGGTATGTGACCGATGCCAACCGTATCGAGCCTGAAGAACTGGATAAGTTGAAAGGTGTGGAGGTATTGGTGATTAACGCTTTGAGGAAAAAGAAACACTTTTCCCACTTCTGCCTGCCCGAAGCCCTCGAGGTGATTGAAACGCTCTCTCCACGACAGGCATTCATCACCCATGTAAGCCACGAGATGGGGCTGTATGCCGATGTGTCGAAGGAGCTGCCACCGCATGTGCAGATAGCCTACGACGGATTGAAAGTTGAGATTTGAATGATTGCCTGAATGCTTGATTGTTTTAATGCTTGAGTGCTGGCGCAGTCGAATCCCTAAATCCATTTAACCCTAAATCCATTTAACCCCAAAACCCTCAAACAATCAAGCAATAATAGAGACGTGATTTCCATCTGCATTCCCATATACAACCGCGAAATGTGCGACACCGTGCGTCTGCTTGCCAACCAGGCGGCGCAAGCCGGCATGCAGTGCGAGATTGTCTGCATCGACGACTGTTCGGACTCCTGCTACCGCGAGGCCAACAGGCCGTTGCACGGCATGTGCCGATACGTTGAGTTGGAGCGGAATATCGGCCGTGCAAGAATCAGGAATCTGTTCCTGCAGTATGCGAGGTTTGACTATCTGCTTTTTCTGGACTGCGATTCGCTGCCGCCCGAGGGCTTTCTTTCGCGCTATGCGGAGGTTCTCAGTCAGAAGCCCCGCGTGGTGTGCGGTGGGAGAGTGTATGTGGCTGAGAGCGACGACAGGGAGCACCATCTGCGGTATGTATACGGCACCCGTTGCGAGAGCCATACGGCTGCGGAGCGTAGCCAGCACCCCTACAAGTCGTTTATGACCAACAATTTCATCGTACACAGAGAGGTGTTGGAAGCCATTCCTTTCGACGAGCGCATTGCCCTCTACGGGCACGAGGACACCCTGTTCGGCTATTGCCTGATGCAGCAGGGAATCCCCATTGTGCATATCGACAACCCCGTGGTGAACGGCGACGTGGAGACAAACAGCGAGTTTTTGCGCAAGACGAGGGAAGGGGTGAGGAGCCTGGCCGCCATCTATGAGTGGAAGAAGGACGACCCGCAATTCCTGCAGCAGGTGTCGTTGCTGGATTTCTACGGTAAGGTGAGGCGGCTTGGACTGGACGCCTTTGCCGGCTGGATGTACCGCATGTGGCGCCCTGTTTTGGAGAAAGAATTCCTGAAAGGAAAGCATGTGAGCATGAAGGCTTTTGCCTTTTATAAGCTGGGGCTTTTCATCCAATTAAACAGAAACAAGGCAAAAGTGGACGATATATAAATTTTTTTTCGTATCTTTGCACTTTACACATCGATATGGCAAGGTTTTTTAGACGATATAAATCAACCATATATGGCAACTACCGCAAGGCGTACGTGATTGACGGACTGCTTACGGGAGCGGCCATGTCGGTTATTGCCGCCATCCGCGACTGGCTTGCCGCCAAGCCCATGGCCACGCCGGAGAACTATGTCACCGAGCTGGTGTTGCTGGTGGGCATCCTGTGGGCTTCCTACCACTACCGCAAGCAGCTGCCGGGCGAGAAGGTGACGCTCAAGGAGCTGATGCTTCTCGGCCTGGGCATCGGGGTGGTGAGTGCCGTGGTCTATGGCCTGTGGACGTGGCTGCACTGCGGTGTGATGAATACGGGTCTGGTGGATTATTACAACCAGAGCCGCATTGACGTGATGGAGCCTGCCGAGACCAGCGAGGCCGCCAAGGTGGCCATAGAGAGTGTGAAGAGATACACGGCCGGGGACTGGGCGTTCATCGCCGGTTTTCGCTCGGCGGTGATGAGTGTTATCATCGTATTCTTTACCTCGCTGATTCTCCGCACGGAGAAGGGCGAGGTGGTTGTTAAAAACAAAAAGTAGAAACTGAAAACAGAAAGAGATATGGATATTTCAATTATTGTACCCCTCTATAACGAAGACGAGTCGCTGCCGCATCTGGCAGAATGGATAGACCGTGTGATGAATGAACACCATTTCGACTATGAGGTCATCATGGTGGACGACGGGAGCAAAGACAAATCGTGGCAGGTGATAGAAAAGCTCCATGCCGACAATCCCCGATACAAGGGTGTCAAGTTCCGCCGCAATTATGGCAAGTCCGCCGCCCTGAACGTGGGTTTCGGGCGTGCACAGGGCGATGTGGTCATCACCATGGATGCCGACCTGCAGGACAGTCCCGACGAGGTTCCCGAGCTCTACCGCATGATAAAGGAAGACCACTACGACCTGGTCAGCGGCTGGAAGAAGAAACGCTACGATTCCAAGCTGGCCAAGAACATCCCCTCCAAGTTCTTCAACTGGACCACGCGCAAGATGAGTGGCATCAAGCTGCACGACTTCAACTGCGGCCTGAAGGCCTATCGTCGCGACGTGGTGAAGAGCATCGAGGTGTACGGCGAGATGCACCGCTACATCCCCGTCATCGCCAAATGGGCTGGATTCGGCAATATAGGCGAGAAGGTGGTGCAGCACCGCAAGCGCGAGTTCGGTGTCACCAAGTTCGGTCTTAACCGCTTTGTGAACGGCTACCTCGACCTGATGAGCATCATGTTCATGTCCAAGTTCGGCAAACAGCCCATGCACTTCTTCGGTCTTATCGGAAGCCTGTCGTTCATTTTGGGATTCATTGCATTTGTGATTGTGTGCGTCATGCGCATCTGCGGCCGCATAGCCCTCACCAACAGCGTGTGGTTCTATGTCTCCATGCTCTTCATCATGATGGGTACAGTGCTTTTCCTTGCCGGATTCCTTGGCGAACTGATATGCCGGAACTCCTCTACGCGCAACCAATACCTCATCGAGGCCGACATGACCGATATTATAGCATAAACATCTATACAAGCATACTATGTCACTACAATGCGGAATAGTGGGACTGCCCAATGTGGGCAAATCGACCCTCTTCAACTGTTTGAGCAATGCCAAGGCCCAGGCGGCCAATTTTCCCTTTTGTACCATCGAACCCAATGTGGGTGTTATCACAGTACCCGATGAACGGTTGGCCAAACTGGTCGAGATGGAACATCCCGCCAGTGTGGTTCCCGCTACTGTCGAGATAGTGGATATCGCCGGTCTTGTAAAAGGCGCCTCCAAAGGCGAGGGACTCGGCAACAAGTTCCTGGGCGACATTCGCACCACCGATGCCATCATCCATGTGCTGCGCTGTTTCGACGACGACAACGTCACCCATGTGGACGGCAGCGTGGATCCCGTCAGGGACAAGCAGACCATTGACCTGGAACTCCAGTTCAAAGACTTGGAGACCATTGAGAACCGCTATGAAAAGGAGGTCAAGAAGGCCAAGGCCGGCGGCGATGCCAGGGCAAAGAAGCTGGTGGAGGTGATGGACCTTTACCGGCAGGCACTGCTCTCCGGGCACAGCGCACGCACTGTGCAGCTGGACGAAAACCAGGCCGAGGTTGCGAAAGACCTCATGTTGCTTACCGCCAAGCCGATACTCTATGTATGCAATGTCGACGAGGCTTCGGTGGTGACGGGCAACAAGTATGTCGATGCCGTGCGCGAGGCTGTCAAGGACGAGAACGCCGAGGTGCTGGTGATTGGTGCCGGCATCGAAGCCGACATCGCCGAGCTGGAGACCTACGAGGAGAAGCAGATGTTCCTTGAAGACCTTGGTCTGAAAGAGTCGGGTGTGAACCGACTTATCAAAGCCGCCTACAAGCTGCTCAACCTGCAGACATTCCTCACCGCCGGTCCCAAGGAGTGCCGCGCCTGGACATTCAAGAAAGGAATGAAGGCTCCGCAGACCGCCGGCATCATACACAGCGACTTTGAGCGCGGCTTCATCCGTGCCGAAGTGATAAAGTACGAGGACTATGTGGCTCTCGGCAGCGAGGCCAAATGCCGCGAGGCAGGCAAGATTGCGGTGGAAGGCAAGGACTATGTCGTTCAGGACGGCGACATCATGCATTTCCGCTTCAACGTGTAGCCTTTCAGACACTACAGTATATATCGATGAACAAGAAACTGAATATAATAGGATTTCTTTCCGCCGCCGCACTTTTGGTGGGGGTGGCTGCCTGTTCCACACAGAAAGCCACGTGGTCCAATATTCAGTATCACAACATCACCACCCACTATAACACATGGTGGAACGGCAACGAAAGCCTGAAGAAAGGCCTTGCCTTGATGGAAACCCGCTATAAGGACGACTACACCCGCATACTTCCTGTTTACAAGATAGGGACTAAAGAGGAGAGCATGGCTCTCTATCCACAGTTCGACAGAGCGGTGGAGAAGAGCATCAAGGGCATCAAGCAACACAGCATCTTTGTCAATGGCATGGAGCATGTGCCGTACATCCCCAAGTGCTACATGATGACGGCATACGCTACTTTCTACAAGCACGACTTCACCACGGCGGCCAGCACTTGCCAGACTCTGGTCACCCAGTATGCCGGAACACCTATCGGCGACGAGGCAGCCGTCCTGCAGGCGCGCTGCTCCTCCATGGACCAGCGCTATCAGGATGCTGAGAGCTCTTTAGACGAGCTGGTGGTGGCCGACTCCAAAGACAATTTTGCCCCCAGCCAAAGGCTTAACCTCTATCTTGCCATGGCCGAATGCACACTGCCGCAGGAAAAGTACAAGAAAGGCGTGCACTTCCTGAAATTGGCACTCGAACAGCATCCCACCCGGCAACAGAAAGCACGCATCTGCTACATCCTTGGCCAAATATACCAGGATCAGGACAAACGCCCCACTGCCACCAAATACTATGAGAAGGTGCTGCGCTGCAGCCCTTCGTATGAGATGGAATTCAACACCCGCCTCAACATCGCCTCTTGCGCCGACCTCCAGCATACCGATGTGGCCAAACTGGAACGACTGCTCGACCGGATGATGAAAGACAAGAAAAACGAGGAGTTCCTTGACCAGATTTACTATGCCAAAGGCGAGATGTATATGGGTATGCGGGAAACCAAAAAGGCGTGCGAGGCGTTCAAAACCTCCTCTGCCGTTTCGCGCAACAACCCTGCCCAGAAAGCCCGCTCCGCCATCCGGCTGGCCGGCATCCTGTATGATAAATTCCAGGACTACGACCATGCACAGGTTTACTATGACACCGCCATGTCAATCATCAAGCCCGATTATCCTCACTACGCCAACATCAAGTCGCGTTACGATCTGCTCACTTCATTGGTGGCGTTCACCCGTGTCATAGCGCGCAACGACAGCCTCATTGCCGTGTCCATGCTGCCGCAGGACAAGCTTACCCTTCTTATCAACAACAAGATAGAAGAACTGAAGAAAGCCGAGGAAGAGGCCAAGGAGAAAGAATTGTTGGAACAATTGGCCAACGACGGCAAAGCCCAGCTCAACACGCTGCAGGGCGACTGGTATTTCTACAACAGCAACACCGTGCAGAAGGGCAAAGAGAGCTTCCGCCAACGCTGGGGTATGCGAGCCCTTGAGGACTATTGGTTCCTCTCCAAGAAAGGGCTGCTGGGCATGAACATGCTGGCGCAGGACACCCCGACAGATGACAACGGCGAAGACAACAGCCCCGACGGTGATGCCGAGGGCGACACAGTGAAAGGGGAGAACCTCGATGCCAAGAGCGGAGGTAATCCCAACGACCCGCACGACATGGCCTACTATCTGAAAGACCTGCCCAAGAGCCAGGCCGACAAGGACTCCATGCAGCTGCAGACTGCCGAATGCCTGCTCAATGCCGGTTATATTTTTTATGACGGCATACGCAATATTCCCAAGGCGTTGGAATGCTATCTGCGCCTTGCCAACGACTACACCTCCAGCGAGGGCATCGTGCAGGCCTTCTACATGCTCTACAAAATCTACGACAAGCAGGGCAACACCCCTAACTCTAACTACTACCGCGACATGGTGCTGATGGGATTTCCCGACAGCGACTTCTCCAACTTGATAATCGACGAGGATTACTACAAGGAAATCATCCGTCGGGGACAGTTGGCAAAGGAGGACTACGACAATGTGTACAACCTCTATCGCCGACACAAGTACGACGATGTGCTCCGCGCCGTGGCTTCGGCCAAGATGCTTTACGAGAACGACCCCATCCTGGGCAAGTTCAGCTATTGGGAAGGACTCGCGTATGCCAAGATGGACAACAAGCCCTCGGCCATCTCCACCTTTGAGGGCATCATCATGCAATACCGCAGTAATGACACCCTTGTTGAACTGGCACAGGCCCAGCTGGACTATTTGAGAGGCGAAGGCGGCAAATATATTGCTTCCAGTGGCAGCGACGAGATTATCGACGACCCAGAAGCACTAAAAGAAGGCACCGACGGGAAAAAGACACGCAGCAAAACCACTGGCTCGGTATCCTCGAGCACCGAAGAGGAACTCCCGCCCGAAGCCCAGCTGTTCCGCTATCGCGACAACATGCCGCACTCGGTTATCATTATTGTAAAGGACAAGAAAATCCGTGCCACTCAGTTGCAGACAAAAGTAGGGGCGTTCATCATGAACTATTATGCCAATTCGGGTTACAAAACTGCACCCCTGATGTTCACCGACTCCACTCAGATGGTGACAATCAATACTTTCAAAGATGCAAAAGAGGCACTGGATTTCAGCACCCACCTGCAATTGGAGGACGGTCCGCTTGTAGACTACAGCCCCGAGGACTATCAGGTCTATGCCATCTCGAAGCAGAATTACACCACGCTATACAACCGCAAACGCGTGGATGCATATAAATTGTTCTACGATAAATACTATAGAAAATGAGTGATAATATCAACGGTCTCATCAACACCATCACACTAGGAACCTCCATCAAAGGTGACATCCAGGCCAACGGCGACTTCCGTATGGACGGATCTTTGGACGGCAATATCACCCTGACGGGGAAACTGGTCATCGGCGAGCAGGGCCGCATTGTGGGCGACGTCGTCTGCCAGAACGCCAACGTCCTTGGCTCCATCGACGGAAACCTTTCTGTCAAAGAGTTCCTGACGCTCTATTCCACTTCGCGGGTGAAAGGCGACATCGTTGCCAACAAACTTGCCATCGAGCCCGGTGCCTACTTCACTGGCAGCTGCCACATGCTCGATGAGCTCTCCGATTAAACGTGATGCAACGCATTCGGGTTTCATTGTTGGCGTAAAACCGTTAAATGGATTGAAATGCCGATGACGGGAGTGCATCGCTGCTTTGTGTATTTTCAAGGCCAAAACGGACTCCCGGTTACTAACTAAAACTTCATCATTCTGATTTATGAAATTCCTTGTCGAAGAATTATACAAGAAAATGACGGGTAAAACACCGTCAGAAATACTTGCTCTGGGTGCCCACGGCAGCAACCGCCGCTACTGGCGTGTGAAAGGCGAGGGCGGCTGCTTTATCGCCGCCTATAATGAGGATGTCCGCGAGAACGAGGCATTCTATTATTATAGCCGCAGTCTGCTGCAACGCGGTGTGCATGTGCCGGAAGTGTATGCCGTAAGCGACGACAGGCGGTGCTATCTGCAGCAGGACTTGGGCGACACGACACTTTATATGCATCTGCTCGACAAACAGCGCAACGGGGGCGGTTTCGATGCCGAAATGCTTTCCTTGTATAAACGTGTGCTCGACGATTTGGCAGCCATGCAGACCCTTGGGCGTGACATGGATTTCAGCTATGCCTATCCCAGGAGCGACTTCGACAATCAGTCGATACAGTGGGACTTAAACTATTTCAAGTACTATTTCCTCAAGCTTCGCTATGTCCCTTTCGACGAAGAACTGCTTGAACGCGATTTCCACACCTTGATTGACTACCTGCTGGATACAGACTGCGGATTCTTCATGTACCGTGATTTCCAGTCACGCAACATAATGCTGGTGGACGGTGTGCCATACTATATCGACTTCCAAGGGGGTAGGAGAGGGGCTGCCCAATACGATGCTGCTTCGCTCCTCTATAGCGCCAAAAGCAATCTGCCCGAGTCAATCCGACAGGAATTGCTGACTCATTATGTACAGTCCCTTTCTGTGCGCTATAAGATTGACAAAGAGGATTTCCTGCAACGCTTCTATGGCTATGTGCTCATCCGCATCATGCAGGCTATGGGTGCCTATGGATTCAGGGGATACTATGAGCGTAAGGATTATTTTCTAAGCAGTATTCCTTTGGCAATAAATAATTTGAGGACAATTATTGAAAGTCATGCTTTACCCATAGAAATACCCCACCTCATGCAAGCTCTGCACTTCTTGGTCAATTCGGAAGAGAGTTCCGGACAGCAGCCCGTGGCGGAAGGATTGGTCGTGACAGTGAGCAGTTTCTCATATAAAAAAGGTGTGCCGCGCGACACTTCCGGCAACGGGGGCGGATATGTGTTCGACTGCCGGGCGCTGCCTAATCCCGGTCGTTACCCCGAATACAGGTGCTACACGGGGAAAGACCGTCCGGTGATTGACTTCCTTCAGGGTGACAAGGCCGTGGAACAGTTTCTTGCTTCGGTGCAGCAGTTGGTCGGAGCCTCTGTAAAGAAGTATTTAGAGCGGAACTTTACCAGTTTGACGGTCAGTTTTGGCTGTACAGGAGGGCAGCACAGGTCGGTTTATTGTGCTGAAAGGCTCGCAAAATGGTTGTTGGAAAACTTTAATTGTCAGGTTGTTGTTAACCATGTGGAACAACAACAGAAAAATACTTGATATTTTTTTGTTACAACTTCGCACTTTTTTCGTATCTTTGCAAATTGATAGAATACTAATTTTAACAATATATCATGAAAAGCAAGACTATTATTCAAATCCTCCTTGGATTAGTCATCATTGGGCTGGCTGTTGCCCTCTATCTCAGCATTGTGAAGCCCATGAAGTTCAATGAAGAGTTTACAAAACGCCGTGACGCATGCGCTGAGAAGCTGAAAGGCATCCGCACCCTCGAAGAGGCCTACAAAACCACGTATGGCTGCTATACAGGCAGTTTCGACACGCTCTTCAACCGTCTCATGAATGAGGACAGTATGCGTGTGGTGAACAAGAATATCAACTACGACAAGATTCCCGAGGATGTGGACATCAACGAGATGACCGAGTCTGAGCAGATCAAGGCCGGCTATGTTTCACGTGTTACCGAGTATGTCAACCCCATTGACAACCTGCGTAAGACCGGCAAGTTCAAACTCACCGACGAGGAGATTCTCAATCTTCGCTATGTGCCGTATCCCCGCAACAAGAAGTACGACTTCAAACTCCAGGCCGGTTCCATCGAGAAGAGCGGATACCAGATGCCCGTCTTCGAGTGCTTAGTGAACATGGAAGACTTGCTGTCGGATCTCGATGAACAGTTAGTCATCAACAAAATTGACGAACTGAAGAAGAACCAGAAGTTCCCCGGTTGGAAAGTGGGTGACATGACCCAAGCCATCACCGACGGTAATTTTGAGTAAGACAATGTTACGTCCGGTCACGTCTATTCTCACGACAAGTGAAGCTGTGGCTAATGATGTATCAAGATTATCCATTTGCCTCAGGGCAAATGGATTTTCTTTTTCTGTCGCCACAACTGACGGGGTATTGCTCACGGTAGGTGACGTACAGACAGATGATGTCAGCGCGTCCCGTGTAGCCGAAACGGTTGCTGCGTCAGGCGGGTCTGCCTTGGGCTACCGTCAAATGCGGCTGATTGTTCCATGCACACAGTTCGCCTGGGTACCCGAGCATCTGTTCGATGCTGCACGTATGCACCAGTACCTTAATCTTGTGGCTGAGGTAGGAGAGGGGATGGGTGTGTATTATTCCTATTCACCAACCCTGAAATCCTATATGGTGTTTGCTGCACCCGAATCAGTGGTCATGTCCTACAAAGTCACTATGCCGGGCATTGATGTCTTCAACCAGCATTCCGCCTTGGTTTCGGAGCATCTGCTGAACAAAAGTGCAGGACACCCGGTTGTGCTGTTGCATGCACGTGAAGGGGTGGCAGATATCGAGGCAATGTATAACGGCCAGTTGCTGCTCAGCAACAGCTTTGCCGCAGCCGACGAGGAGGAACTGCTCTATCACGCTTTGAATGTGATGAAGCGCCTTCATCTCGAAACCCCGGATATGGAACTCTCCATCTGTGGCAATGTGGAGCGCAGTCTTTATGCACGCCTTCGGCACTTCTTCCCCAATGTGACGCTCTACACAGCTTTATCCTATAGGTATCTGAACCCTGAATTCGAGACCCTTCACACTTATCGTCACGCTTTAATCCTGTCATAACTTAATTGTCATGCGCATTATTGCCGGTTCATTGCGAGGCCGCCGCCTCAATCCTCCCACCTCACTGCCTGTGCGTCCCACCACCGACATGGCCCGTGAGAGCCTTTTCAATATCCTCAACAATTACGTGGACTACGAAGAGTGCACGGTGATGGATCTCTTTGCCGGGACGGGAGCCGTCTCCCTTGAGTTTGTGTCGCGGGGAGCCAAGGAAGTGACATCTGTGGATATCAACAACCAGTGCATCGACTTCATCAAGTCGGCTGCCCTGCAGTTCAAGGTGACCAATCTGAGGGCGGTGCGCTCCGATGTCTTCGACCTGCTTAAGCGGGCATACAAGCGTTTCGACATCATCTTTGCCGACCCGCCTTATTCTTTGGAGAACCTCAGCCAGATTCCCGACCTTATCTTCGCCGCAAATGTCTTGACCGACGACGGCATCTTCGTACTGGAGCATCCGCGCGAGTTTCAGTTTGAAGACCATCCCCATTTCTGGCAGCACCGACATTATGGCAAAGTAAACTTCACTTTTTTTGCCAACAAGTTGGATGAAAACGATTAACATAATGCTTGAATGCTTGAGTGTGTAAATGCTTGAGTGCTGGCACAGTCAAATACTCAAACAATCAAGCAATCAAAAAATAACTCAAACAATCAAACAATCAGACAATCAAACAATATAAAATCATGAAAGCAGTAGTAAAGACAAACTTCTCCTTCCCCAAACAAAAAAGTCTGTATGTAGGCAAAGTGCGCGATGTCTATAATATCGATGATAAATATATGGCCATGGTGGTCAGCGACCGCATCAGTGCCTTCGACGTTGTCCTGCCCAAGGGCATTCCCTATAAAGGCCAGGTTCTGAACCAGATTGCTGCTAAATTCCTCGATGCCACCGCCGACATCGTCCCCAACTGGAAACTGGCCACGCCCGACCCGATGGTGACCGTGGGCCTCAAATGCGAGGGGTTCCGTGTCGAAATGATTGTCCGTGGCTATCTGGCAGGCAGTGCATGGCGCGAATACAAAGCCGGTGCCCGCACCCTGTGCGGCGTTCCGCTGCCCGAGGGAATGGTGGAAAACCAGAAATTCCCGACTCCCATTCTTACTCCCACCACCAAGGCCGACGAGGGACACGATGAGAATATCTCCCGCGATGAGATTATCCGTACCGGTCTTGTGGACAAGGAGGACTACGAGCAGCTGGAGAAATACGCCTTGGCTCTCTTCCAGAGGGGTACTGAGATTGCCGCCTCCAAAGGCTTGATACTTGTCGACACTAAATATGAATTCGGCAAACGCGACGGTAAGATTTACCTCATTGACGAGATTCACACTCCCGACAGCAGCCGTTACTTCTATGCCGAAGGCTACGAAGAACGCCTTGCAAAAGGCGAGCACCAGCGCCAGCTCTCCAAAGAGTTTGTGCGGGAATGGCTCATGGCCAACGGATTCCAAGGCAAAGAGGGACAGCAAGTGCCCGAAATGACCGAGGAGATTGTCAACAGCATCACCGACCGTTATATAGAGCTCTACGAGCACATTATCGGCGAGAAGTTCCAGAAGGCCGAGGATTGCTCCGATGTGGCCGCACGTATCGAAAAGAACGTCACCGAATACCTGAAGACTCTCTAACCATTCCGGCCCATATGGAGATAGAGCGTAAATATCTGGTGTCGCATATGCCCGAGAACATCGAGCAGTATGAACATACCGAGATAGAGCAAGCCTATCTGTGCACATCCCCCACGGTGCGCATCCGTCGCTATGGGGATTCCTACATCCTCACCGTCAAGGAGCGCATCAGACTTGATTCCACAGCCATCCACAACAGGGAGGAGGAGTTTTCCCTCAGCCCGGAAAGCTACGGAAGGCTCCTGTCCAAATGCGACAGCGGCAGAGTGTCGAAAACCCGCTACCAGATTGACCTGAAGCAGCAGACCGGACAGGAACAGTATGCAGGTCTGGTGGCGGAACTGGATATTTTCCACGGCCGTCACGATGGTCTTGTATTGGTTGAGGTGGAGTTTCCCAACACCGAGACTGCCAATAACTTCACTCCTCCCGATTGGTTCGGTGAAGATGTCTCTTCCAACCCCTGCTATCGCAACAGCTTTTTAGCCTCTATGCCATAATAACATATACCTGTTTTTACATTGAAAAAGATTCCGCATACATTTACTATCGTCTTTGCATTAATCGTGTTGGCTGCAGTCTGCACTTGGTTTGTGCCGGCAGGGGAGTTTGTACGCGAATCTATTCAAGTGCAGAATGCCGACGGAAGCACCTCAGTGCGTGAGGTGGTACAAAGCGACTCGTTCCATTATGTGGAACGGCAGCCCCAGACATGGCAGGTCTTCTCGGCACTCTTCGATGGTTTTGTCGATAAAGCCGACATCATAATCTTCATTCTCATGGTCGGCGGCGCGTTCAACATTCTCAACAACAGCCGTGCCATCGAGGTGGGGGTGATGGCTTTCCTCCGCCGTGTATTGCGGTTGAACAAATACCGCCTGTTCAAGAGGCTGGGGGTGGAGAACATCATCATCACGCTCGTCATGATTATGTTCAGTCTTTTCGGTGCCGTATTCGGCATGAGCGAGGAGACCATCGCCTTCGTCATCATCTTCATACCGCTGGCAATCTCCATGGGATACGACTCCGTTGTGGGCGTATGCATGTGTTATGTGGCAGCGCACGTGGGTTTTGCCGGAGCCATGCTGAACCCGTTCACCATAGGAATTGCCCAAGGCATTGCCGGCTTGCCCATCTTCTCCGGCCTTGAATACCGATTCTTCTGCTGGATTGTGCTGACCATTGTCGGTATCGCCTTTGTGCTTTGGTACGCCAACCGGGTGAAACGGCATCCCGAAAAATCCCCCACATACAAGCTTGACCAATACTGGCGCAACCGTTCCGAACAGCAGCAGCAAAGCCCTGTCAGCTACCACACACCCGTGGTGGCCTGGGTCATGTTCGGCATCCTGGCAGCCGTCATGGTCTATACGGCTGTAGCCATGCCCACAACCACAATAGCTGTAGGCGGGGGAGAAGGCAGCCTGCCTATCATGCCAGTCCTTGCCGGGCTGTTCATCGTGCTAAGTGTCGTCACCCTCCGCAAGTCGGTACACTTCTTCATTCTCAATATCCTGCTGTTCACCATCTGCTATTTGGTCGTCGGTGTGTTAGGCTACGGATGGTATGTGAAGGAAATCTCCACACTCTTCCTCGCCATGGGAATATGCAGCGGTGTGGCCGACAAGCAAAGTGCGGACGACATTGCCAAGCTGTTCCTCGCAGGGTGCAAAGACCTGCTTTCAGCTGCACTCATTGTTGGACTGGCCAGTGGCATCATCTTTATCCTGCACGACGGCAAGATAATCGACACGCTGCTCTATTCTCTCACCCGCTCGCTGGCCGAAACCGGCGATGTGGCCTCGGTCAGTGTCATGTATGTGTTCCAGACACTGCTCAACCTCGTTATGCCCAGCGGCTCGGCCAAGGCGGCGCTGACCATGCCCATCATGTCACAGTTCTCTGACCTGATAGGGGTGAGCCGGCAAACAGCCGTGCTGGCATTCCAGTTCGGCGACGGATTCACAAACATGCTTACACCCACCAGCGGTGTGCTTATTGCCGTGCTTGGTGTGGCCAAGATTCCTTACGCCACATGGGTGAAATGGATTTGGAAATTCATTCTCGCGCTGATATTCATTGGTTTCCTGCTGCTACTTCCAACCATGTTCGTCAGTTTCCCGGGATTCTAAACACATATACCATGAAAAAACTTCTTTTCGCAACGGCTTTTGCACTGTTTTTGTTTAACCATGTACAGGCACAGGATTCCGCCTATGCTCGAAGCATCGTCAAGGCGCTGTCTTCTGAACGGATGTATGGGAGAGGGGCGAGTTACCATGGCGACTCCATTGCCGCCGAATTCCTTGCCAATGAGATGAAACGGATAGGGCTGTTGCCTCTGCAAGTGAACTACAAACAGTACTACACATACGACTGCTACAGCCTTGAAGGCCCTATATCGCTCAGCATCAACGGAACGGAACTGGAGCCCTTTGCCCAATACCGTGTCTATTCCACGGCACGCCAGGCCACACCGGCCAAACTCGAAAAAGCCAAGTGGAAGAAGCAGTTGAAAGATGATATGTGGCTGATAGGGGTGGAGCAACTCGACACCTATTCGCCTATAGTGGGTCCTGAACGCAAAGACCCTGTGTGCGTTGAAATACTCGACACCCTGATTCCCAAGCGCGTAAGAAAAATCAAAGCCGAAATACCGGTGCAGTTTCGTCATAACTACAAGTCACAGAATGTAGTAGGATATGTTCGCGGTGTAATTGACTCCATGATAGTGTTTACAGCCCACTACGACCATTGCGGCACAATGGGCGACGGTGTGATCTTTCCCGGTGCGCACGACAATGCCAGCGGTGTCGCCGCTGTGATGGACCTTGCCCGTATGGCTGCCGCGCAGAAACCGTATTACACTATGGTATTCATGCTTTTCAGCGGTGAGGAATCGGGTTTGAAAGGCTCCAAATATGCTGCGGAAAACCCGTTGATTGACTACAATAAAGTGAAATTCCTCTGCAATATCGACCTTTTCTGTGGTGGCGACGACGGAATCATGATTTTCAATGCCAAGAGCGAAAAGACAAAGCCGCTGTATGATCAGATGAAGTCGCTGAACGACGAAACCCATGCGGCAAAAGAGATACGGGCTCGTGACAATTCGGCCAACAGCGACCATTATTGGTTCAGCAACTATTGCCCGTCGATTTTCCTTCTTACTATGGGACAGCCATATGGTGGCTACCACGAACCTGCCGACAAATGCGAATCCTGCGGTCTCGGCCACTACAATGCCTACATGCAGATGATAAAACGCCTGGCATTCCTCGATTAGCCATTCCATCTCCAAAGAAACCTAAAAAAGGGGACTATTCTATACTCTACTTAACATAACATGGATACTCGGTTAAAACAATCTTTCCAAAAATGCTGCTAATGTTGGCAGGAATCGTATGCGGCATGTGTGCCCATGTTGAGTCGTTAATGCAACCATCAAGCATCGTCATTTATTCGCTCGTTATTCGATCGTTTTCCCTTTTTTGTCCGTTTCACAAAGGGAAAAATGAGGGAAACATATCGAAAAACGATATAATAAAGAACGATGCAACATCGAGTCCGGAAGGCACACAGAGGAACGTTTGGGTTAATTTACGATATTATCGGAACGTTGAAGAAAGGTGGCGAAAGTTGGCGTAATTCTTCACTGAATAAATGGTAACTTCCGCGCGAAGCGGCAAACATTTCACCGTGCCGGCTCGTCTTACGCCAGCTTTATAAGGGATGAAACTTGTCAAAAAAAACAAGCCGTCGGGATGACGGCTTGTTTTGCATTTGTTTTGAATTGTGTTTTCTGCAGACTACTGGAACTCTTCGATACGGGTCTTGATGGGCTTGAGCTCCTCGTACATGCCAAGATGTACATATACCGTATTGAGAGCTGACAGGCAATGGAATGTGTTTGAACGGTTGGCAAGTTTTTCGCTGTCTTTAAGACTGTCGTAGTAATTGATTGCATTCTTGAGATAAGGAATGGACAGTCTGAAGAAGGTGTTTCCCTCTTCTTTAAGACGGTTGCTCAGTCCGGTCTTGTCGTTGGCGGGAACATTGTTGGCGGCAATAAGTTTATCCATGGCATTGTTATAAAGCATATTGCCGATGCCGTAGTTCTTTTCGGGGCTGTCGACATCACCATTGAATGATGTCTGCGGGTTGATTTTGCTTGCTTCCATGGTGATAATTTGTTTTAGTGTTTAGAAATCGGATTATTGAGCTGCCTTCTGGAGTTCGTCGATACGAGCCTTGACGGGCTTGAGTTCGTCGTACATCTCAAGACGTGCATACACGGTGTTGAGAGCGTTCAGGCAGTGGTAGAGGTTTGCGCGGTTGGCACCCTGTCCTTCAGCATCGAGTTGGTCGATGTATCTGATGGCGTTGTTGAAGTAAGGGATGGACTGGCGGAAGAACGACTTGCATTCATCGAGGAGTTTCTCGTAGAGACCGGTCTCATCGTCCGGGGGCACGTTGTTGGCCTCGGTGAGTTTGTCGACGGCGCGGTTGTAGAGCATCTTGCCCAGGCCGAAGTTGGCAAGGAACTGGTTGGGGAGTTTCTCGATGGACTCTTTGTAGCGGGCCTCGGCATTGGCGAAGTCGTTCACGCCCTCGTAGGCGGCACCGGCTGCGGCCAGCAGGTTGGAGTGGAGTTCGGGTTTGTCGACGGTTCTGTCAAGGGCTTTCTGGATTTCCTCGTTGCCTTTTTCAATGTTGCCTTTCATCAGATAGGCTTCGGCCAGGAGCATGTTGGCGCGATAGTCGTCGGCGCAGGCTTTGCTGTAGTTCTGGGCAACCTTGATGGCTTCGTTGGTGTCGCCCGACTCTTTGTAGAGGTTGAAGAGCGTCTTATAGACCAGCTCGTCTTTGGAACGAGTGCGCACAAGGGGTTTGAAGTATTTCATGATTGCGTCGTTGTTGTGGGCGTTCATGGCAGCCTTGCCGGCGAGCATGTAGGACTCGGCTGCGTACTCTTTCTTGCCGCATTCGTTGAAGATTTTGACAGACTCCTCGGCCAGCGACATTGCCTGGTCCCAGTCGGTCTGGTTGAATGCCTTGATGGCTTGTTTGTAGTACTCGTTGCCTACAAAGCTGAGGATGGTGTTGTTGCCGTCGGCATACTCGTTGTCTTTGTCGAGTTCCTTGCAACGGAGAGCGGCGTTTTTGCACTTGATGAGCCAGTCGGGGTCGAGGTTTTTGTATTTCGACTTGGCTTTGTCGGCTTCGCCGCCGATTTGACTGTAGATGAGGCCGGCATAGTACCAAGTCTTGGCATCGTTGCGCGTCTGCTCGTGTTCACAGGCGGGGTCGATAAGTTTCTTGGCTTTGTCCAAATAGCCTCTGTTCTGGGCTTCGCGTGCGCTGGAGACATTCAGTGACTGTGCTCCGGCGGCATAACCGATGACTACAAGAGCCAGCATTAAAGCAATTTTCTTCATGTTATTAGTTTTTTTAGTGTGTTTTACTATTTTGTATCTTGATTTGTTAATTTCTTGCACTCCCCTACTCTATTCTTGGTCTGTGTTAGGCTGTTCGGCAGGATTTTCTGCTTGGTTTTCAATCTGTTCGGTCCCTTCTACAGGGGTTGTTTCCTCCTCGTTGTCGGTGGGTACTTTGGTGATGGAGGCGATGTAGTCCTTGCCGCGCAGGTTGATGAGTTTGACACCCTGCGTGTTGCGGCCGAGTACCCGCAGTTCGCTGACTTTCATGCGGATGGTGATGCCCGAACGGTTGATAATCATAAGGTCTTCCTCGTTGCTGACATTGGTCAGGGCCACGATGCCGCCGGTCTTGTCGGTCACCTTCATTGTTGTGACGCCTTTGCCTCCGCGGTGTGTCGGACGGTATCCCTGGTTCTTGTCGGGGTCGTATTTCAGCTGCGATTTCTTGCCAAAGCCGTTTTCGCTGACGACAAGGATGTCCTCGTTCTCGTTGTTGGTGCATATCATGCTGATGACTGCATCTTCCTCGCCATCGAGGGTGATACCCTTTACGCCCGAGGCGCCGCGTCCCATTTCGCGGAACTCCTCTTCGGTGCAGCGCACCACCTTGCCGTTCTTCGAGGCAATGAGGAGTTCGCTGTTGCCGTCGGTGAGGCATGCGGTGACGAGTTCGTCTCCCTCGCGGATGCCCACGGCTATGATACCGTTGGTGCGCGGGCGCGAATAAGCTTCGAGCGAGGTCTTCTTGACGACACCTTTCTTGGTGCACATCACGATGAAATGATTCTTCAAGTATTCCTCGTCGCTCAGGTTGTTGACGTTCACAAAGGCTTTCACCTTGTCGTTCGGCTCGATGTTAATCATATTGAGAATCGGGCGGCCCTTGGAGTTCTTCTCCCCTTCTGGCACCTCGAAGGCGCGCATCCAGTAGCAACGGCCTTTCTCAGTAAAGAACAGCAAGTAGTTGTGGTTGGTGCACATGAAGATGTGTTCCACGAAGTCCTCGCTGCGCACGGAGCTGCCTTTGGAGCCCACGCCTCCGCGTGTCTGGGCGCGGTATTCGTTGAGGAGGGTGCGTTTCACGTATCCCATGTGGGAGATGGTGATGACCACCTCGTCGTCGGGGATGGTGTCCTCAATACGGAAGTTCGAAGCCTCGTACTTGATGGCAGTGCGGCGGTCGTCGCCGTATTTGTCGCGGATTTCCTCCAGCTCGCCTTTGATGACGCTCATCAGGACATTGCGGTCACCGAGTATCTCCTTGCAACGGGCGATGAAGCGCAGTTTCTCTTCGTATTCGTCCTGCAGTTTCTGGCGTTCCATGCCGGTGAGCTGGCGCAGACGCATCTCGACGATGGCCTGGGCCTGCAGTTCGCTGAACTGCCAGGTGTCCATGAGTCCCTGCTTGGCCTCCTCGACCGATTTGGATTTCTTGATAAGCTGGATAATCTCGTCGATGATGTCGATGGCACGCAGGAAACCCTCCAGCAGGTGGGCACGACGCTCGGCCTCGGCCATGTCGAACTTGGTGCGGCGGGTGACCACCTCTTCGCGGTGCTCGACAAAGTTCTGGATGAGGTCTTTGAGGTTGAGCAGCATGGGACGGCCATGCACCAGTGCAATGTTGTTGACGGCAAAGGAGCTCTGCAGCTCGCTGAGTTGGAAGAGCTTGTTGAGTATCACGTTGGGCACAACGTCGTGGCGCAGCATATACACCACGCGGGTGCCTTCCTTGTCCGACTCGTCGCGTATGTCGGTGATGCCGACAATCTTGCCGTCTTTTACAAGCTGGGCCTGACGTTTGATCATCTCGCTTTTGTTCACGCCATAGGGAATGGTGTGGGCGACGATGATGTTGCGGCCTTTGTTGTCCACATCGATAGAGGTGTCGGCACGGAGCACCACGCTGCCGCGGCCTGTGGTGTAGGCGTCGCGCACGCCATTGTAGCCGTATATCGTGCCGCCGCCGGGGAAGTCGGGAGCCTTGACATGCTGCATCAGCTCGTCAATCGTGATGTCGTTATTGTCTATGTAGGCTATACAGCCGTTGAGCACCTCGCGCAGGTTGTGGGTAGGCATGTTGGTTGCCATACCCACGGCGATGCCGTTTGATCCGTTGACTAGGAGGTTGGGGATGCGTGCAGGGAGTACGGTAGGCTCTTCGCGCTCGTTGGTGTAGGTGGGCATCATGTCCACCGTGTCCTTCTTGATGTCGGCCATCATCTCGTTGGCAATCTGCTCCATGCGGCACTCGGTGTAACGCATGGCAGCGGGGCTGTCGCCGTCGATGGAGCCGAAGTTACCCTGCCCGTCCACCATCGGGTAGCGCATGTTCCAAGGCTGGGCCATGCGCACCATGGCAAAATATACAGACGAGTCGCCGTGGGGGTGGTACTGTCCCAGCACCTCGCCCACCACGGTGGCAGATTTGCGGTAGCTTGTGTTGTAGAACATGCCCATGTCGTTCATGGCATAGAGTATGCGGCGTTGAACCGGCTTGAGGCCATCCCTGACATCGGGCAGCGCGCGCGACACGATGACCGACATGGCATAGTCGATATAGGCGGTCTTCATGGTAGTTTCGATGTCTACGCGCGTGATTTTTTCGTTTTCAGAAATCATCTCTTATATATATTATTGTATTTCAAAATTAAAAAGTAAGTGCCTTTACTCGTTTTAAAATACAAAAATACACTTTTTTTTTCATATAGCAGGTGTTTGTGGCATATATTTATTAACAATTAACCCTTTCGCTGGCGCGTTAAAAGTTGAAAAATGAAGTGAATTGAGGGTTTG
>JAEEGI010004878.1_pt1 | contig 31136 bp, 27 predicted proteins | sample 8958751 | NCBI WGS metagenome assembly JAEEGI01 (sample SAMN16246545, study PRJNA631951) | gut metagenome | biome: gut microbiome; feature: rumen; material: KS-attached | host: Bos | place: Iran: Karaj | collected 2018-10 | reverse complement strand
GGCTGGCGGAACCGGTCTTGATGAGGCCGGCATTCATGGCCACCACGAGGTCGGCGATGGTGGTGTCCTCGGTCTCGCCGCTGCGGTGGCTGATGATGGCGGTGTACTGGTTGCGCATAGCCAGGTTCACGGCGTCGATGGTCTCGGTGAGGGTGCCAATCTGGTTCAGCTTGATGAGGATGCTGTTGGCCACCTTTTTCTCGAGACCCATCTTGAGGCGCGAGACGTTGGTCACGAAGAGGTCGTCGCCCACCAGCTGGCAGCGGTCGCCGATGGCGTCGGTGTGCAGACGCCAGCCGTCCCAGTCGTCCTCGGCCATGCCGTCTTCGATGCTGATGATGGGGTAGCGGTTCACCCAGTCTTTCCAGAAGTCGCTCATCTGGGCGGGAGTGAGCTTCTCGCCGGTGCTCCATTTCAGCTCGTACATATTCTCTTCGGCGTTGTAGAACTCCGAGGCGGCGGCATCGAGGCCGATGAAGACATCCTCGCCGGGACGGTAGCCGGCCTTCTCGATGGCCGAGAGGATGCAGGTGAGGGCTTCCTCGTTGCTGCCGAGGTTGGGGGCGAAGCCGCCCTCGTCGCCCACGTTGGTGCTCATACCTTTGCTCTTCAGCACCTGGCGCAGGTTGTGGAACACCTCGGCGCCCATGCGGAGGGCTTCGCTGAAGGTGGGGGCTCCCACAGGCATAATCATGAACTCCTGGAAGTCGATGCTGTTGTCGGCATGCGAACCACCGTTGAGGATATTCATCATGGGGATGGGCAGGGTGTAGCCGCCCACGCCGCCGAGGTAGCGGTAAAGCTCCTGGTTGGTCTCCATGGCTGCTGCTTTGGCGCAGGCCAAAGAGACGCCGAGGATGGCGTTGGCGCCCAGACGGCTCTTGTTCTCCGTGCCGTCGAGCTCAATCATCTTCATGTCGAGGGCTTTCTGCTCGCTGACAAACATGCCCTGCAACTCGTCGTTCAGTACGGTGTTCACGTTGTTCACGGCCTGCATCACGCTCTTGCCGAGGAACTGGCTCTTGTCGCCGTCGCGAAGCTCGCAGGCTTCGTGTACGCCCGTGGAGGCTCCGCTGGGAACAGCGGCGCGACCCATGGCGCCCTGGTCGGTATACACATCGACTTCAACTGTGGGGTTTCCGCGACTGTCGAGAATCTGACGGCCCTTGATGCCTATAATCTGACTCATAACTGTTTAGATTAATTTGTTTAATATTTTATTTCCAAATTCGAGGCTGCAAAAATACAAAAAAAAGTTATATCTCACCGAAAAAAGAACCACACCCATCGCGCCCAAGGTTAAAAAATAGCAAAAGTCGCACCCCTCCCCAAAAATACTTTCGGGGCGCTTTTTGCGATATTGTATATAAGGATTCCTATCGTAAATAGTAATTGAAAAAAAACCACCAAAATTTGCCGGGGAAAGCTGCCGGGGGGGGTACGAAAAATGTGGTTCTGGGTTGCTATATTGTATATTATAGCTTTCAATCCCTTTTAATAATTGATTTTCTTATGTTCATTAAAAAAATTATAACCTTTTGTTATTCTGGGTATGTTCTTTGACTCATATTTCGTACCATTTATTTCGATTATTAAACGGAAATCCGAAAAAACCTCATTCAAAATCGGTATATGGTCGAGCAATATCATATCACCTGTTTCAAAAATAGTATATGGAAGAAAAAGACAAGTGGTGATTACTTCTTTATAAACACTATTTGGGGGAATCAATATATATTTTTCATCAGTTAGTGTGAAGTAAATATCCAAAGACTTATGTTTTTCTCCATCATATGAGTATTCACAATACATTCGATATTTATCATGATTTTTAATACTCAATATTTCTTCGGATGTATTTTTAACACAAATGTTCATGGTAACAACTGGGCCATACCCAAAACCGCTAATCATCAAATCTTTATCTCTTGTTTCGATGACATTGTTCAACACAATACTATCAACCGTAATTGATATCTGTCCTTTTATGGACAAAAAGTTCAATAACATAAAAAGTATAAGAACAAATCTGTTTTTCATTATTATCATTTTTTAGTTATCTGTGCCAGGAATAGGAACCTCAGGGTCCCATAGATCAATAATTATCGATGGTAAAAAAGAAACTTTTCTAGCGTAATTTGTGATGGAGTGTCTGAATTCTGGACGGCATTTGGAAAACGAATCGTGAGTAAACTGTTCAATTAACGCAGATTGTTCTGTTTGGTAATCAAAAACAACACTCTTTTTTCTCCGATCGTCAACATGTTTAGCCTCGTGAACGAACAAACTTGTAATCTCAAAAGCATGGTCGGCAATAACAAGTTGAGTATAATTCTCTTCCAAATAAATTCCTATTGTGCTAAGGCCATTATTAGTTACAGTAACCATTCCTGTTACATCATTATTATAAATAGGAGTGGTCGCGAATAATTTACATTTAGTTGGATTATAGTGTTGATACACCCCAAGCTGTGCATCCTCTGTCATTAAATGATGTGCAGAGGAAAAACTCTCAGATTCTTCATATCCCGTAGTGTGGTCAATGACACCCTCTTTACTTAATTCATTCCATCGATCTTCATCAATAATCCTAACATTATCTGTTTTTGCGTTATCCGTACCAAGATACTTCCCCTCTTTAGAGAAATAATCATCAATCATGCAGCCATCCGGATCCACCAACTTTATCGGGTTCCACATACAGTAGTTGTACGGAGAGATATTGGGGTATTTGTCCGCCATCGGATCCACGCTCAACCACATCGTCATCATACTATAATCCATATATCTCGCCCCGAAGTATCCATACCCCGTCTCCTCGTCGCGTTCTTTGCCGGTGAAATCCGACGATGGAAAAGACCACAAAATCGGGTGGCTAAAAGTGTTCGTTATATGTACTGATTGGTTCAAATAATTTAAGGAGTGATATTGTTAACTCTGATTGGCACGAAATCGTCGGCCTGTACGCCAACCATTTCAAGAAGACTATCGACAATAATAAAATCCCGGAATATCATGATGCTATCAGTAGAGAATTCGAGACTACGCAAATCAACCTCTTGCAAGGAATCTAAATTGTAAAAGTTGGTACCAATGCCACTTTCGTCAAAAACCAATAATTTATAATCACCAATGGTCACGAATCCCTTAAGTCCATTCAATGGCATTCTCTCGTGCATCTGACCGAATGCAATTAGGGTATCTTCTTGTTTACTGCTCGGATATCCTCTCGAAAACTCCATCACATAAACGATGGAAGTGTCGGGATTATCCTCGCGCCCGATATAATAGGCGAAAGCCTCCTCGATACATTGGGCCACTTTCGGTGCGGAAATATGTTTAGATGCAACATCTTCCGAGTTGATGTTATTGTGACAAGACCACAAAAACAGAGCAATTAATGTAAGGACAACTGTCTTTTTCATACGCTATTTCGAATTATATGTTCCAAAAAAGAAATCCGAAAACGATTTGATGTTTCTAATATAAGCCGGTCCATAATAACCAACACACCACAATTGCTTTGTATGAGGAAAATATGTGTAATAATTTGCAGACTTTAAAGATTTCGTTTTGTTTTCTGCATCCCCCTTGTATCTACGTGATAAAGGGTCTCCTTCCCAATTTAAATATCCCATACTTTCTATTTGACTGGCTATAGATGTGGGATTAATAAATCCATTCATTGGGTGTGAATGGAGGGAAGTCACAACATCCCTATCACTATGATTCCCTTTTGATAAATCATAAGCACTGGGAGTAAGCATTTTGTCGTGTTTTGTTCCTATAGAATAAGTGTTATCAGTATATCGTTCGATGCCCCACTCTACATTGGTATTGTCAGCCATCGCTTTAAAGACCTTAGCAAAGGCAGTTTGCATGTTTTCATTACCGAATGAGGAGGAAACATTATTGTTTCCCTTCGTGCTTAGGTCAGACATGATTTTATGATATTTATTGCCTCGGAATGTCGCGACTGTGCCGTTGGCATAATTAACAGTCTGTTTCCTCGCACCTCCATCATTCCCTGTCCTTTGAACCGTACCGTCTTCAGAAACCGACCATACGTCTTGTCCATCCGGGTCTACCAACTTCACAGGATTCCAAGCGCAATAAGCATAGGGACTCATAGAGGGATACTTGTCACTCATTGGATCAACGCTTAGCCACATCGTCATCAGCTCGTAGTCCATGTATCTCGCACCGAAATATCCATACCCTGTTTCCTCGTCCTTCTCTTTGCCGGTGAAAACGAAGGGGTAAAACGACACGAAAAACGTGCAGTTTTGATGGGTGGTATTATGTGCTAATTGGGTCACTTTCTTGTTGTTTTTTGTCGTAGCGTGTACCAGTTTTAATTCTCCTCTATAGTCCCTAGCCCTTTTATTCATCAGAGAAATAGTAATAAAACAAATCGGAATCTATTGAACTTCCTAAGAACAAAGAGTTACTTATTTCTGTGAGTTCTTTATCTTCCAATGGCACTTTGCTGTAAAGAGTTAAAATTGATGGCCGATCATCTACAGAACCCCATACAATTTTTATACTTGAAGGGAAATGCAAGTTGGAGATAGGGATGTAGAATCCGCTGGGTTTTGCGCTTATAGAAATCTTAATATCTTGAGCTGTGCAAGGTAAGCAGATATTGGCATCCCCTAGTGTGTCAGTGAATACCAAAGTGTCGTGTCCGTCTATATTGATGTGTAATACACCGGGGTATATCGGATTGTCATTGTAATCAACATTGCGAAAGAGAACTTCTTCTTTAAGACGCCCATTCTCTCGCATTTCATAAAAAATCTGGGTCGGATGATATACGGACTCTATTTTATAACAAAAAGAATAATTTTTATCATTTCGGAGACTGTCATAATTTTTACTAAAATCCCAACGATATTGTGCATTTGTTTCCGAACACCCAATAACGCTAGCTACAAGAATCATAAAAAAACAGAAACGTTTAATATCCATAGTATTCTTTGACCTTTTTTTGATACAACAATCGTTTTTCCGATGAAATACAACCCGATTTATAATCGTAATATTCATGAAGATTATTCATGCGATTCTGTGCGTACCTGTGTGCGGAATCTGAACCACGGTAATCTTTCCCCAAAGCTGTTCTTGCGTAGTTTTCTGTTAGTTCATGAGTAACAACCTCAATTCTGGCATCAAAACCCCTTGGGTCTGTCCATCTTCCGCTTGGAGAGATTGTTACCTGCCCATCATAACCATCTTGAGGCATACTAGAATACCCGCCATTTGAATCTCGCCCATACTTGGAGAGGTTTACCACCCCATTATTATCGGAATCCATTAGTTTTGCATTCTTTATTCCGTTTGTGGACGTTGAGAGAATCAAGTCGGAAGCTTCATATAAAAACCATTTGTCAGATTCGATAAGATCCTTTAGTAAGGCAACCCCTTTGTGTTTGTTCATCTCATTAATTCCATTGTCATTCAAGCCCGAATAATTAATGGATGCTATTCCGTTTCCATTGAAAACAATCCTGCTTCCATATTTCCCTGCCACATTTCTTATGTCTCGTTGCGAATCATCTTCTTTCACAACCAAGGTATCCCCTGTCGGGTCAATCAGTCTTACCGGATTCCACGCGCAGTAGGCATAAGGCGATATAGATGGGTATTTGCCTGTGTATCTATCGACGGAGATAAATGAGGTTAAAAGCTCGTGGTCCATATACCTCGCGCAAAAATACCCGTAGCCGGTCTCTTCGTCCTTCTCTTTGCCGGTGAAAGAACAGCACTGAAAATCTTCGGAACTACTTTGTTCATAATCATATAGCGAAGAAATAGCGATTGCTTTTTTTGAGGATAATGTACAAAAAAACATCCCTTCGGTGCTATGAAATATCATCGCATCACAAGGACATTTGCTATCGACCATCTTTCGCATTCATTTCTTTTTCGGTGCAAAAATACTCATTTTATTTTGATTATGAGAACAAAATGTATTTTTACATTCGAAAAGAGGATTATAGATATAGATAAAAAACTGTAGTTATGAATATTAGAATCGAATCCAATTTTAACTCGAAAGAGGTCAATTTGGTAGATTCAAAAATAGTTTGTATTTTTGCACTTTAAAAACAGGAATAAAATGAATTTCGAATCGCTCGTCGGACGTATCAATCAGGTGCAGGATGTACTGCAGGCACAGGCAGCCCACGCTATCAATCTTGCACTTACAGCCCGCAACTGGCTGGTGGGATACTATATCGTGGAGTTTGAACAAAACGGCGAGGACCGTGCCAAATATGGTGAGAATTTGCTCAACCGACTGGCACAAAGCATCAACAAGAAGGGGTTTAGCCCCAGAAGACTCCGAGAGTATAGGCAGTTATATCTTGTTTATCCCCAAATTGGGAATGAGATTGGATCATACCTACAGAAGAATATTCTTGTGGCCTCCGATTCGAATGGTAGTTCAATTTGGCGGTTGCCATCCGCCAAATTGTTATTAGCTGATAATCAAGAAGAAGTAAAATGGCGGATGCCATCCGCCAAATTAGAAGAGTGGTGCACTCCACCCGACAGACTATTTAATCGGCTCAATTATTCGAACCTTTTGTTGTTGAGCAAAATCGACAATGCCACGAAGCGTGCTTTTTATGAACAGGAGACTATCCGTGGCTGTTGGACATATACCGAGCTCGACAGGCAAATCTCCTCGTGTTACTACGAGCGCATGGGGCTCTCGAAAGACAAGAAAGCCCTCCAGCGGCTTGCTTCCAAGGATGCGCAGCAACTGTCGCCGCGCGAAGTTATACACAACCCTGTGGCGCTTGAATTCCTAGGACTGCCGACGGAGAACGTCTATACCGAGAGCAAGCTGGAAAACACCATCCTTAACCACCTACAGATGGTGCTCATGGAGATGGGTCGCGGCTTCTGCTTCGAGGCACGACAGAAACGGGTTCTCATTGACCAGGACTATTTCAAGGCCGACCTCATCTTCTACCATCGCATCCTGAAGTGCCACGTGATCATCGACCTCAAGATCGACCGTTTCCGCCACGAGTATGCCTCGCAGCTCAACTGCTATATGAACTACTACAAGCACGAGGTGATGCAGGCCGACGACAATCCGCCCATCGGTCTACTGCTCTGCACCGAATACGGCGAGACCACCGTGCAGTATGCCACCGAAGGCCTCTCGCAGAACCTTTTCGTCAGCAAGTACCAGCTGCAGCTGCCTTCGGAGGAAGAGATGCGGCAATACCTGCTTGAGAGCGCCACTGCCGAGGACTGGGCGGAGTACAGAGAAGAACAGGAGAAAGAGCAAAACAAAGAGAAGCAGTAAAATTGCACTTAATGTTTGACGGCTCTAATAGTCAAAGAGATGGCATACTACTGCAACAAAGAAGATGAGGTGTATTACTACCACGGTGACCTTTGCGGAAGTCGAGCGCAGAGCCAAGCTTGCTTGAGCTATGCCGAGATGCAGCAAAGCGTGCGTAGCAAGCATCTCGGTGGAGCCAACTGGATTACCGATGTAAGCGGGCATCCTGTGCAGCACCTACAATACCTGCCCTATGGCGAAAACTACATAAAACAAGAGAAAGCTATCCGAACAATACTGGTTACTTTATTTACATGAGAAACTCTCATAACATCTATCAGTTGAAGACAAAGGATGGAGTCGTTTGTTGGCCAATAAAAAAAGGTAAAATAACAAAAGCATCTCAATTACCATGGTAAAACGTTATTTACTCATACTGACGGTATTGCTTTTTGGAGCGGCGTGCCATACGGACAAAAGTAGTGACCCTGCAAAAGAATTAGTAATTCTAAACAATTCTCTGTCGAACGAACTTGATTCAGTCGTACTGGAGTTATCCGAACTTGATACAGGGTATTTCTCCAAATATCTATATGACCTTGACATAAAGAAATGTAAGATTTTAGTGAAGATTTCTACTGCTAACAGGGATACGCTAGTGGATTTCTTTGTCTACGACACTTCGTACCGAGATGAAATGAAGGTTGTCTCAATAAATGGTGTACTCACATCTCCCGAGGGTATCGTTGTACAGATTTCAGACGAAGAAGAAATTGCAAGAGGTATTTTATATGAAACAAAACGGAAGAAACAAAGATTATCAATAGATTTAAGTCATTCTTTACATCATCAGATGACATTTCGTGATGGCAGATTGGAAAAAATACTGCCACCTTTAGCCGATAACGATAATATTCTTCCCGATAAAATAGAATAATTAATAGAAAATAGGAAACTATTGAATGTGTCTATTGTAATGGGGGAAACGAACCAATCCAAAAAAAATTGAATAAAAAACATCAAATCGTTTTCGGATTTCTTTTTTGGAACATATAATTCGAAATAGCGTATGAAAAAGATATTTGGAATCGTATTACTGTGTGGTTTTTTTGCATGTCAATCAACCGATGTTGATAGCAATATTGAATTGACAGAGTTCACAAAGGAACTGGTGTCTATGTATGTGAATGACGAACAAAATATAAATGTCAAAAACAGAAAAGACGAAATAATCATAGTATCATTTACAGATGATACATGTTACCGTTTAGCGCTTTTTGCCAATAATCCTCAAGACTATGATTATTGCAGGGAGGATTATATTGGACAAACTATGTATTTGGGACACGCTGTCAAAATATTTGGTGATGAGAACACGTCGTTTTTTAGATTGATAAGAAGGACAAGAAAGCAAGAACCCTGTAGTTACAATCACGATTGTTTTTACGACCCAGATGTTTGGTATATTTGTCTCTACAAAGATGGTTCTTTGTGTACACGAGAAACATATAAAGTTGCACCCGAGGAAGACATATCAGAAATCCAATCTTTAGTGGAGAAATACTTCAGCGTTTTAGAAAGCAACAAATAACAAAGAATCCGTAGATAATTGTCTAAACTTGCACATACGAATAGGAGACGACATTGCACGTTTTTCATGCGTCCTCTCTCATCGGATTTCACCGGCAAAGAGAAGGACGAGGAAACCGGCTACGGCTATTTTGGTGCGAGGTACATGGACCACGAACTGATGACCGGCTGGCTGAGCGTTGACCCAATGGCTGATAAGTATCCTAGCGTCTCTCCATACAACTACTGCATGTGGAACCCTGTGAAGCTGGTGGATCCGGATGGACAAGAGATATGGATTGGTGGATTGGATGAGGAAATACAGCAAAGACTTGTAAAATGCTTAGGCCAAATTACTGGTTTACAGCTTGCAGTAAAAAAAGGCTTTTTGATTTCAACGGGAATAAACACCAAAATTACAGAATATTCCCCGTCAGCAAGGAAAGATTTGCTTGAGGCTATAGGTAATACTGATATACGAGTCTACGCGGAAGAATCTGACAATTACTTTGATCTTAAAGGTGGAGACTGGGGCGACATAGAAACAAATAACATCTATATCAGTTCATCTTTCCATGCAGGTAATGAGGCGTATGATGCTTTAACTGAAGGTCTCGGTATGGCTTTTTTGCATGAGTTAGGGCATGCTTATTTCGGTGACGAGGATCCTGATATCGACGAGACCAGAAATTCTTTTTCTCATATTTGGGGCCATGGCGAAAAGCCATATCCGAATTGTGAACTTGATTTGGGTGGAGCTGTGACTCGTGTGAATGGTTATCGGAGAGAACTGAATATGGCTACTAGAGCCTCATACGAAAGGTATGATTATAAAACCAGTGAGCGAAGTGGTTGGAAACAATATGACGGGAAGGTCGCTTTTATAAAGAATGGTATTTTAGATTATTTACAACAACGTTAGTCATGTTTTATCGCAATTTTTTAATGTTTTTTTTACTGTCATGTGGCTTAATAGTAAATGAAAGTCACTGCCAAATAACGCTACCTGAGTATCAAGATACCGTATTTCAATATTGCGACACTATTTATTATGGATGGTATTCGTCAGAGAGAGCCATGGCAAACGGAGAAGTTTTTCAGGTATATCTTGGACCTCTGGACAATAATCAAGAAGGATTGTATATTGAAAAAAATATGTGGGGATCATTTTTTGGAACCTGGGCATGCACTATACAGGGTCTAGGAAATTGTGATCAAAACAAAGGGGATTGTTATGTACATATTTCTTTGAATGATACGAATGTGTCTCAATACAATTTATGTTATAATGGGAATGAAAAATATCCATGCTGGTGGACAACAATGTATTTCTATTCTAAATTTGATACATTAGCATCCCCCTATATTGAAATGAGAGATCGGACAGGAGAACTTATACCGATGTACTATGTAAAAATATCAGACATTAATCAAAAGACAATCCTGTTTCAAGATCAGTACGGAATCCCATTGTCTCGCTGTATAATTCCCCCTAATGCAAAGTATATTGAAGTATCAGGCAAAGACCCCAATGTGGCAAGAGGCCAGTGTGTGTATACTCCAGGCAGCGGTAATGTCACCTTTGTCATTTTGCCAACAGCAAATGATCATAGATTATTGTTACATAAAGGTAAATTGGAATATCATCCGCTCAATCAATGGTGTAACCCGGATAATATAAATGTGTTGAATTTATTATTTGAGAACGGAAACGTGGAATACAGAACTGACACTTATCTCAATGAAAAAGAGGATGAAAATAACAAATAATTGACCACACAAGCATATAAAACGCCTCCACAAAGCTGCACGTTTTCCGTGTCGTTTTACTCCTCCGTTTTCACCGGCAAGTGTAACATGAATCCACACTCAGTCACATCCCACTTTCATCTTCTTGAACCTCACGCTGGTCTTCTGCCCCTTGACGGAGTCCTCTTCCGACGGTGAATTTGGCATATTAAGCCGTTCGGAGCGCGGATTGAAAATCAATAAATTACAAGCGCAAAAATGCACATAACCCTTTGGTTATGTGCATTTTATTGCTTTGTCAAATATATAACACACTGATAATCAGTAGTGAGAAGGTACCAACACCGTATCAACACCGTACCATCTCCGTACCAACACCATACCATCTCCTACCTCCGTCGGAGATGATAGGTTGTCGGGACCGGCAACAACGACCTATCATCTCCAACTCCCGCCCCCTCGGTTCCGGCACCATCAGCTAACCGCCTGTTCCACTTTCGCCGGCACCGACCCCTCTCCGCCGGCACCGCCCCCTTTAAACGTTAAACGTTAAACTTTAAACGTTACCCCTCCCCAACTTTTTTTGGTGTATTCAGAAAAAGTTCGTATTTTAGCAATTTGAATTGACGCATTGAATGGGGCGTAGAACCCTTTTAATGAGTTGGTTTTGATATTGATAGGTGTAAATAAGAAATAGAATTATATATATGAAAATGCTGAAAAAAGGTCTCCTGCTGCTCCTTTTTGCCCTGATTGCGGGCGTGGGAGCGAGTGCACAGAAAAGTTTGGCTGCAAGGGGTGACGAACTCTTCGACCAGAACCGTTTTGTCGAGGCTGTGAAGGAATACGAGGCTGCCTACGAGAAAATCAAGGACAACAAGGCCGAGAAGAACCGCATCTACTTCCAGATTGCCGAGTGCTACCGCTTGACCTACAACTATCCCCGTGCCGAGCGCATCTACAAGCGTCTGGCCGACGAGGAATACTACAAGAGTGAGCGCAAGCTCTATTTCAACCTTGCCGAGATGTGCCGCTTCCAAGAGAAGTTTGTCGAGGCCGAGGAGTATTACAGCAAGTACCTGGAGATGGAGCCCAAGGATTCTTATGCCGTCAAGCGCAAGGAGTCGCTCATCTATGTCAACCAGTTGTCGAACAACCGCACCCGCCACACCATCAAGAAGTTGAGCGAGTGGTGTACTGACTTCAACGATTTCGCGCCTCGTTTTGTGGGCGACGACACTACGAAGATTGTCTTCACCTCGTCGCGTTTCAGCGAGGGCGAGGCCGCCAGCAAGGACCCTTGGACCGACCAAGCCTATTCCGATATCTATCAGGTCTTCATGGACCGCAACGGACAGTGGGTCTCCGACCCCGAGCCGTGGGACAAGAGCGGCAAAATCAACACCGCCGTCAACGAAGGTGAGGCTTCGTTCACGCCCGACGGCAACACCATCTTCTTCTCGCGCTGCGACGTGCGTGAGAACGAGTCGCTGACCTGCCGCATCTACACCTCGACGAAGGCTGTCCAGACCCTCGACAAGAAGAGCAAGAAGGATAGCAAGAAGAACAGCAAGAAGAAAAACAGCAAGAAGAAGAAAAAGAAAGGTGAGCAGCAGGAAGAGGCCGAGGAGCCTGTGCAGGAGGGTGGGGAAGAGACCGCCCCCGGCGAGTGGTCGACGCCGGTGTATGTACACCTGGGCGACACCGCCTACAGCTTCCTCTATCCCGCCATCAGCAGCGACGGCCTGACGCTCTATTTCTCGTCCGATATGCCGGGCGGCTTCGGCGAGTACGACCTCTGGCGGGCTACCCGCAAGTCCACCGCCGACGATTTCGGGCGTCCCGTGAACCTCTCTTCCATCATCAACACCCCCGGACGTGAGATTATGCCGGTGTTGAGGAACGACTCGCTGATGTACTTCTCCTCCGACGGCCATCCCGGCGTGGGCGGACAGGACCTCTTCAGCACCAAGCTCAACCCCAACGGCAAATGGTCGGTTCCCGAGAACATGGGCATTCCCATCAACTCGTCGTACGATGAGATGTCGATGGTGTTCTACCCCGACGACAGCAAGAACAATATCCTCGAGCGCGGCTATTTCTCGTCGAACCGTCCCTATGACGATCCTCACAACCGCAGCAAGCAGAACGACAACCGCAGCACCCAGAATCCTCCCATCAACGACAACCTCTTCTACTTCGAGCTCCCCGGCTTGAACTATGCCATCCAGGGCACCGTGCGCGACGAGAAGTCGATGCAGCTGATGAAGGATGTGCGTGTGAAGCTGGTGGGTTCGGACGGCACCAACCTCGAGACCCGCACCGACAAGAAAGGCTTCTATAAGTTCGACAGCACCATGGTGCGCCGCGATGTGGTCTACAAGATGTATCTCTCGAAGCAGAGCTACTACAGTGTGGAGGGCTCGGCGAGCACCCGCGGATACAGCACCAACAAGACCATCGTGCAGGACTTCCGCATGGATCCCGTGCAACGTCGTCCCATCGTGCTGCCCGAGATACGTTTCGACCTTGCGAAGGCCGACCTGCAGGCGCAGTTCATGGATTCGCTGATGGACCTCTATCTGGTCATGGAGAACAACCCCAACCTCGTGGTGGAGATTCGTTCGCATACCGACTGTCAGCCTTATATCGGCATGACCAACGACACCCTCTCGCAGCGTCGCGCCCAGAGCGTGGTGGACTATTTAGTGAATCGCGGTATCGACCGCGAGCGCTTGGTGGCCAAAGGCTACGCCGACCGTGTGCCGCGTGTGCTCGACGAGGATGTCACCGTGACCCTTAACGGACAGAAATACACCTTCTCCGCCGGTACGGTGATGGAGTGCGACTATATCGCCACCCTCAAGGGTGACCACCAACAGGCGGCGCACTCGCTGAACCGCCGCATCGAATTCCTCGTGCTGCGCGAAGACTATGTACCCCGCAATATGGTGGAGAACATCACCAGCAAGAAAGAGGGCGACGGCAAGGTGGTGGACCTCGTGCAGCGTCCTGAGGACGAGGGAGAAAAAGTGGAGCCGCAGACCACCATCGTACACGATGAGAGCACTCTCTTCGTCACCATGATTAACTCCACCCGTGGCGAGATTACCTGCATCGCCAATGGCTTCCAGGTCCCCATGCTCATCGACGAGCGCTATGCCGAACCCATCGCCATCTCGTGGGAAGAGGCCATGAGCCTGCTCTATCAGCAACGTCTCACCAAGGAAGACTTCCCCCTGCGCGACCAGTCGTTCGACCCTGAGGGCAATATCCTCGACCGCACCACCATCATCTTCAAGAACATGCAGATTGGCGAGCAGCGCCGCGAGAATGTCGAAGTGGTGGTAGTGAAGGGTATCGACTATAAGTTCATCATCAACCGCACGGGTCTGCAGGAGTTTGGCAAGTATGAGTTCGACAAGCAGCGCTCGCGTCTCATCTTCCTCGATGAATAATACAGTGGACAGTGGACAGTGTGTAGTGAATAGCACACGGGAACAATTGCTACCTACTACCCACTACCCACTGATAACTATATTGGGTCCCACCGCCACCGGCAAGACTGCACTGGCGGCCGAGGTGGCCTATCGTTTAGGTGGCGAGATTATCAGCGCCGACTCGCGTCAGGTGTTCTGCGGGATGGACATCGGTACCGGCAAGGATCTGGCTGACTATAATATCCACGGCACCCACATCCCTTATCATGTTATAGATATCTGCCAGCCTGGCGAGGAATACAGCGCCTACCGATTTCTGCGCGACTTTTGCGCGGCTTACGACGATATCGTCTCGCGCAATAAGCAACCTATCCTTTGTGGAGGTACGGGACTCTATATAGACGCTGTTGTGCGTGGCTACCGGTTGGCCGACGCACCGGTGGACGAGGCGTACCGTCGTTCGCTCGAAAGCTTCAGCGACGAGGAGCTGACGGCGCGTCTGGCTTCTTATATCAAGCTCCACAACCATACCGACACCGAAACGCGCGAGCGTTTGGTGCGAGCCCTCGAGATACAGGAGTTCGCCCTTGCCCATCCCGAGGCCTGCACACAGGCACCGCCGATGGAGCACCGCATCTATGGCCTGCTGCTGCCGCGCGAGGTGGTTATCGCCCGCATCGAGGCGCGTCTGCGCCGACGTATGGAGGAGGGAATGACCGACGAGGTGCAGCGGCTACTGGACGAGGGAGTGCTTCCCGAGCGACTGATGCGTTACGGGCTCGAATATCGCCATGTGACGCGCTATCTGATGGGGGAATGTACGAAAGAGGAGCTCTTCCGTGACCTCTTCACCGACATACGCCGTTTTGCCAAACGCCAGATGACGTGGTTCCGCCGCATGGAGCGGGGTGGCGTCGCCATTCACTGGATTGACGGCACCTTGCCCTTAGAGGAAAAAGTGAGGCAGATAATTACTCCGGGAGTTTGATTTCTTTGAAGCGGCTTTGTCGCTTCTGCCAGCGTTCGCGGGCATACTGCTGCATGTCGGCTACCTCGTCGCTCTCGTCGATAATCTCGAGACCGAAGATGGTCTCGATGATGTCCTCGAGGGTGAGGATACCCTGGAAGGAGCCAAACTCGTCGATGATGCCGGCAATCTGTTCCTTATGCTTGAGCAGGTTGTCCCAGATGTCGGCCACCGACATCTCCTCGTTGTAGAGCGGTATCTCGCGTTTGATTTCACCGAGGGTCTTCTTGAAATGGTCTTCGGCCAGCTCTTCCAATGCCTCGCTGCGGAGGATATAGCCGGTGATGAAATCCTCCTCGTCGGCATAGACGGGGATACGAGAGAAGTGGCTGTATTCGTCGGTGCGGTAGAAGTCCTTGAGGGTCATGCTCTCGGGGGCTGTGGCGGCTACCACACGGGGCGTCATCACGTCGTAGGCCTTGATGTCGTTGAGCTTGATGACATTCTGGATAATTTTATTCTCGTCCTCGTCGATAACGCCTTCGTCCTCGCCCATATCGGCCATTGCGGCGACCTCCTCGCGGGAGACGACAGTCTCCTCCTCGTCCTTCTTGGCGATGAGTTTGGTGAACCATTGGACGGCCACCACAACGGGGTAGAGGATGAAGATGAGGGTGCGGATGGTGTAGGCAGTGAAGCCCATGAGGCGACGCCACTGGCTGGTACCGATGGTCTTGGGGACAATCTCCGAGAAAACCAAAATGAGCACCGTGGTGACAACGGAGACGAGACCGAACCACTCGTTGCCGAAAGCCTCGGTGGTTTGGTATCCCACGCCGGCGGCACCGATGGTGTTGGCTATGGTGTTGAGGCTCAGGATGGCGGCAATGGCGCGGGCGTTGTCGGTCTTGTATTTCTTGAACAACGGGGCTGCCTTGAAACCCTCATCCTCGCGCATGGTGATATAACTGAGAGGGGTGGACATCAATACTGATTCCAATATAGAGCAGAGGAACGATATCGACATCGCACCTAACAGAAATATAATGAGTAAGGTCATTTCGTCATTGCTAAAAAACAATGCAAAAATACGAAAAAATTAATAATTAATAATTAAAAATTAATAATTAGCGTGCTTGAGTTCTATCTCGTCGAGCATGAGCCAACTTTTTTGGCCGAAGTAGGGGTGCCAGATGGGGAGCGTGGGACGGCAGATGAAGCGCAGGCGGACGAAGCCGATATTTGTCGCTTTGCGAGGCTGCAGGGTATAGTATAGGCGACGGCTGTCGCCATAGAGGTCGACGGGAGGGTTCTGAAGGTTAAGGCTTTGCCACGGGCCCCATGTGTGACCATTGGGACTCCAAGAGGCTTGTATGTCGAGGGGTTTGACGACCCAGTCGCCGGGGCTGTGACAGGCACCGACAGCGATTTCGCCGAGGGTGGACAATGCCATAAGGGAAAGGGTTATCTCCACGGTGTCCTCGCCCTCGAAGCCTATCCATCCGCGATTGTAGTCGCCTGACACACCGTAGTGTCCGTCTTTGAGTACCCTGAGGTCTCCCTCGTTGTATTTCTCGGAGGCGTACTTTGTACACTTGAGGTTGTCGATATAGAGCAAACGGTCTTCGTCGACAGGCATCTCGACGACGGAAGAGATGATATCGGGGTGGATGCGGAAAGCCTGAAAGGGGGTGCTCCCCAGGTAGCTGGGGGAGACGGGGTCGAAGATGAAGGCGTAGGTGTAGGTGCGGTTGCCTGAGATAGTGTAGCGTTCGGCGACACCGGGGCCGCAGGTGGCAGTGCCGAGGGGCGCCACGCGATGGTCGATGCTGACAGTATAGTAAGGGTCGGGTTCACCCACATCGCGCCAACGGCGGGCACGAGTGAGGGTGCTGTCGCTCCAACGTCGGACGCTGAAGTTGAGAGGTGCGGCGATATAGTCCGGAGCGATGATGGCGAGATGATTATCAGTTCCCGAAAGGTAGAGGTAATAGGCCTCGCGGTTGCCCTGTTCCTGGGGGACGACATATTGCGGAGCAGCAAGGTCGGCGAGCAACTTGTGCCACGGAGCGAAGCGTGTGGCGGTGCGCCGGTCGGGGTAGCTCTCGTAGATGTTGCCGTGGAAGGCACAGGTGGAGAAGGAGGTGTCGAGACCGAACTGGAGGCCGAGTTTGGGGAGTGTGTGGAAATGTCGACCAGGAACTACCTGGTAGCTGAGTTGCATCTGTCCGAGGCTGTTGACTTCAAGGATTTGCTTCATGTGCATGGTGATGCCGTCGGGAGTGGCAAGACGAAGGGCCATCTGCACTTCGGCAATACCTTCTTCTCTACGCTCATTGAGGGTGAGCGAAAGGACGGTAGCCTGTAGCTGGTCGAGTCCCTGCCATGCTCGGGCACCGAGGGGGTCGGCGAGGTCGTTCTCCGTGGGTGGTCGCCAGAAGTTCCACCGCAGCGGAGTGGCGAGGAGTTCGCGCCCATTGGAGCGATAAGAGGTGATGATTCCGTCGGCGGTGCCAATGGTGAGACTGAAGCGGTCGTTGGAGAGAGTAATATCTCGCTTGTTTTGGGAAATATTGATATCGTATTCCAACTTGGGATGGAGGTAATCTTGCAGCACCATGCCGACAACCACGTTGTGGCGTCCACGGGTGTAGACGGCCTCCACCTCGTCGGCATGGGGATGTGGTGTGCGGTCGGCGGCGAGGATGCCGTTGGCGCAGAAGGCATCGTCGTCTTTAAGGCCGGGCAGCTCGCCCAAATCTCCTCCTGCCGCCCACCAAAGGTGAGAGGAGAGAGGTGAAGGGTGAGAATCATCATCCGTTTCACCTTTCACCTTTAACCTTTCACCTTCCATAAGGAAGGCTTGGTCTACCCAGTCCCAGATGAATCCGCCCTGCAACTGAGGATATTTGTCGATGGTGTCCCAGTAGTCTTTGAGACCGCCCATGCTATTTCCCATCGCATGGCAATATTCGGCCATGATATAGGGACGTTTGTTGTAGCGGTTGCGGGCATACTGCGACAGGAAGTCGACGGAGGGATACATGATGCTGACGATGTCGGTGTTCCCGTCGAGTTCGGCGCGCTCGTAGACCACAGGGCGTGTGTTGTCTTTGCCTTTGAGGAATCGGTAGGCTTCCTCCATGCAGTAGCCGTTGCCACATTCGTTGCCGAGGCTCCAGGCAATGACGCAGGGGTGGTTGCGGTCGCGCTTGTACATGTTATAGATGCGGTCGAGGATGGGGTTGAGCCACTCAGGCTTCTTGGCCAGCGAACCCTCTCCGTAGCCTTGTGCATGGCTCTCCACATTGGCCTCGTCCCAGACATAGATGCCGGCGGAGTCGCAGAGGTCGTACCAGAGTTCGTCATTGGGATAATGTGAGGTGCGGACAGCGTTGATTCCCAGCTCTTTCATCAGATGAATATCCTCGCGCATCTCGTCGGGGGTGATATAGTGGCCACCGTACATGCTGTGCTCGTGACGGTTGACTCCGCGGATTTCCATAGGTTTCCCGTTGAGGCGCAGTTGGCCATTGAGGATGTCGAGGTGACGGAATCCTATTTTTTTTGTGATGCTTTCGGTCTCGTGACCAGCCGCATCGAAGAGGCGAATGGTGAGGTCGTAGAGTTCGGGGATGCTGTCGCTCCAAGGCTGGATGCTGGGGTAGCGCAACTGGAAACCAGCAAACCAGTCGTTGTTTTTCAGCGGGTGACGGAGGAGTCTGCCACCGAAGGCTACCTCCACGCGGCCACCGCTGATTTCGCGGCTAAGGTCAACGGTGACGTCAAGCAGTCCTGTGGACCAGTCGTTGGTGTCGAGGTCGGCGATGACTTTGATGTCGGTGATGTAGGTCTTGGGGACAGAGTAGAGCTCCACATCGCGTGTGATGCCACTCATGCGCCACATATCCTGGCATTCGAGGTAGCTGCCGTCGCACCAGCGCAGCACCTTTACCTTGAGGCTATTCCTGCCTTCGTGGAGGTATTTGGTGATGTCCCATTCGGCAGGAGTCTTCGAGTCTTCGCTATAGCCTACCTCGCGACCATTGATGTAGAGATACATGGCAGATTTTACGGCACCGAATTTGATGATGGTGCGTCGTTCGTGCCAGGCAGCGGGGAGGGTGAAGTCTCGCGAATAGACACCCACGGGGTTGTAGTCGGTAGGGACGTAGGGCGGGTTTGCCTTTGGCACGTTGGCTCCCTGACGGTCGCCGACGGGGAACTCGTTTTTCATATTGACATACACGGGGACACCGAAGCCTTGCAATTCAATGTTTCCAGGTACGCGGATGCTGTCCCAGTGTGAGGGGTTGAGGGTGGATTGTGCGGGAGTATCGAAATAGGCGAAAGCCCAGGTGCCATTGAGATTTATGCGCCAACGGTCGCCGTCGGGGAAGATGCGGTCGTGGGGTTGGATCTTGTTGAGACGGTAGGTGTCGAGGCTGTTCCAGTACTGGCAGTGGCCGGTGAAAGAGAGAACCAATAACAGCAGCAGAGAAAAGAGTCGTTTCATATTAGCCGTTGATCATTTGTCCTTTCACTCCCTTTCACTTCTTTTCACTCCCAACTTCTCTATAGGTCCAAACTGTTTGCCAGTGAGGAGCGAGAGGATGGCTTTCACACGGCTGCGGAAACGGTTGCGCTTCAAAGCACCTTCATCTACCGTCAGCGGCTCGGCGATATCGTGCTGCAGGTGTGTCAGCAGACGCAGTGTCGAGTTGGTCATGCCCCATTTCAGCAGGAACTGCATGCTGCCGTCGTTCTTTTTCACACGGCCGGTACTGCGTGTCTCGAAATGGTAGACACGGCTGGCCGAGAGACCCTTGAAATGGCGCACTCCCACCATCCAAAGCTTTGCGGTGAGGTCGGGGTCGCTGTACATCCCGGGGGTGTATTCGATGCTGTAGCCGCCGATGAGGTCCCAAAGGTCGCGGTGCAGCAGGTTGGGAGGCCAGGTGGCTCCATGCCAGTCAGGAGCCGCGAGGTTCTTGTATTCGCGCAGCAAACGCTCCTCATCGAAGGTCTCGAGACTGTCGCCATAGTTGGCGATGATGCCCACATCCTCGGGTTTGTAGGGGTGTATCATGGTAGAGGAGAGGAAGAAGCGGTTGTCGGGCAACGAGGCCACCTCGTCGGCCAGCGCAGTGTCCCAGCCGGGGAGAAGGTACATGTCGTCGTTGAGGTAGAGGATATAGTCGGTCTTTACCTTGGTGCGCATCATATTACAGGCCAGACAGACACCCACATTCTGCTCGGTATAGGTGTAGTCAAAGCCTTGCTCGCACACCCATTCCAACGTGCCGTCGGAGCCGTCGTTGACATGGATGATGATTTGATGGTCGGCAGTAGAGTTCTTACGGATGCTCTCGATGCAGAGTTTCAAGAACGGCAGGTTGTTCCAGGTAGGTATGATGATGGAGAAGCGAATGTTTGATTGCATGAATTGAATTTAAAAATGCAAAAATACGAAAAAAAACGCAATTTGATATTTTTTTTGTATTTTTGCATCTTGAAAATGAAGGAAGGACTGGTCATAAGAACTACTGGCAGCTGGTACCGGGTAATGGTTATAGGTTATGGGTTATGGGTTATGGACGATTGCGCAGGACAACCGCGGCAGCCCTCTATAACCAATAACCCCTCACCCATAACCTTTTTCGACTGTCGGTTGCGTGGCAATTATCGTTTGCGTGGTAACAAGCAGACGAATCCTGTGGCTGTAGGTGACCACGTCTTCTTCGAAGTGCAGGACGACGGTACGGGGGTTATCCACGATGTGGCCGACCGTAAGAACTATATCGTCAGACGTGCCACCAAGCTCAGCAAGCAGACGCATGTCATCGCCGCCAATATCGACCTTCTTTGCATCGTTGCCACCCTTGGGCTTCCACGTACCTCCACGGGCTTTATTGATAGGCTCTTGGTCACTGCCGAGGCCTATCATATCCCTGCCTGTATTCTCTTCAACAAAGTGGACCTCTACGATGACGAACTCTGGGAGATACACAATGAAATCAAAGGAATATACACAGCTGCCGGCTATCCCGTCTATGAGGTATCGGCACTTGAGGGCATTGGACTCGACGAGGTGAAACAGCTTATTGCTGGCAAGACCGTCCTCTTCAGTGGTCATTCTGGTGTAGGCAAGAGTGCTCTTCTTAACGCCCTTGCTCCTGGACTCGACCTCAAGGTGGGCGACATCTCCGACTGGAGCCTCAAAGGTCGTCACACCACCACTTTCGCCGAAATCCACCCTATAAGGGTTAGGGGTTATGGGTTAGAGGTTATTGACGCTAACGCAGAACAACCGCGGCAGCCTTCTATAACCCATAACCTTTCACCAATAACCTATTTAATCGACACTCCCGGCATCAAGGAGTTCGGTATGGTGAACTTCAATGCGCAGGAGCTATCGCATTTCTTCCCTGAGATGCGGGCGCTCATCCCCAACTGCCACTTTGCCAACTGCACCCACCGTCATGAGCCGGGGTGTGCAGTAAAAGAGGCCCTCGATGAGGGCCTCCTAAGCACTGAGCGTTACAAAAACTATCTCGGAATTCTTGAAGACGTTGACGACTACCAGCGTCCGTAATGGATTCGGGCGGGAGCCCATTTGTCCTTGGGTTGGGTAGAGCCGTCGTGGTATCCGATGGGTACCACAGCGTAAGGCACCACTTCGGCGGGGAGGCCAAGGGCTTTCTTCACAGGGGCCATAGTTTCCGGGAAGGGATAGCAGGCGGTCCAGCAGGCACCGAGACCATGGGCTTCGACGGCCAGCAGGAGGTTCTCGGTGGCGGCAGCGATATCGTCACGCCACATGGGGTTGGGACGCGTCACAGCAGGTCCGTCTGGATTTTCGCGCGTGGGACGAGTGACGGTGGTGTCGGCACAGACCACGACGACGGCACCGCTTTCCATAAATTTCTTCATGTTACCGTTGCCAGCGAAGATGCTGTCATATTGGCTCTTGTCGGTGAGGACGACGAAGCTCCAGGGGCGGATGTCCATGCCTGTGGGGGCGGACATGGCGGCACGGAGGATGTTCTGCATCACCGTGTCGGGGATGGCCTCGCCGTTGTAGGAGCGTACGCTCTTACGGTTGAGAATGTTCTGCATCACTACGTCGGCAGTGTTGGCAGGTTCTTGTTTTTCGTTGCAGCAGGCGGCGAAGAGCATTGCCACTGCCATCATCAATAATGTCTTTTTCATATCAATAGATTAAATATTTTTCTCTGGTTTTCTTGAATTCGTCGAGATCGGGCTGCCAGGTGGCGCGGATTTTTTCCTCGCTCCAGCCTTTTTCTATCTGCCTGCGGAGGTCGCCGTTGCCGGCCAGTTTATCGAAGAAATTGTTCTTGAGGAAGAACTTGCCTTTGGGAACGCGACGATACATCTCCATCAAATATTTGAGGCTGAAGGCTGCAGGTGCCTGCTCTTGACGTAGATCGAGTTTTATTTTCTTGAATGTCACAATTTCGAATGGCCAGTCGGTGCCGCGACCGACACCACAGTTGGTGCCCTCGAAGAGGCAGAGCGAAGGGTAGAGGGCGATGGCGTGGGCGTTGCGCAGGTTGGGCGACGGCGGCACGGGCAGTTCGTAGCCTACGCTGTCTCGTTTGTAGCCTTGCAGGGGAACGACGGCGAGGTTACACTTGATGCCTCCAGCCAGCCAACCTTCGCCATTGATCATCTCGGCATACTCACCGATGGTCATGCCGTAAACGATGGGCACGGGGTGCATGCCGACGAAAGAACGATAGTGCGCGGTGTCGAGGACGGGACCGTCGACATAGTGACCGTTAGGGTTAGGTCGGTCGAGGACGATGAGGGGGATGTCGTTTTCGGCGCAAGCCTCCATCACATAATGCAGCGTGGAGATATAAGTATAGAAGCGACATCCGACGTCCTGCAGGTCGAAGATGACGACATCAACGTCTTTCATCTGTTCGGGCGAGGGCTTCTTGTTCTTGCCATAAAGACTTATTATCGGCAGACCTGTCTTGGTGTCGACGCTGTTGTCGACATGAGCCCCGGCCGCTGCGGTGCCACGGAAGCCGTGCTCGGGACAGAAGATCTTGGCTACGTTCGCACCAGCTTGAATCAGGGTGTCTACCAGATGGGTATTACCCACAATGGAAGTTTGGTTTGCCACCACTGCCGTGCGTCCCTGATAACCGTCCTCACGGAGCAACATAGAGGGAAACACTTCGTGGTTCCATAAGTTCTCGGCGCCTGTGGCAAAAGTGGAGTCTCTCGAGATGGGAATATGACCCAAATCCTCGTCCTCCCATTCGATGTTGTTTTGGGCATGACATGAGACAAGCGGTTGCGATAACATCACAACACACAAGACGATGCTATGAAGCAACCGTTTCATTATTCAATTCTTCCCCGTGTGTCCGAAGCCGCCAGCGCCGCGCTCGGTGTCGGTGAGTTCCTCGACCTGGATAATCTCGGCCTGCTCGTGACGGGCGATGACCATTTGGGCAATACGCTCGCCATCGTTGATGACAAAGTCCTCCTGTGAGAGGTTGATGAGGATGACGCATATCTCGCCGCGGTAGTCGGCGTCGATGGTGCCGGGACTGTTGAGGACGGTGATGCCCTTCTTCAGCGCCAGGCCGCTGCGGGGACGTACCTGCGCCTCGTAGCCTGCCGGCAGTTCCATGAAGAGGCCCGTTTTGACGAGGCCGCGCTCCATGGGTTTCAACGTGATGGGTCCTTCGGGCAGGAAAGCTCTGAGGTCCATCCCTGCCGACTGCGAAGTCTCATACTTCGGCAGCGGATGGTGGCTGGTATTCTTGATTTTGATTTGCATAGATAGTGGTTCTAGTTATACTAGTTGAACTAGTTATTTCTTCGTCAGTACCTCGTCAATCATGCCGTAGGCGAGGGCTTCTTCGGCGGTGAACCAGTGGTCGCGGTCGGAGTCTTTCTCCACCTGTTCGAAAGGTTGGCCACTGTGGAGGGCGATAATCTCGTAGAGTTCTTTCTTGAGCTTGAGAATTTCGCGGACGGTGATTTCCATGTCGGTGGCCTGACCGTCGGCACCTCCCATGGGCTGGTGGATCATCACGCGGGCATGCGGCAGGGCGCAGCGACGGCCTTTCTCACCGGCGCAGAGAAGCACGCTGGCCATCGAGGCGGCCAAACCGGTGCAGATGGTGGAGACTTTGGGTTGGATGTACTGCATGGTGTCGTAGATGCCCAATCCGGCGTAGACAGAGCCTCCTGGAGAGTTGAGGTAGATTTGGATGTCCTTCTCAGGATCTACACTCTCGAGGAAGAGCAGCTGGGCCTGGATGACGTTGGCGGTGTAATCGTCGATGGCGGTGCCGAGGAAGATGATGCGGTCCATCATCAGACGGCTGAAGACGTCCATCTGGGCGACGTTCAACTGGCGCTCCTCGACGATATAGGGGGTTAGCGAATTATTAATGGCCGAAGTATATTTGGCGTAGGTGGTGCTGCTGATGCCACGATGACGGGTGGCGTATTTCTCGAATTCTGTCATATTCTTTGTTTTTTCGTTATTACGTTATATCGTTATTACGATTTCTTTTTAATAGGTTGGGGCGGCGTTCCTTGGTTCGAGCGATGGCCTGCTCCATGCGCCACTGCTCTATCTTGGCGTGGTTGCCGCTGAGGAGGACGTCGGGGACTTTCCATCCGCGGAATTCGGGTGGACGGGTGTATTCGGGCGGGGCCACGAGGCCGTCCTGGAAAGAGTCGCCGAGAGCCGACTGCTCGTCACCGAGGACTCCCGGCACCAGGCGGATGACGGCATCGGCGATGACCGCAGTAGCCAATTCGCCACCGGTGAGCACATAGTCACCAATGGAGATTTCCTTGGTGATGAAATGTTCGCGCACCCGTTCGTCGACACCTTTGTAGTGGCCACAGAGAATCATCAGGTTTTCGGCCAGCGAAAGTTGGTTGGCCATGGGCTGGCTGAGCATCTCGCCGTCGGGGGCGGTGTAGATAACCTCATCGTAGTGTCGTTCACGCTGAAGTCCTTCTATGCAATTAGCCAGCGGCTCTACAGCCATCACCATTCCAGCGGCACCGCCGTAGGGGTAGTCGTCGACAGAACCATATTTGGTGAGGGAATAGTCGTGGAGGTCGTGGAAATGGACATCAACGAGCCCTTTCTTCTGGGCCCGCTTGAGGATGCTCTCCTCGAAGAACATGGTCATCATGTTCGGGAAGAGGGTAAGGATGTCGAGTCTCATTTCACTTTCTGCGTTTCTTGTTTTTCTTCTTGCTCTTGGCAGCTTTTTTAGAAGCTTTGGAGGAAGAACTGCTCTTTTGCTTGGCCACGCTGCCGCTAACCCTCAGTTTGTCGCCGGGATGCAGCACCTTGGTCTCTTTGATGCCGTTGAGCTGGCAGAGGCGTTTGACAGTGATGCCGTTGCGGCGGGCTATTTTGCTGAGGTTGTCTCCCTCGCGCACGCGATACCAAGCTCCGTCGCCGGAGGAGGAACCGCCATTGCCCCCAGACCACTCCTTGGTGCCGCCTTTGGCTACCTTGCGGAACGAGCCCGAGGTAATCTCCAAGCGGTTGCTGATGAGGTCGTGCGTGGAGCAGTCGACGACATTCTCGGGGTTGAGGGCGTTGCCCATATAGCGCACCTCGAAGTGGAGGTGGCTGCCGAAAGAGCGGCCGGTGTTGCCGCAGAGGCCTATGACGTCGCCGCTCTTCACCTGCTGGCCGGCCGAGACATGGCGTTTAGACATGTGGGCGTAGTAGGTCTCGAGGCCGTTGGCGTGATGGATGATGACGAGGTTACCGTAGCTCTTGTTGTATTTGGAGATGCGCACCACACCGTCGAAGGCGGCATAGATGGGCTCACCAGTGGGCTGTGCAAGATCGAGTCCATAGTGGAAACGGCGGCGGCGGGGACCATAGTGCGATGAAGGCCGTGAGGTCCAAGGAGTGGGCCAGGTGAATTTCTCACCGCGAGCAGGGTTGCACAGTTGGATGACGATAGGTTCGCTGATGGTGTTGACATCGAGTTTGGGTAGGTGGATGGCTGCCGTATCGAAGCCTTCAAGGATAATGTCATCCTCTCTCTCCACACCTTCGTCGTCGAGGGTGAACACCGTTGGCAGGTCTTCCCCGTCCTCCTCATACTCTTCTTCGGGTTCCACAATGAAGGGAGGTTGATAGAGGTTGTTTTCGGTCTCTTTGTTGTTGCGTTCGTCGATGACCACGCCTTTGTATTCCTCGTCCTCGTAGATGACATCTAACTTGTTGACCTTGATTTCTGATTTCTGAGTCTTATTCTTGGGGTCGTCAGACTGAGCGGAGACCACCAATGGGAGGGTCAACAGGGACAATAACAATAGGATACGTTCTGTATATTTCATCATGAATAGTCGATATAGGATGGGTTAAAACTTTGCAAAAGTACACAAAGTTTTGTTATCCACCAAATAAAATAGTCTTAAAAAAGACTAACAGGGTGCTATCGCAGTCTTACTCAACGGGGTGGAATGACCCATCATCCTCGATGAGAATATGGGCATTCTTGAAATCCTCTTGCGTGAGGGTGCGGATGGCTTTGGCCACGATGTTGTTCTTATCGATGCGAGGACCTGTGCGGAATGGCTGTATGAAGGAATGGATTTTCCCATCAACCAGCAGTCCTTCGTTGTCCAAGCGCACCGTGATGACAGGCGAGTAGCCGCTGATGCCCGAGACGCTAATGCCAGCAGGAGTGCAGAAGTTGCCGAGGCTATAGGCGATGAAGTGGCCTTTGTAGATCTCCACGGCACGACAGACATGGGGCCCGTGGCCAAAGACGAGGTCGGCACCGTTGTCGATGCAGAGGTGTGCGAAAGACCGCAGCGATCCACGGTCCTCTCCGAGGAAGGTCTCTGTGCCCTTGGGCAGGTGCACCTTGTCCTTCCCTTCAGCACCACCGTGGAAAGAGACGATAAGGATGTCGCAGGAGTCGCGCAGAGAGCGGATGATGGAGAGGGCCTGAGCGGTGTCTTGATGACGATAGGTGTAGCTGTTGTGGCCGAAAGCGCAGAATCCATAGGTGATATCACCGCGCTGGAGAAGGGCTGAGCGGCAGAGTTTCTTTACGCCCGCATAGCGGATGCCGACAGCGTCGAGGATGGCCATTGTTTTCTTCACTCCTTCGGTACCAAAATCTTGGCTGTGGTTGTTGGCTAGACTCACGAAGTCGAATCCGGCCTCCTTGAGGAGGTTGGCGTATGTCGATGGCATGCGGAAAGCGTAGGAATTCTTTCCCTTGCCTTTGGCACAGGGGATTTTTTCGTCACAGAACACGCCCTCACAGTTGCCTACGGCAATGGTGGCTGAGGAGAGGATTTCCTTCACATCGTCGAAGAGATTCTTGCCGTCGTTGGGGGGCAGTTGGGTCTTAGGATGGAGTGTTCCCAGCATCATGTCGCCCACCATGGCGATGGTGTAGAGAGGGTCGGAGACTTCCATGTCTACTGGGGTTTGAACCAATGCCGCTATCGCCACTTTCTCATGGTCAATGACGCGGCAGGCTCCAACGTAGCGTTTGGCATAGTAGGGTTCTTTCGATGAAGTGATGCGGATGCCAGTACTCGAGGCATGAATGAAATTGAAACTGCCATCGGGTTCCACAGAGGTGACGATGCCCACATGACCGATGGCTTTACTGCGTCCCCGGCCACCATAGAATACCAGGTCGGCAGGACTAATCTCGCTTTTCTTTACTTTGACACCTACCTTGTATTGTGGTGCTGCCGAAGAGGCCAATGCAACATCGAACTTGCCATAGATATAACGGGTGAAGCCGGCGCAGTCGAATCCTTTGGGGGTCTTTCCTCCCCATTTATAGGGGACACCGATGTATTTCTTCGCCTCGTTGATGACGGAGTCAGGATTGATGCCGTGCAACTTCTGCGCCTGTAGGTTCGAAATGCCCATCAGACCCAAGAGTCCAAGGAGTCCCAAAACAAAAACCCTTTTTATCTTCATAATGCCTTTCTTTTTCAATAATCGTAAATTATTCTGTCGTCGGCCATGTGTGAAGCCACGCCGTAGACAGTGCGTATATTCTTCGGTGTGAGGCCACCGTTTATTGGTCCATGATAGAGTAACTTCCCAGAATGGAACAGCATCAGGTCATCGCAGAACTGAAGTGCAAGGTTGAGGTCGTGGATGACGATAAGGATGGTCTTACCTCCGTCATTGCGTAGCAACCGCATGATTTCGAGTTGGTGGGCGATATCCAAGTTCGATACAGGTTCGTCCATCAGCAACACGGGTGTCTGTTGCGCTAATGCTCGTGCAATCATCACGCGTTGCAACTCACCTCCACTCATCTGGTGCGGTGTGGAGAAGCGCAAATGCCAGGTGTTGGTCTTCCGCATGCATTGCTCCACAATGTCCCAGTCGGCCTGAGATTCGTTCTGCAGCCGTTTCTGGTAGGGATTTCGGCCCATGAGGACGGTCTCGAAAGCCGAGAAGTCGAAGTCGGTCTGTGTCTGCTGCCGTACGAAGGCTACCTTCTGTGCCAGTGCTCGAGCGGAGTAGTTCTGCACTGGAATGCCGTCAATAAGCACTTGGCCGGAGGAAGGTTGCAACAAGGCTCCGATGCAACGCAACAGTGTTGTCTTACCGCAACCGTTGGGTCCCATCACGGCAGTGAGGTGGCCTTCTGAGATGTTGGCGTTGATGTCGTCCAGTATCTCGCATTTGCCGAAGTTGACGGATATATGTTGCAACTCTATCATTTATCTACCTTATATCCTAATAATTCTTTTTACTCTTGTACAGCAAATAGATGAACATTGGCGCCCCGATAATCGATGTCAGGCTGCCCACTGGTAGTTCGCCTGGACGCAGCACTGTGCGCGCCAGAGTGTCGCATACCAGTACAAAGATGGAACCACAGAGCATCGAATAGGGTACCACCTTGCGGTTGTCGGATCCTACCACTAATCGCACGGCATGCGGGACAATGAGTCCCACAAAGCCTATCACACCACACGAGCTCACTGCAAAAGCCACCATCAAGGTGGTGAACAACAGCAGTGCTCGCTTTACTTTCTCCACTTCTACACCCATACTCTTGGCTGCCTCGCTGCCTGCCAGCAGCAGGTTCAGGTCGCGCGAATACCACAATACCACACCGATGCCTACAACAGACACTGGCAGCATCACCTCCACATCCTCCCACGAAATTCTCGAGGGGTCGAAACTGCCCATGGTCCAGAAGATGATATCGTCCATTTTCTCGTGGTTCATCACCATGAGGAACGAGATGACTGCTGAAATCAATAGGGTGAAACAGACACCTGTGAGCAGCAGTGTGGTGGTATGCATTCGGTTGCCTATGGAGGCAATTTTGTAGATGAGTAGCACCGTGAGCAGTGCCGTCACCAGTGCCATACCGCTCACACCCCATTGGATGGCACCCCATCCCAGCAGGAGGGCTACTGCGGCACCCAGCGAGGCGCCACTCGAAACACCTAATACATAGGGGTCTGTCAACGGATTGCGGAAAATGCTCTGATAGGCTGCTCCGCAGACGCTCAGCACCGCGCCTACTAATACACTCATCACCACACGTGGTACCCGCAGCTGCCAGAAAATTGGAGAGTCCTTAATTTCTTCCCACTCGAAGTCGACAGCACCGAAAAGGCTGCAGATGGCCATTGCCGCCACCAGCAGCAACGTCAATCCTATTACTATCCACGGATTGGCTCTTCCAGATTTATATTTCCCCCCGGTCATCCTCCTTACCATCTTACCTCGTGTCTCCTTATTTTCCCAAAATATCCTTCATCGTGTATATTCCAGCATCGGCTTTCGATAGGAACTCCGCTGCTAACACAGCCCCCATCGCCAGCCCTTTACGGCTGTGTGCTTCATGGGTAAGCGTAATGGTGTCTATTTCGCTGTCGTAGATCACAGTATGTGTACCAGGCACCTCGCCCTCGCGGTAGGAGGTAATTTGCACGTTTTCCTCTTCCCTCTTTCCATTTTCCACTATCTGCTCTTTTAGGGTGATGGCGGTGCCACTGGGGGCATCGAGTTTGTGGATATGATGGGTCTCCCTGATAGACACCTTGTAATCGTCACGGCCGTGCATCAGCTCTGCCAGACGGCGGTTCAGTTCGAAAATGATGTTCATTCCGATGCTGAAGTTGGTGGCGGTGAAGAGGCTTCCGCCGTGGGCCCTGCACTCGGCAACAACCTTCTCGTAGTCGCCATACCAGCCCGTAGTTCCACATATCACCGGTACACCGACTTCAAAACAATGCAGCATATTTTCCACTGCCGTTGCCGGGGTGGTGAACTCTATTGCTACATTGGCATCTATTTTCGCAGGCCAGGGATCGCCTTTGTCAATCTTCACAGTAACCTCGTGTCCCCGCTCTGCAGCCAATGCCTCGATGGCGTGTCCCATCTTCCCATATCCTATCAATGCTATTCTCATATCAATTCCTTTTCCGAAAGAAACTGCAAAGATACGTACTTTTTCAGAAACGACCAAATTTATTCTTTTATCAATTCTTAAATTTTTACTATCTTTGCATTGTCAAAAGTAAAGACATTTTACTGCTATGGAATTTAAACTCAACACTATAGAAGAAGCCATCGAGGACTTCCGCGAGGGCAAGTTTGTCATTGTCGTCGACGACGAAGACCGCGAGAACGAGGGCGACTTCATCATGGCCGCCGAGAAGATTACTCCTGAGGCCGTCAACTTCATGCTCAAGAACGGACGTGGTGTGCTCTGCGCCCCCATCACCGAGCAGCGCTGCCACGAGTTGCAACTCGACATGCAGGTGCATGACAATACCTCACTCCTCGGCACCCCTTTCACCGTTACAGTTGACAACCTCCTAGATGGCTGCACCACGGGTGTCAGCATGCACGACCGCGCCAGCACCATCCGCGCCCTTGCTGACCCCAACACCAAGGCCGACCAACTCGGCCGACCAGGTCATATCAACCCTCTTCGTGCTCGCAACGGTGGTGTGCTGGTACGCGCAGGGCATACTGAGGCGGCTGTCGATCTTGCCCGCCTTGCAGGTCTCTATCCCGCCGGCGCCCTTATTGAGATCACCAATGACGACGGCACTATGG
>JAEEGI010004875.1_pt1 | contig 31149 bp, 23 predicted proteins | sample 8958751 | NCBI WGS metagenome assembly JAEEGI01 (sample SAMN16246545, study PRJNA631951) | gut metagenome | biome: gut microbiome; feature: rumen; material: KS-attached | host: Bos | place: Iran: Karaj | collected 2018-10 | reverse complement strand
CGGCCACCTGGAAAAGGGCGGATGCCCGGAAGCGCTTGTCGCGAGGATCCTTGCTGGTGCATACGGGGCATTGGCATCCCACGATGGGGACGCCCAGCGAAGTGCCGGTTCCAAAGAATGTCAGTTTCATATCGTAACCTCCGTCAGTTTACCCACCAGCGCCGCGTCGTAGGGGCTGGTAATACGGATGTAATTGCCTGTGTATCCGCTCATTGAGCCGTCTTTTTCCTTCGATTCGAAAAGTACTTTTTCGCGTATGCCTCGGTTGGATTCCACGAATTCGCCGTGGAGAGTACTGCATAGTTCTTCCAGCCTGGCCACCCGTTCCGCCTTTACCTGTTCGGGTACCTGGTCCGGCATGGTTGCGGCCGGAGTGCCGGGGCGTTTGGAGTAGGGGAATACGTGGATGAAAGCTGGCCTTATCTCTTTGAGGAATTCAATCTCTTGCTGGAACAGTTCTTCCGTCTCTCCCGGAAGGCCTGCCATAACGTCTATTCCGAAGAATACTTTCGGTTTGCCGGGGCCTTCCATCCTGCTGCGTATATAGGCTATCCTGTCGGCGAAGAAGGCGGTTGTGTATTTGCGGCCCATGCGTGACAGGATGGTGTCGGTGCCCTGCTGCAGGGGTATGTGGAAGTGGGGCTGGAACTTCGTCCCTGAGGCTATCCAGTCGATAATCTCTTCCGTTATCAGGTTTGGTTCAATACTCGAAATCCTCCACCTTTCTATGCCTTCCACGGCATTCAGTGCCTTCAGCAGATCCAGGAAACTCTCGTCCGTTCCGCGTCCGTAATCGCCTGTATTCACGCCGGTTATCACAACTTCTTTCACTCCCTCCGCTGCAATCGCTTCCGCGGCCTTGACCGCCTCGCATATAGGAATGCTCCTGCTCCTGCCCCTTGCATACGGCACGGTGCAGTACCTGCAGAAATTGTCGCATCCATCCTGCACCTTCAGGAACGCCCGCGTCCGCTCGCTGGTAGAATACGCTCCGAAGACCGGCTGCGGCAGGGTGTTACCCCCCGGGGACGTGTCCACCCCCGGACACGGGCAGGGGGAGGGGCCCATCGCAGATGGGAGGGGCCGGAGCGAACGAAGTGAGCGGAGTTCCCCGGGGGGCAACAACCCTGCCGCAGCAAGGGTCTCGGGGACGACCAGGGATTTTTCGTTCGCAAGGAAGACGCGGGCGACGCCATCGATGGCGCGGACCTCGTCGGGTTTCATCTGGGCATAACAGCCGGCCACGATAATGCGGGCATCCGGATTGATGCGGTGCACCTTGCGGATTTCACCGCGGGACTTCTTGTTGGACGTCTCGGTAACGGTGCAGGTATTTATCAGATAAATGTCAGCTTTCTCGCGCCAGGGAACGACCTCCAGCCCGGCGGCGCGGAATCCGCGCTCGTAGGTGGCGGTCTCTGCAAAATTAAGCTTGCAGCCCAGCGTGATGAAAGCTATCTTCATACCTCGCTGCCTCCTTTGACCGTTACCTTAGCAGCATCGGCGGGACCGCCGACGGGCGGGTTGAGTTTGGAGATGCTGATCTCGAACTCTTCCAGATTCGGGAAAGCGGCTTCGACCGCATCCCTGATTCGTCCGGCCACGTGTTCCAGCAGGTTTGATGGGATGGCCATTTCTCCGGCGACTATGCGGTAAACCTCGGAATAATCGATGGTGTCCGCAAGGTCGTCGGTCTGGATGGCATTCTCGGGATTGACCGAGCATCGGAAATCCACCACGTACTCGCCGCCGTCGGTTCTTTCCTCCGGCAGGCAACCGTGGTATGCCTTGAAATGCATCCCAAGAAGCTCTATCGTGCCAGTATTATGAATACGCATGGTCTCTTTCCAATAACGGGTTTATTCTTGCGCCAGGAGGCGACTGTGTCGGTGCGGATGAATGCGTCCGGCAGGGTGATGTCCGCGGCGATGCAGAGGCGGGTGGTGGGGGAGAGTTGATCCAGAAGGTCTGCGAGAAGCGAATCGTTGCGATAGGGGGTTTCGATGAAGATCTGGCTCTGGTGCAGGGCGGCGGAATCCTTTTCGCATCTGCGGATGGCCGCACGCCGCTCGTCCGTCTTCGCGGGAAGGTATCCCCGGAAGGCGAAACTCTGCCCGTCGAGCCCCGACGCCATCAGCGCCAGCATCAGCGAAGACGGACCCGCGAGCGGCACCACGGCGATGCCGTGTCGGTGGCATAGCGCCACCAGTGCGGCCCCCGGATCGGCCACCGCAGGAAGCCCCGCCTCGGAAATCAGCCCCACGTCCCCAATGTCGAACAATGCTGTCAGCTTATCGACTTCCGCGGGGGCGGTGTGCTCATTGAGTTCGTGGAATTCCAGCTCCGCAATGTGCCCCTTCAGGCCCGCTGCGGAGAGGTATCTGCGGGCCGTCCGCGTCTCCTCCACCACGAAGGTCTTTATCTCTTTCAGCACGTTCAGGGTGCCTGCGGGAATCACCTCCGCCGGATCATAATCCCCAAGCGGCGAGGGAATCAGGTATAGTTTTCCTTTACTCATCACCTTCGATCGTAATTGTCTGTTTCTCTTCGTTGAGGCTGGCCTCGCGGTTCAGTTCCTGGCGTTTCCTCCTGCTTATGAACAGGCTCCTCCAGAAGTCCTTCCATTTGTTGAATTCCCTCTGGTAGGTGATACCCACGCCGTTACGCTGGGAGTAATCCAGGTAGCTGGTGTATTCATCCGCCGAATGCGAGAATAGGTTGAGGCGCAGCTCGCCGGGTTTGTCGAGCTTGACGTCGATGTCGAGGTCGCCCACCATGTCGCCGTTAGGGTTGGTGGTGGTGCTGTACTGCCGGTTGCCGAAGGAGCCCCGCACTTCCACGCGGTTGTCGAACAGTTCGGTACTCACCGACACGTCGTAGAGGTCGGTGCCGCTGGCATTCTGCTGATAGCCCACGCCCAGGTCGACGGGTATGTCCATGCGGTTCAACAGGTTGCTCAGCTGCCTGGACATCACCTCGCTGACATTGGAGAACACGAGGTTGGTGTTGTTGACGATGCCGGACTGCTCGCTTTCGAGGAAGGATCCCGTTATCACCAGCGACAGGAACTGCTTCTGCACCTTGTCCTCCGTATTCAGGGCGCTTTCAACTTCTGATTTGGTGGTCGGGTCGAGGTCGGGTATGTCGATGGAGAAGTCGACCTTCGGGGAGCTCAGCTTGTCGCTGATCCTGATGCCGCAGTTGACCGTACGGCGGGTTGCAACGGAAGAGGTATCCGCCAGGAGGCGGTTTATGGACGTACGCAGGGTGTAGGTCGCGTTGATGTCCAGTTCGCTGTTCATCACGTCGCCTCCGAACTTGATGCTGCTGCCGTTTTCGATGTTGAAGTTCTTGCTGACTATGCCGGGCAGGGCGAAGTGATATTTGCCGTTGGAGATGTTGTAGTCTCCGGTTACGTCCAGCAGCTTGCGGGCTGAGTTCATCTCCATAACCAGAAGACCGGATCCGCGGGCTGTGAGGAAGTTGTCGCCGGTGTTGTCGAGTTCAAGCACGGCCTCCAGGTCGGACGTTGCGTTTATGCGTGCGTGTGCGGTGAAGTTCGAGGTGGAACTCTGCTTCTGGGTGGCCGCTTGCTGCAGGATCTCGCGGAGCATCTCCTCGTAGGGATCTATCTCGATTTCCGTGTGGTCCGTGAAGGTCAGCAGGTCGCCGACGCTGGCGGATGAGGCTCCGCCAAGGGACACGTGCATGGTCCCGGCCTTGTTGGTGTAGATGTCGGCGTTCAGGTCTATCGCATCCAGCGGACCGTTCAGGTATGCATCCCCGCTGACGAAGAGGTCGCCGTAGATGCTTCCGCTCTTGTTGCCGAAGAGCATCAGGTTGTTGAGGGCGAGGTCCGTATCCAGACGGAAGTCCTTGAGGTTGCTGAACAGCAGGCCTCCGTTGAGGATTCCGAAGCCGCCTTCCGGATCGGTGATGCTGAAATTGTCGAAGTGGAGACCCTGGCCGTCAAGATAGAAAGGCCCACCGAGCTTGTAGTCTACACCGGTGTAACCCACGGTCAGCATTCCGCCCTCGATCCTTGCGTCCGTGCTGCTGAGAGAGAGGCTGTCCAGCTTGCCGGTGGCCTTGAAACTGCCGTTGAGGCTACCTCCAAGGTCCGTGAGTGCCTCGGGCAGGATGGGGGAGAGAAGGGCGAGCTGAAGGCCGTCGGCGACGGCAGTGGCATCCAGATGCTTCTTCGAGATGGCGTAATTCGCCTTGACGTTGAGTGCGTCCAGTTCTCCGTTTATGTCGCGGATGAACGCACTGACCTTGTCCTGAGCCTTGTCCCATGCCAGCGCCATGCGGAGCGATCCGGCATTCTCTCCTCCGACGGCAAGGGAATCGCATGAAAGGTTGACGAGGCCCATCACGTCTCCATTAAGAGGAGAAGACAGGATGGCCCGGCCGGACGTGCGTCCGCCGAAACCGTAATCCTTGCCGGTGAAATGGTTGATTATGTCCATGTCCACCTTGTCTATGCCGATGGTAAGGGTGTCCTTCTTGGAAAGGGAAATGCCTCCGTTTATCCTTATCGCCTGGTCCCCGTTATAAATGGAGAAGTTGTTAAAACTGGCTTCTCCGGACCTGTAGATGACATCCGATTCGGCGAGTTCCCACTGGGAATCCTCGAAACGGACGTATGAAGACAGTGGCTTGGCATGCACGGTCAGGGTGTCGGAAGCATCCCGGTCGATGTTGCCTGCCAGATAGAGCTCTCCCACGTTGTCCATGCCGGAGATGTTGTCGTAGTGGAAACTCAGGAAGAATCCGTTGCTCTGGGCGAACGCGATCAGTGCGCTGTTGACGAATCCTATCTGGCCCATTCGGAACTCATCGGTCAGGACGGATGCATTCAGGCTGCCACCCTGATTGTCCAGGATGATGTCCAGGCCACGGAGGTAATTGGTCATGTAGGCGAGCCTCGAAGAGTGGATTATGCCCGAAAGGTCCCCGTTGGCCATGCGTATGTCTATCTTCGTGGAGTCGGAGACATACATTCCCGGTTTGAGGAATGAAAGGATGTCCCTGCTGTCGTGGAAATCGACCGAGATGTCGTAGTTGGCGTTCGGATCTCCCTTGTCCTTGTTTTTGTGGCTGTACAGTGCCGGCAGTTCCCTGCGTGTGGTAATGGCCTGGATGTCGTTGACGAGATCCAGCATGCTCCGGTTTCCTACGTATCCCGCATCCAGGAAGCTCGAATTGATCTGGGCGCGGCTGACGTTGCCGGTAGTGTGGGACCCGGCGTAAATGTCGCCTATGTATTTGACTCCGTTGTCGTTCTCGAGGGTAAGGTCATATATGTTGAAGTCTCCGAGCAGGTCGCCGCGGGGGATCTTCATCAGGTTGGCGCTGAGTTCGGCGGATACTTTGGACGTGCCTCCGCGCGTGTCGAGCTTAAGTGCCTCGAGGTCGGCGTATCCCACGTTCGCGGAGAACTTGTAAAGGGCGTTCTTTGTCTTGGGGGACAGGTTGAAGATACCCTGGAAGATGAAGTTGAGGTTGGGATCTGCACAGATTATCTTGCCGTCGAAGGCGTTGTCGGAGTAGGTTCCGGCAGCTGCTATGCCGGTATAGTCATATCCGTGAAGTCCCAGACGGTCGACAAGCAATGAATCCACCCTGACGGAGACGTTGTCCTTATCGATTACAGCCTTGAATCCCGTATTTGCGGTGACGTCGCCGAAAAGATCCATGTCGATTATTTTGCCCAGTTCCAGGTTGCGGGTCTTGACCGTGCCCCCGACCTCCATGCCTTTGGCCTTGTCGGTCATGTTGGCGATCCTGAGGTCGGCATCTGCGACGCCCTTGCCGCACTTGATGCTGCCCGTGGCCGCCAGATTATTCAAAGTGCCTTTGGCCTTGCCGGTGAACGACAGTTTCTGGCCCTTGGCATACTTGTCGATATTCACCTGTTTCCCGGTCATCCTGCCGGCGAACTTGCCGGCTCCTTCCGTCGTGAAATCGAGTTTGTCGATCCTGGCATCCAGCAGCATGTCATCCGTAAGCGTGATTCCGGTGATGCGGCAGGATGCATCCCCCCGGACTCCTCCGTAGAGGTCGGTGAAACGCAGTTTGGATATGTTCAGGTCGCTGACGTATCCGCTGGCATCCGCTTCATCCACTTTCAGGAGGAAGTCCATGCCCTCCAGACTGCCGAGAGAAAACTTGGAGATGGTTTCCGACGACACGATGCTCCCCTTGGCGACCTTCAGGCGCATGCGCACTGCTTTGCAATAATCCTTGTAGGCCTTCGGTTTCGAGGGAGTCATCGAATACAAGGGTGCGTGCAGGTCCGTGGTGCCGTTGACGATGTGGATGTCGCGGAACTGGATAAAGTCGCGGTCGACGGTCATCTTCATGCTGACCTTGGCATCGGCCCCGCACTTCTCGACAATGTCGGCATTATCTACCGTCAAGGAGACCTTGCTTCCCTTGACGTTCAGGTTGTGTGCGGTCAGGGTGCTGACGCGGGCGTCCAGATTGTCGTAATTGATGGCATTGGGTGCACACGGCTTGGGCTCCTTCCTGAACTCGGACATCCTGTAACGGACGTTCTGCCCGTAGATTTTTGCTATGGTGATGGGGAAGCCGGTAGATGTGGAGTCCTTCTTTCCATCGCCGAATACCCTGGTTATGTTCATTCCATCGGGGGCGTCCGGCTCCATGGCAAGGAAGAACTCGGCGTCTTTGACCTCCACCCTGTTAAGGTGCAGGCCCTTCTTCTTCAGCAGCATCCCGGTGGAGACCGTGCCCTTGACTTCCTTTGCGAAGAGGATGGTGTCGCAGACGGTGTTGCCTGTGCCCAGATCGTCCTGGTAAGGATTCTTGTCCAGGATCAGCACGTCCGTCAGGGCGATGGTGCCGGGTGCCTGTATGTTGACGGAGGAGAACTCAATCCTTCCGTCGAGCTTGCCGGTCTTGCGCGTGAGAAGCTCCCGGACCAGCCTGGACTGCACTTCGGGCGACTGCACGGCCACCGCTGCCGTTGCCAGCAACAGTACTATGAATCCGAAGATCCGGGCGGCTATGTCAGGGTTCCTTTTCGTATGCGCACAATTATTCTAATCTACAAAAATAAGAAATAATGCTTAAATTTGCATGCTCAAAACCGGTGAAATGGACATTATTTTAGGAATAGAGTCTTCTTGCGACGACACTTCCGCGGCGGTCATCTCCGACGGATGGCTGTTGTCTAACGTGATCGCCAGCCAGGATGTCCACAAGGCCTATGGCGGCGTGGTGCCCGAGTTGGCCTCGCGCGCACATGAGCAGAACATCGTTCCCGTGGTCAGCGAGGCCCTTTCCAGAGCCGGTATCAGCGCTTCCGACCTGACTGCAATCGCATTCACCCGTGGCCCTGGATTGCTGGGGTCTCTGCTGGTGGGTACATCTTTCGCCAAGGCTCTCGGCCTGGCGCTGGACATTCCTATCGTTGAGGTGAATCACCTTCAGGGACATATCCTTGCAGGATTCGTGAAGCAGAAAGACAAGCCTGTGGTGCAACCGTCCTTCCCTTATCTCTGCCTTCTTGTTTCCGGAGGCAACTCCCAGATAGTTAAGGTGAATTCTCCCCTCGATTTCGAGATACTGGGCCAGACCATAGACGATGCAGTCGGCGAGGCTTTCGACAAGTGCTCCAAGATGATGGGGCTGGGCTATCCCGGCGGGCCGGTGATCGACCGACTGGCCAAACTCGGTGATCCTGAACGCTTTAAGTTCGCAAAGCCGCATATTCCCGGGCTGGACTACAGTTTCAGCGGCATCAAGACTTCGCTATTGTATTTTGTTCGGGACGAGATTGCGAAGGATCCGGATTTCATGGAAAAGAACAAGGAGGATATTTGCGCTTCGTTCCAGAAGACGCTGATCGACATCCTGATGGACAAGTTGATTAAGGCCGCCAAGCAGACGGGCATCCGCGAGATAACCATAGGCGGTGGCGTTTCGGCCAACAGCGGGCTTCGCGACCGTATCGTTTCCGAAGGGCGCAAGCGCGGATGGAATACCTATCTTCCTGAATTCAAGTTCACTACCGACAATGCCGCGATGATCGCCATCGCCGGCTACTATCATTATCTCGCCGGCGAACGTACATCACTGGATGTCGCTCCGGTATCTAGGATAGCAGATTTTTAGCGGCGGACTGGCCGGCCAGGAGGCCGGTGGCGAAGGCGCAGTGGAGATTGTATCCGCCCGTATCGCAGTCCATGTCCAGAACTTCCCCGCAGAAATAGAGCCCGGGCACTTTGCGGGATTCCAGCGTCTTGGCAATTATGTCATCCGTGCTGACGCCGCCTGCGGTTACCACCGCACGCTCGTATCCAACGTATCCTTCTATCTCGAACTCCCACTCCTTCAGGCACTTGGCTATGGTGGGAAGATTAATCCAGACCTTGGTGTCCGTCCTGCCCTTGCGCTCCAGAGTGATTATGCCCGGATTGGCTGCGGTGAAGGCCGGAATGAGTTCCCAGGGCATCAGCTTGCCCAGCAGGATGCGGCACTTTTCCTTTTCGCGCACCCCGCGGCTGCGGGGATCCTTGTCTATCTGCATCCAGAGTTCCTTCACGCGTGCCGTGAGTTCGGTAAGGCTGATGCCGGATTTGAGATCGAGGATCAGTTTGACGCGGGAGCCGTTTATCATGGCCTTGACGGCCTTACGGCTCAGCTGGAAGCCTATCGGCCCTTCGATTCCGCCGTCGGTGAAGTCGATATCGCCGAATTCGCTGTCCGCCACCGTGCCTTCTATCAGCAGCTGCACCCCCACGTTCTTCAGGTGGATGTTCTGGAACTTCTCGCCCAGCTCGGTCAGTGGCGTTGACCTGTCGATATGGTGGGGTGTTTCCGCCATATCGCTGGTAGTCAGCGTGTTACCGGAAAGCGTCTGGTGCATTTGTACCAGAGGCTTGGACGTAAGTGGTTGCTGGTCAGCAGGTTGGGGGAAACGCTCGCTGACATGGATTTTGTAGCCGCGGGGAACGAGGGCGGTGAGGGAGGGGAAAAGCGGAGTGAGGGTATGGCCGGTGTCGGTGGCGAAGCGGTAGCCGTCGCCGGTGGAGCCTGTGCCGGGATAGGAGAGACCGCCGGTGGCGATGATGAGGCGGCTGCAGGTGAAGGTACGGCCGTCTGTGGTGGTAATGGTGAAGGCTGGGTCGGAATGACAGGTGGCGACTTCGGCTTCCGCCTCGATCTTGACCCCGACCCCCTGGCAGGCACGCACGAGGGCATCTATCACGTCCGTAGAATGGTATGAGGAAGGATAGGCTCGGTCGCCTCGTTCCACGACGGAGGGCATGCCTACGGAATCAAAAAACTCTATCAGTTTCTCGGGTGTAAGATTGTAAAATGCCGGTTTTACGAAGTTGGCTTTGCTGCGGATATGGGCGCTGAAGGCGTTCCAGTCCTTTACGTTCGTGAAATTGCAGCGGCCCTTGCCCGTAATCATGATCTTGCGCCCGGGGCGGGGCATCTTTTCCAATAGCAGCACGGAGGCGTCGGAACCAGCGGCCACGAGCGTGGAAGCGGCTCCGTAGGCGGCCATAAGACCGGCCGCTCCTCCTCCAATGACGATGATATCAGACTTCATAAAACGAAAAAAGGGAAAGCTTAGTACATCGCACCGCTACAACCTCTGACCCTTGCTGCATTCCTGCCCTGGGGGAGTTGGGAGGGAGCTGGTCGTGTACGACTTTCCCGTTGCAAATATACGCAAATTTTTAGATGCTGTCAAAAATGAGGGGCAGAATGTCGTCCACCTTGTCGAACTTCCATATCTGGCCGTCCCCGATCATGAGTACCGACATTGGGTGGCCTCCCTTGAGCTGGTACTGGGCCATGACCTGGCGGCATGCACCGCAGGGGGTCGCAGGGGCCTTTGCGAGGCGCCCCATCACGCCGCCGGCGATTGCAAGGGACAGCATGGCTTTGTCGGGATAGGTGGCTCCTGCATGGAACATCGCGGTCCTTTCGGCACAGAGGCCGGAAGGGAATGCGGCATTTTCCTGGTTGGCTCCCTGTACTATCACGCCGTTGCTGAGCCTGATCGCAGCGCCCACGTTGAAATGCGAATACGGGGCATAGGAACCTTTCATGGCATCGATCGCCGCTTCGGCGAGCTCGCGGTCTTCCTTGCCCAGTTCGTCCAGCGAAGTGTATTCGTGGAATTTGATATTGATTTCTTTTTCGGTCATGATTCTGTGTTACAACTCCCAAATATACAAAAAATCCGGCAATTTCATTTACGGGCGCTGTCTCCGAGCAGTTTCCGGTATTCGTCAAGCTTGAAAGGAGGCTCTCCGTACAGGTAGTGGTTGAGCGCCGGGGCGGCTCCGTCTACCTCATATTCTATCAGCCAGATTCCTTGTCCTTTCGGGTGGTCCAGGCGTGAGAGTTCCTTCCTCCCGTTAGCTTCCAGCCTGGCGCTTCCTCTCCATACGGTTTTGCCGCTGGAGGCATCCCTGACGGTGATCTTGCATTTCACGGGCTGGCGGGTATCATTTACCGCCACTATCGGATGACCGCCGTCCGCGGCATCCGTTATCATCACGCAGACATCCGTCTGCACCTGCTTTATGTACCAGTAGGCGCGTTTCGGGCGGAAGTACCAGTCGACGACAGCGTCGGAGATGATGGGCCAGCCGTCACGGATGTTCCACCAGAGTATGCCGGTGCGGGTATCTAACTTGCCGGCGCGGAACATCTCGATGAAGTACTTGACCGCCTCTCCCTGCACCGACTGCGAGGCGAAGATGAAGTCGTCCAGGTCGGTAGGAACGTTTCCGAAGAGGATGCGTACCTGCTTGATCATCAGGTTGTTGCGTCGGGAATCCCTGTCGGTGTCTTCCTTCCACTTGCGCACTGCCTTGGTCACATATTCATCGTTCCATTCGAAGTCTCCCTTCCATGGATAGACGCATTCCGGAGTGAACATCTGCTCGAGGCTTTCGCGGCAGGGCATGCCGTGGTATCCGGTCTCGCTCGCGAACAGGGGATTGGACTGGGAGTAGAAGGGATCTTTGTAGTAGCCGCGCGGACCCCAGAGATGGTCCTCCGGCAGGGCCTTGGATGTGTAGTATTCCTTGATCAGCTCCGGGCTCCACCAGGGGGAGGAGGGGAGATAGTCGCGAGTGGGATCGAGGGCGAAAAGGGCCTCGGGGATGGTCCTGCGGGTGACTATGTCCCGGTTAGGATCAGGCTTGTAGGCCCGGAAATCTCCGTCGGCGATCAGCACGTCATCCTCGTTGTTGCCTGCCCAGAGGGCGATGCAGGGATGGCTGCGCAGGCGCAGGACGACCGCGTACAGTTCCTTCTCCAGCCGCTGCTGGAATTCAGCCGTCTGAGGGTAGGCCGTGCATCCCATCGAAAAATCCTGCCAAATCATCACTCCCGCCTCGTCGCAGAGCCGGTAGAAGGGCTCATCTTCGTAGACGTTGCCGCCCCAGCAGCGCAGCATGTTGCAGTTGAGGTCGGTGACCAGCGCGAAGGCCTTTTCGAGATGTTGCGGGTCCCGGCCGTGAAGGGCGTCCATGGGCGTCCAGTTGCTTCCCTTGATGAATACGGGCTCGCCGTTCACGATGAAGCAGAACTTGCCCGGATTGTCCTTTGTGTGGGTCTGGGTGTTGTCGAGCCTGATGGTGCGGATGCCTATCCGGCGGATATCCTCGTCCCAGACGCTGCCGTCCTTGCCGCGTATGCGGAAGACGGCGTCGTAGAGGGCCGGATCGCCGTATCCGCGGGGCCACCAGAAATGCACGTTTGTGAGACTGGTGCGATGCCTGAAGGCATGGGTGCGGATGGGGAAAACTTCTTCCCAGACGGTCTCTCCCTTGTAGGATAAGACGATTTCTGCCATGAGCGCATCTTCCTGATAATCGACGGGTAGCGCCAGGACATAATCCATTGCGATGTCCGCCGTGCCCTTGTCTACATCCAGGCTCTTGGTAGTCCAGTGGACGTCCCGGATATGGGCGGGCCTTTCGATGTCGATGCGCACGCTCCGCCAGAGCCCTGCGCTCACCAGCCTGGGCATGATGTCCCAGCCGAAAGAATGGGCGGCCTTACGAACATAGGGAGCCTCGGTGCGTCCCCAGTTGTATGCATAAACGGGGGGGATTTCCTTCCGTACTTCCATCACCGTGGAACGGATGTAGACTTCCAGGGTGTTGGTGCCTCCGACCGGCTGCAGAGCCTCGCTGACATCGAATTTCCATGGAATCAGCATGTTGTCGGTGGAGCCGAGGTGCTTGCCGTTGAGCCAGACTTCCGCGTAGCAGTCAATGCCTTCGAAATCCAGTTCCAGACAGTCCTCCTCCCCGTGTGCCGGGGTCGTGAAACTTCGGCTGTAACGCCACTGGAAGCCTTCCCATGGGCGGAGTTTATAGATGTTGCTGCCGATTTCGGGGTTATCTATAAGGCCTGCGGCCAGCAGGTCCAGTTCCACATTTCCGGGCACAGTAGCGTCTATGGCCTTGGGGGTTATGCCCTGTGTGGCAAGGTCTTCAGGCCCCATCACGGCCGTGCGGCCCTGCTTCCAGTAATCCAGTTTCCACTTTCCGTCGAGGCTGACGCTTTCCCCGGCGCGGGCGGCCAGGCATGCCGATAAGAGGCAGATAGCCAGTAATATGCGTTTCATACGATTTCAAATTTAGTGATTTTTTTCTGGAAACAGAAAAAGCAGTATCTTTGCAGTCTTATGAAGATTTGCGTAGGACTGTCCGGCGGAGTCGATTCCAGCGTTGCCGCCCTGTTGCTGAAGCAGCAGGGATACGACGTTTTCGCGATGTTCATGCAGAACTGGCACGATGCAGATGCCACCCTGCATGGGGATTGCGAGTGGGAGGAAGACAAGTTCGTCGCCGAGATGGTCGCCCGCAAGCTGGAGATCCCCTTCTATTTCGTCGATCTCAGCAAGAGCTACCGCCAGCGTGTGGTGGACTACATGTTCGATGAGTATTCCAAGGGCCGTACGCCCAATCCGGACGTTCTGTGCAACAGGGAGATCAAGTTCGATGCGTTCCTGAAGGTGGCGCAGAAGATGGGAGCGGATATGGTGGCGACGGGGCATTATGCCCGCGTCGAAGCGATGCCATCCGCGACGGGCAAAGGGCCCGTCAGTGACCCACAAGGGGCCGACTGTACGGGCATTGCCCGTCCGATAGGCCAGCCGGCCACCATGTACCGGATACTCCAGGGAGTGGATCCGGGAAAGGACCAGAGCTATTTCCTATGCCAGCTGAGTCAGGAACAGCTCTCCAAGGCCATCTTCCCCATCGGGGGGATGCTGAAGAGCGAGGTGCGCAGATTGGCAAAAGAGGCCGACCTGCCGTCCGCCGACAAGAAGGATTCCCAGGGCATCTGCTTCGTGGGAAAGGTGGACTTGCCGACATTCCTGCAGCAGAAACTGAAGTCCGTCGAGGGAGACGTGGTGGAGGTCTATCCGGCTTTCTACGAGTCGGATCCCCTTTATCAGCGGCAGTGCGGCATAGTCCGCAGCATTCTGAAAGATGATTATTCCGGCCCGCTGCCCGTCATCTCCCACTACATTTCGGAAGACAAGGCCACTCCGGTAGAAGATTCGCATCCTTTCGACGATGCAAAGATCGCTTCCATGACGGATGAAGACCTCCGGACGCTTTCCACGCCTATTGGCTATGATGCCATCCGGTTCGAGACGGAGACATACCGTTCCGGCAAGAAGCACGTGAAGAAAACGCGCTGGAAGGAGAATCCTTTCGGGAAGATAGTCGGGCGGCACGAGGGCGCGCAGTTCTACACCATAGGCCAGCGCAAGGGCCTTAACATCGGCGGTCACAAGGATTCCATCTTCGTGATTTCCACGGATATGGATAAGAATATAATCTATGTCGGCGAGGGTCATACGCATCCGGGACTTTCCCGCCTCTGCCTTCGCGTTACTCCGGATGAACTTCACTGGATACGTCCGGACCTGGAGATGGCAGTTGGGGAGACTCGCCGCTACCGCGTGCGCATCCGTTACCGCCAGCCCCTGCAGGATGCAACCCTCCTCCGCCGGGAGGATGGAATGTACATTTTGTTCGATTCAGCCCAGCGTGGCATTACCGCCGGCCAGTTTGCCGTGTGGTATGCCCCTGACGGCGAAATGATAGGAAGCGGAGTGATATGAAAGAGTTCGAGATAAGCTGCCCCCTGACGCGGGAACCGCGCCTGAAAGAGATCGAGGCCAAGGCCGGCGGCCTGCAGTGGATTGCCGTAAAGCGTTCCATCGACGCCCGCAAGGAACCGGTTTGGAGATATAAGTACGAGGCTTATGCCCCCGGTGAGTATCAGCCCTACGAACTTCCTGACTATCAGGATGTCCGCGATGCCGAACCCATAATCGTGGTGGGTGCTGGCCCTGCCGGTATGTTTGCCTCCCTGAAGCTGTTGATGCTGGGCTTTAAGCCGGTAATCCTGGAGCGGGGAAAGGATGTGCATGCCCGTAAGTTCGACATGGCGAAACTCTCGCAGACCGGCCTGGTGAATCCCGAATCCAACTATTGCTACGGAGAGGGTGGAGCCGGGGCGTTCTCGGACGGAAAACTCTATACCCGTTCCTCAAAGCGCGGCGATATCCGCGAGGTGCTTCAGCAACTGGTGAATTTCGGAGCGTCGAAAGACATACTCATCGATGCCCATCCCCATATAGGTTCGGACAAGCTGCCTGTGGTGGTGGAGAATATCCGCAAGTGCATAGTGGCTTATGGAGGAGAGTACCACTTCGAATCGAAGGTGGTTTCCATCGAAGGCGAACCGGGTGATTTCAAGGTGGGTACGGCCGACGGGAAGGTTTATCCCGGCAGAGCCGTCATCCTGGCTACAGGCCATTCCGCCCGCGATATATATGAGATGCTGGCGTCCCGTGGAGGTGCCTTGGAGGCCAAGGGATTTGCGATGGGTGTACGCGTGGAACATCCTCAGGAGAAGATAAACTGGGCGCAGTATCACGGCACATGGAAACCAGGCGTACCGGCCGCGGAATACTCATTCGCGGAGCAGCAGGACGGCCGTGGCGTGTTCTCCTTCTGCATGTGCCCCGGCGGCATCCTGGTTCCCTCTTCCACCGAGCCCGGCACGGTGGTGCTTAACGGCATGAGCAATTCCGCCCGAAGCGGCAAGTTTGCCAATGCCGGGGTTGTGGTTCAGATCGAGCCGGAGGACGTTCCGGGCGATTCGGCGTTCCGCCTGATGGATTTCCAGCATTCGGTGGAGAAGAAGATGTATGATTTCTGCGCTGCGAACGGTGCTGAGAACCCGATGGCGGCTCCGGCCCAGCGCATGGAGGATTTCTGCCTTGGGAAGATAAGCAAGAAGATGCCGGAGACCACTTATCATCCAGGCGTGGTTTCCGCGCCTCTTCACGAGTTGCTGCCGCCGATGATAGCGGACAGGCTCCGGAAGGTTTTCCCGCGGGTGAAGATCCGCAACTATTATAATAATGCCGCGCTGCTGCTGGGTGTCGAGTCCCGGACCTCGTCTCCGGTGCGCATCCCGCGCGATCCGGAAACCCTGGAATATGTTTCCATGCCGGGGGTTTATCCCTGTGGCGAGGGTGCAGGGTATTCCGGCGGCATCGTTTCGTCGGCCATAGATGGTATTCGCTGTGCGGAGGCAGCTGCAAATGGCAGATAATTACCTTGAAAACAAGATGGCGGCCTTCCGCGAAGGCAAGACGGTGGTTAGGCGTCCGGCAGTTTCCGTAGAGGGATTACTGGACAGGCTGTCAACTGATGCGTCGCCCGACGCATCAGTTATGCCAGCACAAGTTCAGGCGGTGGTACGGGCGGGAACCACTATAAAAGAATCGGAATCTTTTAGATACGAGACGGAAGAGGAAAAAGGAATAATACGCGTGCTGGGGCCGACATCGCCCAGGCGGTATCTGGTGGAGGCGGGAGAAGTGATAATGGCCATGCGCCTGAAGGCGGCCGAACTGCACCTCGGGTGCGAAGTGAAAATCCAGCCGGAATCGACCGCACCGGCAAACCCTTTGATTGCAACACTGAAACTATATAGAATAACCTATGGACAAAAGAATAGCCCTGAATCCGAATGAGGTGGTGTCTTTCCTGGAGAAAGCTCCGGAGACCTTCACCCGTGAGGATATGCTCACTTTCATCTGTGAGAAGAACATACGGATGATCGATTTCATGTATCCCGCCGAAGACGGGCGCGTGAAGACACTGAATTTTACCATTAATAATCTTGCGTACGCGGAGACCATCCTGACGGAAGGGGAGCGTGTGGACGGATCGAGCCTGTTCCCGTCTTTCATCGAGGCTGGAAACAGCGACCTGTACGTGCTTCCACGCTACCGCACTGCATTCGTGGATCCTTTCAACGAGATCCCCACCCTGTGCTTCCTCTGCAGTTTCTTCGGCAAGGACGGCGAGCCTTTCGACTGTGCCCCGCACGCGACGCTGATGAGGGCTGAGAAGGCTTTCGAGGAATCTACAGGCATGCAGTTCGAAGCGATGGGAGAACTGGAGTACTATGTGATCTGCAACGAAGATCCTCTCTTTCCGGCCACAGACCAGAAAGGATATCATGAGAGCGAGCCTTTCGCAAAACTGAATGACTTCCGCCGTGCCTGCATGGATCATGTAGCCAAGACCGGAGGCCAGATCAAATACGGCCACAGCGAGGTGGGAAACTTCACCCTGGACGGAAAGATATACGAGCAGAACGAGATAGAGTTCCTGCCCAATCCTGTCGAGACGGCTGCTGACCAGCTCCTGCTTGCGAAGTGGGTAATCCGCAACCTGGCCTACAAGTACGGGCTCGATGTGAGTTTCGCCCCGAAGATTACGACCGGCAAGGCCGGATCCGGCATGCACATACACATGCGCCTGATGAAGGATGGCCGGAACGTCACGCTGGGCCCGGACGGCAAACTTTCCGAGGAGGCGCGCCGCGCCATCGCCGGGCTCATGGACATGGCCCCGTCCATCACCGCGTTCGGAAACAAGAATCCTACCTCATATTTCCGTCTGGTTCCCCATCAGGAGGCTCCTACGAACGTGTGCTGGGGGGACTGCAACCGTTCCGCACTTGTGCGCGTGCCCCTTGGCTGGAGTTCCGGCACGGACATGTGCTCCAAGGCCAATCCGCTTGAGCAGCAGGCGGATCACGACACTACCGCGAAGCAGACTTTCGAGATGCGCAGTCCCGACTGCTCCGCGGATATCTATCAGCTGATGGCCGGTCTTTGTGTGGCTGCCAGGAAGGGACTTGAAATGCCCCGTGAGGAGGCTCTCCGAATCGCGGAAGAGAAGTACGTGGACATGGACATCCACAAGAGAGAGAATGCCGCACGTCTTGCAACCCTGGAGCAACTTCCAACATGCTGCATGGAGAGCGCCGACTGCCTTGAGAAGGTGCGTTCGGTCTATGAGGATGCGGACGTGTTCCGTCCGCGCATGATCGACGGTATCATCAAGGCACTGCGCTCATATCACGACGAGTCCCTGCATGGTGAGGCCCGCGGCGACACCAAGCTGATGCGCAGGCTTGTGGCACAGTATTTCTACTGCGGATAGTGAATAATAGAAAAAATGACTATATTTGCATCCCCGTTCCCAGTGGACGGTACGCCACTTTAGCTCAGCGGTAGAGCAGCGCATTCGTAACGCGCAGGTCGGGAGTTCAAATCTGCCAAGTGGCTCTTGAAAAGGGAGGTTCAGGCCTCCCTTTTTTCTTTGGTCCTGCCGGCCAGGCTGACAAGGAAGGAGCCCAGCGCGCCAGCGCAGATTGAGCCTGTCAGCACGGCAATCTTGCCCATGTCCCGCATTGCGTGAACCATTTCCTGGTCGCCGAATGAAAGGGTATCCACGAAGATCGACATGGTGAAGCCTATGCCACCCAGGCATGCTACTGCAAAGAACATGGGCCAGGAGGCCTTGGCGGGCATTTCTCCGACCTTGCATTTGATTGCAATCCAACTGAACAGGGTGATTCCGACAGGCTTGCCGAGCAACAGGCCAAGGAAAATGCCCATGCTTACGCTGCCAAGAACTTCATTGAAGTTGAACATATTGAAGTAGCTCAGGTCTACTATCTCGACCCCGGCATTTGCCAGTGCGAACAGCGGCATTATCAGGAAATTGACCCATGGCGAAAGGGCTACCTCGAGGCGGTATGTCATGTCCATCGACCCCTTTCCAATCTTGCCGAGTTTCTTGAGGCAGTGCCTCTGGGGGCCGTTCGGGAAGGTGTTGGATGGCACGTCTGCAAACTCCTGGAAGCGCCGGGTGTATTTCAGCCACCTGTGTTCGAACTGGGACTTATTGTATCGGGGAGTGGAAGGGATAAGGAAGGCCATGACCACTCCGGACATGGTTGCGTGTATGCCGGAATAATAGAACAGCACCCAGACTACCAGAGCAAACAGCAGATATGGGAACACGTGCTTTTCTCCCAGTTTTCTGAGAAGGAAGATGAACACGACTACCAGCAGAGCTATTCCCAGCAGATTGAGGCGGATGGCTCCGCCATAGAACAGGGCCACGACCAGTATGGCTATCAGGTCGTCCGCGATGGCCAGCGCGGTGAGGAATACTTTAAGCGATACGGGTACCCTTTCTCCAAGGACGGACAGAATGCAAACTGCGAAGGCGATGTCCGTGGCTGTGGGAATGCCCCATCCGGAAGCAGCTGCAGTGCCGTGATTCACCAATGTATAGATGAGCGCCGGGGCGACAACTCCTCCGAATGCGGCAATTACGGGCAGAAGGGCCTTTCTTGGAGAAGACAATTCTCCATAGGCGATTTCCCGTCGTATTTCAAGTCCTACGGTAAAGAAGAAAACCATCATCAACACGTCGTTGATGAGCCTTTCGACCGTCAGGTCCCGGGGGATATAAAGGTTCAGCGCCCCGTCCGGACTGGCTATGTGGAGGGTGAATGCGGTATGCAGGAAATCATTGTAAAATACCTTCGTGAAAGGAAGGTTTGCGAGCAGCATCGCCACAACCACGCAGGCCAGAAGGATAACTCCCTGTGCCCATGGCTGTTTGCTGAAACGGCGGCTGCGTATGTCAAAGTTGCGTATACCCTTGTTCCAGGTATATATTGGTATGAGTCTCACGACTTGAACTTATCTTTGAGTCTTTCCAGTTTAAATTGCTTTTCCAACTTGGCGAACTGCGCCTTGGTGTCCAGGGTGAAGTTAGCATCCTGTACCCATGAATAGTATGCGGGCTCGGCCTTCCAGACTTCGCGGGCAGTCTTGCCCTTATGCTTGCCGAAATTGATGTAGACCTCGCCGTCGTCCCCGAGAATCAGGTGTCCGGAAAAGTCTACGTATTTCTTGCCCACGAAGGCCGCAAGCGACTGAACGTCATTCTTCAGTACCTGCTCGCGGTACTTGTCGGGTTCCTTATAACGGTCCAACTGGGCTTTGAGCACCTCGAAGGTGGCCAGCGTGTCGGCTTCTGCCGCATGGGCGTTCTCGAAATCCTCGCCTCCGCAGTAGAAGCGGTAGGCGGCACGGAGGTTCCTGGGCTCCATGGCGTGGAAGATGTTCTGCACGTCCACCATGAGAGGCTCGTGCAGGTTTACTGTCTCCACTTTCGCAAGCAGGGCTCTGGCATCCTCCTTCTTGGCGGCCGGGGTGGAAACGGATGAAATCCTGAGCTGGCAATACTGTTTCACGCGCTCGAATTCCTCGGCCAGCATGGGAAGGTCGAATTTGGCGGAGTTGAATCCGGCAAGGTCGCTCCCTTTCAGCCAATCGGCTATCTCACCGGCTACGCTGATGAAAAGCGGGCAGTCCTTCAGGTCTTCGTCGTGAACGCCGTTGACCTTGGAGGCATCTTCGCTTATGTGGCGCTGGCAGTTGTTCTCGTAGTCCCACGGACGGATCTTCCATGTCTTTACTTCCGGATCAGGATTGCCGGGAAAGACCTTGACAAAACTCAGTTCTATGATCGAGTCCGAAGGAATACTGAGCCCCGTGCTTTCTATGTCGAAGAAAATCAGGGGCCGTGTAAGGTTCAGATCCATAATCAGTTGATTCTAGGAAACCATGATCGGCATCAGGATGCCGCAGATCTTCTCGTTTTCGGCTTCTTCTTCGGAAGGAACTATCAGGGCCGCCCGGCGTGCATCTGCGAACTTGAGAACTACCGTCTCGCAGCTCATGTTGCCGAGAATCTCGATGAGGAAGGATGACTTGAATCCGATTACGAGATCGGCTCCGCTGTAGTCGCATTCGAGCTTTTCATATGCTTCGGTGGCAAAGCCGAGGTCCTGAGCTGTGATTTCCAGCTGGCCGGGCTTGAGTTCGAACTTGATATGGTTCGAAGCCTTGTTGGCGCAGACGGCCACGCGGCGCACGGTGTTCAGGAGCTGGGCCCTGTCGATGCGGAGCACGTTGGCGTTGTTCTGGGGGATGACGTCGCGGTAGCGGGGATACTTGCCCACCACAAGGCGGCATACCATCAGGGTTTCGCCGAAGGTGAACACTGCGGTGGCATTGTCGAAGGTGACGGTGACGTCTCCGGCTTCCTTGTCTACGATGGCCTTCAGTACGCCCGCGGGCTTCTTGTGAAGGATGAAGGATGCGACGGCCTCGGACTTTACGTCGTCGGTGGTGTAGCAGATGAGCTTGTGGGAGTCGGATGCCACGAGGGTGGTGGCCTCGGGGGCGATGTCGAAGAAGATACCGTTCATCGCGGGACGCATCTCATCGTCAGCCGTGGCGTAGATGGTGCTGCTGATGCCGTCTACCAGGTTCGCTGCGGGGATGGTGATAGAGATGGCTTCCGCACCTGCGCCTTTGATTTCGGGGAAATCTTCGGCAGGGAAGAACGGAAGGGCGGAATTACCGTTGGACCATACGCACTCGAAGGACGAATCCGAAGTGGTGTGGATGTTCACCGGCTGGTCCGGCAGTGCCTTGAAGAGGTCGATCATCTGGCGTGCGGGCACGGCGATGTTGCCTTCTTCCTTTACATTCTCCACGGGTACGGTCGTACGCAGCGTGAGCTCCTGGTCGGAAGCGGTGATCTCGAGTTTGTTCCCTTTGACTACGAAAAGGAAGTTCTCCAGGATGGTCAGGGTTGTCTTTGCGGGGATGGCCTTGGAAACATCAACCAGGGCTTTGAGCAATTCGGCACTTGAAACGTTGAATTCCATATATCTTCTCTTTTTACTTACCTATTTTATCCCTCGCGCGAGGGTATCTGCAAATATAGGAATTAATGATGAATAATTTGGCATATCTTTTGATTTTTTAAGTTTCCGTCAAAAGACAATAAAAACAAAAGATATGAACAAGAATATGCTAACGATTATCGCATCCGTACTTTTGAGCGGGCTGACAGCATTCGGCATCGTCAAGGCCAACCAGCCCGATACCCAGACAGCATCGACACAGACGTCCTATTCCATTGACGGTTCGGCATACCGCACTGTCAATCTGTCACAGGACAACTATCCCGACTTCACCTATGCCGCCGAGTCGGCGGTCGATGCGGTAGTCTTCGTGAAAGTCACCATCAAGACCACGCAGCAGTACAATATAGACCCGTTCTTCCGCTTCTTCTTCGGAGACCAGTTCCCGCAGGCGCAGGAACGCGAGCAGCAGGGGAGCGGATCCGGCGTAATAATCCGCCAGGACGGCTACATAGTGACCAATAACCACGTGGTGCAGGGAGCGAGCAAGATAGAAGTGACGATGAACAACAACAAGACCTACGAGGCCAAGGTAATCGGCACCGATCCTGCGACCGACGTGGCTCTGATCAAGATAGACGCTGAAGGCCTGCCCATCGTTCCCATCGGCGATTCGGACAAACTCCGTCTCGGCGAATGGGTGCTTGCAATAGGTTCTCCTCTCGGAGAGCAGCTCCGCGGCACCATCACAGCCGGCATAGTCAGCGCGAAAGGCCGTTCCATGCCCAACACGACGGGTGAATTCAAGATCGAATCCTTCATCCAGACCGACGCGGCAGTCAACCCCGGAAACTCCGGAGGAGCGCTTGTGAACAAGGCCGGCGAACTGGTGGGCATCAACACTGCGATCGTGTCCCAGACGGGCGCCTATTCGGGTTATTCCTTCGCGGTTCCCTCCAACATCGTGAAGAAGATCGTCGGTGACCTGATCGACTTCGGATCCGTGAAGCGTGCGAAACTCGGAGTTTCAATGAGCCCTGTTACGCAGGAAATTGCAGATAAAATGAAACTTTCTTCGTTGGACGGCGTATATATTAACGAGGTTTTGAAAGGCGGAGCCGCCGACAAGGCCGGAGTCAAGGAAGGAGACATCCTGCTTTCAATAGATTCCACGGTCATCAAGTCGCCGGCAGCGCTTCAGGAAAAGGTCAACAGTTTCCACCCCGACGACAAGGCTGTCCTAAAGATTGTCCGCGACGGCAAGGTTAAGGAACTCCCCGTGACTTTCCAGGGCACGGAGCAGATTACCGGCACCGTCAATGACGATGGGCAAACCGCTTTCTACGGCGGTGCGCTCAAAGAAGCGGACAAGGACAAGCTCGCCAGGTTCGGGCTCAAGAAGGGAGTTGAGATCGTCTCGGCCGGAAACGGCGCGCTCGGCAAGGCGGGAGCCACCGACGGCACGATCATTCTCTATGTGAACGACCAGCCTGTTTCCAAGCCTCGGGATGTGATAGATATCGCGTACCGCAGCAAGAGGGCCGTCTACATCGAAGGCGTCGATGCCACAGGAAAGTCCGTCTACTTCGGCTTCGCGAAAGACGAATAAGAGTAAATGAGACAATTAAAGATTACAAAATCGATCACCAACCGCGAGAGTGCCTCGCTGGACAAGTATCTCCAGGAAATCGGCCGCGAAGAGTTGGTATCGCCGGAAGAGGAAGTAGAACTGGCACAGCGCATCCGCAAGGGTGACCAGGTAGCATTGGAAAAACTCACGAGGGCTAATCTCCGATTCGTGGTATCTGTTGCGAAACAGTATCAGAATCAGGGACTTAGCCTTCCTGATTTGATTAACGAAGGGAATTTGGGCCTCATCAAGGCCGCCGAGAAATTCGACGAAACCCGCGGTTTCAAATTCATCTCCTACGCAGTGTGGTGGATCCGCCAGAGCATACTCCAGGCCCTGGCCGAGCAGTCCCGCATCGTGCGCCTGCCTCTGAACCAGGTGGGGTCGCTCAACAAGATAAACAAGGCCCTGAGCAAGTTCGAGCAGGAGCATGAACGCCAGCCTTCCCCCGATGAACTGTCGGAGATGATAGACATCCCTACCGACAAGATAGCGGATACCCTCCGCGTCAGCGGCCGTCACGTGAGCGTGGATGCCCCCTTCGTCGAAGGCGAAGACAACAGCCTGCTGGACGTGCTGCCCAACGACGACAGCCCGATGGCGGACAAGGGCCTCACGAACGAGAGCCTCAGCATCGAGATCGAGCGCGCCCTTCAGATCCTTACCGGACGCGAACGCGAGATCATCAAGAGTTTCTTTGGCATCGGATGCCAGGAGATGACTCTGGAAGAGATCGGCGAGCGTCTCGACCTTACGCGTGAGCGTGTGCGTCAAATCAAGGAAAAGGCCATACGCAAGCTCAAGAAGCCTTCAGCCAGCAAATTGCTTAAATCTTATCTGGGATAAAGAATGACCCCTGAACAGTTTATCTCCGCAAAGGCCGCCCAGGCCGTAAAGGAGCTTTATGGAGCCGAGGTCGACGCTGCAACCCTTCAGGTGCAGGTGACCCGCAAGGAATTCGAGGGAGACTACACGCTTGTAGTCTTTCCTCTTTTAAGGATATCCCACGCCGCGCCCGATGCAACCGGTTCCGCCATCGGCGAATGGCTCGTCGGGCACTGCCCCGAGATCAGCGCATTCAACAGCGTGAAGGGCTTCCTGAATCTCAGCCTCAGCAATCTCTACTGGCGCGAGGCGCTGGAAGGAATCGTCTCCGCAGGGGAGGATTATTTCAGCCTTCCCGCCACCGGAAAGAAGATAATGGTGGAGTTCTCATCTCCAAATACCAACAAGCCCCTTCATCTCGGGCATATCCGCAACAACTTGCTGGGTGATTCGGTGAGCCGCCTGCTTACCGCAGCCGGCAACGATGTCATCAAGGCCACGCTGGTGAACGACCGCGGCGTGCATATCTGCAAGAGCATGTATGCATGGCAGGAGCGCTTCGACGGCGCAACCCCGGAAAGCACCGGCAAGAAGGGCGACCATCTTGTGGGAGACTGTTACGTGGAGTTCTCCAAGATGGAGAAGGAGGATCCTTCCGTGATCGACAAGGTCCACGAGATGCTGGTCAAGTGGGAGCAGGGAGATCCCGAAGTGAGGGCTCTCTGGGAGAAGATGAACGGATGGGTGTTCGACGGGTTCGACGAGACTTACCGTGCCCTTGGCATCAGCTTCGACAGGACATACTTCGAGCACGATACTTATCTGCTCGGCAAGGAATTGGTGCAGAAAGGACTCGAGAAGGGAGTTTTCGTGCAGGATCCCGACGGCAGCGTGTGGTGCGACCTCACCGCCGACGGCCTCGACCGCAAGCTCCTGCTCCGTTCCGACGGCACCTCGGTCTATATGACCCAGGACCTTGGGACCGCCGAGCGCCGTTTCGCCGAATACAATCTCGACAGCCACGTGTACGTGGTCGGAGACGAGCAGAACTACCACTTCCAGGTGCTCAAGCTCGTGCTTGCCAAGCTGGGTTTCGACTGGGCGGAGCGTATCTACCATCTCTCCTACGGAATGGTGGAACTGCCCGAGGGCAAGATGAAGTCCCGCGAAGGCACCGTCGTGGATGCCGACGACCTTATCGAAGACATGTACCTCGAAGCGAAGACCACTTCGGAGGAGTCCGGCAAGCTTGACGATGTCAGCGATGAAGAGAAGGATAAACTCTATCACATGATAGGCCTGGGTGCCCTGAAGTATTTCATCCTGAAGGTGGATCCGCGCAAGAAGATGCTCTTCAATCCTAAGGAGTCCATCGACTTCAACGGCAATACCGGTCCGTTCATCCAGTATACCCATGCCCGCATCTGTTCCATACTTCGTAAAGCTGAATCCGTCTGTCAGATTCAACCTGGAGCGGAACTTTCTCCAAAGGAAATCAGGTTGGTTCAGCTGTTGAACCTGTACCGTCAGAAACTGGCGGAAGCGGCCGACGCGTTCTCTCCTGCGGTGATGGCGAACTACTCCTACGACCTTGCCAAAGAATTCAACCAGTACTATCACGAGACTCAGATACTGCGCGAGCCGGACGATAAAGTTCGGAGCATGCGCCTGGTGCTGATAAATGCTGTGGCACAGGTACTTGCGCATTCCATGGCACTGCTCGGCATAGAACTTCCTGAAAGAATGTAGTATTTGCTATTGCAAATTCAAAAAGTTTGCTCTAATATTGTAGCGGATTTAACACTATTACCTATGCCACAGGACAACAAGAAAAGACGTGTAATCAGCTACGAAAATATGTCGGACGAACTCGCGGCGGCTTTCAACGCGAAGTATCCCGGCGGTTTCAACGACTGGTTCCAGGATCTTACCAAATATACCAAGCCGGACGGTACTCCTTTTTATGCAGTGACTATCGAAATGCCGGATTCCATATGCCTTATCAAGATCAAGGTGGAAACCGATGACCTCGAAGACATAGAGCGCTGGCTTGAAGGAGAGGAGAATGCGGAGAACGAACAGGTCGCAGGGCCTTCGGCCGATGCCGACCCGGGAGCAGGTCCCCTGCCGGACGACAACATCTCCCAGTACGGAGGGGATGATGACGTGTCGGACGGCGATTAGCCGCTTATGAAGCTGCCATACATAAAGTTCAGCGAAAGCACTAAACTCCTGCTGCTCAGCCTTTTAGTGGGGCTCTGCGCAGGAGCTTCTGCTGTTGCGCTGCTCAAGGTGATAGGCTTCATTCATGGTTTGATTTCGGGCGGACACTTCCTTTTTCCGGCGCTAGGCATGCTGATCTCGCTGGTGCTCGTCCGCTATCTTGTGAAAGACAACATAGGCCATGGAGTTACCAAGGTGCTGTTGGCGGTGTCCCGGAATGAGTCCAGGATCAAGCCCCACAACATGTGGTCGTCGCTGCTTACCAGCGCAATCACCATTGGTCTTGGCGGTTCCGTGGGCGCCGAGGCTCCTATCGTATACACGGGAGCCGCTTTCGGCAGCAACATCGGCCGTGCGGCAAAACTCTCGTACAGGGGAGTGACGGTGCTGCTGGGCTGCGGTGCCGCCGGAGCAATAGCGGGTATCTTCAAGGCTCCTCTGGCCGGAGTCCTTTTCACTTTGGAGATCCTTCTTTTCAACATCTCCATGAGTTCCATAATGCCCCTGCTGATTTCTACGCTGACCGCCACGGTGGTGTCGTACGTATTCATGGGGCCTCAGTCGCCGTTTGCATGTTCGCTGGCTCCTTTCAATATGGGCAACATGCCATTCTACCTGGTGCTGGGCGTTTTCTGCGGCCTGATGTCGCAGTATTTCACGAAGTTTACCCTGTGGCTGGAAGACCGTCTGGCCCGAACGTCCCGCAGTCCCTGGCTGAGATGGGCCATATGCGGTGCCGGGCTTACCCTGCTCGTGTGGCTTTTTCCTCCTCTTTTCGGTGAAGGATATGATTCGGTGGGACACCTGCTTAACGGAGGCACTTTGACTCTGGGCAGTGACACGAATCCTCTTATGTTCCTTCTAAAGTCCCCTTGGGGCATGCCGGTGTTCCTGCTGTTCGTGCTGCTGCTGAAAGTTGTCAGCATGACGCTGACGAATTCGGGAGGCGGCGTTGGCGGGACCTTCGGCCCCACCCTTTTCGAGGGGGCGATTCTTGGATTCCTGATCGCCCGTACGGTGAATCTCTGCGGGCTTTCCCTGCCGGAGCAGAACTTCGCCCTGGTGGGTATGGCCGGACTGATGGCCGGGGTCATGCAGGCCCCGATGACGGCCATCTTCCTGATAGCCGAGATTACCGGCGGATACGATCTGCTTCTTCCCCTCATCCTCTGCGCAACGGTATCTTACGGGGTTACGCGCATCCGCGAGAAGTATTCCATATACACTAAGCGCATAGCCCAGAGCGGGGACCTGCTTACGCACGACAGCGATCTCGCGGCTCTCACCCTGATGAAGACCGCCGACTTGATACGCGACAAATACCCCCGTCTCCATGCCGACGACAGCCTGCAGGACGTGTCTTCCGTAATCTCCGGAAGCACGGCCGCCGTTTTCCCGGTGCTGGATGAAGACGGCAGGTTCGAGGGGGTGCTGGAGATGGACGACATACGCAAGCATGTCTTCGATTCCGAGCGCTTTTCGCGGCTTCGTGTGCGGGACCTCATGCATGCTCCGGTAGATTTTATCTATGAGGACGAGCGTATGGAGAGCATCATGCGCAAGTTCGAGCGCCCCGAAGTGTGGCGTCTCCCCGTGCTGACGCGCGAGGGTATCTACCTCGGTTTCATCTCACGTTCCCGGCTCCTTGCCGCCTATCGGGAAGAACTGAAGCAGATAACGGCAGAAGACTAGCATATGAAAGAAATCTATATCGACCATATTGCAGGCCTGATGGGCCTGAAGGCATGGCAGGTGGAGAACTGCGCCGACATGTTCGAAGAGGGCGACACCATCCCCTTCATCAGCCGCTACCGCAAGGAGAAGACCGGAGGGATGGACGATTCGGAGGTTGCGGAACTGAAGCACTGGGTGGACGTCTTCGCCGAGATGGAGAAGCGCAAGGAAACCGTGCTGAAGACCATTTCTGAGGCCGGGGCGCTGACGGATGAACTGCGTGGGAAGATAGAGAACTGCGTGGTTTCTTCGGAGCTCGAAGATCTGTACCTTCCTTTCCGGCCTAAGCGGCGCACTCGTGCCACCGTGGCGAAAGAGCTGGGCCTGGAGCCCCTGGCGGATGCCATGTGGAAGCTCCGCACCCGCAGCCCGCGCACGGATGCCGCAAAGTTCGTCAAGCCCGGAAAGGTGGAGGATGCTGATGCGGCCCTTGCCGGAGCGAGGGACATAATCGCGGAGCGCCTCAGCGAAACGGCGGTCATACGCGAGAACCTCCGCCAGATATTCCGTGGCCGCAGGGTGGTTTCCAAAGTGACGAAAAAGGCCGAAGGCCCCGAGGCGGACAAGTATCGCAGCTACTTCAACTGGTCTTATCCTCTCGATAAAGTGCCCTCACACAGCCTTCTGGCGATCCTCCGTGCAGAGAACGAAGGGTTCCTGAGCGTCAGCGTGGATGCCGATGCGGAGCGCTGCGACAAGAAGATATACTATGATTTCTGCCAGATGCAGGGTTATCCCGGAGGAGAACTGGGGGAGCAGATACGCGAGGCCGTCGACGACAGTTTCAAGCGCCTGCTCGAGCCCTCCATCAGTTCCGAGGTTTTGCGTGAGGCAAAGGAAAAGGCGGATATAGAAAGCATACGGGTATTCGGGGACAATCTGCGCCAGTTGCTTCTGGGGGCCCCTGTCGGGCAGAAGCGTACGATGGCCGTGGATCCCGGATTCCGCAACGGCTGCAAGATTGCCTGCCTGGACGAGAGGGGAGGGTTGCTCTATCATACGATCATCTTCCCCCATCCTCCCCAGAACGAGAAAGTCAAGGCGCTTATGGCTGTGCAGGACATGCTGGAGAAGTACCGCATCGAGGCCGTGGCCATAGGCAACGGAACCGCCAGCCGCGAGACCTCGGAATTCTTCAGGAAAGTTGCCCTGCCGGACGGATGCAAGGTCTGGACGGTGAGCGAAGACGGCGCATCCATCTATTCCGCCTCCGAAGTCGGCAGGGAGGAGTTCCCCGATGAGGACGTCACCGTCCGGGGTGCAGTTTCCATCGGCCGGAGGCTGATGGATCCGCTGGCCGAGCTGGTGAAGATAGATCCCAAGAACCTGGGGATAGGGCAGTATCAGCATGACGTCGATCAGGCCTTGCTGAAGGAAAAGCTGGACAATACCGTCGAGGCTTGCGTGAATGCAGTAGGCGTGAACTTGAATACCGCCAGCCCGTATCTGCTCCGCTATGTTTCCGGAATAGGACCTCAGCTTGCCGCGAACATCGTTTCTTACCGTTCCGAGAACGGAGGATTCCGCTCCAGGGCCGAATTGAAGAAGGTTCCGCGCCTGGGTGCCAAGGCTTTCGAGCAGTGTGCCGGCTTCCTTAGGGTGAAGGGCGCTTCCAATCCTCTGGACGATTCGGCGGTGCATCCCGAATCCTATTTCGTGGTGGACAGGATGGCTGCAGACCTCGGAGTAAGCGTGAAGGAACTTGTTGGGAATGCGGAACTCTGCTCAAAGATACAGGCGGAGCGCTATGTGCAGGGAGAGGTCGGTCTGCCTACGGTAAACGACATTCTGAAGGAATTGGCCAAACCCGGCCTGGATCCCCGCGAGGCGGCATCTGACTTCGCTTTCGCCGATGACATACATGAGATCGAAGACCTGAAAGTCGGAATGGAACTGCCCGGCATTGTGACCAATATCACGGCTTTCGGTGCATTCGTGGACATCGGCCTTCACGAAAACGGGCTGTTGCATGTGTCGCAGCTCGGCCCTCGCGGCACCGACCCTTCCAAGGTGCTCAAACTGCATCAGCAGATACGGGTACGTGTGCTCGCCGTCGATCTCGACCGTTGCAGGATTTCATTGGGATTGGTGAAATAATTTTTATATATTTGTCATTCACTAAAAACTAACGATTATGGCATCTATCAGCGATTTGATTATGCAGCAGGTTAAATCCGCTGCCGGTGGGGTATCCATCCCTTCCAATATCAAAGATCAGGTCCTCGGCGGTCTGTCCGACTCCATTCTTGGCAGCCTTACCCAGACTGCGACCAAGGCAGGGGGAGTGGATACCATCAAGAATCTCCTTACCGGAAAGGCAAATGCGGCCAGCAGCCCCGTCACCGCCCTTGCAGGCAACCTGTTCAAGAAGAACGTGGTCAGCAAGCTTGGCCTCGGCAGTACCCTGGGCACATCGCTCACCGCCCTTATCCCCGGCATCTTCAGTAAGCTTTCCGGCATAGTCAAGGATCAGGATGGAGACGGCGACGTGGACATCAACGATATTATAATCGCCCTCACCGGAAAGAAATCCGCCGGTTCATCGCTCCTCGGAGCCGCAACCGGGCTTCTGGGTGGCCTTCTCAAGAAAAAATAGATGAAAAGCAAACTGGTCATAATCCCCACCTACAACGAGATCGAGAACATCACGAGGATAATCCGTGCGGTTTTCGGCCTTGACGGTGGATACCATATCCTCATAATAGACGACGGCTCTCCCGATGGAACCGCAATCGCCGTCAAGAAACTCCTGCCTGATTTCAAAGACAGGCTGTTCCTCATCGAGCGCAGCGGAAAACAAGGCCTTGGAACTGCGTATCTTACTGGTTTCCAGTGGGCCCTGGAGAGGAGTTATGACTATGTTTTTGAAATGGATGCTGACTTCTCGCACGATCCTTTCGATCTCGCGAGGCTCCTCAGCGCCTGCGAAGAAGGTGCAGACCTTGCCATCGGTTCCCGTTACTGCGATGGCGTAAGCGTCGTGAACTGGCCTATCGGCCGCATCCTGATGTCGTACTGCGCATCGATCTATGTCCGCAAGACTCTGGGCGTGAAGATTTTCGACAGCACGGCTGGCTTCGTCTGCTACAGCCGCAGGGTTCTCGAGACCATGGATTTGGACGCAATCCAGATGAAAGGATATGGCTTCCAGATAGAGATGAAGTATACTGCGGTAAAACTTGGCTTCAGGCTTGCCGAGGTTCCCGTAATCTTCGTTAACCGAAAGGAGGGAACGTCCAAGATGTCCGGAGGCATATTCGGCGAGGCTTTCTGGGGGGTGCTACGGTTGCGATTCCGCAAGATAAAAGCAAAAAAGACAGCTTGACGGCTGTCTTTTTTTTTGCTGTGGGCGCAGACGGATTCGAACCGCCGACCCCGTGCTTGTAAGGCACGTGCTCTAAACCAGCTGAGCTATGCGCCCTTGAAAAGCGGGTGCAAAGATATAAAAATTTTAGAACACCAACAAATATAATCCTGCTGCGAGAGCTGCCCCCACTGCGGGACCTGCTACGGGTACCCAGGAATATGCCCAGCCGCTGTCGCGCTTGCCTGCAATGGGAAGAACCGCGTGTGCGCAGCGAGGACTTAGGTCGCGGGCCGGG
>JAEEGI010004874.1_pt1 | contig 31150 bp, 15 predicted proteins | sample 8958751 | NCBI WGS metagenome assembly JAEEGI01 (sample SAMN16246545, study PRJNA631951) | gut metagenome | biome: gut microbiome; feature: rumen; material: KS-attached | host: Bos | place: Iran: Karaj | collected 2018-10 | reverse complement strand
AACTATGAAGATTATTTTGAAAGAAGATATCGTCAATCTTGGTTTCAAGAACGACGTCGTGGAAGTGAAGAACGGCTATGGCCGCAACTATCTCATTCCCCAGGGTAAGGCTATCCTGGCTACCCCCAGCGCACTCAAGCAGCACGCCGAGAACCTGCGTCAGCAGGCTCACAAGCTCGCTAAGGTGAAGGCTGATGCCGAAGAGGCTGCCAAGCAGTTTGAGGGTGTATCCCTCACCATCCCCGTTAAGGTTAGCCCCACGGGCACCATCTACGGTTCGGTTGGCGCTGCTCAGGTACATGAGGCTCTGCTCGCTGCTGGTCACAATGTTGACCGCAAGATCGTAAGCGTTCACGAGAGCATCAAGACCCCCGGTAAGTACACCGGTATCGTTCGCCTGCACAAGGAAGTCGCTGTCGAGATCCCCTTTGAGGTGATCGCCGAGAACGCTGAGGAGCTCGCCGCTGAGCGCGCTGCTCGCAAGGCCGAGGAGGCTGCTCATCAGGCTGCCCTCGCTGCCGCTAAGGCCGCAGAGGAAGGTGCTGAAGAGGCTCCCGTTGAGGGTGAGGCTCCCGCCGAGGAGGAAGCTCCCGCTGCAGAGTAATAAAACAACATGATAATGACGAAGACACCGGTCCTCTCCACATGGCCGGTGTCTTTTTATTTCCTGTAATCCAATAAACTCTAAACATTAAACATTAAACTTTAAACTAAAATGACCAAGCATATCGTAATGTTCAAACTCCAGGGCAGTGATGAGTTGCGCCGCGAAACCGCATTGCGCTTCAAGGCCGCACTCGATGCGCTCCCCAATCAGATCGATGTACTCCAGAGCATCGAGGTTGCCCTCAACGAGAATCCTGGCGAGGACTGGGACATCGTTCTCACCGCTATCGTGCCTACCATGGCCGACGTTGCTGTCTATGCCCAGCATCCTGCCCATGTCGCTGCCGCTGCCATCATCAAGGACGTGAAGCAGCTGCGCGCCTGTGTGGACTACAACTGTTAAAGCCAGATATAAGGAGACAATTGGAGTTTCTTAGACATCATGAAAAAAGGGCAGGATCCCATTGCGGGGTCCTGTCCTTTTTATAGATGAATACTACTGATTACTCGGGCCAAGAGCCGCTGAGCAGGTAGTTGATCAGAGCAGTAACGTCACCAATCTTCACGTCGCCACTCTTATCGCAATCAGCAGCCTGGACGTTGATCTGTGAAGCATCACCGCTCAACAGGTAGTTGATCAGAGCAGTAACGTCACCAATCCTTACATCGCCGCTATTGTCCACGTCACCACGCATAAATTCTACCTTGTTGATAACAAGGGTCATGTTGTCAACACTCAGCGTGAGGTTCCACTCACCAGCGGGAATCTGGAAGGTTGAACCGTTGTTTGCCAGGTTGATATCAACTCCGAGGGTCTCATCGGTTACCCAGAAGTCACCCTCGCTGACAGCACCGAAGCGGTAAGGAGCAATAGCATCCCAGTCTTCAGCTCCTTCAGCCAACTGCTTAGTGAAGGAGAAGTAGCTGTAACCAGTGTTGGTCTCGGGATTAAAGTAGGCCTCACCAGTAGTGGTGATGGTAGCGGTGTAAACGTTGTTCTCAGCGTCGCGAGTCATCTTCACGCCCACGTTGGTGAACCAGCCACCATTGTCGTTCACATCACCCAGGATATAAACGTCACCATCATAGTGCTCGGGCTCAATGATGGGCCAGGTGCCGTCGATGACGAACTTGTTGTTCACCAGGTCAACGGTAACGGTCCACTCACCGGCGGGAATAGCGATGGCGTTGTAGCTGCCGTCGGTAGCCAGGTCGCACTGTACGCCCAGGAGTTCCTCGGTCATCAGGAAGTCACCCTCGCTGACAGCACCGAAGCGGTAGGGAGCGATAGCATTCCAGTCAGCCTCCTCGTTACCCTCGGCCAGCTGCTTGGTGAAGCTGAAGTAGCTCTTGCCGTCATTCTGACCAGCGGTGGTGATGTTGGCGGTGTAAACACCCTCATTCAGGTTCATCTTGACGCCCAGGTTGGCAGCCCAGCCATTGCCGTTCACCTCACCCATGATGTAAACGTCAGCCTCGGGCTCGGGAATAACGGTGTCAACAGGCCAGGTGCCGTCGATGGTGAACTTGTTGCTCACCAGGTCAACGGTAACGGTCCACTCACCTGCGGGAATAGCGATGGCGTTGTAGCTGCCGTCGGTAGCCAGGTCGCACTGTACGCCCAGGAGTTCCTCTGTCATCAGGAAGTCACCCTCGCTGACAGCACCGAAGCGGTAGGGAGCGATGGCATCCCAGTCTTCAGCACCTTCAGCCAACTGCTTGGTGAAGCTGAAGTAGCTCTTTCCGTCATTCTGACCAGCGGTGGTGATGTTGGCAGTGTAAACACCCTCATTCAGGTTCATCTTGACGCCCAGGTTGGCAGCCCAACCATTGCTGTTCACCTCACCCACGATGAATACATCGTCAACAACAGGCTGGGGATCAGCCTTCTTAACGATTTTCACATAGGCATTCTGATCATTGATGGAGACGGTGATGTCATAGGTGCCAGGAAGAGCCTTGAAGGCATTGGCGGTACCCCAGGCTCCAAGAGCGGTTTCCGTGTTGTCCTCAACAAGTGTGCCATCAGCAAGAGCTCCACGACGATAGGGCAAGAAACCCCAGTCATCGGCGTTCTCACCCAGCTTGGTGGTGAAGCTGAAGTAACCATAGCCGTCACCACTGTCACTGATTTCAGCATCAGTGAGCGTGAAGGTGATTTCGTCGGTGGTGTTCATCTCAACACCAGTCGAAGGATTCCAATTGTTGCCATTGACCTGACCCAGAATAAATAATTCACCGGTCAGGGGATTGAACGGCTCAACATAGCCTTCTACCTTAAACCTGTGGTTCACCTCATCAAAGGTGAAGACATAGTCATCACCGCTGCCAGTGAAGAAGTAGGCGCCGTGGTCACCAGCCTTCTGGGTGGCCACCCAGTTGCCGGCACTGATTTCGGTGTCGCCACTAGCGGGACCATAGCGGTGATCGGCATTGAAAACAGTCCAGTCGCTGTTCAGACCATCACCGAAAACGAAGTACACCGTACCGGAGATCGTTGCGGTATAAGTGTAGGTGCCATCACCATTGTCGGTCATCTCAACGCCGTTCCCGGGATTCCAGTTACCGAACGGGTCGCTACCAACAATGTACATTGCCGCATTGGCATTCAAGCCAATGAGTGCAATCAACATGGAGATAATTAACGTTAATCTCTTCATACAAGAATAAGTTGGTTATTAATTAAACGTGTAAATAAAAAGTTAATTTGATTATGCTTACCTGAAACAGATAGAGTCGCTATATTATTTAGACACTATAAGCACCAATAGCTTTTTGCAGTTTGTTGCATCTCGAGGTAACAAACACAAAAAAAGGCAGGATCCCATAGAGGGGTCCTGGCCTTTTTAAAACTTAGGATTAATCGGCCCACGAACCACTGAGCAGGTAGTTGATCAGGGCAGTAACGTCACCGATCTTCACGTCGCCGCTGTTGTCGCAGTCAGCACCCTTCAGGTTGATGCCTGTTGCATCACCACTGAGCAGGTAGTTGATCAGGGCGGTTACGTCACCAATCTTCACGTCGCCGCTGTTGTCAACGTCGCCACGGATATAGGTGGGCTCACCAGCGGGAGTTGCGGTGAAGGTGATCTTCTCCTCATCGATAGCGGTGGGATCAAAGGTGATGACAATGTTGTAGGTGCCAGCCTCCTCGCAAGTGTAACGCCAGTTGCCAACGGGCCATGCATAGGTCCAAGCGTGGTCTTGAACAATCCTGAACTGCACTTCTTCCTGAGCAGCGAGTTCAACATCGTCCTTGCTCCAGGTATAGATGCCGTCAGCACCCTTCTCCATGTCGTTGGCCTCGTCTTCGGGATTCCAGTTGCTGCCGAATACGTTCTCGGAACCGGCAACAGTGTAGGTGTGGTCAACGTGTTCAACGTCACCAGTCTTGGTCAGCGTGCAAGTGATACGGGCATCGGCCTCAGCCTCGGGATCAAAGGTGATTTCAATCGTGTAGATGCCTTCCTCGTTTACCTTGGCAATCCAGTTGGTTCCGAGAGGCCACTCATAGATGTCGAAGCTGTGGTTACCGGCTACCTTGAACTCGAAGTTACCATACAGGGCAACCTCTTCCTTGGTCCAGGTGTAGATGCCGTCAGCACCCTTTACCATGTCGTTAGCCTCGTCAGCGGGATCCCAGTTGCTGCCGAAGATGATATCAGGACCAGCTACGGTGTAAACAGTGATCTCAACGGGAGGAGGAACATCACCACCCTTGCGGGTTAACAATACAGTGTTCTCGCTAAGGTTAACTTCGATGTCATAGATACCGGGAACAACCTTAAAGGCGCCAGTACTACCCCAGTCTGCAAGTTCTGCAACAACACTGTCCTCAATGAGGGTGCCATCGACAGCTGCACCACGACGATAGGGCTTGAAACCCCAGTCATCAGCGTTCTCACCCAGCTTGGAAGTAAAGCTGAAGAAGCCGAAACCTTCACCACCGTCGGCGATTTCAGCTTCGGTGAGCGTGAAGATGTTCTCATCGGTGGTGTTCATCTCAATACCGGCCGAAGGATTCCAGTTGTTGCCGTTAACCTGGCCCAGTGCATACAGATGACCAGTCAGGGGATTGATGGGCTCAACATAGCCTTCGATCTTAAACTGAGAGTTGATCTCGTCAAAGGTGAACGTATAGTCGTCACCACTGCCAGTGAACACGTATGAACCGTGGTCGCCGGCTTTCTGGGTGGCTACCCACTCATCTACAGTAACATCCTCGTTGCCAGCGGCGGGACCATAGCGGTGATCGGCATTGAAAACAGTCCAGTCGCTGTTCAGACCATCACCGAAAACGAAGTACACCGTACCGGAGATCGTTGCGGTATAAGTGTAGGTGCCATCACCATTGTCGGTCATCTCAACACCGTTCCCGGGATTCCAGTTACCGAACGGGTTGCTACCAACAATGTACATTGCTGCATTGGCATTGAAGCCAACGAGAGCGATCAACATTGATAAAACTAACGTCAATTTCTTCATAAATAAAATAATGTGTTATGAATTAAACATGTGAATAAATTGGTTTGTCGTGATACCTGAAACTTTTAAAGTCGCTCAAAATTACTTATTATTTCCACAGTCACATTATTATATAATATATTTTATTTCAAAATATTACGCAAACGATTGCACTTAACGCCTTCCGCGCCAAGCTCCAATATAAAAAAAAGAACTTCTAACTCCTAACTATCCTTTCTTCGCTACCAGCTCAAACGGCAGGGCCTCGGTGATGCGCACATCGGTAAACTCGCCAATGGCTAGCGGTTGCTCTTTGCTGATAAGCACTTCGGGATCCACCTCGGGGCTGTCCCACTCGGTGCGCCCGATGTAATAGTCATCCTCTTCACGGTCCACGAGCACGCGTAGCGTCTTGCCCACCTTCTGCTCTTGGATATCGAGCGAGATGCCTTCTTGCAGCGCCATGAGCTGTTGCAGGCGTTCCTGCTTCACTTCCTGTGGTGTATCATCACTCAGGTGTTCGGCAGCCCAGGTGCCGTTCTCCTCGCTGTAGGCAAACGCGCCCATGCGCTCAAATCGTGCCTCACGCACGAACTCCATCAGTTCCTCAAATTCCTCCTCGCCCTCTCCGGGGAAACCCACCATCAGCGTGGTGCGGATGTGGATACCCGGCACCTCGCGGCGCAGGCGTGACAGCAGGTCAAGCGTCTCCTGACGGCTGATGTGGCGGCGCATGTTGGTCAGCACCTTGTCGCTGATGTGCTGCAAGGCGATATCCAGATAGCTGCACACGTTGTCACGGCTCGCCATCACGGGCAGGATGTCATAAGGGAATTGGGTAGGGTAGGCATAGTGCAGCCTGATCCATTCCACGCCCTTGATATCGGCCATCCGGTCAATGAGCTCGGGCAGCATCATGCGGTTCTTCAGGTCCATGCCGTAGGAAGATAGATCCTGGGCAATGACGTTAAATTCCTTAACGCCACTTTCAGCGAGTCGCTGCACTTCATCGAGCAACACCGGCATGGGGACCGACGTGTGGCGACCGGTAATCAACGGAATGGCGCAGAAGGCACAGAACCGGTTGCAACCTTCCGAGATTTTTAAGTAGCAGTAATGGGGTGGGGTGGTCAGGCAGCGCTCATTGGCTAGTTCGTTACGATAGGCGTGCCCCAGGTCGGCAAGCATACCTTTCCAGTCAAACTTGCCATAAAAACGGTCCACTTCGGGCAATGCCTCGATTAGGTCGGCACGGAATCGCTCCGCCAGACAACCCATGACAAACAAGTTGCGGATTTTTCCTTCACGTTTTGCCTCTCCCAGTTGCAGGATGGTGTCGATTGACTCTTGCTGGGCATCAGCGATAAAGCCGCAGGTATTGACCACAACGGTCTCGCCGTCAACACGGTCAGCATTGTGCGCTACAGTGTAGCCTGCTGCCTGTAGTTGACGCATCAGGTGTTCGCTGTCCACTAGGTTCTTGGAACACCCCAGCGAGATAATATCTATCTTGTTCTTCCTCATCTGTCACGTCAATTATCACCCAAATGGGTAAGAAATTAAGGAGATACAAATAGCGTGTTTAATTTTTAAAAAAAATTTTGTTTAATTTCTCGAGCGAAGCTCGAACAAAGTATCAGTCGATAGTTTAGTCACTCCTTCGTCACACCGAACAGCGACTTCACAAACTCCCGCTTGTTGAAAATCTGCAGGTCGGTCATCTGCTCACCCAGACCAATGTACTTCACAGGAATCTGGAACTGGTCGCTCACGCCGATGACCACGCCTCCCTTGGCGGTTCCGTCAAGCTTGGTGATGGCCAGAGCATTGACTTCGGTAGCGGCCGAGAACTGCTTCGCCTGCTCAAAGGCGTTCTGGCCCGTTGAGCCGTCGAGCACGAGCAATACCTCCTGAGGGGCCTCAGGCAGCACCTTTTGCATAGTTTTCTTGATCTTGGTCAGCTGGTTCATCAGGCTCACGTTGTTGTGAAGGCGGCCTGCTGTATCGATGATGACCACGTCGGCATTCTGGGCCACGGCACTCTGCACGGCATCATAGGCCACGGCGGCAGGGTCGGTGCCCATCTTGTGCTTGATGACGGGAACACCCACACGGTTGCCCCAGATTTCCAACTGCTCATCGGCAGCAGCACGGTAGGTGTCGGCAGCGCCAAGCACCACCTTGTTGCCAGCCTGTTTGAACTGGTAGGCTAGCTTGCCGATGGTGGTCGTCTTGCCCACACCGTTCACGCCCACGACCATGATGACATAGGGCTTCATGTTCTCGGATACGGTAAAGTCTTCAAGCTCGGCATTATTGTTGTCGGCGAGCATTTGCGAGATTTCGTCACACAGTAGCTCATTCAGTTCATCGGTGCCCACATACTTGTCGCGTGCTACGCGCTCTTGCAGGCGGTCAATGATCTTGACAGTGGTATCAACGCCCACGTCACTGGTGACAAACACTTCCTCCAGATTGTCGAGCACGTCGTCGTCAACGGTCGATTTACCGGCAACAGCGTGTTTGATTTTCTCAAACACACCTTGTTTGGTTTTTTCCAGGCCCTTATCGAGCGTCTCTTTTTTCTCACGAGAGAATAATTTCTTGAACAGTCCCATATTCTTCTTGTATTTGGATATTTGGGTACAAAGGTACAACATTTCTTGCGGATTAAGGTTGACTATGCTCTTTTTTTGCAGTTTTGCCCAACTTTAACTACCTTTGTGCTCTTCTATTACATCAATTCAATTGGTATGAGACGCATCACTTTTTGTTTTGTCTTGTTGGCTTTGCTGGCCGCCTGTGGCTCTAATCAGGATAACCAGCCGCAAGAGCCCTCGGCGCTGGAGCAGGAAATGGCAGCGCTCTATGGCGAGAACAAGGTCATCGATGGCGCTTACCCTGATTCGTTGGCGGTAGAGGCTGCCAATGGCATTTTTGTGGGACAGCGTGACAGCATTTTGCTGGCATTCAAGGGCATCCCATACGCCTTGCAACCCACGGGCGAGCGCCGCTGGCAGGTCGCACAGCCCGAGCCCGACAGCCGCTTCGTACGCGAGGCCAAGTATTTTGGCCACACGGCAATACAATGGCGTAGCCGGAATAACGCTGCTTCGCTCTACCCCCAAGGTGAGGATTGCTTGACGCTTAATGTGTGGACTGCAGCCGCTGGCATGCGTACCGCACGTCGCCCCGTGATGGTATGGATTCATGGTGGATCCTATGTCAATGACGGGACTGTCAACCCGCGCAATTGGGGCGATAAGTTTGTCAAGGCTCACCCCGAGGTCGTAATGGTCTCGATCAACTACCGTTTGGGCTTATTGGGTTTCCTTGACCTATCCTCGTTACCCGACGGCAAGGCTTATTCCCGCAGTGGCAACTTGGGAATCCTTGACCAAGTGGAAGCATTGCGCTGGATTAAGCGTAACATCGCTGCCTTCGGTGGGGACCCTGAGAATGTGACCATTGCCGGCCATTCGGCTGGTGCCGGTAGTGTGTCGATTCTTTCCAGCATTGACGAGGCTCAAGGCCTCTTCCGCCGTGCCATCATGCAGAGCGGCAGCCTGGCATTAACAAGTAGCCGCGAGGACTGCCAGAGTCTGACCAAGCGCGTGCTCGATGCCACAGGAGCCAAAACCGTCGCTGAATTACAGGCGCTTTCCCAGGACGAAATTATCGCCCTCAACGATGAGGTCGGCGAGTTCTTCCGTTTCCCTGAACGTGACGGTGTCCTCATCCCTGAAGACCCTTACAGCCGTTTTGATGGCTTCAATGCGGGCATTGACATGCTCATCGGCACCACACTCGACGAGGCACGTTACTGGGTTGACGCCATGGGTGGTGAGGAACAATTTGAAATGGCGGTGAAACTATGGTACCGATACATCACCATGTCGCTTGACAGTGCCCAGCGCAGTAATGCCGCTCAATACCTTGATTACGAGGAGAATGTTGTGAATCAAGACCAACCGGAGGTTGACTTCTTGAACGACCTCATGTTCCGCGGTCCGGCAATTGAGATGGCACAGCGTCATGCGGCATCGGGCGGAAAGACATACATGTATCTGTGGGCGAAACCGTTGAGCGCACCTGTCTATGGCGCTTGCCACGGCAGTGAAGTGTGCTATGTCCTCAACACGGGACGCCAGATCAAGACTGATGAAGTGCCTGACTCTGCCCTGGCTGCAACGGTGCAGCAGATGTGGGTCAATTTTGCGACTACGGGCAATCCCAGCACGCCGCAGCATTACTGGCCCACCTACGAGGCCATGCAGCGGACCACGATGATACTGGACGACAACATCGGTGTTGATCAAAACCCCTCATCCGAGGAGATGCGTTTTATCGCTCCATTGATGAAGGAGTACATCTCGCCGATCTTCAGCGACCTCCTTGACAAGGCTCCCTGGTACGCCGGCATCGCCATCGGCACCCTGGTGGCGTTGCTGTTCTTCATCCTCTGGCTCGTCATCCGCCTCCGCCGTCGCATTAAAAGAAAATCCAATCAATGCCCAGAGAATCAATGAGTTTAACTCAAGATAATCAACACGTCAGCAATTCCCCCTCTAAGATTAGAGGGGGTAAGGGGGCGTTGATGTTTCGTTTTACATTTATTTATTTTTTCCAATGTTTCCCATTAAATCCATCATTCTCACCCTGGCTCTTACCGCCTCGCTGGCTTTAGCAGCCCAGTCTTCTACCTATGTCCCCACCGAGGAGAACCTCCGTGCCCGTCAGGAGTTCCAAGACAACAAACTCGGAGTCTTCATCCATTGGGGTGTCTATTCCATGCTCGCCGACGGCGAGTGGGTGATGCTCAACAAGCGTATCGACCGCGACGAGTACGCCCAGCTGCCCGCAGGTTTCTATCCCTCGCGCTTTGATGCCGACGAGTGGGTGCGCGCCATCAAGGACGCTGGTGCCCGTTACATTACTATCACGTCGCGGCACCACGACGGCTTCTCGATGTTCAAGAGCAATGCCAGCGACTACAACATCGTGGATGCCACCCCCTTCAAGCGCGATGTGCTCAAGGAACTGGCCGATGCCTGCCAGCGCCACGGCATCAAGCTCCATTTCTATTATTCCCATCTGGACTGGCACCGCCTGGATTATCCCCTGGGCCGCCATCAGGAGCAGATGCCGCACGATCCCTCGACCACCAACTGGCCGCAATACTACAAATTCATGAATGACCAGTTGACCGAACTGCTGACCAACTATGGCCCCGTGGGTGCCATCTGGTTTGACGGCAAGTGGGAGCATGACACCGACCCGGTGCCCTTTGACTGGCAGCTCGACGAGCAATATGCCCTCATCCATCGTCTCCAGCCAGCCTGCCTCATCGGCAACAACCACCACGAGGTGCCTTTCCCGGGCGAGGATATCCAGATTTTTGAGCAGGACGTGCCTGGAGAAAATACTGCAGGCTACTCGGGTGAAAACGGCATCAGCCAGCTGCCGCTGGAGACTTGCATGACGATGAACCACACTTGGGGGTATCGCATCACCGACAAGAACTACAAGAGCGGCGACGAGATCATACGCACGCTCATCCGCGCTGCGGGACGCAACGGTAACCTTCTCATCAACTTGGGACCCCGACCCGACGGTTGCCTCCCCGACGAGGCAGTAGAACGTCTGCATGCCTTGGGTGAGTGGATGCGGGTCAATGGCGAGAGCATCTACGGCACCCGTGGTGGCATCATCCCGCCGCACGACTGGGGCGTGACCACACAGCGCGGTAACACGCTCTATGTCCACATCCTCAATCTCAAGGACAATGCCCTGTTCCTGCCCCTCAATAGCAAGAGCGTCAAACAGGTGCGCCGCTTCAGTGACAAGGCTAGGTTGCAGTACACCCGTTCTGGCGATGGCATTACAATTCTGTTGCAGGAAGTGCCGTCTGGCATTGATACCATTTTGGAAGTGATTTTGCGATAAAATGATTGCTGTTTGCTGAGAAATGGCATCTATTTACTAAAAAAATACGGTATTTTTGCACAAGTTATTAACATTAAGATATATTAACAGTAAATTATTTTGTCATTTTTGCTACTTATTGTAATTTTGTAACTGATGTTTTGGAGCATGAGAAGAAAAGTATATGCTTTAAACCATAAAAGCTGACCGCCGTATATTAGTATTATTCATTTTTATAAACTTTTAATTTTTAATTTGATTATGAAAAAGATTACAGTCCTTTTGTTTGCATTGATGGCGTGCGTTTGCGCTTTGCAACTTGACGCTGCCCCCGCCAAGGGCCCCGCGCGTTCAAACATCTACTCTAGCCAACCCGATGGCTATCAGCAGTTGCCTCCCACGTCAATCTATTACAACATTTCAAGACGTTTTGCTGCAGGTCCTGGCTACCAGTATGGTGTCAGCATTCTCGGTAAGATTGGCGACGAGTATTACTCAAGCACTTATGAGTATGAGGAAGAACCCTCGATTTGGAACTGGTGGAATCCCACTCCCAAGCCCGGTGCAGGTTTCATCGCTGCCTTGCAGGTGAACAATGGTACTCCTACCTATGTGAATGCCTTGAATGGAACTACTGTGGGTGATGTGAGTATGACAACAAGACTTGAGCCTCAAGGTAACGTTGCCGCTCGCGTTATTTACACCGTGACCAACAATGGCTCCACGCCTGTGGAAATCAATGCTGGTGTCTATGCCGACATCATGATTGGTACCAACGATGAGGCTCCCCTGGAGATGTTGACGACCTCGTCCGACGCTACCTATGGTATCAAGATGAAACACTCTACCGATGCTGGTTCACCCTTGTTGTGCGTCCTCTTTGGTGAGCATGTGACTGGTGTAACTCCCGTTGATGACTACTGGTTCGGCTTCTACAGCACCAACTGGCATGCCGACGAGATCGTGGGCAATTATTCGAGCACAGTCTATGATGCACCCGCTGAGAACGGTGGCACTTTTGACAACAGTCCTAGTGATTCTCAGTACTACATGAAGGAGGACGGTAACTACGACAGCGGTCTTGGTTTCTGTTGGAAGGGCAAAGAAATCCCCGCTGGTGAGAGCATTGAGCTGGCTTACCTCATCAGCGTTGGTGAAATCGACTTCGAGGAGCCCGATCCCGATCCCGAGCCTGGTCAGGACCTCTTCACCTACGAAGTAGAAGCCTACAACTTCGACGGTTGGAATGACTTGACCGTTGCCCATCCCGCCCACGTTTGGGGCTACTATGAGCACCCCTATGGCCAGGAAGGCTTCATCGAGTACAGGGTTGACGCTAATAACCGCGAGTGGACTGGTGAGTGGACCCGCATTGAGACTCCGCTGGTATCTGGTCAGACCTTTGAGCTGCCCTTCGACATGTTCTTCAATCCCGACGTAGCTGATATCCACACCCTGGAGCTGCGCTTCAACGACGGTCTGGACAACATCAGAGAGATGGATGGTCTGCAGTGGGAGGATGTTCGCAGCTTTGGCTTGACCGTTTCTCCTGAGGTACAGGCTTACGATGGTACGCCCAAGATCTTCACCGTAACCGTTGGTGGCGTTATTGACTATACCGTTGGTGAGAATGGTGAGTACACCTATCCCGGTACCTATTCACAGAGCATCTGGGGTGACTATGATATGGAGACCATCGGTATCGCCACTGTTGAGTTCATGGTAGACAAGGGTCAGCCCGAAATCTCTGTTGTTTATGAGTCTCCTGTGAAGTTTGACGGCAATGGCCATGGCGCAACTGTTACCGTAGTTGCTGGTGATGCTGAGCCTGTTGTGACCTATCAGGACATCATTAATGAGGTCGTTCTGACCGAGGATCCCGTTAATGTTGGTCAGTATCTCATCATCGTGAACATGCCCGAGACTGATCTCTACTATGGCATCACCGATGCTTCCTACGGCCCGATCGTAATCTACACTGATCCCACTAGCATCAATGAGGTAGTGGTTGGCAACGATAACGGTGCATGGTACACCATCGACGGCCGTCGTGTTGCTGCTCCCACCGAGCGTGGCATCTACATCCACAACGGCAAGAAGTACTTCGTGAAGTAAATTCCCTCTGTCATTATTTGACGTGAATTGATGGCAGCCCTGCGTTTCGCGGGGCTGCTTTGTCAATATACATTATCTCGTTCTCCCTGTCGCGGCCCCCGTGTGTCAAGTCGCGTCTTGTCCAGTGGACCGTGGCTCTGCCACTATAATGTAACGTGAGTCCGATGAATAATTGTTTTGATAACCAATGCGTTAGCAACTCCCCCTCTAAGATTAGAGGGGGGCGGGGGGCGTTGATGCTACCGATGTCAGTTGCTAGTCGCTGTAGCACGAACGCCCCCGCCCTTCCCCCCTCCTCCGGCACTTTGTGCCACCTCCCCCCAGACGGGGGAGGAGTTCCCCTCTTAACCAAGAGGGGGAACTGAATATCAGCACTTTGTTTTCGTCGAACTCACGTTAATGTAGTAAAGCCCCCTCGATGTCATCTATGTCAAGAAAATTCACTACCTTTGCCCTAACCAAAAACAAAAACCGACTGAATATGAAATCCTTCTTGACAATTGCCATCCTCATGATGGCCCTTAACGTGAACATCAGCGCTCATGAACAGCTGGAGCGCATGACAGAATCCTGCACCAGTATCATGGTGGGCAAAAAGGCGAGCACCGACGGCTCGGTCATTACCTCACACACCTGTGACGCCCGTTACCGCACGTGGATGACCATGACACCTGCACGTGACTATGAGCGCGATACCGTCACCGCCGTCTATCGTGACCGTTTCCACACCTCCTCGCCCACCGACGTCACCGGCATGGTCCAGACGGGAACCATCCCACAGGTGCGACACACCTACCGTTTCCTCGATACCGCCTATCCCTGCCTCAACGAGAAACAGTTGGCCATGGGCGAGACGACCATCTCGGGACGTGACACCCTGCGCAACAAGGAGGGCATCTTTATGATCGAGGAGCTTGCCCGCATCGCTCTGGAGCGCTGCACGACGGCACGCGATGCCATCCACCTTATGGGCGAATTGGTCAAGAAATATGGCTACGGTGATAGCGGCGAGTGCCTCACCATTGCCGACAAGAACGAGGCATGGCTCTTTGAGGTATTCGGCGAGGGGCCCAAGCGCATCGGTGGCGTCTGGGCTGCTGTGCGCATCCCCGACGACGAGGTGGCTGTTTCGGCCAACATCTCTCGCATTGGTGCCCTTGACCTCAGCGACCCCGACCATTATATGGCGTCCGACAACGTATTTGACGTGGCCAAGAAGCTGAAACTATGGGACGGCAAGGAGCCCTTCTGCTTCTGGAAGGCCTATAGCGGCACCAACTACAAGAAGGAAGTAAGGAACTACAGCACCCGCGAGCTCTACATCCTCCAGCAGCTGGCTCCCTCACTGAACCTGACCGATGCCATCGAGAACCTCCCCGTCAGCGTCAAGCCCGACAAGAAAGTGAGTGTAGAGGACGTCTCACGCCTGCTGGGCAGCTACTACGAGGGAACGCCGCTCGACCTGAGCGCCCGCCACAAGATCCCCAACCCCAAGCGCAAGGACAAAAAGGGCAACCTCGTCGAGAACGAGCCCGACAGCATCGTCTCGCCTGTCGCCAACCCCTGGATTACCAACGAGCAGCTCGCCATGTTCTATGCCATGGGCGACTCCGCCATGAAGTGGACTCGCACCGTCAGCGTCCCCTGGTGTTCCTATAGCACCGTCATCCAGCTGCGCGACTGGCTCCCCGACGAGATCGGCGGCGTCGCATGGGTAGCCTTCGACAACCCCGGCCAGAGCCCCCGTTTCCCCATCTTCTGCGGCAACACCGACCTGCCCGCCTCGATGAAGCTCTGCGGCCACAGCGCCGAGAACGACAATACCGCCCTCTGGCAGTTCCGCAAGGCCAACCGTCTTGCCTCATTACGCTGGGGCATCTACCGCAAGACCCTCGAGCCCGCCCGCGACCACTTCCTCAACAAAGGCCTCCGCGAGCTCCCCATGGTAGAGAAGACCTGGCAAGACCTCAATGCCCTGGACACCAAGCAAGCCGCCCAGTACCTCAACGACTACACCCAGGACATGCTAGGCGCCGCCGCCTACCGCTGGCAACAAATGGCCCACACCTTCTGGCTCCAATCCTGGAAAGGCTTCTAATTTTAGGCTTCAGGCGTTAGGTTTTATGCCTTAGGAGGCTTCTCCTGGTTTTACGTCAAAAAGCAAAAACGGGGTCTAGCGCTCCGTTTTTTTAATGGGCTGGTTATCATAAGATTCCATGTTGGGCATCATCCTCAATAGGGTGGTGCGGAATCATTAATGAATATTAAAAGCGATTCTAACTCTTCCATTGCAAAGTTACACTCCCTCTCGACAAACAGTCAATGTCAAAATGATTCCATTGCGTTAAAAAAATAAAGAATAATTGCGTTTCTCTTGCTTATTAGAAAGAATTAACCTATTTTTGTAGCGTAACTGATGTGGGATAAAAAGAAAGGCGTTTTTGCTTTATTTAGTCTTGGTAATCGTAATGCGGACCTGTGAGACCCCTATTGAAGCTCCAAGATGAATAAACAAAACATTGTCCTCACGCCATTCATTTATCCGTCAGTTAACATAAACCTCTTAAACTACAAACCCCGCCGTGCCTGAGGAGGACAAGAAACGGCCCCTAAACTCTTGTGCGTATGAAAATTTCGCGCTCTCGAACCTTGTTGGCTACCCTTTTATTCGCGTTACTGTTACCAACTCTTTCCGTTGCGCATGATTTTGAAGTTGATGGCATTTATTACAACATAGATGGTGATAATGCGATTGTAACTTATAAAGGAAACAGTTATAATGAGTATTCAAATGAATACACAGGTAATGTAAATATACCTAATTCTGTTTCCTACAATGACAATACTTATTCCGTCACTTCTATTGGCGATTATGCGTTGCAAGGCTGCACAGGGCTGACAGAGGTCACCATCCCCAATTCTGTCACTTCTATTGGCATCTCTGCGTTCTCTGGCTGCACCGGGCTGACAGGGGTCACCATCCCCAGCTCAGTAGCCTCTATTGGCAACTATGCTTTCGGCAGCACTGGGCTTAAAACGATATATTTCAATGCCGAGAATTGTAATGATTTCGGTTTCTATGATCCTCCCTTCTACAATTGTCCGATTAATAAGATAGTCATTGGAGACAATGTGAAAAAGATACCAGGCTGCTTTGCAAAATGGCTATCTGGATTAACAGACATCGCCATCCCGAACTCAGTCACCTCTGTTGGCTATTATGCGTTCTCTGGTTGCACAGGGCTGACCAATATCACCATCCCAAATTCCATCACTACCATCTACCGTAGTGCGTTCCAGGACTGCACCGGGCTGACCAATATTAACATCCAGAATAGTATTATTGGCTCATTTATGTTCCAGGGCTGCACCGGGCTGACAGAAATCACCATCCCCAGCTCAGTCACCTCTGTTGGCTATTATGCGTTCTCTGGTTGCACAGGGCTGAAAACGGTTTATTTCAATGCCGAGAATTGTAGCGATTTCAATTATTCCGACTCTCCCTTTTCCAGTTGTCCGATTGAAAGAATTGTCATAGGGGACAATGTGAAAGAGATACCAGGCTACTTTGCATATAGGCTAACGGGCTTAACAGACATCACTATCCCGAACTCCGTCACGTCTATCGGCGGAAGTGCGTTCCGAGGCTGCACAGGGCTGACAGCGGTCACCATCCCCAATTCTGTCACTTCTATTGGCTTCTCTGCGTTCTCTGGCTGCACCGGGTTGACAGAAATTACCATCCCGAACTCAGTCACCTCTATCGGCGAAAGCGCTTTCCATGGCTGCACTGGGCTGACAGAAATTACCATCCCGAACTCAGTCACCTCTATCGGCGTAAGCGCTTTCCAGGGCTGCACTGGGCTGAAAACGGTTTATTTCAATGCAGAGAATTGTGATGATTTCAATTACTCATATCTTCCATTCTCCAATTGTCCAATTGAAAGGATAGTCATTGGGGACCATGTGAAAAAAATACCAGGATACTTTGCAAAAGGGTTGACTGGCTTAACTGAAATCACCATCCCAAATTCCGTCACTACCATCTACCGTAGTGCGTTCCAGGGCTGCACCGGGCTGACACAGGTAACCATCTCGAATTCCGTCACGTCTATTGGCAACAATGCGTTCCAGGGCTGCACCGGGCTGACACAGGTAACCATCCCGAACTCAGTCACGTCTATCGATGGAAGTGCGTTCAATGGCTGCTTAAGGCTGACTAGCGTCACCATTCCCAGCTCAGTCACCTCTGTTGGCAACTACGCTTTCTCTGGCTGCACGGGGCTGACCAGCGTCAACATACAGAATAGTACTATTGGCGGTTATATGTTCCAGGGCTGCACCGGGCTGACACAGGTCACCATCCCGAACTCAGTCACGTCTGTTGGCTACAATGCTTTCTCTGGCTGCACGGGGCTGACCAACATTAACATACAGAATAGTATTATTAGCACATCTATGTTCCAGGGCTGCACCGGGCTGACAGAAATTACCATCCCGAACTCAGTCACCTCTATCGGCGGAAGCGCTTTCCAGGGCTGCACTGGGCTGAAAACGGTTTATTTCAATGCAGAGAATTGTAATGATTTCAATTCCTCTCCCTTCTACAATAGTCTGATTAATAGAATTATAATTGGGAACAATGTGAAAAAAATTCCAGGCTACTTTGCTAAAGGGTTGACTAGCTTAACAGAAATCACCATCCCGAACTCAGTCTCGTCTATCGGCCAAAGTGCGTTCCAGGGCTGCACCGGGCTGACAGAAATCACCATCCCCAGCTCAGTCACCTCTTTTGGCATCTATGCTTTCTCTGGCTGCACCGGGCTGACAGAAATCACCATCCCCAGCTCAGTCACCTCTGTTGGCTACTTTACTTTCTCTGGCTGCACGGGGTTGACCAGCATTAACATCCAGAATAGTATTATTGGCTCATCTATGTTCGAGGGCTGCACGGGGCTGACAGAAATCACCATCCCCAATTCTGTTACTACCATCGTCGAGGATGCGTTCAAAGACTGCACGGGGCTGAAAACGGTTTATTTTAATGCCGAAAATTGTGAAACCCTCCATTACAACCCACCCTTCTACAATTGTCCGATTGAAAGGATAGTTATTGGGGACAATGTGAAAAAGATACCAAGCAACTTTGCAAAATGGCTATCTGGATTAACAGACATCACTATCCCGAACTCAGTCACGTCTATCGGCGCAAGTGCGTTCTCGGGCTGCAGCGGACTTGAAAGCGTGATTTGTTGGGCACTTGAACCACCCAGTTTAGGCTCCAATGCCTTTTATGGTGTGCCAAACACCATGTGTGTTTATGTTTATCCAATTGCAGTTGATGCCTATGTGAATGCATCTGGATGGAATCAGTTTGAAATCTTGCCGATGGGTGATGGTCATATACTTTCTGTCAGTCTTCCTGGAAGTGTTAATGTGCAGGATTATGCTAACATGCGCTTGGAGGTCAATAATATAGAGAACAATCAAACTCTTTGCTTCACCTTGACCGATAAGCCAACTTACAAGTTTACTGTTGAATCTAATTCCACCTGGAATGTGACACTGACCAACCTATACGGAGACTTGTTCGGTGAAATCGAAAATGTTGAAGTGGGTGAGGAGAATGTTTCAGTGGCTTTTTCGTCGTTGCTCAAACCTCATGATGTCTCCTTAATTGTCAAGAAGCCCAATGGCCAGGATGTGACGGCACCATGCAAAATCTCTTGGTTTAATGAGGATGGGGTGTTGCTGTTGCAAAGCAATCCCATTAAGAAATTGCCCGCTGGACGCAGGTTAAAATATCAAGTGTCGTTACCGCAAGATTTGGCAACCGCTTTCACCTTGCCGTCAACGAACATCTACACGGTCAAGGACGGTAATAATGACATCACTTGCCAGTTGTCGGCTATCGGTGAGGCTCAGTTAAGCGGAAAGGTAAAGGATGCGACCAATAACCAGTCGTTGTATGGCGCAACGATTTCGGCGGTGCAGTCGTTTGGCGGTGGCACTACCCAGACAATTACTGCCAGGACCGACAACCAGGGACAGTATTTATTTGATGTATCCACAGTGCCCACCACATTGACCATTGCCGCTACTGGATACATTAGCCAGACCATCGACTGCGACATGGCAAGTGGCGGCAGCACTGTTACCGTTCCCGATGTGGCATTGAGTCCCATTACTGGTGCTGTGGTCAACATTAACTTGACCTACACTCCCGCTCATATCGAGGGCGAAGCAGCCGAAACCCAGAACTGGTACAGTGACTATAATAACATCGACTATGGGGTCTATAACAAGTCCAAGAACCATGCAATCAGTGACATCCATGTCCAGTATCCGCAGATTGTCCTGATGGAGGATGTCAACGACGGTGATGTGCTTGAACTGACAGCGACAAGCCGCAAGAATGCATTCAAGCCTGTCAAGACAACCGTAACTATCTCAGAGCAAAAGGCGAACGCAACGTTCAATATCACGGAATTGGGTAAAGTGACTGCGACCTTCAATAGGAACATCAATCCCAAAGTGACAGGATCGCTCTATGATGCTGATAATAAACTGCTCAAGGCTGTCGACTATTCGGGGAGTGCACAGACGATAGAAGAGTTGCCTGATGGCAATTACACGCTCGTTACCATGGGCAAGAGCGACTTCTTTAACTCTATCTATGACCTGGATGAGTTTGCCGATGCCGGACTTACCGAAGGCGATGACTATGTCAAGAATGATATGCAAGTCAATAGCGGCATCATCAGTTTGGTGTCTATTGACGAAGTGCCATTCTTTGACGAGAGTAAGTTCTACTATACGGGCGAGCATACTTCATTCACTGTCAATAAACCTGATATTGTTATCGGCAACTATCTGACCTTTAGAGCACAAATTGATTTCAAGGATCAATATGCCAATCAGGTGAATGATGTGCAGCTCATTGTTGACCTGCCGGAGTCCTGCTCATTTATAGACAACTCGGTAATGGCAGGAGCTAACATGGCTGTTTATAGCACAAGCGGCAACCGTATTACCGTTCCCTTGCAGAATTGGAACGATGTGGTCGTTCGTCTCTGTGCCATCCCGACATTGCCCGGTGACTTCGCTCCGAATGCCTTTGTTAGGTTTAAACTTAAAGGCAAGTACATTACCCAACCCATCGGGAATGCCAATTTTCATGTCGAAAGCATTTCATCGTTAATTGTTCCGCCAATATGTGCCTCAACAATAATATCTGTTGGAGGAACAGCTCTTAGTAACTGCCAAATCGATATATATGGCAACGATGTGTTAATTGGTCACACCACCTCGATAGCCAACAGCAAGTGGTTGACAAAATGCGAGCTATATAAACCTTACAACCTGTCCAGGCACAACATATATGCCATAATTACGACCGATCAGGGCATTCAAGTACCTACCGAAACTGCCACTTGCATCTATGACAAGAGCGAGCCTCAAGTCTCCAAAGTTACTCAGTACAATGAGCAACGAGGACCCACGCCTTATATTGTGATTTGGGACTTCTTGAATCCGTCATTGAGTACCCAACACTATAGCTATGACATGTATGACAATCACAGGACGTTTACATATACCATTGAGTTTACTGACAATCAGGCTGTGGACAATGTCATGCTCTATGTCAAGACGGCTAAAGGCCACTGGTGGCCATTGGAAGCAGCCTACGATTCTGCTAAAGACGTTTGGGTTACCGCTGGTGAGTTCGGTGACAGCCAGAATGCCGACCTGCCAGTTAATGTAGCAGTTGGGTGTTCTTATTTAACAAAACAGGAAATAGATCGAGAACAAATAGATGACCAGTATAACTATTTAGAAAATCAGTTGCAATTTGAGGAAAAACAAATTGTCGAAAATTATATTTCTTCAATTAATCAGGCTTTATTATCAAATGACACTATATTAATTGATAATAGTATTCAGATGCTCTATGATTATCTAAACATTGATCTTAATGGTTTTGATGACGGTGGCATGTCGATTGAAGATGTGATGAATATTCCAGAAAGCGAATTTGAAATCGCTGAATTTCTTGATCCAGTAGAACATATTTCAATATCTGATGAAACAGGAAATGAAGTTCATGCATTATCAAAATTATCGTTAAGTGAATTAAATAATCTTTACGATTTGGATTTATTTGAAGAATTCTCATCCTCAATTTCTGATAGTACGAGCATTAAGTTTTACATAAAAGATAATACGATAATTTTTGTTGATTCTTGCAGAAATTTATGCTATGTCTTGACAAACCGTGTTAAGCCAACAAGAATAAATGCAATAAATTTAAGTGATTTAGACGAGTTTCTCACTCATTGGTCTCAGTTCCAAAATATTGTGACTTTTACAAGGCAGGAACTCACTACTTGGATTGAAGAGCTTGTTGCGTTTTTCAATAAATCTATGCAGTCACTCAATGTTGTTAGAGAAAGCAAAAACCGAATAAAAAGAGGGATAGAAGTTCCATATACTTACAAGGAGTGTTGCGAAAAAGAGAAAAAACTACTCAAAGAAACATCAGGTATTAGAAGATGCCTAAAGTTATTGAGGGGGTTATTCAAAACATTAGATTTCGCAGCGATATTAAATGATATTAATAAGGCAACTAATAGTATAGTAGAATGGAAAGGAATTATACGGACAATAGAGACGATTGATTGTCCCGGAATGAATGAGTTAGCTGAAAAGGCGAAGAATTATTCCTTGCGGGTCGCAAGAGGATATAACGCAAATATTTCGGTAAATGAAGCCGCTTTCTTAGGCGTTCAGAATTTATGTAAGCGATTGGGACCTGCGAAGATAGGTGCGGCATGGGCAGTAGCATTTGAATTTTTGTTAGCCGATATCTCGATTATTCTAGACGGCACAACAGAAATTATGGACCTTTTATGGAAAACAGAGATTCAAAATAAGATACCATTTACAAACGATTGTGATGATGAAGATCCAATCACAGGAGGCTCTCCCACAGGAGGTGCTGCACCAATATCAGAACCCAATGGTCACAAGTATCCGGGTGCAGACATGAATTTCTGCATAGACCCATCAGGTTTCGTTTATGAAGGTGTGCCTTCGAATCGTTTGCAAGGCGTGACCGCTACTTGCTATTACAAGGAGACGGTTGAGGATATGTATGGCGATTCCATTGAGAATGTTGTGCTGTGGGATGCTGAGAATTATGGCCAGGAGAACCCGCTCATTACCGACGTGAACGGTTACTACCGCTGGGATGTGCCTATCGGCATGTGGCAGGTGAAATATGAGAAGGAAGGCTATGAGACGACCTATAGCGACTGGTTGCCCGTTCCGCCTCCCCAACTGGACGTGAACATCGGTATGGTACAAATGTGCCAGCCCGAGGTCATCAAGGCTCGTGCATATCCCAAGGCTGTGGAATTTGAGTTCAACAAGTTCATGTTCCCCGAGACGCTGAACAGTAATAACATTACCGTGACTGTCAATGGATCACCCGTTAGTGGTACCATCGAGTTGCTGAACGCCGAGGTGGACGACCCGCTGGCCATTACGTCAATTCGCCGCGCTCCGGGAACTGGCTTGACCTTCGCCTCAAAGGTGCGCTTCAATGCCAGCAGCCCGTTCAATGCCGACAAGGTAACGCTTCATGTCAAGAAAGACGTGAAGAGTTATGCCGACCTGGAGATGTATGAGGACTACGAGGCTGTGCTCGATGTTGAACTCGAAATCCAGTCGATTGAAGCCGACTCGACCGTGAACATCCTCTACGGTGACAGCCGTGAGTTGACTGTTACCGTATTACCCGCTAATGCATCAAGGGGAAATACTCTGTCTGTGAGAAGTGTTGCTCCGATGCTTGCCACGACCGATGCCGAGTCTTACACGCTCAACAACAACGGTCAGGCCTTCATCACCGTGCATGGAGACCTGCCTGGCATGACATCGCTACTCTACAGCATTGACGGTTATGACCTGAACGCTGCAACCCTTGTCAACGTGTTGATGGAGAACCAGATGACAGTTGCCACGCCTACGGCTTCGATAGCCAGCGGCAGCGAGGTGGAGAAGGGTATGGCTGTTTACCTGAATTGCTCGACTCCTGGTGCTACTATCTATTACACCCTCGACGGCTCTTGCCCGTGTGACAATACGACCGCACGCAAGGTATATGATGGCAATCCCATCATTATCAACCGTACCGTGACTATCAAGGCAATGGCAACGGCACCCGACCTATATGATAGCGATGTCGCCACCTTTGTTTACCGCGTGGCTGGCGGCAAGAAGGGTGACGTGAACGGTGACGGTGAGGTAAATATTGCTGATGTTAATGCAGTGATTGACATCATCCTGGGAGGTCAGGCTGATGCAGATACCCGCTACCGTGCTGATGTGAACGGTGATGGCGAGGTGAATATTGCCGATATCAATGCGGTGATTGACATCATCTTGAATCCTGCTACTCATATGATGCTCAAGGTGAATTGCGATGACCTGTTGCACATGGATGATGTGACGATGAAACCGGGTGACGTGCGCACCCTGCATGTCACTGTTGATCATGCTGCACACTACAGCGCTTTGCAGTGCGACATCGTCCTGCCCGCAGGTTTGACCCTCATGGACGTCTATGCTCCAGGTGCCAACTCAGTCAGAACAGGTGGCGTAAACGACAACACCTACCGTGCGTTGAACTACTCAATGGCGCGACTGCCGTTTGTCGGTGACACCCAGCCCGTGATGACCTTCTCCGTGCGAGCCGATGCTGCTCTTGATCCTGAGAGCGAGATCTCGCTGACCAATGTCGTGCTCGCCGATGCTGGCAATAAGGCATGGCGCGTCAGCGATTGTACTGCTCGCGTCAACAACGCCAGTGGCATCAACGACATGACGGCGGCTGTTGACCGCGTTTGGGTTGAGGGACGCACCCTGTTCATTGAAGCCCGCCAGGACGGCACCGCCCAACTGGCGATGATTAATGGTATGGTGAGCAACATTCCTCTCAAGGCAGGCATCAATCGTCAGCGACTGGATCGCGGCATTTATATTGTGGTGATTAACGGTCAATCACATAAGATAGCGATCAAGTAAAGAGTGGAAAATAAACATTCGTTATGATGGAAATGGCTGCTTCTTGTTGGGCAGCCATTTTCATTGAGTGAATCCACTGTCCAAATCCCATATAAGGACAAAAAACTCTGAACTCTAAACCAAATACTCTAAACTTTTATACTATCTTTGCGTCAGAATAATAACAAAACCATAAGGATATGAAAAAGAAATTATTGATTGCGATAGTGGCTCTATTGGGCACCTTTGTAGCAGCTGATGCCTGTACTTCGGCCATCGTGAGTGGCAAGTTGACGGCTAACGGGCGGCCGCTGATGTGGAAGAACCGCGATACCAACGACCTGAACAACCGCGTGGAACGTATCGTGGCCCATGACGGTCTGTTGGAGTTTGTTGCGCTGTTTGATGCTCGTGACTTGCAGGACACGGCTGCATGGATGGGCTTCAACGAGGCGGGCTTCGCTATCATGAACACGGCATCCTATAACCTGAACGGCAACGATGGCGTCAAAAATATGGACCGTGAGGGAGAACTCATGCGTTACGCTCTGGAGCGCTGCAAGACAGTGGATGACTTTGAGAACCTCTTGAAGACCTTACCCAAGCCCCTCGGCGTGGAAGCCAACTTCGGCGTTATCGATGCCCAAGGCAACGGAGCCTACTTCGAGACAGGCAATTTTAAGTATGTGAAGTTTGATCTCGCCGACGCGACCAGCGGCATTCTCACGCGCACTAACTACTCCTACAGCGGCGAGAAAGACAAAGGCATGGGTTACGTTCGCGAGAAGAACGAGAAACATCTGCTCGAGCCGCACATCATCGCTCAGGATATCACCCCGGCTGTATTCACCGAGGAGTTGTCACGCACGTTCTACAATTCGCTGATTGGCAGGGACTACACTCGTAGTGGCGATAATTGGATTGTGGATCAGGATTTCATTCCGCGCCGCATCTCCACTGCCAGTGTGGTCATCGAGGGCATAGTTCCCGGCGAGAATCCACGTCTGACCACCATGTGGATTGCCTTGGGTTATCCCCCCTGCGCTGAGGTGTATCCCGTATGGGTTGGTGAAGATGGCGTAGCTCCTGAATTGACGGGTACTACTGCCGATAACCACTCGGTCCAGTGTGACAAGGTAAACAAGCGCAAGGAAGAGGTGTTCCCTGTTGTCCGTGGCAACGGTAAGCAGTACCTCAACCTGTCAAAACTCTACAACAACGACGGCACTGGCTATTGTCAGACCCTCACCCTGAAGAACCGTCAGGCCTACAAACGCGGCTATGAGGAAATCGCCCGCCGTCGTGCCCTTTATAGTAAGTCAAAAAAGAGAAAATAGGCATCACCCGTAGGGGGCTGTGTCATAATTCATTCGTTGCAGATTGAGTCGCGCTTCGCGCGAGAAATAAAGCAAAAATTTATATAAAAATTAAGCAAAATGCATTTTTATTTTAATTTTAGTAATAATTTTGCTTAATTTCTCGGCCGTCAGGCCGATTAAAAATCACGAGGTGAATTTTGACACAGCCTCTTGAACAAGGAATGGAAGTGGGAGGAGATTTCACAATCGATAATTGTAGCGTCTCGTCAAGTACCTACATGCGGCACCTGTGCGCCATGTTCCTGGCCGACAACTGGTTGTGGCTGGTAACACCTGTCGCCCTGTGTGCGCTGTTGGCCATCTGGATAGACGTGCGCTTCGTTATTGTAGCAATGATGGTGCTCTTCATTGCCCTGCCCATGGTGCTGGCATTGCTCTACTTCTATTACGGCCTGTCGCCCGAGGCTCGCTGGTCCATCATGGAGAAAACTGCTACTATCAATGGCAAGGGCATCTCGCTGAACTTCAGCGATGAACGAATGAAAACGCACGTCATTGGTTGGAATGACGTGCGTAATATCATTGAGAAAGATGATGTGCTAATGCTGATGCTCAACGGCAAGCGTTATACTTGCCTGATGTTGCCGGCGTCAGTTATAAATCCAGACGTCGCGCAGGCGCTCAGGCAGTTCACCGCGAAGGCCCATTAACTGACCGTAGTCATCACTGCGGGCGACATAGACGCAGGTATATCCCTTGTAGCTCAACAACTTCATGTGAGGCACCAAGGACGCATACTTGGCCTTGAAGGCATCCAACTCCTGTTGATCGCGCAAGGTGGCGATAACCATGTAATACTTGCCCGCGCTGTTGCCTGTAGTTGAAATGCCAGGATAATTCTCCACCATCTCAATGGACTGTGCAACGGAACCCTGCTGGACAGTTACATCCAGTTTCTGGGACTGAGGAGCTGTAACCTCTGGAGTCATACTTGCCATGCCGTGGTTGCGGTCCACAATAATGGGGGTCGAGAGCATCACACCGAGGCCAATCAACACAGCAACCGATGCTGCAATCTTGGCAGCCTTCCGGGTGAACAGGTTGGACTTTTCAGCAATAATGACAGTGTGGGCATTTTCTTGTTCGACGAGCTCTTGTTCAAGAGCTTCAACTGTCTTAATCTCCATATCGGACAGACCATAGAAGCTGTCGCAAGCCTCATCGTTAATGAACGGGACAAACTCAATGTGTCCGCTATCATTGCTCTTGAAATAGCCCAAGCGGCCCATGGATACCTCGCATCCCATCGATAGCTGTTGGCGGAATGCAGTAACGCTATCGGCGATGAAACGCATCGCCTCGGAATAATCCAATCCCTCGCGTCGCATGATTGACTGTGAAATCAGGCCATCGTTGTGCGATACACTGGCATTGAAACTGATCAGGCGCTGGGGAGCTCTTATCAATCCCTGCTCCTCGTCATAACTCGAGAAGCTATAATTAGCGATAAACGCGCCCCACTCAGGGATAACCACACAATCGTGGCGCGTTATCAGGTACTCAATATGTTCAATTATAGAAAACATCATACAAAAGTACACAGTTTCAACTCTACAGCAAAATTATTTACCTGAAAAAACACCAAAAAAGTTATTAACACAGCAGCCTTGGGACTATTTGCCGAACACCTGTCGATAGGCTTCCGCTTTCTTTAAAAAAGGTAACGGATAGGCACGAGACGTCGAGGGCATTCGCCACAAGGTAAAGCCATGAATACCCACTTGGCAGTTCACTGGTGTGCCGATTGAGGGGACTTCAATGCATGCTTGGGCGGCGATAACACTCGTGGCTTTCTCTCCAGTAGTTACTATGGTTGTGATGGTTGGATGCTGGTCAAGTAGCGCCTCTAAATCAATCGCTTCGACAATCTCTAGAAATTTGTCGCTGGCGTTATCCTTAAGCCGTCTCACGGCCATGGCCGTGTCCCACAGGGCAATACCTTCTCGATTAAGAAAAGCCTTAATGGTTGTAAGGTCAAAGCGTCGTTCATTCTCGATCCAAAAGTAGTCTTTGTCCTGATGGAAAATAAGCCCCATAATTCTCCAGAAGTCATTGATCTTGTTAGGGTAGAAAAAGGGCATAGACCAGCGTTCAGCTTTCGGCGGGAATGTTCCTAAAAAGAGGTATTTCGCACCGCTTGGAACGTATGGAGGCCACGGATGGCGTTCAATACATGGTTGTTGGTCATTCATATCAGCAAAATTAGCGAAAAAAAAGCTATTAAAAGATGTTTTTCCTGAAAATAGTACCGAATATTGCTTTTTTTACTAACTTTGCAGGTTAGAAAATATAAATCACTAAATAAAAAATGTTATGAATATCCGTAACCTATTTTTGCTCGCGATTGTCACGCTTGTGCTTGCTGCCTGCAGTCCTAGTGAGGACATATCCTACATGACCAACATCGATCAGCTCCCGTCAACGGCGCTGGCATCTGCTGCCGCCAAGGCTGGTGACTTTACTATTAAACCGGGCGACATGTTGCACATTAACGTCTCTAGTTCCAATGAAGATGCTGTAAAACCGTTCAACAAGGTTCAGTACATCAGTACATTGGGATCTACGAGTTATGGTATTGGCGATCGTTCAACGATTTTTTACCTTGTAGATGATAATGGCAATATTGATTTCCCCGTTATTGGGACATTGCATATTGTTGGCATGACCAAACTCGAATTAGAGGACTATATCGCTAGCTTGATTTATCCTCGTTATCTCACCGAGAAGCCCGGAGTTGAGTGCCGTATACAGAATTTTAGGGTATATTGCATTGGTGATTTTGGTAGATCTGGTGTAGTTCAAGCGGAGAATGGACGCCTTAACCTGATTGAGGCTATTGCCCAAAGTGGAGACCTTGCCATTACAGGTTTACGTGATAATCTGCTGCTGATTCGTACAGATGCCAATGGTCAACGTACAATCAAGCGCTTTAATCTGAATGATGCTAGTTTCTTGTCACAGCCTGAGTTCCAGCTCCAGCAAAATGACATCCTCTATGTTGATCCTAACAAGTACAAGAAACGTAACATCTGGAGTGCCGGCCCGCTGTTCTCGTTTGGTCTGAGCATGATGGGTACGGCTATGTCACTCATCACGTTTATCACCGTTCTGGCGAAGAAATAAGACGCTAATAATCATAGTCTTATAATGGCGGCTCATCATGATTGATGAGTCGCTTTTTGCATAACTGCCATTTTGTCAGTTTTTGCTTCTTGGCACAAGTGTTGAGTTGTTTTGGGATGAAAAATCATCAATACAGACATAAGAAAGGAGAAACAAATATATGAATTTTAACAATTTTACAATCAAAGCACAAGAGGTCGTCCAGAAAGCCGTACAGTTGACCCGAACCGGTGGACATCAGGCAATTGAGCCAGAACATCTGCTCAAGGCGCTGATTACCGAGGGTGATGCCGTAGTGCGCTTTATCTTTCAGAAGTTGGATATCAACCCAATGAATGTGGAACGGCCATTGGAGGCAGAGTTGCAGAAGTTGCCTCGTGTCAGTGGTGGAGAACCTTACCTGAGCAACAGTGCTAGTCAAGTGCTTGAAAAAGCCAATGATATAGCCAGCAAGAACGGCGATCAGTATGTGACTGTCGAGGCGATGCTCATGGCATTGTTTGAGGTGAAATCAACGGTATCGAGCATCCTCAAGGATGCAGGCGTTACACGCGATGACCTCAAGTCCGCTATTGACGAGCTCCGTAAGGGCAAGAATGCTACATCTCAGAGTGCTGAAGAACAGTACAATGCCTTGAACAAGTACGCCGTTAATCTTAATGAACGTGCGCGTCAGGGAAAGCTTGACCCTGTGATCGGTCGTGACGACGAGATCCGCCGTGTGTTGCAGATCTTGAGCCGTCGCACCAAGAACAACCCTATCCTCATCGGTGAGCCTGGTACTGGTAAGACTGCTATCGTGGAGGGCTTGGCTCAGCGTATCGTACGCGGTGACGTGCCCGAGAACCTGAAGATGAAGCAGGTCTATTCGCTAGATATGGGTGCCCTGATCGCCGGAGCAAAGTACCAAGGTGAGTTTGAGGAACGACTCAAGTCGGTCATCAACGAGATTACTCAGGCCAACGGCGAGATCATCCTGTTCATTGATGAGATTCATACGCTTGTCGGCGCTGGCAAGAGTAGCGGTGCGATGGATGCCGCTAATATCCTGAAGCCTGCCCTAGCACGTGGAGACCTGCGCAGCATCGGTGCTACGACCCTTGATGAGTACCAAAAGTACTTTGAGAAGGACAAGGCTCTGGAACGCCGTTTTCAGATTGTTATGGTCGATGAGCCTGATGAGGAGAGCAGTATCGCTATCTTGCGTGGCTTGAAGGAGAAGTACGAGAACCACCACAAGGTGCGTATCAAGGACGATGCAATCATTGCCGCTGTGCAGTTAAGCCAACGTTACATCAGTGACCGTTTCCTCCCGGACAAGGCCATTGACTTGATTGACGAGGCCGCAGCTAAGTTACGCATCGAGATGGACAGTGTGCCGCAAGGTCTTGATGAGATTTCCCGCAAGATTTCCCAGCTTGAGATTGAGCGCGCAGCCATTAAGCGTGACGGCGACAAGGCACATATTGCCGAGCTGGATAGACAGATTGCTGAGCTCAAGGACCGCGAGAGCGATTACAACGCCAAGTGGAAGAGTGAGAAGGAACTGATTAATAAGATCCAGCAGAACAAGATCGATATTGAGCAACTCAACTTTGAAGCCGAGCGTGCCGAGCGCAATGGTGATTATGGCCGTGTGGCCGAGATTCGCTACTCGCTCATCAAGCAGAAGGAGGATGAGAATCGCCAGATTCAGGACCGACTGCGTGATATGCAAGGCGACAAGGCGCTCATCAAGGAGGAAGTCGATAGTGACGACATTGCCGAAATCGTATCCCGTTGGACCGGCATTCCCGTGACCAAGATGCTCCAGAGCGAGAAGGAAAAATTGCTTCACCTCGAGGAGGAACTCCACAAGCGTGTAGTGGGTCAGGACGATGCCATCAAGGCCATCAGCGATGCTGTGCGCCGCAGTCGTGCGGGTTTGAATGACCCGCGGCGTCCCATCGGTTCGTTTATCTTCTTGGGCACTACCGGCGTCGGCAAGACAGAGTTGGCCAAGGCACTGGCCGACTATATGTTCAACGACGAGAACATGATGACGCGCATCGACATGAGCGAGTATCAGGAGAAGTTCTCGGTCACCAGGCTCATCGGTTCACCTCCTGGCTACGTCGGCTATGACGAGGGTGGACAGTTGACCGAGGCCGTCCGTCGCAAGCCTTATTCGGTGGTCTTGTTTGATGAGATTGAGAAGGCCAACCCCGATGTGTTCAACGTGCTGTTGCAAGTGCTTGATGACGGCCGACTCACCGACAACAAGGGCCGCACTGTCAACTTCAAGAACACCATCATCATCATGACGAGCAACCTGGGCTCCAGCCTCATCCGAGAGCGCTTTGAGCACTTGACCGACGCTAACCGCGATGAGGTCATCGGCCGCACCCGTGACGATGTCATGGAGATGCTGAAGAAGACCATCCGTCCCGAGTTCCTTAACCGAATCGACGAGATCATCATGTTCACGCCAC
>JAEEGI010004873.1_pt1 | contig 31155 bp, 29 predicted proteins | sample 8958751 | NCBI WGS metagenome assembly JAEEGI01 (sample SAMN16246545, study PRJNA631951) | gut metagenome | biome: gut microbiome; feature: rumen; material: KS-attached | host: Bos | place: Iran: Karaj | collected 2018-10 | reverse complement strand
ACATACGATTATTACAACGGTGGTCATAAGGTTGTAATACAGATCCACGGAACCGATCGCGGTTTCAATGGTCTGAGGTGCAAATACGCTGAGCGCACTAGCAAAAACTCCCAGAAGAGTTGTAACTATTATTGTTATGAAAAATGCCTTAGGAAGTTTTCCCTCATTATAAGAGAACAATTTTCCGAGCACTACCGCACATGCGGGATAAAACATCTGAACCATTACGAACACGCTGGTATCCTGGCCGTTCTTAACTCCCATATACATGAGAGGAAGCATCAGATAATTAAGTACAAATGCTACAGCTATAAAAATCCATAATTTCTTTTTGGAATCGTCTCCGAATCTTCCCATTTTCTTTTCTCCAAACGAGAGCCTGAATTTACTGATCGCTCTCTCAATCATAATAAAAGATACAATAAGTGAAAGTGCTGCCAATACAATGATCCACAGATAAGGATCGGTGCCGGGCCTTAAAATCGAAAAAACCGCTCCGAACAAAAGTCCTCCGCTTATAAGTGATACGAGCATCATTGCAAATATTCCGTCCTGGAAGTTATAAACCATCCTGGTGATCATAAATCCTACGGTTATCGCAAACACCTCTGCCAGCGCAAGGCAAAGAGCCAGTGCTGCGACTTCCGCACCATTTGATACTATTCCCGCGCTATAAAGTGCACTCTTGAATATAAGAACAGGCACGAGCAGAACGAGAAAATTAAGTATCACCCTTCTTATCTGGTCTCCTATAATGGCCAGCTTAAGCACGCTCTCACCCTTGAGAGAATTTCTCAATATTCCGAATTCGTATTCTTTGGAAAACAAACCCTGAAATACAAAGAAGTCACCGTACATATCGGCCATCATAAGCACACCAACTATCGCGACCGTCGTTACAACCATATCATCCGACAACACGGCTACGAAAAGCCCTACTACTACTCCGATCACCAACTCAAGTATCGGAAATATGATGTTGTATTTGAGCGGGCTGAAGCACATATATGATTTAATTAGTTTCTTCATTACACTTCCCGCCTTTTACAAAATACTTCCGGTGTAGAGCTTGGAGTTGTGTTTCATAACCGCAACACATACCTGCGAAAGTGTAGGCATTTCGGTTACGACATCAAGTCCCTTGAGGTTTTCAAGATCCTTGGTAAGTGCCATACCCTCAAATCCGTAATTATTTGAAGTAATGGTGTAGAGAACTTCTGAAGCGGCTTCTTCGTCTTTCTTGTCACCCTTTACCACAGTGTATTTCTCCTTAAGTTCCTCGGAAAAACCGCTCTCTACAATGTTTCCGTTTTCAACGATGATCGCATAATCCGTTACTGCTTCCATGTCAGCGATATTATGTGTTGAAAAGAGAACCGACTTGTTGCCTTCATCGAGAAGAAGATATGAGCGGATCATCTCGCAAAGCTTGTCTCTCATAAGAGGATCGAGAGGAGAAGCGGGCTCATCGAGGAGAAGCACATCAGTCTTTCTCGCAAAAACACCTGCAAGCTTAAGCTTCATATTATTACCGTCGGAAAGATCCGAGATCTTCTTGCCGTCATCAGCGGGAACTTCCAGCTTATTGCAGATATCGATGTATTTTTTTTCATCAAAATTATCAAAGAGCAGTGACTGAATATCCCTTCCCTGCTTGATTGTCCAGGAAGGAAGATAGTAATTACCGGTTCCTTCATATCCGATACGGTTCTTGACCTCGGGATTTACCTCTCTGTCATGATCATCAAACTTATCGAAGAACTTGAGATTTCCTTTGTAATCAAGCTTGATGCCTGCAAGAATGTCGAGAAGAGTCGACTTGCCGGCTCCGTTTTCTCCGATAAGTGCGGTGGCAAATCCCTGAGGGATATCAACAACCGGAACATTCAGTTCAAAATTCTTGTACCTCTTTACGATGTTTTCACCGTGAATACAGCTCTTAAATTCCATTTCTTAATTCTCCTTAAGCGAAAGCAATACTTTTAATGTCTCTATGAGCTCCTTCTCAGATAATCCGGCGATCCTTGCGGAAGCTATCGCCTGCATAAGCCCGTCTTCGACCTTACGCATATGCTGCTCTTTAAGCATCTCTCCGTCCTGAGCGTTTACGGTATAGCCTTTACCCTGTACCGCCGTGATCATTCCTTCTTCTTCCAGAAGCTCATATGCTTTCATTGTTGTGATCACGCTTATTTTTAATTCTTTGGCCAGTCCTCTTATACTTGGAAGGTATTCGCCCTCCTTAAGCCGTCCTTCCAAAATGTCGGTTCTGAAGCTGTCCGCTATCTGCTGATATATCGGGACCCCCGACGATTGTGAAATAATCATTATTACCTCATTTCGTTAACCCGTTTATCAGTTTCATTTATTAATATCATCCTTACACTCACAAACAGCCGCTTTACTGATAAGTGCTGCGGAAGTTATCAGCATCATGGGTGCATATAAAGGAATATCTATGGCTTCAACCATATTCATGAACAAAAGTGCTACACCGACCAGCGCCTGAAGAACTGCTGCGTACAAGATCATTTTCATATTTTTTGATGATTCCTTGATGGTCTTATAATTTCTTACGATCATATTCCTTCCTCCTTACTTTCTTTGTTTCTCAACTTGTAACTTATTAAACATGCCCAATTGATAATGACTCCGATGGCCAGGATCAACATGCTCTTCCAAAGTGCTACGCTTACCACCCCGCCGATATCCAGGATCAGAAGTGCCAAAGCCGTGAGCGACATGGCAGCAGCGACAATCCACAGCATAAAAACTATCAAAGGCATCTTTCCATACTTACCGAAATCAACTTCTTTCATATGTACCTCCCTGACTGTTTATATTAACTGTTCATGTGTTATATATACACCCATAACACTACCCTGTCAACATATTTTTTTGATATAATTTTCATAGTTTTTATGAAATGTTTAAAATCCGTTTCTTATGAACAGGGGAATTTATATGAATATCAAACCATTAGATGTAAAGAAAGTTTCTGTCACGGACGAATTCTGGTCCCGCAAAAGAGAACTGGTTCGCACCGAGGTCATACCCTATCAGTGGGAAATCTTAAACGACCGCATTCCCGAAGCACAGGCCAGCTACTGCATGCATAACTTCAAAGCGGCCGCTGCCTTGAACAAGCGCAAGAAAAAACAGGGCTCTAAATTCAAGGAGCCCAAATTCACATACAGAGGCTTCGCCGTTTTCCCGGATAAAAGGGAAGACGCCAAAGACGATGAATTCTACGGTTTTGTTTTCCAGGACAGCGATTTCTATAAATGGATAGAAGCTGTGGCATACAGCCTTGCAAATCACCCGGATCCCGAACTTGAAGAGACGGCGGACAGGGCTATCGATATAGTGGCGGATGCCCAGCTGGAAAACGGATACCTCGATACCTACTACATCATTAACGGAACCGATAAGATCTTCACCGACTTAAGAGATCATCACGAACTCTACTGTCTGGGACATCTCGTAGAAGCTGCGGTCGCATACGAACGTGCAACTCACAAAGACAAACTCCTGACCGTAGCAAGATCATATGCGGACTATGTCTATTCCGTATTCGGAGAAGGTGAGGGCAAAATAAACGGATATCCCGGTCATGAGATCGCTGAGATGGCTCTTTTCAAACTGTATGACCGTACCGGTACCAAGAGATATCTGGAGCTTGCCGAGTACTTTATCAATGAACGCGGCAAAGAGCCCAACTATTTCGAATCCGAACATCCCGATATGAAGGGAAAGCCCGACTATTACCATCAGGCTCACAAGCCCGTAAGAGAGCAGGACGAAGCGGTCGGTCACGCCGTCAGAGCGGTTTACCTCTACAGCGGAATGGCGGACATGGCACTGCGCACGGGTGACGAAGCCCTTAAACAGGCATGTGAAAAGCTCTGGGACTCCATCGTAAACACCAAACTCTACATAACCGGCGGAATCGGCGCTACTCATCTGGGGGAAGCATTTTCTCTTCCCTACGATCTTCCCAATGACACCGCATATTCCGAGACATGCGCAGCCATCGGACTGGTCTTTTTTGCACGCAGGATGCTGCAGCTTGACCCTCAGACCAGATACGCCGACATCATGGAACTTGCCCTCTATAACACAGTCCTTGCCGGTATGGCACTGGACGGAAAGAGCTTCTTCTATGTAAACCCTCTGGAAGTCATTCCCGAAAACTGTCATAAGGATGAAAGGAAAACACATGTAAAGCCCGTTCGTCAGAAGTGGTTTGGTTGCGCATGCTGTCCTCCCAACATCGCAAGACTCATCTCATCCCTTGATCAGTATATCTATACGGAAGATGACACCACGCTCTTCGTGCATCTCTACGCAGGAAGTGAAACTCATAAAACCGTAAACGGAAAAAAGATCAAGATCTCCATGACATCCGGTTTCCCCAACAACGGTAAAATCAGCATCAAGGTTAAAGGAGCAACAGCCACAGACTTTACCCTTGCGCTCAGAATGCCGGGATGGGCGGAAGGTAATTTCAAGATTCAGGGTTACGAAAGACTTAAAACCGAATTCAAGAACGGATACTTCTACTGCTCATGCTTCAATGATGATACTGTGGATATAGACCTGGAATTCGACATGATCCCGAAACTCGTTGTTGCCGACGAAAAAGTTGCCGAAGATGCCGGTAAAGTCGCAGTCGTAAGAGGCCCCATAGTATACTGCGCGGAAGAAGCAGATAACGGCAAAGCTCTCAGAGAGATACATATAAAAACTCCCGCAAATCTCACAGAGGAGATCACGGGAGAATTCGGATATGACGTTATTAAACTTTCCGCAGATGCCTGCCGGATCAAGTCCGATGGAGCAGGGATAAGTTCCACATCCCTGTACAAAACTTATACCGGCAGAACGATCGAAGACATCAAAGTAAAACTTATCCCCTACTACCTCTGGGCTAACAGAGGTGAGGGCGAGATGAGTGTGTATTTAGGAATTAAGGATTAACTCATATGCCTTATCCATAGCCTCTTCCGAAGGGCAGGGATAGTCGGGTTCGAGCGGCTGACCTGCTTTGCTTTCATCGGTTCTGAACCATCTCTTGTAGGATATGCTGAACTGAAGCCTTGAATTAGGCATCTGGAACCGCAGGATATCTCCGTAGGAATCAGGCAGATTTCCGGAGGCCTCTCCAACAACGATTCCCAGATCGTTATCCATGATATCCATGGTGAAGTCCATTGCCGCACTGAATGTCCTGGTACTTGTCAGAACATAGATATCTCCGGAGTACTGAGGATCAAGTCTGTGGTTTTTCTGGAAGGATCGTTCATTCTTGATGAGGAAATTTCCAAACCTTACATGATTTCCCCAGGTATAGAAACCGTCGATATCCACATACTTAAGGAATTCATCCGCAACCATGGAATTTCCGCCACCGTTCCAACGAAGATCCACGATAACATGCTGAATACCCGCTTCATTAACGGCCGTAAAGAAATCCTTTACGGTCTTCTTATATTCATCATTGTATTCACATGATGTAAGAGTAAATATGCCGATTCCGTTTTCGGTATCGATGTCATAATATACCCACTTATAATCTTCATCGGATATATTACCTTCATATCCCTTTACATCTGTGATGGGTACAAATTCATAATGAACGGTAAGTTCTCCGTCATCGGTATCGTATGTCATATCGATACCGTCCGAAGTATCAAATCCGCACCATCTCAGATAAGTTTCGTTTATGATCACGTTACCCTGAAAAGTCGACTCCGCAAAGCTCTCCATTTCATACTGATACACATCGCAGAATCTCTTAAATGCTTCGTCGTATGATACTCCGTCGATCGAAGTGGGAAGTCCTATCTCATTAATCTGAGTGAAATCATCTATATAGAGTCCCTCGTTATATGAGGCATAGACACCTGAATGACCGTCATAGAGTTCATGCATGATGCGGGATATCATCTGCCACTCTGCCAAAACAGTGACTTCCTCGTCTGTCATCGAATCAAGAAGTTCCAGTTCTTTCAGATACTGAGCCTCAACATTCGCAACACGCTCATTACCGTCTTCAAGCCAGGCAGGATGACGATCTCTGTACATCTCCATCACATAATCGATGTCTTCCTTAGCCTGTTCCTTCGTAAGAACAGTATCAAGTGCCAGTGTCTCATCGGGATTTTCCACATTTCCCCTGTATGGGTTAAGAGCAAGGAACCATACGCCTGCTGCCACAGCTATAAGCGCTACTACTGCTATCAAAAACCCAAAAACAATCTTTTTAATCTTCTTGCCTTTTGACATACCTTCTCCTAAAAAATGGGGTGAGACGTTTACTGTCGTTTCACCCCCTTAAAAATTTTTTATTTTACGGACATTAGTTTTTCAAATTCTTCCACAGAGACATTTAGCTTAGCAGATGCGTTTTCTACTGTTAGGCTTCCGTCCTTAACAAGTGAAAGAAGCATATCTAATCTTCCTTGCGACAATCCCTGCTCAATACCTTGTTCTATACCTTGTTCTATACCTTGCTTTATCCCCTGCTCCAGTCCTTCTTTATGTCCCTCTTCGTAAATCCCCTTGCGATAAGCCTCTTCATCAAATTCAGTTAATATCATGGCTATCACCTCCGCTCTGTGTCCACGCAGATAGTCAGCTAGTATTCCGTTTTGGATGCATTCCGTTACCGCTCTGTCGACAGCAACCTCCGCATCCATTCCTTCTTCATAGTTCTTTCGTACGGCATTAACAAAAGACATGTATTCCGATAATACTTTACATTTACTGAGCAGTTCCTCATTCTTCCCTGAATTGAGATTATACATGGTAGCCGTCCACTCAAATTCTCCTGAATTGACTGAACTCTCAAACGCACTGCTCAAATGTATTTTCTCAACAGCCGGTCTGTCTTTCGTGCCATTATAAAACACACAATACTTGGGGCAGGGAATTTTTATCAGCGATTCTCCATAAATATTCTTATGGTTCTGCTTAATATATTTCCCATACATACTCCCAAAGTAGATCAATCCCCTTAGCGGCATGTTTGGGTTATAAGTCGACTGATGCTCCCATAATGACAAACTACTGTTGAAAAGAATGGCAACATCATTTTTCATGTGAATATATATGATATCGTCTATCGTATAAAACGTTATATCATCTACATTCTTATAATCTGTGCCATTAACCGCGTTGTATAAAGATAATGCATTATCTTTGTACTCAGCGTTTCCGAATAAAAACCTAAATAACCTGTCCTTATTCTTTTCATTAATCTTGTAATCTTCCATATGTCCTCTCTTTCCCTGAATCAATCAGAATAAATATATACACAGGGAAAGAGACACGGAGGCTCATTCCCTGATCACACAAGGTAATGTGGGAACGAATTCCCTCCGTATTTGAAGATTTTGATTTCGACTTCTCGCTTCTCAGCGAGTACAAGATAATAATACACCCCGCTCACGCGGGGTGCAAATTAAGCTTTATTCGAACTTCACTCCCCGCTTCATAGCTGCGGGACATTTGTGCGGCATGAAAGGCCCGTACTGACAGTTGGGACAATCAAAACATTTTACAAACGGCTTATCCTCGAGTACAGCTTCGACTATTGCCGGATCCGCCAAAATAGGACGTCCCAGATCCACAAGATCAACCAAGTCATTCTCCAGCAAGTACCTGATAACAGAAGGCTCATACAGACTGTTTACACAAGAAACCGGAACCCTGCCCTTAAAATGTTCATGGAATCTGACTCCGAGCTTGGCAAACTTGTTATACGGTTCACCTTCCTCTTTATGCGTAGGATCATCCCACTCAATACCCGTGGAAACCTGCAGCATATCAACGCTTGCCTTAACATACTCTTCCGCAATCTCTATTGCGGTAGCTACATCCGGCTCTATTCCTGCAGTCCGTATCGAGATGATAAAATCATCCCCACACTCTCTGCGTATCGCCTTGATAATCTCTGACCCGAATCTTGCACGGTTCTCTACGCTTCCGCCGTACTCATCCGTTCTAAGATTCGTCTTCTTGGAAATAAACTGATTTATCAGATACGAATGACATCCGTGAAGCTGTACTCCGTCATATCCGGCCTTCTTAGCTCTTACGGCAGCACTTACGAAATTCTCCTGCATCTTATGAATCTCATCAATGCTCATCTCCTTAGACATCACATTCGGATCTCTTGTAGGAACGGAAGATGGCCCTATGGCAGGACCACAGTCGGGATTAGAAGTAATCCCCGTATGATTGATCTGCACGATGACAACCGCACCGTTATCATGACATGCCTTTGCAATCAGACTGTGTCCCTCGATCTGATCATCATTCCAAAGACCCATGTGATTAGTCCAGAATCTTCCATCCGGAGAAACCGCGGTGGCCTCAACACAGATAAGTCCGCATCCGTGCTCGGCCCTTTCTCTGTAGTGCTCGATGTGCTTTTCCGTAGCCTTCCCATCAGGCCCGGCATAATCAAACTTTACGGTGGGCGCCATGGTTATCCTGTTTCTGAAAACCTTGCCGCGAACCTCCAATGAATCACTTGCTTTCATGCTTGCCCCCGTTTTGGAATAACCATTCCCCTACAAATTGAAGTTCCGTCGGATTGAAGTCATCCGCTTTCGAATACAGATAGTAACAACAATCCTTCGTAGATAAAACAATACCCGGTCCCTTCTTACCCCTGTAATCATACTCCGTCTGAACGGACTCACGGATCCTATGAGGGAAGTGAAGAATCTCGGATCCGTACATCAGCTTGAATTCATTTTCATCAAGAGACAGAACTCCGTCACCCAGTTTTACAAATCCTTTGTGATTCGGAAGCGCCTCTATGGTAACGGGATATGACCGGTTAAACTTACCCATCGATATAAGAAGCCTCGCGGAATCGATCTCAAGTCCCCTTTCCCATTCATACCAATCGGGGATCACAAAATTCTCACCGGTTTTAGTATCTTCCAAAAACCCGTCTTCTCTCAGAAGATATTCTCTTCCGCAAGAGCCGCACCTGAGCGTATCTCCGTGGCTCTTCATCTTATACTTCGCTCCGCATTTTTTGCAGACATAAAGAGCTTTATGAAGTCCCTCCGCACGCTTAGGCTCAGTGATCTTTATTTTCTTATCGTTCTGATACCTGTACTCGTTGTATTCGAGAGCTTTCTCGATGGCTTCCTGAATCTCCTCGGCTGACTTTTCTCTGACCTCTTTGGTATCAAAAAGCTTATAGAACCTGCCCTCCATGGGAACCTTCCTTGAATGAAGCTCATCCCAAAAAGGATTGGCCAGATAACATCCGTCCAGCCTGAATATAACCACGGGAACCTTCAGGAACTTACACAATTTTCCCAGGTTCTTCGGAATATAAGCCGTGGTACCCACATTGGAATGCCTTGCTTCCGGATAGATAAACACAGCCTGCTTCTTATCAAGTGCGTACTTAATATTCTTAACCACACTGATATCCGAAACATACCTTCTCTTACCTATGCATCCGAGTCCGCGATAAAGCCACTTTCCGTAATACTCAAATCCCTCCATATCCGACACATACATGGCACGTCTGGGAAACATGGCAAGAGGCGCAGCAGAATAATCCGCAGGTCCCATGTGAGTTGCGATCACGAGGTAAGGCGGCTTTATTCCCTCCATCCCCTCTTTACGGATCTTCAGCCCAAACCTTCTCGTATCGATAAAGGCAGCAAGCCATATAAGAGGCATTAAGAACGGATATTGTTTTGAAGGCTTCTCCGTCATATCAAACGGAGTCATATCATTTGTATATCTGATACCCATAATTAATCATCGTTCACTTTACTTCAGGTCATTTTCTACTTTAAGGCATCCAAACGTATACGTAATCTCATAATAATCCTTAATGATGAAAAAATCATTGACTACACCAAAAAATAGCCATATTATGAATACACAAGGCGTAGACCGGCGGCTTCTTAGGTGCGGGGGCTGCGCCACTTCTTTTATAGATACAGGACTCAAACCATTGGTGAACCTTTGGCGTTGAGTCCTTTTCGTTTTACACTTTTCTATATCCACAATAGATATATGACAAAAAACGGGTAATACAATGACAAAATTTTGATTGATTCCCGAGGCAGAAAAGAATAATATATCCTCTCGGACCATAGATAACAGTAACTATCTTTCCGCGCAGGGAAGATCAATCATGTAACAGGTAGAAAAACATGGAACTCAAAAAACATAAATCAGGCATCTTATTAATGACCGAGGGCAGCCCCGTATCACTGATACTCCTCTTTTCCGTACCCATGCTCATCGGTAATCTTTTCCAGCAGGTATATAACCTGGTGGACTCCGTTATAGTAGGTAAATATGTAAACGCAGACGCCCTTGCGGCAATCGGTGCCACAGGCTCCGTCACATTTCTCTTTTTTGCGATATGCAACGGTATCGGAAGCGGCGGAGGGATCATCACCTCGCAGTGCTTCGGAAAAAAAGACGATGAAGCCGTCAAAAGCTGCATCGTAAACACCGGCTATATAATGCTTGTCTTCCCTATAATAGTGGGATTCATCGCATACATCTTAACAGTACCCATCCTTACTCTATTAGACACACCCGCAGAGATATTGAAAGACGCAGCCGATTACATGAAGATCATGTGCGTAGGTCTTGTATTCGTATCTCTCTACAACTACATATCATCAATGCTCAGAGCATTGGGCGATTCCAAGACCCCTCTCTTTTTTCTGATATTCTCGTGCCTCTTAAATACCGGCCTCGACTTTCTCTTCGTTGTCGGCTTCGGCATGAGCGTAAGAGGAGCAGGTATCGCTACCGTTATCTCACAGCTTGTATCAGGTGTGGGCTGCATGCTCTACGCGATGAAAACAAACAGCTATTTCAAGTTCACCAAAGAGAACATGAAGTACAATAAGCATATAACCATGAGCGTTCTTAAGCTCGGTCTTCCCCTGTCATTTCAGTTCTCAATGATCGCTATTTCCTGCATGGCACTTCAGAAGGTCGTTAACTCCTTCGGCAAAACAACCGTAGCCGCATTCAGCGCAACCAGCAGGATCGAGCAGATAATCCATCAACCCTACCAGACTCTGGGCGCGGCACTTTCCACCTTCACCGGCCAGAACTACGGTGCCAACTTGAAGGATCGTGTAAAAGAAGGATACAAAAAGAGCCTCATGATAATGGTGATATTCTCTATCATCATGCTTCCTATCATGCAGCTCTTCAGTGAAAAAATAGTAAGAATATTTGTAGACGAAGAACCCGTAATCGTCATGGGAGCCAAGGCTCTTCGTATCACAAGTTACTTCTACGTAATGCTCGGAACGATCTACACAGTAAGAGGTGTACTGAACGGCCTCGGTGATTCCATCTTCGCCCTTTTAAACGGCATCGTCGAAGTAATCGGAAGATTCACCGTTCCCTTCATGCTCGTTGTGATCCCTGCCATTGGTCTTTGGGGAATCTGGTGGTCCGTCGGCATCGTCTGGTCCTTAGCCGGCATCACCGCACTCATGAGATACTTCAGCTTCAGAAAGAGAGTTTTAAAATAAAACTCTCCGTCACTGAGCATCTTCCGGCATGGAGAATTCTACATAAGTGTAGTCGGAATTTCCATATATCTCCTGCCTGATCAATTGATCATAATCCGTGTATCCGCTCAGGAACTGATTTGCCACGATCTCACTGTTAAAGGTAAGACTGTCCGGGGCATAATCCGAGCGGATCGTTCCGTCTTCATTCCTGGAAATATTGTAGAGGCATGCACCGTCATACATCACATAATGATCGGTGCGGTCTTCATACTCTTTATCCCAGTGGATCTTATAAATACTGATCAGTATATTCTGCTCGCGGTTGTTCTCATCCTTTGCGGTCAGCAGAAAACTTGTGATGTATTCGGGCTGTTCGTTCCATTTCCAGTTGTCATAGAAAAGATTGGTATTATCCCATAACTGAACGCGAAAAGTCTTATTCGCATTTTCCGTAAAAAATGTATCCGCTACAATCTCTTCGGGAGTCAGCCTGTAGGATTCAAGTATCGCCTGATGCTCGGCTTCTTCTGCTGCCAGTCTGTCCTCTTCTTCCTGCCTCAGTCTTTCTTCTCTTTCTCTTGCTTCCGCTTCCTGACGCTCTTCTCTTTCTCTTTGCTGCTGCAAATAAGCTTCCTGAGCTTCTCTTTGCGTCTTAAGTGTTACGATCACGGTCGGTACAACTATGATAAGCAAGAGGATGAAGCCCACGGCAATTCCGATCAATTTGATCTTGAACTGATCCTTTGCCTTGCGAGCCCGTTCCGCAGCTCCGCTCTCAGCCATGTTAAGCTGCTGCTTTCGAAGCTCAGCTTCGGTCTTCATCTTCTGATATTCCACATCATCCTTGTCATAATCCGCCATAAATTCGGAATCACAATTCTGACAGTAAAAGACTCCTTCTCTTACCATCTTCAGTGAACCGTTGCAATTAGGGCACTTTAAACTAAGCAGTTGCATTTTCTACCCCTTTCAAAGTTTTCTTCCGGATCCGACTTCAAAGTGATACTTAACAATTCCCAGATCGACGCTTGTAAACGCTCCGCCCTTACTTACGATCTCCGCGGTGTCATCATCCTTAAGTCTTATTACAAACTTCTGCTGATTAAGAGCAGTGGGAGCAAGAAGTGCTGCCTTAACGCCTTCATTAAACCACTCCGGACTGTCAGCCTTGGCATCGACAAGCTGATCTACACTCTTGGACTTGTGTGCCTTGCCTTCGTTTTCTCCGTATCCTACCGCGATGGAGATAACATTTCTTTCTCCCTCACCAATCTCAGCTTCGGATCTTTTCTTGTTAAAACTTCCTACCCAGCAGGTATTAAGACCGATCGTCTGTAAAAACAAAACGATCTTCTCTCCGTAATATCCCACCTTCTCTTCAAGATCTGCGCTGTCTTTACCGACACATGCAATGGATGCGGGTGCGGAATTAAGTCCCGTGATCTTCAGAAACAGATTTGTGTAAGCCGTGCCCGAATCATTCAGAAACTGAAAATGAAGTCCTGACTCTTCATTAACCTCTGCTACCTTATCCTCTATCTGTTTTGCAATATCGCCTTCGATTGCCTTAGCCTTATACTGCCTAACCGAATGCCTTGCAAGTATCGCTTCCGACTCTGTCATGATAATACCTCCTTACCGATCACAACTCAACAAACTCAAGTCCAAGTTTTTCCCCTCTTTGTATTACATACCGCTCTGCGGTAGAGCCTTTGTACCCATGAATCCTTACGATCCTTCCATCCGTACGTTTCCAGGGCTTGGGCTCATCGATCTCAGTGTCCCGTCCGTGAAAATAAATATCCATAAGGTTCCTTGCACTAAGACTGTTTCTGCCTACATACTTACAGGTCTCAGGAATATGTACTTCAGTAAGATCCGAACCATACAAAGCCTCTGCACCGAGATGCTCGATCTTCCCAAGATCCACGCTTTTTACTCTCGAGTTCTTAAATGCGTAACCGCATACGATCTTGACCGAATCCGGAAGCTTTACGGATTCCATTTTTCCCTCACGGGAAGTTGCAAATACCGCCCTTGCTATTCCCACGGTTCCCTCTTCAATCTCAGGCACCGTGATCTGATCTGTCCTAGCACCTATCAGCCACTTGTCCAGATATAAATACATTTGGCGGGGATCCATAAAATCCCGGGAAAGCTTAGTCCCCTCAAAAGCTGAGATTTCCACATCCCTTACCGTAGAAGGGATATTAACCAGGGATAAGTTACTGCTTTTTTGGAACATCCAGGTTCCTATCCTCGTTATTCCCTCGGGAAGCTTAACAGACAACAGATTGGGGTTTTCCCTGAAAATATGCCCCCATCCGAAATCTATGTCGTGACCGCTTCCCGTAAAAGTAACCATCTGCAGATTCGGACAGTTCGAAAAAGAATCCTCACCCAGCCTCTCAAGATTCGGAGGAAGAACCACATTCTTAAGAACTTTGTTGCCCTTAAAAGCCTGACCGGCGATCTTCGTAACATTATACGGAATGATCAGCTCTTCGCTTATATCATCACTAGCCCTAAAAAGCGTATTCCCAAATATGCAAAGGCCGTTTTCATACTTAACTCCCGGGCAATCCTTAAATGCATCGCTTGCAATGGATACATCTGAGCCCATCGTGATCTTATCAAGATAATAACAATCGCTGAAGGCTTCGCCCTCTATTGTCTTAACACTATCCGGAAGGATCAGTTCTTTGATCTCCAGGCTTCGGAAACTCTTTCTGTAGATCTTATTTATCTTATGTCCGTCTATGCTTCCGGGAATTCTAAGAACATCTCTTATAACAATATCCTCGGAAGGATCGGATAATGTGTCGACTTTGTAATCGTAATTCCCTTCCTTCCAGGCTTTTTCCATCTTGGGAATATTGCTTTCACGACCTTCATACTGAAGGCTCATGTGCTCGCAATATCTCTCATAGTCCCGCTCGATTTCTTTAGCATCTTCCCTGGTAAGTACGCAGACTCCGCCTTTTTCTTCCAGCAAAACAAACCAGCCATTTCTGAAGATAAGCTCGTCATGATACTGAATCCTGACGGAAGTCGCTCTCTTACCGCGGCGTGCGTTAGCAGGTATACGCTGGAAAACAGGCCTTGGTGCCGGTTTCTTAACATCGGGTCCCGCTACCTCAGGCTTATAAAACTCATTGAGAAGTTTAATGGGCTTCTTTGTCTTCGGCTCATTCTCAAGTTGCCAGGGTTTAACCGCATCCGAGGAATAAGTCGTAGTCTTAGGTTTAGGATTGTCGGAGGAGCGTCTCGGCCCCTGAGGTTTCTTAAAGCTATCGAACATAAGCTATCCTCACTTAAAACACTCGGGAATCTCTTTCACGCCCCTTGCTCTTACAAGTGCGGAAGTAGCTCCCTTGTACGATAGTTCCTCCCCCTCTATATCCGTAACCCTGCATCCTGCTTCAGTCGCAATAAGTGCAGCGGCCGCATAATCCCACAGCTGGATCTTTAATTCAAAATAAAGACTGCATCTTCCCATCGCAACGCAGCACATATCCCATGCCGCAGTTCCCGAACGTCTTAAATCAACGCACAAGGGAAGGAGTTTCTTTGCAATCTCAAAAGATCTTTCCTGAAGCTCAGTATAATAAGGAGCAGTTCCGAATACGGTAAGCGACTCGGAAAGCGGAGCATCCGAAGACATTATCCTCTCACCGTTAAGACATGCCCCCTCACCCTTAGTCGCGGAAAATACCATGTCATCATAAGGATTATATACAACAGCCATATATGGCTTTCCGTCTTTAAGAAGTGCGATCGATACTACGGAAGGACGATACTCGTAAATGAAATTCGAAGTTCCGTCGATGGGATCTATTACAAAACAAAACCCGCTCTCCATCTTCGACGTGAACACGTCCTGGCCATCCTCTTCTCCGAGGAAAGAAGCTTCCGGTATTACTTTACCCAGTTTTTCAATCAGAAACGCCTGGATCTTCTCATCCATCTCCGTACAGAAGTTGGCATGTCCCTCCTTCTGCATTACTTTCGGTCTGACCGCAGAGACCATGATCTCACCGGCCTCTTTTGCAATTTGTATTATCTCTTCTATATTCATTCCGTAATCAACCTGATCAATTCTTCAATATGAATATCAACACTGTCCAGGCAAGGAACAGGGCAGTTCTCTGAATTCAGCAGAAGCGGAAGCTCCGTACATCCTAAGATAACAGCCTCGATTCCGTCCTCATCACGCATCTTCGTAATGATATCCTGAAACTCCTTCAGAGTGGATTCCTTAACGATTCCCAGTTCAAGTTCTTCCAGAATTCTCTTTGCAATAAGTTCTCTGTCTTCCTTACCCGGGATTACAACTTCGATTCCCGCGTTTGCGAGATCTGTCTTCATGTAATCCTTCTCCATCGTAAAAATAGTACCGAGCAGTCCGACCTTCTTATATCCTTCCGCAAGCGCTTTGTTACATACCGCCTTCGGAATGCTTATAAGATTTACACCTGTCTTCTCACATACTTCGTTATATACGATATGGAAAGTAGCGGCCGTAAGTGATATAACTTCTGCTCCGCTATTCTTAAGACAATTTACTTTCTCTGCCATGTAGTCAGTAGCCTTGTCATACTCACCGCCGGCCACATAACTCCATGCTCTTCTGAAATCGACACTTTCGATAGCAAGATCAGGCATTGCCTTACCGCCCGTAAGGTTATCGATCCTTGAATTCAGTTCCTTGTAATACATAAGTGTGGACTCGGGACCCGTTCCACCTACTAATCCTAACTTCTTCATTACTTAATCCTCAGTGCTATTCTTACTTCATTCAAGTCCTCTTTTGAATTCGAATTTATAATCCTGACACTTTTTATGTCAAGTAATCAATCTCAGATTTCTTAATTTCATACTCTTTCCCATTAATAGGAAAATGATATTTAAAATTGTCTGGATGTTTATTCCACATCTCATTTAATTGATATTGAAAATAAGGTTTCCATTTTTCAACATTTCTAACATTTGGTCCAAGAATAATCTCTTTGATAAATATCTGAAAATCCGGGTTCAATGCAAGCATCGGAGGAGCTGTAGGAAGTATTCGTATATCTTGCTGATTATTCCTATTTCTGAACAATATCAATCTACTTTCTTGTTCATCTGAATAATCATCATACTTAAACAAGAATACTATATTTAATAACGTATTCATCAAGATATTTTCAACCTTATCCGCGATCGATAATCCATATTCAGGCATTTTCCTTTTGACCATATCTACGCAATCATTTAGCTGCACCAAGAGTTTCTTTAAATTATTATATAAAATCGGAACATTTTCATGTAAGCCTTCATTTGATTGTTCTAGTATTTCTCCCTTTTGAGAAAGATATACTATACGATAGAGTGTATAGTCATCAATAGTGCTTCTTGAAGAAAAATCTAAATCATAGGGATAAGAAAAATCACTCGCAAAACATTCCGGATCAACTACTGCGCACACACCATTACTATTATTTCCATCGCTTGAATAATCATTAGCGTATCTATTCCACATCGTTAGTTTATCGACGCGTTCCGTAAAAGACTTTAAAAAAACGAAATTTTCATCAAATACATCATTCAATATATCTTTTGCTTTTTTCTTTGAGAATAATACTTTACCATGAATATCCTTCATTAATTCGGATAAAATTGCAACGCCCTCATTCGGATCATTCATATATCTTGCATTCATTACTGTCAAACAATTTCTCGTATCCTTTACTTTTCTTTCTTTATCAACTTTTCCATTTCCATATTCGTCAACATAATATTCTTCAAACACATGTGTAATATTACTCAAAGTTGTATAGTATGCTATTTTTTTTGGTTCCTTTCGCCTCTCTTCATTTTCTTTTACTCTTGAATAATAATTCGTTGAAAGATATTCCCGTCTATGAAGATACTCTTTAATAAAATGCACATTACCAACTATCGAAATCAACAGAATGCAAATATCATATATCATTTCATTCGCCGGAGAGTCTGATAGACGAACTATCCTATTTAATAATTTTATATCTTTATTATATTCAGGTTTTACAGAAGAATAATTAGTCAAAAATAAGCCATGATACTCCCGAGTAATATCCGCTAACATACCGTAATATTCTTTTATACTTGCATCCCCGTCTTTTTCTTTCTTTAAACTCTCCAGGAATATCAGTTCTTCGAGTGTTTGACAACACATCTGACACGAGCGGATTCTCATAAAGCCATCACTCCCAGATTCTGTTCTATCTCTGAACATCATATATTGCCTCAAAGCATCTTCTTTATTTCCTATAAACCGTTTAACCCCATCCTCATTATTCAACGGTGTATTAATTGCTTGAGACATAATCCAACCCAATGTTGAATAATTTGTTGCATCATTTGGATTTAAGCGTTCGGCCTCTTTTGCATCATTTCGCCCCATATTCAACAATAAGCGTCTAGGAGTCGCACCCAATTCATAGGTAACTCCCATCAAGCCGCGGACCAATGCCAGCTTCCCCAACATCTGTGCAGTTGAGAGTTCCCCTGCCTCAGTTTTCCTCCACTCGCTTTCATGAACAGTAGTTATATGTTGAGATACGACACTTTGTTTTAGCTCACCAACCTTCTCCTTTTTTATCCAAGTCACTAAAATATCATTTGCCAACTGCAAATCCTTCAATTCAATAGCAATTAATCCAAAATTGTAAAATGCCTTATGCAAATACACTGAATCATTTATCCTTAAAGACCTCTCAGCATAGCCCAAAGCATCTCCAGACATAATTCGTTTCTCCGAATAATATACTTCAGCTATTGAATATTCGAAATATGTCAATGCCTCATCAAACAATTGATCTTTGCCTATATTGCACATAGTTTCACTCAGCACTGACATCATGACTTGACAATAAAAAATTAGAATTTGGTATACACCGTGATCGTATTTCCCATCTTCAAGCGTAATGCTGATACATTTTTTTAATATTTCCAGAAATTGTTCGATGGAATCTCGGTTATATGCAAGTGTAATCAAGTTATCTAGCAGAAACACATAAAGATTTTTCAGTCTCTCATCAAGTTTTATTGTTTTGTTTATTTTCAATGTATCATATATACCATTCAGTATATTTTCACCCTCATTATCGCTCAAATAAAGATTAATGATTGTTTTTATGTATTCTATTTGATACTCTATTCGATACTCTTCCACCCCTGTGCCATCAAGGCATTCATTATTGGTGGACCCTTTTTCTTTTCTATTAGCCCCTATTATTTCTTCATTAGTTCTATTCAAATCAGTACCATTAGGAAAATCCGCAAAAGAGTCATCAAGAAATTTTTGAAAACGCGCAATGCTCTTGCCAATGGTATACCTACTCGTTTCAGCTCCGTCACACTCTATAGCAAATAACACTGTTCTCAAGTCGCCAAAATTAGTTTTTGGAAAAATAAAATCCTGATACCTATCAAGTTCTTTAATATAAAAGCTATTGTATCCTTCATCAATACACAAAAATTTTTGAAAAGATTTCTTATCCATATTCCACCCTCAGTTTCAATAACAGTTCACGTATTTCTATATAATCGTTATTTTATTAGTCAATCTAGCTATAATGCTTTTAATTGTTTGATCAAGCATCTATCGGCCGGCAACCAATTAACATCAATTAACGACTCTCTAGTCAACCACTTAGACGCTTCATGTTCCTTTAGTACAAGATCACCCTTTACAATACTGCACCAAAAGCATTCCATAGAAAGATGAAAATCCGGGTAGTCATATTCGATAGTATCAATAAGATCTCCAACCTCTATCTCTGTATCAAGCTCTTCCATTATTTCTCTCTTAAGAGCCTGCTGAGGCGTTTCACCTTCTTGTATTTTTCCTCCGGGAAACTCCCAGCCATCCTTGAACTCACCGTATCCTCTTTGAGTTGCAAAGATAATCGGTTCTCCATTTTTCTCTGCCTTAATTACGGCAGCTACAACACGTATAGTTTTCATTACTCTTTTATCACGCTCCTACAATATATTCGTAGATATCTTCTCTAACAGGATCATCAAGTATCCATTCAATCTCTACTGCAGATGAATCAGTATTTGCCATTGTAAATTCTTTTACATTTCCAGTGGCAGTCATATGACCCAGATAATAAAATTCTTTTGAGATCTTATCGTCCTTGTTCTTTCGAACAAATAATTCAACTTTTATTCCTTTGTTCTTGGCATTTAAGAAATTCTGTACATCATTCGATTGAATGGTTCTTCCGGACTTAGAAATAGAAATCAACCTGTCTCTAAATCCAGGGACAAAATGGTCTTCGTATTTTGTGGTATCACTTATATCATCCGCTTTATCATAGTTTATAAATACAGGAAAAGTTTTTGTCTTATCATCGTACTTATATCCACCTATATTCAAAGGAACTTCATTCTGTTCCCAATTAAGTAATCTGCAAACATCTTCGTAAGTATATTTCTGATACAAAACGAAATCTGTGTCTTTGTAACTATCTTTGTAATCTCTCTTATATCTGCTTATTCCAAAATCAACTAACTCATTCAAGATGTTATAAAAATTGTCATTTTCAATCATCTCAGAAAAAGATTTTGTCGGCTTGTAATCAGAGCTGTCCTCTTCAATAAAAACACAATTCTCATAAGTCTTTTTTCCGGAGCCGGCAGGAAAAGCATTAGTCATTACATTGACGATATTATCTTTCTGATTTTTATCAATAGTCTTACCATATTCTTTGAGATCCTGAGATAATCCAGCAAACAGACTCAGTTTTGAAATTGCATGTCTATAGATAAGGATTCTTTTGAGCATTTGAAGTTCCTGTATCCTTTTTCCATTCGCCAGCTTTTTGGATACAAATTCAATTACCTTCTCTTCATCCTCAGATAATCTAATCGTATATTCCTTCTCATACTTAACCAGGAATTTATAATACGATCCAAGACTGTTGTTGTCGAAGATTCGAATGACATCCATTTCACCATAGTCATCAAAATCTCTTAAATAAGGAATCCTACCAAGTTTATTTTTTAAATTTGTATAGTTTTCTTTGATCAGCTTAATATCGCTGAAATTGGCATTATCGATTGCTGAAAAAATACGTCCTCTGCTGATCTCATCAAATTCAATCGAAGACTGTCCGGGAATCATCCTTTCACCTTCCAAAACAAATCTTCTATAATTATCTTTGTTATATGTCCTATCTCCTGACAGTGCGATAGGTATCATGAAATTATTTTTATAATTCCCAATAAAATCAAGAATAACTACAGATTCTTTTCCAGGTGCCTTTCTTAGTCCTCTTCCTAACTGCTGAATATATACAATTGGTGAATCAGTTGCCCTAAGCATTATGACTTGATTCACCTCTATGATATCTACACCTTCATTAAGAATATCTACGGAGAAAATATAATCTAATGGCTTCACTTCTCCATTAACATCATTTTCATTCATAGCTAATCTTTCAAAAGCATTTTTCCTCTGTTCTTCGCTATGATCACCAAACAAATATGTTGTTCTATATCCAAGTTTGTTGAACTTATTTGACAACTCAATGCACTCTTTTTTTCGGTTGCAGAAAATTAGCCCTTTAACTCTATCTCCACTATATCCATAGTATTCTGCCTGCTCTATGATGTGTCTAACTCGTTCATCACTCGTAAGTTTATTAAAATCCTCATCAGATAATTTGTCAGACTTCACCTGCTCGTCATCTAAAAGCATAATGTCGCTGATTCCATAATAATGGAATGGGCAGAGCAAATTCTCCTCCATTGCTTTCTGAAGTCTGATTTCATAAGCAATCTGATAATCAAAAAGCTTATATACATTTCTGTCTTCAATATTATCATCTCGTTTATCAGGTGTTGCAGTCATTCCCAGAAAGAGTTTGGGCTTAAAGTATTCCATCACTTTCTGGTAGGTGTTTGCAGGACTATGATGAGCTTCATCAAGAACAATACAGTCAAATTCATCTGGAGAAAATCTATATAAGTTTGCTTCCTTATGTAGAGTTTCTACCATTGCAAAAATAATGTCAGAATCATAATCCGAATAACCGCCACCTATTTTTCCCATTGAGGTTTTATCATTAAAAACCATCTTATAAGACTCTATAGCCTGATTTAGCAGCATCATTCTATGTGCAATGAATAAAACCTTTTTGAAACCAAGATCTCTCACAGCAAATGCAGAAGCATATGTTTTCCCTGTACCCGTCGCCGATATAAGAAGTGCTCTGTTTTCACCAGAATCTATTATTTTCCTTAGGTTGCTTACAAAACCAGCCTGCATAGAGTTGGGCTTTAACTCGTATTTTTTTGTGGATGGAATCTCATCTTGTTTTGCTGTTTTTTTCTGTCGTTCAATAATCCTATATTTTTCTCTGTATTCATTTATAAAATCCTCATAAGCTAATGAATGCTTAGAATTCCACAGTGAACTAAACTCAGAAATTATATTCTGAGTCATTTCTCCACCCTCGGTAGATACAAGTTTAGTATTCCATTCTTTGTTGCTAGTAAGAGCTGATCCAGTAAGATTTGAGCTTCCTATAATAATTTTATATATTTCACCCTTTTGAAAAATATAACCTTTAGTATGAAAACCCGCGCCACTCTTTTCGACATCATACATTTTCAATGTGATATTTGATAATCCATGCAGTTTGTCTAAAGCCTTGGGTTCGCTGAAAGTTAAGTAATTGGTTGTCAGAATCTCTCCGCAAATATTCTTCCTTTCCAATTCCTTTAAGATCATAAGAAGGTCCTTTAATCCTTCTTCTGTAATAAATGCAACACTAATTTGGAACTTATCACAATTGAGAAGTTCTGACTTGATTGTAGAAAGTACTTTTTTACCTTCTTTATGATTATTTGAAATAAATTGAGGGCGATAATAACTATTGGATACAGCCGTGCCATCAATAAATGCAGTTTCAAAACCAGCTCTCAATTCTACAAGTTCACTCATCATTATCTCCCGTTTTTCAAATAAGCTCTCCCCACTCCTTCTCCTTAAACCCAACAAGCACTGTCTTGTCGGTTATGAGGAGCGGTCTCTTTACGAGCATTCCGTCTGTTGAAAGGAGCTTTGCCATCTCGTCATCGGTCATGGATTCAAGCTTGTCCTTGAGTCCCATTTCGCGGTAAAGCATTCCGCTGGTGTTGAAGAACTTCTTCATGGGAAGGCCACTCTTCTTCTGCCAGGTTTTGATCTCTTTTACCGTGGGATTCTTTTCCTTGATGTCACGGTAGTCGTAAGAGATCTTATTCTTTTTCAGGAAATCCTCAGCCTTTTTGCAGGTTGAACATTTGGGATAACATATAAAGAGCATGTCGCACCTCCGTTAAGTGTTTTTCGGTATCTGATCAAAGTTCATGTACACGTACTTTTTGTTAAAGATATTGATATATCCGTCAAAGACTTCGCCTTCGTACTCAGCTTTCTTTCTGCCTTCTTTATAATGCAATGTGATTTTATTTCCCTTAAGGGTATATTTTCCCTTGAGTATTGGTTTGTCCGAATCCTTATCGAACCATCCGCCGTTCGGGAAATATCCTGTTCTGTCATAGCCTTCCGAGATGCAGACATGGATCACGGTGTCATCCGGATAGAAGCGGTATATGGAGTTGTGTATATATCCTTCGGGATTGTCGGGCTTTTCGATGCAGCAATATAACCCATCGTATTGAAGATTTGTATTCTCCATGCAGACACCTCAGATTTCGTGAGTTATTATATCGGCGCTCCTCACAGACTTATTTATATAATATTACATAAACATGTTTAGTGACAGTTGTCATCAATTTAAAGTTTTACTTTAATTTTTTCTTGACACACTTTAAAAAGAGATGTTATTATCATCCCAGAATTTAAATTTTTAAAGTTTTACTTTAAATATGGGAGGTCAAAATGAACGAAAGAAATGCTGCCGAGAAGAAAAGAAGAAGATTTCTGAACGCTTCAAGTTCGTTTTCTTATATGTTGATTATGATAATCCTGTTTACGGTCGGTGATATGATCCGAGATATCAGAACAGACGCTTCCGCTTATGAACTCCGATTCGAAGATGATGAGACATTTCAGGCTGCGGGATCTGTTTATCGTCTGTATGTAAATGACAAGTATTACGATGACGTAGACTATAACAGGTTCTGTCTTCTGGACGAAACCGGAAACACAGATTATAAGTACTGCGTTCTGGTACAGGATGCATCCAACCTTACCTACATCCTGATCATTTGTTCAATGTTCTTCTTCGTGATCAAGATTGCTAATAATTCCATGGGATCGACACCTTTCACAAGGGAAAACATAAAGCTGGTAAAGGTTATATCCATCCTTCAGCTTCTTCTGGGAGTACTTCCCGGAGTCGTAAGGATGATCATGACTATGTTAAGATTTTCCTATTACCACGGAACCTTTGATGTTAACTCCATGTTCCTTCTGGCCATCTCCTTCGTAATAGCGATGATCGCATTCATATTCGAAAAGGGGCTCGCTCTTCAGGAAGACGTAGACAGCATTGCATAAGGGGGCTTTATATGGCAATCATAGTCAGACTTGACCGAATGATGGCGGACAGAAAGATGTCACTTAACGAACTGGCCGATAAGGTAGGCCTTTCCAATGTAAATATGTCAAACCTGAAGACCGGCAAGATGAAGGGTATCAGGTTCGAGACGCTTAATTCGATATGTAAGGTACTGGAGTGCCAGCCCGGGGATATACTCGAATATACCGAAGATGAATGAGTCAGTGGGGACGGTTCTTTCCGAGTCGGAAAGAACCGTCCCCGCTGACTCGCTTAATTACTTTTAATTTCGTATTTCTTGTAGTGGAAGTATCCCAGCACAAGGAGCACTATGGGGATTATCACATAGGCCACTGCCGCAACCTGATATGATCTGAAGTACGTTCCGCCTATCTTAAACAACCTGAACTCATAGACCAGTCTCGGAGAGATCATAACCCCCGGGAAAAGGTTTATGATCTTGGACAATGTCTTCATTTCAAGAGGAATGGCGGTGGAAAGGGCAAATATTCCCATATACCCGCCAATAATTGCAGCCATGGTTCCCACTCCGTTTCTCAAAATATCCGACAGGAACATTGTGATCGCGGAGATCATGAATGTTCCCAAGATTGACAACACAATGAGGATCATCACCAAATCTCCCGCACTAAGATCCATCTGCGTAAACGGATAGATCAGCTGCTCCGCTACTTCCAATCCGTCAAATCCCCATCTCAGGCGAATATAGGTCATGAACACAACGAGATAAATACTTTCCGAAGCTATAGCAAAAGTAGTTCCGGCAAGGATCTTGGCAAAATACAGTTCTTTGCCTCCGTTTATCGCAGATCTTATCATGGGATCTGTTTTTCTCTGGGTTTCGGATGCAAAGATCGTAGACAATGCCGCAGCTACTACAAGAAGCATGATAATAATGGTATTGCTGATACCGAACTGAATGCCGATCGGAATAAATGAATCATACCATACGAAGGGTTTTTCTATTTTTTCTTCCTGAGAATGCCAGTAATCTATCTCACCCTCATCAAGGTAGCACTCCTCATAGGCATCATCTATAAGATCGAGTCTCTCGGAATATAGGAAATCCGCGTCCACATCTCCGATGGCTTTTTTCCATCCGGCTATATCCTTGACCCACGCTTCCATGGATTCATATGCCAGGTCTTCTTCGTCTATTACTTTTCCGTATTCATCGCAGGCTTCATTCCACTCGGAGATAAGTTCATCATCAATCGTTCTTCCGTTAAGACTTTTGTACGCTTCCAGAGTCTCAGCGTCTATATTTCCGCCTACTTCCAATTCTCCCTGCATAAATCCGAATACGAAAAATATCAGAAATGCTATCATCGCTATCCGGTTTTTAAATATCTTACGAAGTTCGAAACCGTAAAGGGTTCCGAAGCGTGTATTTTTCTTCATTTAATTACTCCCTGTAATATCATCACTCAAACTTTTTAAGATAGAACTCTTCCAGATCTCCCTCAACATCGGTCTGTTTTCCCTGCCAGATCAGACTGCCGTCCTTCATCATGATTATCTTATCCGCGATATGCTCAATATCCGATACGATATGGGTTGAAAGGAGAACAATCGATTTCTTACCCAGCTCTTCGATAAGTTCCCTGAATCTTACTCTTTCTTTGGGATCAAGTCCCGCAGTGGGCTCATCCAGGATAAGTATTGCGGGATCGTTAAGGAGAGCCTGAGCAATGCCCACTCTTTGTTTCATTCCGCCGGAAAAAGTCTTCATTTTCTTCTTTGCAACATCGGACAATCCCACAAGTTCGAGTAATTCTGTGGTCTTGGCCTTAGCTTCTTTCTTTTCCAGCCCCTTTAATGCGGCCATATACTCCAGGAATTCCCTGGCGGTAAATTCGGGATAGTATCCGAAATCCTGAGGAAGGTATCCCAAAAGAGCGCGGTAGTTTTCCGTATTTACGGCTATCCCGTCAGCATTTATCTCGCCGCTTGTGGGGTTAAGTATTCCGCACATCATTCTCATAAGTGTGGTCTTACCCGCACCGTTTGCTCCGAGCAGACCGGTCACCCCCTGAGTAAGTTCAAATGACATACGGTCCACCGCTATCTTGTTTTTATATTGTTTAGTAATCCTGTCTACTGTTAATTTCATGCAAATGCCTCCACATCTCTGACTGTCTTCCACTGCTCAAAATATGTCAGTGCAAGTAATGCTGCGACCATAGGTATTCCGTATCTTTCAACGGACAGATTATCGTTTATCCATGAAAGTATCTCAGGTGACTCAACCATCAGGCTTAAGAAAGAAACCGCTCCGGCAATTATGAGCGAGCAAAAACCAAGCCCCCTTCCAAAGGGAGTTCTTTCGATATGCAGACTTACGATCATAGTCACGAGATACGGTATAAGTATCCTTACTGCAGCCATAGCTATATTTCCGCCGTATGTTATGGCTATGATGGGGGAAATAAGTGCAATGACAAAAACGGATAAGATACCAAGGATCGTCATTCTGGCAAAAACAATGCTCCTGAGAGAAAACCTTGTAGCCGCTTCAAGTTCGGTCATGTTATATCTCTTTGATCTGTTTGTATCAAAGATTCCTAAGGCGGCACTGAAAGGCATCAGTGCAGCAACGGCGGTGACCGTTGATTCATTTCCGGAGAACGCTCCGATGAGCGCTACCGCTATTATGAGCATTGAAATCATCCATACAAGCTTCCCGATATAAGGGATCTGCCTTACGATCATCTCGGCCATACTCACTTTTCTCGGACGAAGGAAACGAATGAAGTTTTCTTTTCCGGCAGGCTCGGGAGCGTAGAATGCATCGTTTATGAGATTTTTAAGATCGTTTCTTTTCATCCCTATGCCTCCAATTCTCTGCGGAGATTATCCTCCGCGGTTTTTAGTCTTCTGTATAAAGCAAATCTGGAGATTCCCAGCGCCTTACACATACATCCTGCAGGTTCTTCGTTAACGTATCTGAGAAGAAGGAGTTCTCTGTCTTCCTCCGAAAGCTTCGAAAGCGCTTCTCTTACCAGGATCTTGTCTTCGGGCAGCCCGTCATCGCCTATGGCATCTTCCATATCTTCGGTAATGGGATCGGGCTTTACTCTTCTGTATTCGTCAATACAAAGGTTTCTTGCGATGGTGTAGAGATATTTGATATCGCCTTTTCCGAGGTCGCCGTACTTACCTATGAATCGTAAGAAAGCCTCCTGTGTTATATCCTCTGCTATGGCCCTGTCGTTAACCTTGAAGTACACATACCGGTATATTTTGTCATATGTTTTTTCTAAATCCATGGATCCGGTCCGTACCTCCCTTCATTATGATTAACGGATGAGACCATATATATGTGCGGAAAATTTTTAAAATATTATAACAGGTGACGTTGGGGAAGCTGACTTTCCGTATCGGAAAGTTTTTATTATATTAAATGTACAAATAGTGTGTTACAATGAATCCGGTATCGCTGTACTATTTAGCCATAGAAACAAGCAAGTGCGCAGGGCACTTCGGTAAGGAGTTTGAAATGGCTAAAGAATTTAAGTACAGAGATATAGTTAAGAGTCCGGAATACAGGAAACTATTACTCACCAACCTCATAAATCGTTTCGGTGATTCCGTTGATGCTATAGCATTTACATGGCTGGTTTATGAGATAACCGGATCAGCTTCATGGTCGGCACTTATATTCGGGCTCAACATGCTTCCTAACATCATCGTGCAGCCTTTTGCCGGACCCGTTATCGAAAAGCTGGATAAGAAAAAGGTAATCGTAGCAACACATATCCTGAGAGGAATCGTGATCTCCGCATTTGTAGGAATGTACCTTGCAGGCATCGTTAATCCTTTCATCATGGCAGGGTTTACTCTTCTTATCACTACCATTGAGTCCTTTAACCTGCCCGCCACCACAGCATTCATTCCGAGTGTCATTAAGAAAGAGCACCTCACTCATGCAATGAGCCTTAACTCAACGCTTTCAAGTGCCATGGCTCTTGTGGGAACTGGTCTTGCAGGTATCATAATCGCAAAATTCGGAGTTTATACCGCAATGCTCATCGATGCAGCTACTTTCTTCATCGCAGCATTCGGTACATCAACAATACGCAGACTTAACGAAGTAGAAGCATCCGTAGGAAATAGCAAGGAGGCATCGGATTCTTGCGAGCAGGCATCCAAGGAAAGCTATATGTCACTCCTCAAGGGTGGTATCAAATACATTGCAAAGAACCGTGTTATCCTTAATTACTGTTTCGTCGCCGTAATACTTAACTTCCTTCTTGTTCCCATCAACTCACTCCTCGCCCCTCTTGCAGAGGATGTTTACGGACTGGGAAGTGAACTCCTCAGTGTTGCAGGTATTGCTTTCTCGTTAGGTGCAATCCTTGGATCTGCGGTAGTTCCCATGATCACAGAGAAGATGTCAGCCAAGAGCACTCTTGTAGTCTTCGGCCTCGTACTCGGTGGGGGTATGTATGCTCTCTCTCTCGGAAGATATTTGCATGGAGCAGTTCTCCCCGGATATCTCCTGGCAGGAACATGCTACGTAGTCGTCAGTTTTGCAGCTTCGGTTCTTGGCGGAGCGATCAGCGTTATGTTCGTAAAAGTAGTGGATCAAAACTACCTTGCAAGAGCAGGTGCGATCTTCAATGCATCGGCAACCGCAGCAACTCCCGTAGGTTCGGTACTTGTATCGGTTATGGCTCTTAAGCTTAATCCCGCTCTTTTGATTGCAGTAAGTGCGATCCTTGCAATAGTACTCTTCGTACTCGTAGCAATAAGCAGTCTCAAATTTGATATGAAAGAGGAACAGTTGAATGCAGCTGAAAGTATCTGAAAACATCAAGCGTTACAGAAAATCCATGAATCTGACACAGGAGCAACTCGCGGAATCCCTGGGAGTTACGATAGGTGCGGTGTCAAAATGGGAAAATGGCGGCAACGTTCCGGATATCACGACTCTCATGGAGCTGGCAAATCTTTATAACATCTCCATGGATGAGCTTCTCGGATACGATAAGTCTACGAAGAATGTTGATGCTCTGGCAGGGCGTATAGAAAATCTGATGCATGAGCACAGATTCAATGAAGCGACCATAGAGGCTAAAAATGCTCTGGCCAGATATCCTCATACATTTAAGATTCTCCACGCCTGCGCCGAGATGTACAGATATAAATATGTCGAAAACCAGCTCAAGGAAGCTGATGAAGCTCGTGAGGAAGCCATCGCTCTTTATAACAAAGCTCTGTCATACATCTCACAAAATGACGATACTTCTATCAATGAATTTACAATCAAGCTTCAGATAGCACATCTGCGGGGTGAGAAAGAACCCGAAAAAGCGCTGGAGGAGCTTAAGAAAATCAATTACAACGGTGTTAATGATACCGTCATTGCACAGTTACTTCTATTTACGGGAAAATATAAAGAGTCGCTGGATTACAGCACAAGAGCTGTTTTAAGATGTTTTGCCCTGCAGTACACAACCATTAATTACATGCTCATGGCGGTTGCCGCAGACGGAAAAAAGGAGTCGCTTGAAATGGCTCGTGAAATTGCAGATCACGAACTCAGGCTGCTGGATGAATATAAGAAAGACAGCAGTGTCGGATATATAGACAAGCTAAAGGCCATCAAGCTCGTGCTTAAAGCATGGGTGATGGCCGCGCTTGGGGATGATAAAGAGATGGAAGCCCTCGTCAAGAAAGCTTATCTTCTCGCAAGTCGTTATGATAAAGCGAGTAAGAAAAACGATCTGGCAGAGGATTTTAAATTCTACTACACCGAAGAGAAGGCTTACTTTTTCGACTCTACAGGTATCACCGCCGTAGCCGGAATGGACAATCTGTTCGAAGAACTGAAAGAGTATCCGTCTAAGAAACTCGTGAAGTTTCTGCCGAAAGTTATAGAGTGCTGGAGAAAGGAGAGCAAATGATCTACTTATGGCTAAGAAAATAACCCTTGTCATTATCATTGTTGCAATTCTCATTGCAGCTATAATGATCGTTCAAAAAGTTTATACTCAACAAGTTATCGAATTCTTTCTCTAGCAAAAGAGTCCTACAAACTGCCGATTTATAATATTACATATAGTACCATGTCAAAAAAATCTTATGCTTTACCGTAAAACTTTCCGGATACTTTTTCTCTAACATCTCTCTATGCTCACGATTAAACTGTTCAATTTCCTTTTCATCCATCGAAGCAACGACACCACGGCTTGCCATCATTCTTCCATGCCAGCTTTCTCTCGTAAACGGCAATTCCACCACCAAAGTCTCCATATGCGGGGCATCAAAATAATGTGTTTTTAAATCCTTAATGGAGGCCGAAGCTCCACTCCATGAGCCATTTATTTTTTTAACTAAACTATTAGAATCTTGTGTGATCGGCTCCTCCTTCATATAACTCATATATACTTTCAAAAAGATTCCGCCCGGCTTTAGCATTGATTTTATCTTAGGAACAATAACCTCTGGTTCGAAATACCAGAAACATTGACATGCTGTTATTGCATCAAATGTATTTTCAGCATATTCAACATTCTCCGCCGATTTAACCTCATAGGTTATATTGCTATATTCTTTTGAAAGATTAATAGCCTCTTCTATTTGATTTTCTGAAATATCTGTTGCAACTATCTCTGCCCCATATTTAGCCATTCCTCGCGGTACTACTCCTGTACCGGTTCCTAAATCAAGCCACTTACTTCCTTTTACCCCAATTCCTATTTCGTGTAACCTGTTATATAATTCTTCCGGATAAATATCTCTATACTGTCCATATAATTTAGATGTTTTCCCAAAGTCAAAATCTTTTCCCTCATCAACAAGTATTTTTGCCATCACCGGTCTCCTCATCATTTTCTAACTGTTCGAATCTGAATTTATTTTGCGATTTAACGTTTTATGATCATATTGCATCTGCCCCAAGACTCGTCTTTATACTTGAATGCATTAGAAGTATTTTGCCTTTCGGTAAATCCGGCACCCTCATAGCATCTCTTGGCTCTTGCATTCTCAGGAAACACATTAAGCTGTACAGCCAAAGCCTCCGGATCAGTAAAGGCGCTGCGAACAGC
>JAEEGI010004867.1_pt1 | contig 31162 bp, 16 predicted proteins | sample 8958751 | NCBI WGS metagenome assembly JAEEGI01 (sample SAMN16246545, study PRJNA631951) | gut metagenome | biome: gut microbiome; feature: rumen; material: KS-attached | host: Bos | place: Iran: Karaj | collected 2018-10 | reverse complement strand
TATTCTTTTCCTTTTTTAAGAAGAAAAAGTAGAGTTTTATACAATTAACTTTAAATATAATGTAATTTTTTCAATTGAATTAAAAATATTCTATTGTTTAAATTATTTTGAATCATTAAATAAATTTAAATTTTAAAATCAAAATTTATTATAAAGGAAAAAAATGTCAAAATTTCGTCAAAGACTAAATCAAGTAAAAATAAAAAAAAATAACCTAAACTTAAACATAATATAGTTATTTATTCAAGAATTTGGAACAGAGCCTCAATCAACAAGAGAAAAAGCTCAATTGAATTTAAAAAAAAACAAAAATCAAGAATCAAATACAATAAATTTTGATAATTCTTTTAATAATTCATTTACATTAAAAAAACCAAAAAGAAAAGATTCTTCAAATTCAATAGATAATTTATCAAGAAGTTTTTCATTAGGATATAAATCAAGAAAAATATCATCAGATGTTTTAGATAAAAGTGCAATAAGTCCTTTTTATATAGATAAACCATCATTTAATTATTATAATACAAATTCAAATATTAATTTATATAATTTAAGAGCTTCAAGTGCAAATAAATTTAAAAACAGAATTAAGAAAGAAATTAATGATATAAGTAAAAATTTCAGGAATCATTATCATAGAAATTTAGCTTATAATAGACCAATTGCTTGGATTAATAAACCTAAATATGAGAATTTTTCAATTAATTATGTTAATACTTTAAGTGAAATTAGAGATTTTTATAAAAACAAACAAATCAAATTAAGTAGAGAATATAATGATAATCCTTATAGGAGAAGATATGGAAATAATAATTATTTTAATTTTGATGATTAATGATATAATTCCAAAAAGAATTTAATATTTTTTTTATGTTTTTCCCTATTGGTTTTTTTACAATAAATATTAAAAAATATGTTTTTTTAAATACATATATTATTTCTTTAATTAACTTTTTATCTTTATAATTATTTATTAAATTTTAAGAGTTTTATTCATATTATTTGTAAAAGTGTAAAAAAATGCAATGCGAATTAAACCAAAGCTATTCAACAATTGATAATTCAATAATATCAGAATCAAATCACTGTGTGAATTCCTTTGAAAATAAAACTTCAGAAGAAATAATCAATATTTTAAATTTATTCATTGAAAAAAGTAAAGAATTACCAAATTATTCCCAAAAATTAAAAAAACAAGAAAAAAGTATTTTCAATGCAAAAAAAATTCCAAAAATTTCTTTAAAAGAATACTTAGAAAGAATAAAATTTTATACTGAAATTGAAAATAATACTTTAATAATATCTTTAATTTATATTGATAGATTATTACAAAATACAAATTTAATATTAACTCCCTATAATATTCATAGAACATTATTTACTTCGATTATATTGGCTTTAAAATATAATGAAGATATAAATTATGATTTTTCTTTTTATTCAAAAGTTGCTGGTATTAGCATCAAAGAATTAAAAAAATTAGAAAGTGAATTTTTTTATTTAATTGATTTTTCATTGTATGTACAAACAGAACAATTTGATAAATATAAAGAATATCTTTTGAATTCGGATGATGAAAATTAAATATCATTTTATATATAGATTTTTTTTTGTCAATTAATCATTTATTTGTAGTATATTTTTTAAAAATCATTAACTGTTATGTATGGTACTATTTTTATAGATAATTTTTGATGAACTTTGTTAAATAAATAGAACTTTGTTCTCAATAGAATATTATCATAATTGTTATAAACTTTTAAATGTATTATTATATATAAAAATATAAATTTTTTTTTTTATTTTACAAAAATAATTTATAATTAGGAGGTTGAATTTTTATATCTCCCATTACTTAGAAATCTAAATCTAAATTATAATTTTTTAAATCCAAATATTAATTTATATTTATATTTAAATTATAAATTTTGAAAAAAACATTTTATATAATAATAATGATTTTTCTCTTTTTTTATCTTTCCATAAATATTTCCTTTGAAAAATATATAAAATTAGCTTTTCATTCGAATAATTTAAACTCAAAAAATGATTTCCCAGAAAATTATATACATAATGATATTTATATAGATATTCCTTTTGGGACTCCTGAACAAATAATACCTTTAAATATAAGATTACAATCTTATTTAACTTTTATAACAAGTGAAGATTTCAAAGAAGGAAACATAAAAAAATTTTCTTATAATTCATCTTTAACATTTTTAAAACTTATGAAAAGTAAATATCGTTTTGCAGGGAGAGAATATACAGAAGGAATTAAAGTAAGTGATACAATAAAATTGGGTAATTTAAAAATTGAAAATTTCCAATTTGTATTAATGAATAATATATCATATTTACAAAGTGGAATTTTAGGTTTATCTTTAAAAGAAAATCATGATTCAATGAAAGAAACTAGTTTAATTTTTCAACTTAAAAAACAAAATTTTATTTCAAGCTATGCTTTTTCATTAAAATATTTAAATAATGAAAATGGAGAATTAATTATCGGAGAATATCCACATAATTATAATAAAAATTTTTTAGAAAATAATTTTGTTTATATGAAATCTGGTGTTAAAGGAAGTTTAATTAATTGGTTAATTGACTTTGATGATATTTATTATAATAATTTAAGAATTAAAGGTAATAAAAAAGTTCTTTTAAAAATTGAGTTTGGATTTATCATTGGAACTAAAGAATTTTTTGATGTAATACAAAATGAGTATTTTAATAAAAATAATAATTGTAAATTAAATACTTATGATAATATGTATAAATATTATATTTGTGATAAACATATTGATATTAAAAATTTTCAATTAGTATCTTTTGGTTTAAAAGATATTAAATATTCTTTTAATTTTACTGGAAATGATTTATTTTTTGAGTTAAATGATAAAAAATATTTTTTAATATTTTTTAGAGTTAATAATACTAAGGATGATGATTGGGTTTTTGGAAAACCTTTTTTTAAAAAAAATTTTTTGGTTTTCGATTCAGATCGAAAAATAATTGGTATGTATTTAAAAAATAATAATAATATTAGTGGTTCAATAAATACAATATTAGTATATTTTTTAGGAATTATAATAATACTTTTAATATTATATATATTTTTATATCTTAGAAAGAAAAAAATTTTTAGATCTTAAAGACTTAATGAATTAGAACTTTTATTAGAATAAAATCTATAATAATATATAATATAATTGATGTAAAATAAATTTTATTAATTAAATTTATATTTTATAATAAATATAACATTAATTTAATAATTTTTGAAATTCAATTCTTTTTTATTCTATTGGCGAATAAAACATATTCATCTTCTAATTTATTTTCTCTTATTTTTCATGGCTTTTTATTTAAATATATAAAAATCAAAAGTATAGCAGAAAAAAGTACTATTGATAATATCATAATAATAATCCAAGGAAAACTAAACTTTACTTAGATTATATTTTGTATAAATTCAAAATATTTTTTTATCTCTGTTAAAATTTACAATATATTTTTAAAAAAATTAATTTTAACTTTTTAATAATTACTTACTTATAATTATTTACTCTAAATTATAATTTAAATTAAAATTTTATTTTTATTTTTTCATAATTATGAGTAAAATCACAATTTTGAAAAAAAGAAGGAATTTAACTTTTTATTCAAAAGAAGATGAAATTTCTGGATAATTTAATTTTTTTTGTATTGGATTTTTTGAGATGGAGTTCCTATTGATAAATCGATATATATGTTATTTGTTATTAAGTTATCCATTAAATTTTCTTAATTTTTATTTGAGTTCTCTTTTCCTTTTCAATTTTTATGTAATTATATCAGAAAATATTTGCTTTAAAAAATTATTAAAAAGAATATTTTATTAATTTTAATTTAAATCACTCACAAAAACAATGATTAAAAATCTTATAATAATTCATTGAATAATTCAAAAATTTTTAAAATCATAATTTTTATTAATAAATATTTTGATATTTATAATAGTTAAGAAAGTTCTTTTAATAGACATTATAAAATTAATACTTTTTTTACAAATTAAATTCCTTCAAAAACTTTTCCCAATTTGAATCATAATTAAAATTAATAATTCAATTGTCTTCAAAATTTGAATTAAATGTATAATCATAACAAAATAAGTATAATAAGTTATAATTCTTTTTATCCCTTATAAAAATTATTAAATTTAATTTTTAAATAATTATTCTTTTTCGAACATTAGTTTAATAATTTATTTATTTTTTTTTTTCATAATTTGTTTTTATTCTTTTTTTACCTCTTTTGTGATATTAATTTATTTTTGAATTTTTTTTATTTATATTTACTTTTTTTATTGTTATTTTTTCATATTTGAAATACTATTTCTCCAAAAATGGGGAATTCACAAAATAAACATGAAATAAAAAGATCCTACATTATGTCAATAAAACAAAAATTATGGTATAAATGATATATAAAAATTAAATTTAGATTTCACAGAAAATTAAAAAAAATATTAAAATTAAAACTAAATTTTTTTTGTTGAATTTCCTTCTTTTTTTTAAATACATATTATTTCAAGATTGTTTAAATCAAATTATATTATTTCAATGGTAAAATTGAAATGTTTATTAAAAAAAAAATAAAATTTTGGTTTTATTTAATACTTGATGATGAAAATGAAACATATTAAAATCGAAACAAATTTAGTTTATTTATATATAACTTTTGAAAAAATTAGAAATAATTGTGTCATTTCTCAGTTCACAGGATTAGGATAAAAGAAATTTTTCTTAATTAATATAATTCTTGTTTATATAAAACAAAAGAAAATTTGATTGTGTTTATTTTTTCTGTCAAACATATATTATTTGATTAAAAATACTTCTAATTAAACATATAATGTTACTAAAGACAAAGAAAAAATTAATCTAATGTTGATGAAATTTTAATTAAATAAAATATATTGAAGTTAATTAAAATATAATTCAAGTAAAATATGATTCTTCATTTAAATAATTATTATGTTAAATTATTTTTGTATTAGCTTTTAAATTTTCTCTTGTTGATTTATATTGTAATTTTATTACTTAAAAGCAATTGAAAATATCATACAATTATCTAATAAAAATATATTTTAGATATTTATTGATGGCACCCAAAAAAAGAAAAGAATCTTTTTGCCATATTTTAAAAAAGGAAAACAAATAGACAAAGTTTATAAATCCAAATTTGAGGAATTTTTTTTAAAATTAAAAAGTCAAGATAAAGTGAAAAACATTCCTAAATTAAAAACAAATATTTCAAGATAAAAAAGATATTTTTTGATTTAAGAATTTTTTTTTCTAAAATTCAAACGGAATGTAATTATTTTTTCATAGAATTTTGAGTATAAATTTTTATCATCATTGTTAAAAAAACGTTTTTAACTTTAATTTTTTTTAATCAAAAATTTAATTCATTTTTTTAAAAAAGTGTTAAATGATAAAAATAATCTCATCACAATTGATTTAAAAATTCTCAAAAAATAAAAGTAACAAAGTGATAAATATAAAACATCAAAATAAATATAATGGGTAACACCCAATCAGAAAATTTTTCAGATTATGCAAATAAAGATATATTAAATTACAAAGGAATAAATTCTTCAATTTCATCTTCAAATAATTTAAAGAAAAATAGGAAAAAATTTTCTTCAAATGAATCTTCAGAAAATTATGAAGAAAATAATCAAATAAAAAATATAAAAATTCCTTTTTTATTTGAATGGAAAGAAGGAGGAAAAATAGTTAAAATTACTGGTAATTTTGTAAATTGGAAAGAATTTTTTAATATGAAAGAAGTTGAAAAAGGAATTTTTAAATATGAAGTTAATTTACCTAAAACCAAAATACAATTTAAATTTATTGTTGATGATAAATGGGTTTTTTCTAATAATTATAATAAAATTGATGATGGAAACTATAATATTAATAATTATATTGATTTAACTCATTTTAAAAGTAAAAAGAAAAAAAAAGAGAATAAAGTAAATAAAGGTGAAAAAGAAATTTGGTGCGTAAATAAAGCAAAAGATCAAATGAATATTAATGCTCCTAAAGTTCCTTTTTATTATCAAGATATTTTTAGAATTAATTTAAATTCTAATCAAATTATTATAGGGAGAAAAAAATATTTAAATTTTAATTATAATAAAATTAATGATGAAAATAATTCTTACAAACAAATTTTATATCCTCCTCACATTAATTTTTCTCATATTATTATTGGTTGTATAGGCAATAAAAAATATATTAAAATTGGTTCTTATTTTAGGTTTAAAAAAAAAGCTATAACTTTAATTTATTATAAACCTATAAAAAGAAAAAAAAATTAAAATCAATTATTGATTGATATATCAGTTGTTGTTTTATTTTTTATAATTTTTTAAAACTCTTTTAATAAGAAAAAATTTAAATTTAAAACAAATTTTTAATGATAATTGATTAGATACATAAAAATAATTCTTCAATAACCCAATCAATATTTAATTCTTTATCAATAATTTCATTAATTGAATCATCAATAATTTCATCAATATCTTTTTTTTCAATATTATAATAAAAGTAAGAATTATCTGAAAAATTGTTTTGAATAATATTATTATCAGTAACATCATTATTTTTACTAAAGTTATTTTCAGTATTGATTTCATTATTTTCATTACTTGAACAATTAGTATCACTACTATTATTTTTGTTATTATCATATTGATATAAATTGAAATCATTAATATGTTTTTTCTTATAATTTATATATTTTCCTTCAATATCTAATTCTCCATCATAATTCTTTTTATCTTTTAAAATAAGTAATTTTATAAAATATTCTAAGTCAGATGGTTTTTTTAAAAGTAAGTTATATTTTAAAATAGTAATAACTTTTCTGGCAAATGTAGATTCAGTTGTCATTATTATTTATTAAATATTTTCATTTTCATTTATTATTATTTTTTACAAACTTCTTATTAATAATGGAAAATAAAAATTTACAAAATTTATCTGATATAAATGAAGAAAGTTTAAAAGTCAAAATGATTAGTGAATTAGGAGAAAATAACTCTTTTATAAATGTTTCAGTACATTTCTTATATCAAATACATGAATTTAGAGATTTTATCTTAAATAATGATTTTCCTTTACAATTTAAATATAATATGTATTATGAATTAAAAATAGTTTTTGATAAATATTATAAATTATCTAGTAGGATTTATATAAACAAATTTCCTGAAAAATTTAGATTTATAAATAATACAACTCTAAAAAAAGAAATTATCGATTTATATAACAACAAATTTGTAGTAAAAGATCCTATTGATGTAATTTATATTTATATTAATTCTTTACATAATTATATTTTAGACTCAGAAGATTTTACAGATATAAATGAAAATGAATGTGATAAAGAATGTTTAGCTCATAATTTATTTTTTATAAATTTAGTAGAACAAAGTTTTTGTTTAAATTGTAATTTCATGGGTGATTTTTTTAAAGTATTTTTCTGTAATTTTTTTTATGAAATAAATGCAGATGCATTAATTTATGAAATTAATAAATTATCTTTTTATGATATAAATGATAAATTATTTGAATTAGAAAAATTAAATTATAGTAAATCAAAAAATATAAAATGTTATGAAGATTGTTCAGAACCAAATGTATTAACAAATAGAATTGCAATAACTTCTCAAAAATATTTAATTACAACAATTAATTTTAATTCTAAAGAAAATAGAACTTTATTTAATATTTGTAATATAAGTTTTATGATACCATTTACAATAAATAATGAAGTAATGTTTACAATTTATGATGACAGAATATTAAAAAATTATTATTTACAATCAATAATAGTAAAAGAAAATAATGATTCTTATTCAATTATTATGTTTGATATGGAAAATATTTCATGGTATTATTATAATGATATGAATATTATGAAATTAAAAAATCCAAATAAAGTTATTGAATTAATTATTCAAAAACAATTATTGCCTATTTTACTTCTTTATGTTGAATTAACTGAAGAAAATAAAGATAATATCCAAAATAAAATGTTTGACCAAAGTACTTTTGAAAATTATATTAAATATAGTATAGATATAGATAAAGGAAAAAAAACTTATATAGAAAATGAAGATTTAAAATTTAGAAAAATAAGACCTGATGAAGAAAAAATAAAGAGTAAAATGGAAGGTGAGGAATTAAAAAAAGTTTTAAAGTCTTTTCAAAATAATATATCAAGAAGAAAAAATTTGGGAGCAGATTTATTAAATGAAGAACAAATTTTATATAAAATGATGGCAAAAGCAGAGGAATTAGAAGAAGAAAAAAATAAAGAAAAAGAAGAAGATAAAGACATTTCTAATAAATGGAAATGTGAAAAATGTAATAAATACAATAAATATAATATTTATAGATGTACAATATGTAATACTTTTAATTATGAAGCTTATAATAATATTATTAATAATAATAATAATGATAATAATATTATAGAAGAAAAAAAAGACGAGAAAATAGAAAAAAATAAAAAGAAAAAAAGAATGAAAAAAAATTTAAAAAAAAATGAATATAATTTTACTTTTAATCCATCTGAAAATATTAAATGTTGGAAATGTGGTTTTTTAAATCCATATTATAAAATAAAATGTAATAAATGTAGATATCCAATTAATGATGCTGAAGCGCCTACTATAATAAGTATATTTAAACCTTATTCTGAAAGAAGTAATATCATTAAAAAGGATAAATATATTGATTTTTCAACAGAAGACAATAATGCTTCTAATTCTTTTTGGATTTGTTCTTATTGTAAATGTAAAAACAATAAATCTAAATTTTGTGCTTTTTGCTTTAAAAATCGTGAAATCTAAATCTAAATTATAAAATACATTTTTATTTAAAATATATGAATTGAAATCCTTTTTTTAAGATTGTATTATTTAATTTATAAATTCAAAAAATTTGTTTATAATAATTAATCATTAATCAAAATTAAGCTATTATTTATTTTTTCTTTTATCTATTTTTTTTGAAAAAAATAAACAACATGATTTATATTAAATAAAAAAAAGAATGTTTAATTGAATATTTTAAATTTTATTTAGAAAGAATTATTATCATCATATGGTATATTATTTTTAACTATTTTTTTATTTTTTCCTTCATGATATTCATCTAAACTAATAATTTTATCACAATATTTATCATCTTCTTTAAAATTATTTTCCTTATCTTTTTTTAAAATATTATTACCATATAATCTATCAACTATTCTTTTAGTAATTTCATCTTTTTCATTTTGAGTATACCTTTTATCACTATATAATTGATTTTTTTTAAAATTTTCTTCTTTTTTTAAATTACCTTCATTAATAAATTTTTCTTTATTTTCAATCATTTTTTTGTTTCTTTGATAAAAATCACTTTTAACTTTATCATATAAATAATTTTTAATGATAAAAGGTTGGAAAGTTATTCCTTCTTCATTATCAAATTTTTCTTTCATTTTTTGTAAAATTAAAGGTTTATTTTTATATTGATTATATAATTCTTCTATTTTTTCATAATCAACTAAAGGATTTTCTTTATCAATTACATTACTTTGTTCATTTGTTTTTAGATTATTCATCAAATTTAAATTTTTATTTTTTCTCTTTTGAACATCTTCATATAATCTTAAATGAACAGGTGTTTCATTATTCTTATTATTAATATTTAAAACATCTATTTTTTTAGAATTAATTTTTGGAGAAAAAGAACAATTTTTATTAAAATTTTTTTCTATTTGACCTACTAATTTAGCATGATGTTTATTTTTATTATTTAAATATAATTTTTGTCTATGTTCAAAATTATTTTTTGTTTTATATTTTTCAGGAGTTAATATTTTAGGTTTAAATGAATTTTGTTCATTTTCTTTTTTTTCTTTTTCATTGATTTTTAATTCCTTATTTTGTTTATATATTTTATTATAACTATATAATCTTTCATAAATTGGAATATTTGGATTTATTGCTGTATTTATTCTTTTATTAATTTCTGGTTCAAAAGTACATTTTTCAAATTCTTCTCTTTCTTTTTTATCCCAAGAAGTTTCTAATAATAAATTTGAATTAATTAAATTATTGCTTTTATTATTTCTTTTCGATGAATTTCTATTTCTTAAATTAGAAGATGAATTATTTTGATTATTTTTATTTGATTTAATGTTATTATTATTATTTGATTGAATTAATTGTTTCATTGATTGAGATTTGCTTTCCTTTTGAATATAATTATTTTCTGGTATTTTGTCTTCTTTTTGATTACTAAAATATTTTATAATAAGATTTAAACTTGAAAATTTTTTTTGTTCTTCATCAAAATTATTAAAAAAATATAATAAAGTTTCAAACATTACAGTACTAAAATTTTTATCATTAGAATTTTGAAAAATATTACAATAAATATTAAATAAATTTCTTTTATTCATATTATCAATTAAACCAATATTTTCAAGATATTCAAAAAAATTTTTAACAACATTATCATCCATTTTAATTAATAAAAAAATTATTTAAATAATAAATATATTAATATAATATTATTCAACGTTATCTAATCTCCAAATTTCAGTTAATTTATCGTAAGTAACAGTAATAAAATCTCCATTTTTCATTCTCACAATAGCATTAAGTCCTTTAACTTGATTATCATTAAGGAGAAGGAAATTAAATTCAATTTTTTGATTTTTAAAATGAATTTTATGTTTATTTTTATTGAAATCAACAACAGAAATTTCATTTACATTTTGTTCACCTACTAATAATAAATTTTCTTCTCTTAAATATAACAAGCAAACAGTATCATTATTAAAATAAATTCTAAAATTAATTTCATAAGTTTCAATATTAACGAAAGTCACTTTTTTTTCATATCTATTTGCAATTGCTAAAGTATTTTGACTTATTAAAGCAAAGCCAGTTCTACTACAACAACCAATATTATCTATTGATGATATATTTTGATAATTATTTAAATCCCAAAATCTTAAAATTGAATCATCTGAAGTAGAAACAATTTGATTATTTGGTAATTCATAAATACTTTCCATTACTTTAGTTCCTTGATTTTTCATAACATTATTATTTGGAATAATACTTATTTCTAATTTTTTAATTAAATTATATTTATTTGAACTTTCCCATATTTTTATTCCTTCTTTACAACAACTTATAATATTCTGATTAGTTGAAAATACTACAATATTCCATATTGGAATTAAATAATCAGAAACTTTTTCATATTTATATATTAATTGTAAATTATTTATATCAAATAATTCCATTATTCCATCATCTTCACCACATATAATATTATCATTTTTTAATTGAGCTATATGCCAAACATGTTTAGATGCATTTATTTCTTTATATTTATTTAATTCTATTTTTGCATCAAATATTTTTATTGTTTTGTCTTTTGAACCCGTTACTATTCTCCCATCTTTTAATATTAATACACATTTAATTGAGTCATTATTTGTTCTTTTAGATTCTATTTTTTTTATTGTTTTATTTTGAGAAATTAATGTTTTTTCTGGTTTTAAAAAATTTTTATTATATATCTCTTTAAAGTCATTTTCTATTTTGGCCATTTTTTTTATTATTTTTTGTAATGGATTTGTGGATAATTTGAAATTTATATTGTTTTGTAAATTTTGAATTATCGAATAATTAAATTCATTTTTTTCTTTTTGATTTATATATATTTCTTTATATGTTTTTAGTAAATTAATTATAAACTTATTCTGTCTAGTGAATTTATCATTTAATTTTTTTATCTCAGATATTAACTTTTTAGTTGCTTTATTTATATAATCTATTATTTCTTCATAAGTTTTAATTTGTTCATTGATGAAGCTTAAATTATCAATGATTAAAGAATTAAAATTTATAATATCATGTACTTCATGAAATATCATACAATCTTCACAAAGATTTTCAAAACAATTTTTACAATATGAATGATAATTTTTATTATGGATATTACATTTTGTATCTGATTGAGGAATTTTATTAATGTTATATTCATAATTAATTTTATTATGATGTTTTACACAATCTTCACAAAAAAATCTTTTACAATCTATACAAAAATAACTTTGAATATTAGAAGAATAATTTCCACACACTAAACATTTTGTTTTTGACAATAAAATTTTAGGAAACAAATTATTAAATTGATTATATGGGATTGAACTTTTTTTTTTATGACATATATAATCTATATCTAAATCTAAATTTTGAGGATAAATTTTAATATTTGGAATATTTAAACATATTGAACATCTATTTACTATTTTATTAGTTAAATCATTATTATCCATTTTTTAAATAATAAATAATTATAATTTTTTAATATTTAATTTTGTTAGTTTTTATTTTACGAAGAATTAAATTATTATTTCTTAATATAGTATTTTATTGATTTATTTCAGAATTATTATAAAAAAAAGAACAAGAAATATTTCTTCGTTTTTGAGAATTTATTTATGAATATTTTATTTAATATTTTATATTATTTAATTTTTTGTAGTTTAATATTTTACTTTTAATTTTAAAATTAAAGAATAAAAGTACTTAAAATAATAAAAAAATATAATAATGAAACCCTTTATCAGTTTTCATTATCATGAATATTTGAAATTTTTAGTTTTAAGGGGAATATGTTTTGGATTAAGAAAATTTATAGAAATTAAATATTTTGATGATTCAAAGACAAATTTTCTGATGTTTTTAGGAGAAAGTATGGCAATATTTGTATATTTATTTCAGAGATTTATTTTATTGAAAAAAAATAAAGATGTTCAAGAATATAGATTAAATCCTAATAATACTGATATTTTTCAATATGCTAATATTTTTTTCATGATATTTATTTCTTCTTTATGTGATTTGATAGGTTGTACAAATTATAAGTTAAATGGGGGAAAAAAAAAAATAGAATTAAAAGAAAATTATAATTTAATTTTTTTGTGTATTTTTATTTGTGTAAATGAATATATTCATTTAAATGTTCAAATATATAATTATCATATAATTGGATATGGATTATATATTATTTCTTTAGTAACTAATTTATTTAAACAAATTTATCATTTTTTTTTTGAAAATATTTTAATTATAATTATTTCTATAGAAACTCAATATATAGAATCGCTTTTTTATATATTAGAAAAAAAATTAAATCATCATTATTTTATAAAAATTACTTTTATTTGTGCTTTTGAAGGTTTTTTTGGGATTATAATAATGTCAGTGATTAAATTATTACCTTTTGATAAATCTTCTAATTTATTTCCTGATGTCAAAAATGGTAATAAAATAATAATTTTTTTATTATATTGTATTCTTACATGTATTTCTAATTTATGTAGATTAAGAGTAACTGAACTTTCAAGGCCAAGTTATAATATAATAGGAAAATCATTATGTAGTATCGCAATAAATATAGTAAGTTATAAATTTGGAAAATATAATTGGGATATTTCTAATTTATTAATTATAATTTGTTCATTAATTGCATCTTTTATTGCTTCTGAAGTTATTTCATTAGGCTGTTTTAATTTAGATCAAAATATAAAAACTAATATTAGCGATAGAGGAGAAGAAGAATTTTCTAGAATAATTGATAATAATTCTTTAAATTAATAATTATTATGATTAAATTTTAAAGATTATTAAATTATTTAAATTAATTTAAGGTTTCAACGTAAAATATGAAAAAAATAATTTAAAATTCTACATTTAAAAAAACTAATTAAATAAAAAAATAATCAAAAAAGATAAAAAAATAAACAATTTAAAAAAAAATAAATAAACCTTTCTTTACACATATCCAGAAATCTTCTATCAAAAAAAAAAAAATAACCTCTTTCGAAAAAATTAAAAAAAAAATAATCCAAACCAAAAAACCTATAAATAAAAAAATAAATTTAAAAAAATTATCATACAAAAAAAAAAATATGTCAGACCCTCAAGAAACTCCACAATCAAATTTATTTTCAACATCTCAACAAACTCCTGAAACAGAAATAGAGAAAAAATTACAAGTAAGACAAGAAAAATATTCAAACTCAGAAAATTTTACAGAAATAAAACAATCAGCAATATCAAACGAATTAAATAGAACAAAAGATGAAAGAACAAAAATATTTATGCAAAGAAGATTAAAGCAAAAAATAACAGTTGATAAAACAGAATCTTTAAGAAATAGATTAACAATACCAATTGAATTATATGATCAATGTAATCAAATGACAATTCAACCAGAAGATTTAATGAAAAGTATAGAATTATTTAGAACTGAAGAAATAAGTAGTAAATATAAAGGATTAGTTTCTTTAAGAAAAATGTTATCTTTTCCAACAAATCCTCCAATTCAAGAAATAATAGATTTTAATTTAGTTTCTGATTTTATAAATTTATTAACTAATTCTTATCCAGAATTCCAATATGAAGCTTTATGGTGTTTAACTAATATTGCTTCAGGTACTTCTGATCAAGCTAATACTATTATTGTTAAAGGAGGTTTAAATCAAATTATAAGTTTAGTTGATTCTCCAATTGAAGAATTACAAAATCAAGCTGTTTGGACTATTGGAAATTTAGCTGGAGATTCTAGTAAAAGTAGAGAACAAATTATTCAACAAAAAGGCTTTGAAAAAATTATTAATGTTTTTTCTTCCACTCAAAGAAATTCTTTAATTAGAAATTGTACTTGGGCTATATCTAATTTCCTTAAAATTAAACCTATTATGAAATATGAAAATTGTGAAAGTTGTATTATTCATATAATTAGAGGAATAAATTTATTAAGTGAAGATATTGATTTTTTAATTGATGCATGTTGGGTTTTATCTTTTATGACTGAAAATTACAAAAAATCAATAAGTGTAATATTAGATTCAAATATACTACCATTATTATTTAAATTTCTTAATTTAGATACATCTCATATAGTATTAAGTGTATTAAGAATAATAGGTAATATTGCAAGTGGAAATGCAAATCAAACTCAATTATTAATTGATAATGGTGTTTTAAATTATTTAAAACAAACAATATATAATCAGAAAAAATCAATAAGAAAAGAATCAGCTTGGATTTTAAGTAATATTGCAGCAGGAACACAAAAACAAATTGAAATATTAATTAATGAAAATTTTCTTCCTTTATTAAATGATGTTATTAAAAAAGATGATAGTGAAATACAAAAAGAAGCAATTTGGGCGGTTTGTAATTTAACTTCTATTGAAAAACCTATTTTAATGCAAATATTAATTGAACAACATATTATTGAATTAATTTGTGATTGTTTAAAAATGAAAGACGCTAAATATTTAGCTGTTAGTTTAGAAGCTTTTGGAAATTTATTAAATTTTGGAAAAAAATATTTAATGGTTGATGGAGTAAATAAAATTGTTACTAGAGTTGAAGAATTAGGAATGTTTGATGTTTTAGAAAGTTTACAATATCATCCTGTTGAAGTTGTTTATGAAAAAACCATTAAATTACTTGAAACTTATTTTGAAACTGAGAATACACAATAAAAATTGTTGAGAAAAAATAAAGAATTTTTAAAACTATGGATTTTTATAATAAATTTTTATTAAAATTATTATTATCATAATGTATTTGTTTCAATTTTTTTTTCTTTTATAATATATTTTTTTTGCTTAAAAATTATATTCAAAAAAGTTAAAATAATACAATAAAATAAAAAATAAATAAATTAAAAATAAATTTAATATATTTTTCTTTTTTAAATAAAATCAAACTCAAAATAAAAAATTAAATGGAAGGTTCTTTATTTAATCTTCAGCAAATGGTGAATGATTCCAATTCAGAATCAGGTTCATCTTATTCAAGTAGAACATCCAATAAGAGTGAATCACAAATAATAGATAATGAAAAAATAGGTCAAGAAGATTCAAATTCAAGTAAAGAAAAAAGTTATTATACAAAAAGTGAAAATCAAATTTCAAAAAGAACTTTATCTCATATAAATGAAATGACAAATTTTAAAAAACATTTAATACAAAAACATGATATTTTACAATTAAAAGTAGGAACAATATTATCAGAAAAGAAAAATGTATCCAAAATATTAAAACATATATTTAAAAAAATAATGGATATAAATAATATAAATCAGTCATATAATGAAATATTAAAAGAAATAAATAATACTAATCAAAAATTTTTTGATGAACAATTTCCTCCAAATGAAAATACTTTAATAAAAGGATATAATATAATGACAATTCCAAAAGGATTAATATTAAATATAGAAAAAACAAATTTACAAAAAAGATTTAGAGAAATAAAATGGGAAAGAGAAAGTGAAATATTAAATTATGAAAGAATATTTGGAGAACAAATTGAAGTTACAGAAATTAAACCAGGTGAATTTTCTAATCCAAATTTCATTAGTGTTATAAGTGCTTTAGCAGAATTTCCAAATAGAATAGAAAAAATCTTTATTTCAAGAACAAAGAATAAAAATGGTATTTTCTCAGTAAATATATGTAAAGATGGTTTATTAAAAGAAATAGTAATAGATGATTATTTTCCATTTTTTAAAAATAATAATAATTTATGTTTTTCATCATGTAATAAAAATTTACTTTGGGTTCAAATATTAGAAAAATGTTATGCAAAAGCATATGGATCATATAATAATATAGATAATAAACAAGTAGAGGGGATATTACGTGATTTAACTTATGCTCCAGTAATAACATTAGATAATTCAAATGATGATTTAATTCAAGCTTTAATTGAAGCATTTAATAATCATTGGTTAATATTAGCAAGTGCTGGTGATACAGAAGCTAGTCAAGAATTATTAAAAGAATTAGGTTTAAAAGAAATTTATGAATATACTATATTATTTGTATATACTTTAACTCCTGAAGAAATTAATTCTGGAAGCTCTAATTTAGCTAATACTCCTTATAATGATGAAAATTATAAAACTATCATTAAAATCAGAAATTTATGGAGTACTATTGGATGGATTGGTGATTGGAGTGATTATTCTAGTTTTTGGACTCCTGAATTTAAAGAAAGATTACAATATGAAAATGGGTCTAATTGTTTTTTTATGAATTTAAAAGATTTTAAACACTATTTTTCTAAAATTAAAATTTGTAAATATATGGAAGATTATAAATATACTTCAATTCAAATTTATCAACAACCTGAAAAATATTCTTTAGTTTTAATGAAAGTTCAAAATGCTATTGAGATACATGAATCTATTCAATGTTGTATTAGTTTTATTCAAGAAGATAAAAGAGATCCAATTACTAAAGAATACATTTATGGCATTTCAAGAATGATTATTAGTAGAATTATAGGAGATAATTTGGATAATGTAGAATATATTGAAGGAAAAATTGGACAAGAAAGAGAAATTTGTCTAGAAAAAGAATTAATTCCAGGAGAATATTTAATATTTTGTGAATTATCAAAAATAAAAGAAAATACTCCTTATGTAATATCATGTTATTCAAATGAGAAAGTAGAATTAATTGAAATTGAATCTAAATTATATCCTAAAATATTAGAAAAAATATATATTTCATGTGCAAAAATTCAAAATTTAATGTTAAGATTTGATCAAGATGGAGCTCCAAATTGTAGAAAATATTCAGGAAGTACAATTGAAGGTTATACATATATATATGTTGAAAATTTAGAAGAAGATGCAAAATTAATTGAAGATGTTAAATATACTAAATTTGAAGGATTACAATTATTACCTCCTTTTCATGGTACTTCATATCATATTGAAGTTGGTCCTGGTCAAAGTCAATTAATATTAATTAAACATATTGAAGTTAATGAATATAATTTAATTTTTTCTTATCAAAGTTCTATTCAATTTGGTGAAAAAACTTTAAAGAAATTAGCAAAAGAAAAAGGAAATAAAAAGAAAAGAAAAGATACTAAAGAAAATAAAGATTTAGATATAGATGTTTATATATATAAACATACTTTTGGTTTATGTTATTATTATGAAAATAATACGAAAAATAAAAGATTGAAAGAACAAATTAATATAGTTACAAATACTAATGTTGATTTTGTAGGTGAAAAAGAAGGAACTAATGAAATTATTTTTGTTGTTGAACCTGGAGAGACTCATTTTGTTGAATTAAGAGGAAAAAATAATTTATGGAAAGTTCAACCTAAAATTACTTATGCTATTGAAACATTAAATGATGATAATGATAATGAAAAAGATAATAATAATAATTTTAATAATGATGAAGATAAAAAAAGTGACAATGAAAAAAAAGATGATAATAAAGATGATGATAGTAATAATACAACTGATAAAAATAAAAAGAAACAATCTAAAAAGATTATTTCAGAAAAAAGTTTAATGGAATAATATTATATCATAAATTTGTCTTTTTTATATAATTTTTTTAGATAATTATTTGTTTCAAAATAAAGTATATTATTTAATGATAATTTGTATGTATTATATTTAGAAACCTTATTTTTCATTAAATTATTAAAATTAAATAGAAATAAAAGATAATTAAAAAAAGAAATAAATAATAAATGACATATTTAAATATGATTAATACTAAAAAATTTTAATTTTATTAATTTACATTAAGTTATATATATTTTTAACTCAAAAATTATTTTAACTATTTTTCTTTTCATTTATACAACAAATTAACAATATAGAAATAATTTCATTTTTTATTATTTTTAGTTTTAAAAAATTTATTAAACATAATATGGAAAATATTCAATTAATAACATTCTTTTTTTCAAATTAAATGAAAAACAAAAAGGTATAAAAATAAAATAAATAAATAAAAATTAAAAAAAGTTTAAGATATAAAAACTTCATTTATTGAGAAACAACTCAAATATCTAAATCCAGAAATAATAATAAAGAACTTTTGTGATGTCAAAAAAAATAAAAATAATTAAAATCAAAAAAAGGATTATTAATTAATAGCCTCCATTTCCATAGATTATTTTATCCATATAATAATAGTATAAATAAAATAAAAATATAATAAAAAAATAAAAAACCAAAAAAAAATTTACTTTTCAATGATAGAAAATTGTTTTTCTCCTAGATTAAAATCCATTTCACCATGTAATTGTAAAGTTTTCCCTTCATTTAAAAGTAATTGAGTACCATTTGTGCTTCCATTATCAATTAAAAAAAAAATTTTATTCATTTTATCACAATTAATAGTAATATGAGTTTTACTAATTAAATCACTTTTAATTTCAATAGTACAATTACTTCTTCCAATAGTTATCGGAATTTTATTTTCTTCTAAAATATAATTTTCTTCTATTTCAATTCCTCCTCCTTTTTTAATATTAATATGAATTTTTTCTTCTTCTAAATTAATTAAAATTGATAATATAATATTTCCTATTTTAATATAATTTTTATGTTGAGTGTCTAAAACAATTTGAGTATAAGGATTAACACAAAGAGAAAAATAAATTCCTTTTGCTAAAGATCTTAAAATATAATGAGATATTTTTTGTTCAAAATAAATATAAAATAAAGCAATTGTTTTATTTATATTTGGATTAGTTATTTCCTCACTTATTATAATATCATTTACATGAGAAATAGATTTATTTTCATTACAATTTAAATCAATACCAAAAAATGTTAATTTTCCTTTATATGAATTAGGTGAACCTTGAAGGCCAAATTCATCTATAACAATATTTTTTCTATTTAAAAATAAATTTGGAAAAGTTAATGGAGGATAAATATGTAAAATTTTTTCTGAGTTATTTATTCTATTTTCTTCTATTATTGGCAATTCTGACAATTTCACTTTATTTTGAGGATGATTTAATAAATTTGAAGGATATTTTTTATCATTTGTTGAATCTGTTATAATATTTACATTATTTTTGTCATAATCTACATCAATTTCATATCTTTTTCTATCATACTTATTTTCTCCTGGTTTACAACATAACTAAAAACTAATATAAATAATTATTATACAAGGAATGAACATATGTCCATTTGATAAATTTTAATTTTTATTTTTTATTGTTTTTTGTGTTATTAAAAATTTATATAAATTTTATTTTTTTTTATTAAAAGTTCTTTTTCAAAAATATTTAAAAAATTATTTTTTATATTTTTTTTTCATGGGGAAATTGTTTTTGGCTTCCTCTGTTATTTTATGAGATTACATATATTTTTTCCATTTGTTTTATTTTAAGTTTATTATAACTTTCATTAATTTTAATTTAATCTTTTTTCAATTTATGACTTTTTTGACAATATCTTTATAATTAATTTCCATTTTATTTTCTTTTATTTTTTAGTAAATATTTATTTTTGAGTAATATTTCATCATATTTTCTTTTTAGTTGAAATTGATTTGGAAGGGGATTTAATTTATTTCTTTGTTTTGTTATCATTATTATTAAATTTTATAATAATTTAATTTGTTCAGTTTATTCTTCTAAATTTAAATAATATATATTTTGAATGTTTATGAAATATATAAATCATTTATTACATTTTTTAAATCTGAATGAAATTTTGATTGTTAAAAATTGCTTCTAATTTTTTATTATTTCTTCAAAAATAATACTTGAAAAAGAAAAATTAAATTTATTATATCTTTTATATATTCCCATTTATCATTGAATTTGATAAATTATAAATTCAAAGTGAATTATTTGGTTAATTTATTTATTTACATACAATTATTATTATTATTTTTATTTAAATTCAAATTAAATCATTAAATGTTATTTTTTTTAAGGATTTATTAATTTAAATTTTTTTTAATTTTTTATTTTAAAATATGAACCAAGAGAAAAATAATATTTTATTAACAACTCAAGAATTGTTAAATTCAAATAGTTCTGGGTTTAAATTTTATAATAATGATTTAAATAATGATTTTCAAGGAGGCAATAATAATAATACAATGCCAAATTTTAATTATACTTATGATTTTAATCCTACTTATAAGAATTATAATAATTTAAACAATAATAATAATTATAATCAAAATAATTATTATCAAGATACTCAAAATTCATATGGAAGTCATTTTGACGAAATTTCTTATTATAAAAATATGTTAAATAAAATGAATAATGAAATAGGGCAAATTACTAATAAATTATCTGATTTTGATTCTCCTAGTTTAAGTAATATATACAGTGAAAGAAATGATGATGTTAATTTTCATAAAAATAATAATATGAATTATAATAAAATCCCAAATAATGATATTCATAATATATTAAAAGGAGGAAATAATAATTCAAAGAGTAAAAAAAAAAATAATAAATTAGATGAATTAGAAGAAAATAGAAAGTATCTTTTATCAAAGAATAAAGAAATTGACAATCAAATAAATGAATTAGAAAAGTATAATAATTTTAGTAATAATAATAATTATAATAAATATAACAACAATACAATTAAAGTTGAAAAAAATCATAAAGTTTTAACACCTAATTTAAAAAAAAGTAAAAAATCAATTTCAAGAAAAGTTTCAAAAGAAAAAGATTCAAAAAATTTAAATAATAGTTATTCTTTAAATTCAAATAGAACTTTTTCAAAAGATAATTATTCTACAACAGAAAAAGAAAAAAAAATTACTAACTTAATTCCAATTAATGATAAACAAAATAATACCCAAATTTTTACTCAATTTGAATTATTAAAACAAATGTTAAATAATCCAAATAATGAAAAAAGTGAAAATGATAGAAAATTTTTTTTAGATAAAATTAATAGTATTTCTAATATTTTTAAAAAACAACTTGAACAAATTCAAAGACAATACCAAATTAATTTAGATAAAAAAGAAAAAAAAATTCAAAAATTAGAAAAAGAAAATGAAGAATTAAAAAAGAAAGTAAATAAAATAAAGGAAATAATGAAATAAATACTAAACTTTATTTTAATATAATAAAAAACAATTATTTTTATCAATTTAAAAAAATTTAAAATAAAAGATATAATCATTAGAAAAATATTTTTCGGAATATTTTTTTAATTGTTGACTAATGATAGATAAACTTTTTTTTTTAAATAATATTATTATCCCATAATTCATTTTATTTAAATTCAATTTTTTTTTATATAAAGTAGAAGTCTCAATTTTTTGAAGACAAATATTATTTACTTGTTATTTATTGAAGATTATTCTAAAAATGTTTTGTTAAAAAGAAAATGTTTTAAAGATATATTTAAAATTTCTTTATCTTTTAAGTGATAATCAATTTCAATTATATATTCATTATATTCTAAATCTCTTCCTTATACAATAAATAAATAACTCATATTTTTAACATTATAAGTATTAAATTAGATTAATTATAAAAGTTGAAAATGAATATTCAGAAAAAAGTCTTTTTGTTTCTATATTTTCTGAATGATTAAAATTGAAAAAAATAAATTTATAATAAATGCCTTCCCTCTAAAAAATATTTTAATTCAACTGAATTATTTATTGAATATTATATTTATTGGAAAGATATTTTTTCAAATGAAACTTCTGTAATTCATTGAAATATATACTCATTAAATAATTTTTGATTAAAATCAAAATTTATTATTTATGAAAAAGAAAATATTTTGGGTGATAATATTTCAGTATAAATTTTTTTTAAAAATAAATAAAGGCGTTTTTATTGAAAATATAATTATAATTTAATTAAAAGATATAAGAATAATAAACTATATCAATTTATTTCTATAATAATTAAAACATATTAAATATAAATAAAATTTAATAAAAAAAATGAAACAAATATCATTTTCACAATATAATACATCTTATTTAAAGGCTTTCCAACCAAATGATGAAATATATGAAGTATATAATTATGATAAAAATATAAAATCAAAATTAAGAAAAAACACAAGATATTATTTTAGTTCAGAAGCATCAGTAGATAAAGATTTACAAAAACCAAATCCAACTCAATATTTAAGTATTCAATCTAGTATAAAAAAAACAAATAAAACATTAAATACTTTTTCATATCAAACCAATCCAGTGATAAAAAAATATTTTAATAATTATAAACATTTGAATCATTTAAATAGACATACTTTTCGTCAAGTAAATTATTTATTGGTTCCAGGAAATTTAACTTTCGATAATAATTATTCTTCTAGTTTAACAACAACATATGATGATAAATTAGTAACAAAAAATATTTCTCAACAAACAGAAGAAAATTTCAAATTAAATGATTCTTTTGATGAAGAATTATATAATAAATTAAGATATTTTGATAATCTTTCTAATTTTAAAAATAATAATGTTTATGATGCAGCAGAATATCTTGTTAAAAAAATTAATAATAAAGATAAAAAAACTGAAATTGAAAAACCTGATTTTATTATTCATAATGTTTTTTTAAGATTTGTTTTAAAGGAAATTAAAAGAAAAATAGAAATAAGAAATATTAATAATGAATTAGTTTCAGTTGAATATGTTTATAATTTATTACAAAGTGAAATAGAAAAATTAAAAGGTGGAATTCAAAATTCAATTAAAAGATTAAAGCAAATAAATATATATAATAAAAAAAATAATATTCAAAATAAAATAGGAAAAGAGAAAAAAAATAAAGTTACAGTAGTTGAAATAAATAAATATTTAAATACAGATTTCATATCATATTTTCATTTTGGAGTTTCAAAACAAAAAAACCAAAATAAAGAAACTTCTGGTCATTATACTTCAGAAACAAAAAATTCTAGTAATATAAATGGATATAGTGATGAAGATGATGGGTCCTCAGAAAGATATATTAATTTTAATAATCCATATAATGATGATTATAATAATAAATATAGAAAAATTACTATTAGACATCATAATGAGAATGATAGTGATAAAGCAAATTATAGTAATTTAATTGATAAAAGTAGTTTTGAAAAAAGTAATATTGAAACAAGTAGAAAAAATATAAAAGACAATTATAATGATAATAATAGTAATATTCAAAATAAAAATAGAAAAAATTATCATATTAAAAAAAATAAATCTGGATATGCTATTCCAAATATAATTAATAAAGGAGTTTTTGTAAACAATAATAACATAGAAGTAATCGATACATCAACAGGAAAACCAATATTTAATAATGATGGTTCTTTTAATATAAGTTTTTATGATAATAAAGGAAATCCAATAAAAAATCCAGATATAAATGATAAAAATATAAAATATTATGATAAAAATGGAAAAGAAATAATAATAGAGAAAAAGTCTAAAATACAATTATATGATAAAAAAGGTAATTTAATAGAAAATCCAAATTTAGATGATTCAAATATAACATTTTATGATGAAAATGGTAAAATAATTAATACTGAAACTAGAATACCAATTCAAGTATATGATAAGAATGGTAATTTAGTTGAAGATATTGATAATAATACTGATTATTATGATATTAATGGTAATTTAATTGAAAAACCAAAAGATGGTTTTTCTATTTATATTCCAGAAGAAGAAATTATTATTCCTAAAGGACATAAAATTTTAAATGATAAAGAAGGTAATCAAGTTATTGTTCCTAATGAATATAAATTTATTGAAAATAATAAAGGAGAATTAATTTTAGTAGATGACAAAGGAAAAGAAATTAAAAAAGAAGACTTTTTAGCTGAAAAAATCATTGAAAATAATAAAATTGAAAATATTAAGAAAAAAAAAGAAAAAAAAAAAAAATATAAGAAAAAAATAATTAAAAATGAAAAAGGGGAAGAAATGGAATTTTATGAAAGTTTTTATGAAGAAGAAAGTGAAGAAGAAAATGAGCATGAAGAAATTAAAAAAGGTAAAAAAAATAAAAAAAAGAAAAAAAAGAAAAAAAATAATGAGATTGAAGAATTATATGAAAATGATTTAGAAGAAATTGAAATTGAAGATGAAATTGAAGTTAAAGATGAAAATGGAAATGTAAAGAAAGAAATAGTTAAAAAAATAATAAAAGTTAAAGTAGAAAAACCGAATGATGAAAATACAAATGATGGAAAAACAAATGATGAAAATACAAATGATAAAAATACAAATGATAAAAATATAAATGATAAAAATAAAGAAAAACAAAAATTTTCACAAAAAATACAGGAAAGAAAAAAGTTAAATTTCAAAGATTTATCACATGAAGAAAATAATAATAATGATGATGATTTAAGTTCACAAAGAAATAATTTAAGTTCTCAAAGAAATAATTTAAATTCTCAAAGAAGAAAAAAAAATGTAAATATCAAAAATACAAATGAAGATAATAATGATAATGACATTTCAGATAGTGATGATTCATATATTCCTAATTTTAATTTAGATAAAAAAGATCCTAATTATAATGAATTAGATGAAGAAAAATATAGAAAATATATAGAAGAGAAATTAAAACATTTAAAAGAAAAAAAAGAAAATGTAATAAGAAATCAAAAAGCTTATTTAACACATAATCCAAAAAATTCTATTAAATCAGATCCAGAAATACTTCAACTTTTATTGGAAGAAGCAAGATTAAAAAAATTACATTTAGATAATAAAAATTCTATCTCAGATGAAGATATTTATAAAAATTTCAATAAAAATTCTCCTTTGTTTCTTGAATGGATAAAATTAAGAAATAAATATGATAATGAAAAAGAAAAAGAAAAAGAAAAAGAAAATAATTCATATAATAAATTTACTCATCAATTTAATTATAGATTAGTTGGCCAAGGAGAATTTTTAGTATATAAAGGAAAAAATTATTTTGAAAAAAAAGAAGAAAAAGAAGATAAAATTCCTCAAGAATTTGTTAATTGGATTAAAAGAGAAATTCAAAAAATTGAAGATGAAAAATATTCTAAAAATTCTTTAATTAAAGAACAAAATAAAGATAAAAATATTACAGCTTTACCTCAAGTTGATAACCAAATTAAAATTACTCAAAAAAAAAAATTTGTAAAACCAAAAAGAGAAAAATCTAAAAAAAAATTAAATATGAAAGGTTTAAAATCAATAACTTATTTTGAAGATGAAATGAAAGAAGAGGAAATGCCTAATATAATAAAAAGAGAAAGTTCTTCTGATTCTTCTGAAGAAATTGATAAAACTAAATCTTTAAAATATTTATTTGAACAAATACAAAAATTAAAAAATTTACCTCCTGATGAATATGCTAAACAAATTAATTCTTTAGTTGATTTTCAATTAGATAATACTGATATTATGTTAAATAGAAAACATGCTGATAGAATTAATAGATTTGTTCAAAATTTAAATGAAAATAGAAAAAGTAAAATAAATTATCAAAAACTTATAAGTAATAAATTAATGTATTTACCTCCTATTACTATTAAAAGTATTGATACAATTAATAGAAAAGAGTTCAATAGCTATTTAGATAAATTTAGAGCTAGTGAAAATATTGATGTTAATAGAAGTCAAGTCACAGGAGTTATTGAAAATATTAAATATTAAATTTTATTACATATATTAATTTTATATTCTTAAAAATAAATATTTCCTAACACCTAATAATCATATTAAAAAACATATTTTGAATATATAAATAAAATAAACTTCAACTTCTGTAATTGAATAAAAGTCAGATAATTGATTTAAATAAAAAAAATAAAATCCCTATAAATCAAAAAATTTAACTCATATTTAATTGTTTTCTATACTTTTCATATACAGGAAAATATTATATCTTTCTATCATAATAAATTTTCACTATAATATAAGTATTATTTATCTTTTTTAAACTAACTTCTCTTTGTATCAATAGGACATCTTCTACACTAAAAACTATTATATAAGCTAGTTACTAAAGTTTTATTTTAAAATAATCATTAAAAAAATTGAAATATGTTTAGAAGAATTAAAAATTAAATAATACTTAATGTTGATAATAAAATTAATAAAGATAATTTCAAAGTAATAGGAGATAATCTAATAATGTTCATTATGAAAAAAATATTTTATATGAAATAGTTCATTATTCAAAATGTGAAACCTATAGTAGTAAAGAATATATAAGTTATTATTTTAAAAAAATAAAAAAAACATATTTAAATGTAAAGAACCTCAATTGAAATCAAATAGATTTATAAATCAAATAATATCTATATTAAAATTTAAATTCCAAAATGGATGAGATAAATTATTATATGATAATTTATCAAACATTATTATTTTGATTGTTCTAAATTAAAAAATATTATGAAAAGAAAAGAAAATATAATGAATTATTTTTCAAAACCCAATTGAAGAGTTTAGGGATGAATCATATTCATCAAATAATTTCTACAAATTTAGAGCTTTATTCCAACTATAAAATGTGATATTTGTCATAAATTTTTCAAATTATGAACATGGTTTTTGATATAATGAATATAAATTTATTATTTATGATAAATGTTCTTGCTAAATACAATTTTGAAAAATAAAGATAATAATTATCTTACATGTATAAAAAAGAAAATCATTTTTGTTCAATTTGTAAAATGATTCTATTTTATATTTTTATTGCGAAATTAGCATAATCAGAATATGTTTTTATTATTTTGAAAAGGATTGTATATTAATTTTATTTATATAATAATAATAATAATTTTTAATTTTTAAAACTTTTTTTTTATTTAATTTAATATTTTTTCTTCAACTTTAATAACAGTTGAATTTGGATTATTATCAAATAAAATCTCACTATTTGAATTTTCTTGAATATTGACTAATCTTTTTGAATTTTGAATCATACTTACAAAAGCTAAATGAAGCTCTTCTATTGTTTCCATATTTTTTCCTGTTCTTGAAATATTACTATTATTATAATAATTTGAATTATCTTCATATGTGTTTGTTGTGTAAGTATTATTACTATTTGTATGATTTGTTGAAGATTCTTTATTTCTTAAAAAATTTAATTTATTTGAGTAATTTGCTGTTGAATTACAAAATAATTTTTCATTTGATTCATCAAAAAAATTATTTTGGTTTAAATTTATATTATTATTATTTACTCTTCTATATATTGGTATGTTATTCATTGTTGTATTTGAATTTAAATTAATGTTATTGTTTGAATAATTATAATTTATTTTATAGTTATTTTGATTTTTATCATATAAATTTTTATTGGAAATACTTTTATTATAAATTTCATTTATTTCTGTATTTATATCATCTAAAAGTCTATTTTTATTTTTATATTTATTATTAATATAATTATTATAGTTTGATTGAGAATAAGAAAAATTACTATAATCATTTGTTGAAGTAAAATTTTTATTTTTATTTATTTTTGGAGTATCATTTGAACAATTAGATATATTACTATGATTTAAATATTTTGAATTACTTGTTTTTAATTGTTTATTCTTTGAATTTAACATATTATTAGTTTTCCTTATTGGACTTGGAGTTTTATTATGAAAATCTGGACTTTTACTTTTTTGATTTCTTTGAACATTACTATAACTTTGTCTATTATTACTATTACTTAAATAGGAATGATTATTTTTATTTATTCTTGAATATGAATTATCTAATTTTCTTTCATCAGATAAATTTCTTTTATTTAAATTTTTATTATTTGAATTATTTCTATTAATATTTGTGCCATATTTTGAATAAATTCTATTATTTGAATATTTATTATTAACATTTAAATTAATATTACTTTTATTATTTAAATTATTTAAATTCCTATAATTATTTCTATATTGATTTCTTTCATTTTCTCTTTCAGGAGTTTTATTTCTTTTTAAATTTTCTCTTTTAGCTTTAAAATATTTATTTGAATTTAAATGATTATTATTTCTTATATTTGCATTATTTGTTTTATCAAAAGAATTATTTGATGAAGGATTACTTAAATTTGAATCTTTAATTGGAGATTTAGATTTTGATTTTGATTTTGAAATATTTGAATATCTATTTATTTTTGAAATATTTTGTTGTTTTTGATTATTATTTTGGAAATTTCCAATTGAGTTTAATCTCTTATTTTGTATTTGATGTTTTTCTATTTCGTTTATGTTTGATGATGATATTTTATAATTTCTATAATTGTTTCTTATATTTGTTTTTTGAGTTATTATATATTCATTTGGAACAAATTTATTGTTCATTTTTGTTTTTTTATTTTTTAATTTAAAAGAAAATTTAATTTATTTTTTCGATTTTTATTTTTTTAAATTTGATTTTTAATAATATTAAAAATTTGTTAATAATTATTAAAAAAAAAATAATAAAAAAAAGAGAGACCTTTTTCAAAAAAGGAAAAATAGGCAAATAATAAAAAATATCAAAAAAAAGGTTAAAAATTTTTTATATAAATAAATCAATTCAAAATAAGTAAATAAAAAATAAAAAACAAATTAAGCAAAAAATATTCTTTTCTTCAAAAATAATTAAATAAAAAATCCTAAAAATCAAGCTTTATTATTAATATTATTATCATTCATATTAGGATTTTGATTATTAATATTATTTTCAATTTTAATTTCTAAATCTTTGAAATTTCTGAATTCTTCCCACATAGCATCTTGTTCATTTAATTCTTTTTTACTTTGTTCATAAAAATGTGCAAAAACATTAACAACATTATCTTGCATTTGAAATCTAATTCTATTAAATTCATTTTCAAAAAAATTACCAAAATAACAAGCAAATTTCATAAGAGAATCTAATTCATTACTTTCTTTAGGTAACATTTTTTCAATACATAATTCTTTATTATTTGAATCTATATTTGCATCTTCAGGAGGTAAATCCCATTTTTTTTTATCTCCTTTTTTATATAACTCTTCTTTTTTTTTAGTTAATTTATCTCGATAATTTATATATTCATTTTTTCTTTTTTCATAATTTGTATATAATTCTTTTATTGATTCATATTCTCTTTCTAAATATCTAAAATATTGCCTAATATGCAAATCAAAAATTGTTGCTTGTCTTCTTTGAGAATAAGCCCAATTATTCATTAAATTTTTCGCCGATAAATAACTTTTAATTAATAAATCATTTTGAGGAAACATTTGACTTTGTAATAATAAATCACCAAATAAATCTGAAATTGTAGTTATTTTATTTGTAATATTAGTAATATCTTTAACCAAAGTTTTAAGTTCTTTATTTAATTTATTTAAAATTTGAATATTCGAATTCATATTAGTTTTACATTTATCAAATCTATTTCCCTGAATAAATATACTCCCATCTAAATTTATTTTTCCTTCTCTAGTAGATAAATCATTAATATTTTTAGGAGGTTCCATTTTTTCATAAGCTTGTCTTTTAATTTTAAATTCTTTTTCATTTTTAGTAGTAATAAAATCATAAAATATTTTAGAACTTCTTAACAAATCATCTTTAACAATTTCATTAACAAAATGTTCGCATTGAGTCATTATTTTAGTAACTTTAATTTCTTCAGTTGATTCTGAAATATCTTTATTTTTTATAGGAGGAATAAAAATTCCAGGGTATAATTTTTGTAAATTTTTTCTTAACCAATAAAAATCTTTATGAATTCTTCTGACAGAAAATTTAATTGGTGAAGTTTCTATTAAAAAAGTACATACAAATTTCTTATCATACATTTCATTTCCTTTTGATTTTTCAGGAAATAATAATTTAATAGATAAATCTTGTATATCAGATAAATCTGTTTTATCAGGAGAATTACAATTTATTTCTTCTTCCATTTGAACAAAATTAGTATTTAATCTTTGAGATTGTAAAACTGAACTTTCTGTTTGTAAAATTTGACGATTTATTTCTTGAGATTGTAAATTTGGATTATTTTGTAAAAATTCATTTATTGCATTTTGTAATTCTTCATATGACCATATTGATAAATCTGTTCCTTGAGGCCCTTTTTTTGCTTTTAAAAAAACATTAAACATTTCTTGTTGATATCCTTTTTGAATTATTTCTTCATCAATAAGTTGCTCTTTGTTTTGAGGCTCCATTTTTATATAATTTGTTTATGCTTTTTTTTATTTTGGATTATTTTATTATGATGTCAAAAAAATTCATTATTTTTGAATATCTTAAC